>Ga0154020_10003724_pt1 | contig 18284 bp, 11 predicted proteins | sample Klosneuvirus_201_FD_109709 | JGI IMG/M metagenome (GOLD analysis project Ga0154020, IMG submission 109709) | Active sludge microbial communities from wastewater, Klosterneuburg, Austria - Klosneuvirus_20160825_MG | ecosystem: Engineered > WWTP > Aerobic digester > Activated sludge | place... | reverse complement strand
GGAACTGGTTGGGGCCGTTGCTGTCCACAATGCCCGAGGGTTTCTCGGGCAGAACGTCATTGGGCATGTGGGCGACGCGCATTTCGTAGCGGCGTGTGCCGTCGGTCTTGGCGGCCTGGATGGAGGCGCTGACGGTGGCGAAGGCGGAGTTATTGGTGGGAAGCGCCATGAGAATGACACCGCCAATGACAACAGCTCCGATGAGGGCCGCGCCGGCGAAGCGGCTGAGTCGGTGGTGGGCAAAGGGGCGGGCGATGTTGGCCAGAGGGATGGCCTGCATGGCGGCATCGACGCGGCGGCCGCGGGATTCGGTGTCGTGGAGGGTGCCCAGGAGTCCGTGGATGAAGAGTTCGTCGGCTTGTTTGGCCGCGGCTTCTTGGGAGTCGGGTTGAATAAAGCGTTCTGGGTTGGTCATGGGGTCACCTCACGAGTCTTCAGGCAATCGGCGAGCGCGGCGCGGGCCCGCTGGACGCGTTTTTTGATGGTTTCTTCGGCGGCACCGACGGCGGTGGCGATTTGTTTCAAGAGCATGCCGCGGGCGTAGACCATTTCGACGGCTTCGCGCATGGATTCGGGGAGTTCGGCGAGACAGGACAGGAGCTTCTCGGTGCGGTCGCGGAAGCCGTGGCCCATGGGGGTGAAGGTGTCGTAGCGGGAGTCGAGCTGGGCGAGGACTTCGGGATCGACCGCGGCGGCGCGGACTTTGCCGAGACGGTGATGTTCCATGACCAGGACTCGGGCGATGCCGCGGAGCCAGGCGCCAAAGGGGCGCGACTTGTCGTATTCGGAGAGGCGGCGCCAGGCGACGACGAGGGCTTCCTGGAAGACATCGTCGAGGGCCTCATCGGAGCCCAGGAGGCTGCGGAGGTAGGCGGCGAGCATGTCCGCATTTTCGCGGGCGAGGATCTCGAAGACGTCGCGGCCGCTGGGGGATTGGGAATGCAAAGGCGGAATCTCCTGACCTTATTGTGGGCGGGAGGGGGCGGGGGGACATGGGGATGTCGGAAAAGGCTGAAGTCTCGGATATTGGGGGCTGCGGCCGCGAAAGCAAGCCCACCCCCCAGCCCCCTCCCTGAGGGAGGGGGAGCCCGAACATGCAAATTTGGGACCGGGCCGCGGTCGGGGGGGTCGAGATATCGGCATGTAGCAAACTTTCTGCATTGAGGTCGTAATTGCACCATCCTCTGTCGCGGAGGGCGACGAGTCGCTAGCGTGCGTACGGAAAGACATGTTGCGCGCGGAATGATCAGGCCTCATCAGGCCGTCTTGAAGGCCATCCGGAGCCAGTCGGGAAGCGCAATCCTGCATGTGTTTGTCGTGGATTATGGCCTAGCCGGGGCGCAGCTTGTCCGAGGATTTCACAATGGCAAAGAACGACCGAGCCGACGGCGGCGGGCCTATAAGCTCGTCCCGCGAAACTCAACCTGCCCCTGCGCCGCTGGCGGCCAACTCGGCTGAGTGGTTGCGCGTCACACTTTCGTGCATCGGCGATGGGGTCATCACCACCGATGCGCAGGGGCGAGTTACATTTTTGAATCCGGTGGCGCAGCAGCTCACGGGCTGGACGCAGGAGCAGGCGACGGGAATAGAGCTTGTTCGGGTCTTCCACATTGTCAACGAGGACACCCGCGCGGTGGTGGAGAACCCGGCGCTGCGGGCGCTCAAGGAAGGCGTGATCGTCGGTCTGGCCAACCACACCCTCTTGATCGCACAGGATGGCAGCGAAGTTCCCATCGATGACAGCGCAGCGCCCATCAGAATCGCGAGCGGGGAGACCGCGGGATCTGTGCTGGTGTTCCGCGATGTCACCGAGCGCAAGCGGCAGGAAAAGCTCGTACAGGATGCGTTCGATTACGCCTCGAACATCCTCGAAACGCAGCGGGAGCCGTTCCTGGTGCTGGACAAGGACCTGCGTGTGGTCTCGGCCAACCGCTCGTTCTACAAGACCTTTCGCGTCGAGAAGGATGCGACCGAGGGCCGATTTGTGTACGACCTGGGCGACGGCCAGTGGAGCATCCCCAAGCTGCGGGAACTCCTGGAGGATGTGCTGCCCAAGAACCACGCCTTTGAGGACTTTGAGGTTGCCCACGACTTCCCCGCGGGTGTGGGGCAGAAGACCATGCTGCTCAATGTCCGCCGCATCCGCAGGCCGGGCAACGATTCGGAGTTGATCCTGCTGGCCATCGAGGACATCACCGAGCGCCGCCTGGCCGAGCAGGCCCAGCGCGACCTGGCGGTGCGCTTCCGCCGCCTCTTTGAGACTGCCAAGGATGGCATCCTCATCCTTGACGCCCACACGGGCAAGATCACCGACGCCAACGCCTTCATGTGCGGGCTGACCGGGATGGAGCCGGCGGAGATGCTGGGCAAAGAGCTCCACGAGATCGGCATGTTCAAGGATGTCGAGGAGAACAAGGCGGCCTTCCGCGAGTTGCAGCGTGCCGGGTATGTCCGGCACGATCACCTGCCGGTGCAGAACCGGCGCGGCGAGAAGGTCGAAGTCGAACTCATCGCCAACGTCTATCACGAGGGCACAAAGCTGGTGGCCCAGTGCAACATTCGTGATATTTCCGATCGCAGCCGCCTGGAAAAAGAGGTCGCCACGCAGGCAAAGGATCTGGCTGCGCAGGCCCGCGCCAAGGATGAGTTCCTGGCCATGCTCAGCCACGAGCTGCGCAACCCGCTGGCCCCCATCCGTGCCGCAGCGCACTTGCTGCGGCTCCAGGAGCGTGGGTCGGGGGGCGCGGCAGGGGGCGGGAACGCGATCCTGCAGCAGGCTCGCGAGATTATCGAGCGGCAGGTGGCCAACCTCACCAAGATGGTGAGCGACCTGTCACAGGTGTCGCGCGTCGTCAGCGGCCGCATCCGCCTGGACCTCAAACCGGTGAACTTGAAACAGGCCGTGGAGCACGCCATCCAAACGGTCGCTCCGCTGTGCGAGCAGCGCAAGCACTCGGTCTCGGTCAATCTCTGCTCCGAATCCGTGTGGGCGCAGGCCGACCCGACGCGGCTGGAAGAGATCCTGGTGAATCTGCTCACCAATGCCGCGAAGTACACGCCCGATGGCGGGCGCATCGAAGTTGGGTGCGAGTATCACAGTGAGGGGGGGCAGAATCACGCGCTGCTGCGGGTGCGCGACAACGGGGTGGGAATCGACCAGGAACTCCTGCCGCGTGTCTTTGACCTGTTCAAGCAGGCCGACCGCTCACTGGATCGCTCGGCGGGCGGGCTGGGCATCGGCCTCTCCCTGGCGCAGCGGCTGGTGGTCTTGCTCGGAGGGACGATCTGGGCGCACAGCCAGGGCCCGGGGAAGGGCAGCGAGTTCACCGTCAGCCTGCCGCTGATCGCCGAACCGGACGTCATTGCTTCATCGGGGGAACAACCGCATTTCACCGATTCGCCGCAGCCTCAAGGGCAGGGCGGGGGCCAGGTCCGCGTGCTGGTGGTGGACGATAACGTTGACCTTGTCACGATGCTCTGCGGCGCCCTGAGACACAAGGGATTTATTGTGCAGAGCGCGCACACCGGTACGGAGGGGTTGAGGATTGCTCAGCATTGGCAGCCGGACATCGCGCTGCTTGACATCGGCCTGCCCGGCATGGACGGCTACGAGATCGCCCGGCGTTTGCGCGCCGAGCATTTGCTCAGGGTTGAGGCGTTGGGCGAGGTCTCGGTTGGGATTGGTGGAGCGGCAGTTACTCGAATGAAACTGATCGCTATCACCGGCTATGGGCAGGTGTCTGACATCGCTTTGGCGCGGGATGCCGGATTCGATGGCCACATGATCAAGCCTTGCGACTTTGATGAACTCGAAAAGATGATGGCGACATCCGCGCTGTGTATGTAGAACCCGACCTCCGTCGCGGCGGGCAGCGCCTGGGCTTCGGCGGGCTGCGCCACACGGCGACGGGTCTTCGATGTTGCTTGTTTGAACAGGTACCAGGACCTCGAGAATCGGCTTTTTGCGATGAGAAGGCGGTTGGACGCGCTCAACGAGGGTCGGCCTTTGAGGAACCGTCGGGGCGGCGGGGATGAAAAGAATCAGAATCTTGGACTGAACATGTCCCCGGGCCGGCGTTCTCGGACAACTTCCGTGTCCGATGGCGGCAGCTTACGGAGGTTTCATGGCTGTTTTTGGCGGGACATTGGGTTTGATTGCGGTTGGTTGCGGTGGGGTTTTGGCCGCGATTCACCCGCAGCATGATGAGCCTCCGGCGGGGGCGAAGGTCAAGATTGAGGTCCGGGACGGGTACCGGTACATCTCGTCGAATGGGTTGCCGGATCATGAGACCGGGTCGTTTCCTGGGAGAGGTAATCCGAACTCGATCAAGGCGCAGGACTACCTGTTCCGCGTGACGATGACCCCGAAGGCGTCTGAGAAGGTCACGGTGATTCAGACGGAGCGGGGTGGGCCGCCGACGCTGGCGGGTGTTGCGCTGAACGGCGTTGTGTTTGATCCGGGAACGGCGGAGTTCTGGAAGAACGATCGGAGCTCGGGCTGGCACATCGCGGCGATCGGGCCGGGACCAGACCTGGGGATTGACAAGAACCATGCGCACGTGCAGCCCAACGGGGCGTATCACTATCACGCGGTGCCGACGGGTCTTGTGGAGCGGCTGGCGGGGAAGGACTTGGGGAAGTCGATGGTGCAGGTGGGGTGGGCCGCGGATGGGTTTCCGATTTATGCTCGCTGGGGATTCGAGAAGGCGACGGACGCGAAGAGCGCGGCGCGCGTGCTCAAGTCGAGCTATCGGTTGAAGGCGGGGGATCGTCCGAAGGATGGGCCCGCCGGGAAGTATGACGGGACGTACGAGCAGGATTACGAGTTTGTCGCGGGGCTGGGCGATCTGGATGAGTGCAACGGACGGACGGGAGTGACGCCGGAGTATCCGGGCGGGACGTACTACTACGTCGCGACGGATGAGTATCCGAATCTGCCGCGGTCGCTCAAGGGATCACCGGATGAGACGTTCAAGAAGAAGCCGCCGGGACGGGGAGAAGGGCGCGGAAGCCCGGGCGGGCCCCCGCCGCCACGCGAGAGAAGAACTCCGAAGTGACTTGCAATGCCGCGGCGCGGCGCACGTTGGGACACAGAACCTGGGAGAACGACCATGAAGAAGAATCGACTGGCGATGATCGGTGCGTACGCGGGATTGCCGATTGCGGTGGGCTCGCTGATCACAGCGGCGTTCGCGGACCTGCCGCCCGTGCCGGTCCCGGTGGAGAACCCGATCACCGAATCCAAGCGGGTTCTGGGGAAAATCCTCTTCTTTGACGAGCAACTATCGAGCACGAACACGGTGTCGTGCGCCACGTGCCACGTGATGAACCGGGCCGGATCGGACCCGCGCCGGGCGGTCAATGCCGGGCCCGACCAAGTCACCCCTTCGCCGGATGACATCTTCGCATCTCCGGGCGTCGTGGCATCGGATGCGGCCTCGAACTATGTGCGCGACCCGATCTTTGGCGTGCAGCCGCAGGTGACCGGGCGCGCGGCCAACTCGCCGATCAACGCGGCGTACGCAATCGACGCGTTCTGGGATGGGCGCGCCCGCAGCCAGTTTGTTGATCCACAGACGGGTCAGGTCGCGATCGGCAACGGCGGGGCGCTGGAGAGCCAGTCCGTCAATCCGCCCGCCAGCTCGGTCGAGATGGCGCACCAGGGGATCGACTGGACGCAGATCATCGCGAAGCTCAATCGCGTAAACCCGCTGGATTTGGCGACGAGCATCCCGCCGGATGTGGCGGCACAACTGACGACCAAGCCGAACTACGGGGAGCTCTTCCGGCGCGCGTTCGGCGACACGCAGATTACTTCGCGGCGCATCGCATTCGCCATCGCTACCTACGAGCGGACGCTGCTCTCTAACCAGACGCCTTGGGATGCCTTCGTCGGCGGCAATCAGGGCGCCCTGACTCCAGCGCAGGCGCGTGGCCTGGGAGCTTTCAACGCTCGCTGCAATGTCTGCCATACTGCACCCGTGTTCTCGGGACAGACTTTCCGCAATATCGGGATCCGCCCGCCCGCCGAGGACCTGGGGCGGCAAGTCGTCACGGGGAACCCCGCCGATCGCGGGCGCTTCAAGGTGCCCTCGCTCCGCAATGTGGGGCTGAAGAACACGTTCATGCACAACGGCCAGTTCACGCAGTTGCAGCAAGTCATCGATTTCTACTCACGGGCCAACGGCGCGCCCCCACCATTCCTGGACAATCTTGATCCGGCATTCCCGCCTCCGGGCAGCATCCCGGGCCCGGCACGGGCGGATCTGGACGACTTTGTGCGGAACGCGCTGACGGACCCGCGGGTTGCGGCTCAGACGTTCCCCTTTGATCGGGTGACGCTGTTCACCGATCCGGCTCGGGCCGCGGATCGCTCGACGAACCTGAACGGCGGGGTCGCGGGCACGGGCGGGATCATCCCGCGGATCATTCTGCCCGAGCCGGCGATGGTCGGGAACATCGACTATCGCATCGGCCTGGATGGGGCGCTGGGGAACGCGACGGCGACGCTGGGGATTTCGACCACAGCGCCGGTGAACGGGCAGATCACGCCGACATCGTTTATCGGCACCGCGACGGCGGCGGGAACGGGCGCGGGCCAAGGATTGGCGACGGTGCATTGGCCGCTGAACCCCGGGGTGGTATTCGGCGGGCAGGTGCTCTTCATGCAGTGGTTCGTTGGCGATCCGGGAGCCGTGGGCGGGACGGCCAAGTCGCAAGTGTTCCGGGTGCCGGTGTTCTGCGGGTCGTACGGGTGTCCGGTGACTTGCTACCCCAACTGTGACAACTCGACATCGGCCCCGGTGCTGACGGCCAATGACTTCCAGTGCTTCCTGGGCAAGTTCGCGATCGGGGATGCGACCGCCAACTGCGATGGATCGACGGTGGTGCCGACGTTGACGGCGAACGACTTCCAGTGCTATCTGAATGCGTTTGCGAAGGGTTGTCCGTGATGTTTGTTCAACTTTGATTCGAGGCGGTGAACGCCAAGAGGGCTCCGGCTGTTTGCGGGGCCCTCTGTTTTTGTGGGCTTCTATGCGGGCGTGAGAACCGATCGGCTGCGGGGCTGTGTGATGCGGATTCAGGGGCCTTGCGGCGCCAGGGCCCTGTACTTGTCCGCTTCTGCGGTTCGTTGTTGTCCGTCGTAGAGCATGACGAGGGTCTTAGCGGCCTCACCCAGGGCCATCCGAGTTTGGACGCCGTGGCTCTGGGCGCGTTCCAGGGCGTTAAGCAGGAAGGTTTCAGATTCGGCCGGCCTTTCCAGGTCCAGGAGCGCGCGGCCGAGGCCGACCTGGGCGTCGAGGGTTTCGGGGTGGTCGGGGCCGAGTCGGCGGCGCTGGACTTCGAGGTTTTGGCGGAAGATGGGTTCGGCCTCGGCGGGGCGTTTGGCAAGGACCATGGTCCAGGCCATGCCGGACTTCCAGTACAGGGTGTAGGGGTGCTCGACTCCCATGACCATGTCTGCCATGGCGGTGAGGCGTTTGTAGAGTTCGATGGATTCGGCGAGCTTGCCCTGGTTTCGCAGGAGCCAGGCGCGGACGTTCTGGGTGTAGAGATAGTCGGGGTGGCGTTCACCTAAGGCGATCTTGCCGCGATCCATGGCGGTTTCGGTGAGCGTCTGGGCTTCATCCAGGCGGCGGAGATCGATCAGGGCCATGGAGAGGGTGGACATGGCCTTGATGGTGGCGGGGGAATCGGGACCGAAGGCGACGCGGTTGCCTTCGAGCAGGCCGCGGAAGAGGCGCTCGGCTTCGATCAACTCGTGGCGTCCGTAGAGGGCCCAGCCCAGCTCGGACATGGTGCGGAGGGTGGCGGGATCGTGCTTTCCGAGCTTGGTTTCCTGCAGGTCAAGCACGCGGCGGAGCATGGCGAGGGCCTCGGTGCCCTTACCGCGGCTGGTTTTGACGCCCGCAATCTGGCTCATCAGAGAGAGGGCCGCGGGGTCGGTGTCGCCGTGTGCTTTGACGCGCAGGTCAAGCGCGGATTGGAGGTGAGCTTCGGCGGATTCGTAGTTGCCCAGGCTGCGGTAGGTGGTGCCGATGATGGTGCGGATGTCGGACTCGACATCGCCTTTGCCGACGAGGCCTGAGGAAATTTTTCCGGAGGCGATGTCGAGGGCCTCTTCGACGGTGTACTTGTGGGATTGGGCGATGGCGGGGCTGGGGAGGATGAGCACGCCACGGAGGAACTCGCTGATGGCTTTGGCGTTATCGGCTTCGGTCTGGGCGTGGGCGCGGGCGGCCTTGGCTTGAACAAGACCCCAGGCGATGCCGACGACGGCGACAACGAGGGCAAGGCCGACGACGGTGCCGGCGCCGACGAGTACGCGGTGACGGCGGGCGAACATGCGTGCCTGGTAGGCGACGCTGGGCGGGCGGGCGGTAATAGGCTCATCGCGGAGGTATCGGTGGATGTCGTCTGCGAGTTGGGAGGCGGAGCGGTAGCGGCGGTCGCGGTCTTTTTCGAGGGCTTTGAGAACGATGGTTTCGATGTCGCCGCGGAGGCCCTTATTGATCGTGCTGGGGCGGGTAGGCGCCTGGTCGCGGACGACGGTGGCGGCCTCGATAACGGAGGCGGACTCCATGCGATAGGGCGGGCGGTCGCAGAGGAGTTCGAACAGAACCACGCCGAGGGTGTAGACATCGCTGCGGGTGTCGATGTCGTGGGGATCGGCATCGGTCTGCTCGGGAGACATGTACTGGAGCGTGCCGATGAGCTGGCCGACATCGGTTTGGAGCGTGGTGACGGCCAGATCGGAGTCGGTGGCGCGGGCGACGCCGAAGTCGATGATCTTGGGCTGGCCGAGGGAATCTACGAGGATGTTGGCGGGTTTGAGGTCGCGGTGGATGATGCCCTTTTGATGGCCGTGGTGGACGGCATCGCAGACGAGGGTGAAGAGCTCAAGACGCTGGCGGGTGGTGAGGCCCTTTTCTTTGGCGTGGTCGGTGAGGGTGCGGGCACCGGGGATGTATTCGAGGGCAAAGAAGGGGACGGGGCCGGAGCCATCATCGTGGGTGCCGGCCTCGTAGACCTGGGCGATGCCGGGGTGACGGAGGCGGGCGAGTAGCTGGGCTTCGTATTCGAAGCGGCGAAGGGCGGAGCGCGAGGCGATGCCGCGCTTCATGATTTTGAGGGCGACAGTGCGGCGGGGCTGTTCCTGAACGGCCTCGTAGACCGCGCCCATTCCGCCTGAACCAATGAGGCGCTTGAGGTGATAGCGGCCGATGTGCGTGCCGGGGCCGATGAGCGTGGGGCCCGACACGGGCAGTTCGGTCATGGGTGCGGGAAGGCCCGAGTCGCCGTCGTGAGCTTCGCCGGCCTGGAGGTAGCTCTCGACTTCCTGGCGAAGTTCGGGGTTGTCGCCGCAGGCGGTGTCCAGAAAGGCGACGCGCTCCTGGGCCGGTAGGTCGAAGGCCTTGGCGAGGATGAGCTTGATTCTGGGCCAGGAGTCGGAGGACAAGATCAGGCTCCAGCGGATCCCGGGAGGGCTTGGGAGTTCATGTGCTTGAGCAGGAAGGCTCGGGCGATTTTCCAGTGGTTGTCCACGGTGCGCGGGGAGACATCCAGAGCCGCGGCGATTTGATCGACGGAAAGTCCGGCGAAGAACTTCAGGGAGACCAGCTCTGCGAGTTCGGGGTCGTGGGCGGTCAAGGCTTTGAGACCTTCATCGAGGGCGAGCCAGCGGGCCGGGTCATCTTCAGTGGCGGCGTCCATGTCAGCGGCATCGTGGCGCTTGAGACCGCCGCCGGCTTTGGGTCCGGCGACGCGCCGGGCGCGTTCGATGAGGATGCGGCGCATGGCTTCGGCGGCGGCGGCAAAGTAGTGCCGACGGCTTTGCCACTTTTCCTGTTCGCTGCCGCCGAGGCGGAGGTAGGCCTCATGGACCAGGGCGGTGGCCTGGAGCGTGAGGTTTTTGGGTTCGTTCTTGAGCTTGGCGCCGGCGAGCTTGCGGAGCTCCTCGTAGACAAGAGGCAGGAGCTTGTCCGCGGCGGAGGGGCGGCCCTCCGAGGCCTGATTCATCAATAGGGTCAGGGTTTTGGACGGACTGTCCACGGGGGGCCCCAAGAAACATGAAATGCTGATTGCGTCGTTACCACACCATTGTCGCATGGTTTGGTGAAACCTCAAGGACAAACCCAAACGGCGGCCAGAAATGCCGTCCACGAAACAAAGGAGCTTTCCGATGATTCTGAACCGAACCATTTTGACCGCTATGACCGCCGGCCTTGGCCTTTCGACGGCCGCCTTTGGTGGGCCGCTGAACCCGCCTGCAGGGCCGGTAACTTCGAGCTACAAGACGCTGAATGAGGTGGAACCCCGTATCGCGATCAACGCGACCAACACGCCCGGGGACTTTGAGGCGTTGTTTGTGATCACCAGTCCAGGCTCGTATTACCTGACGGGGAACATCGTCGGAGCCTCGGGGAAAAAGGGGATCAAGATCTCCGCGAACAACGTGACCCTGGACCTGGGCGGTTTTGCCATGCTCGGCGGGGGCGTGTCGGACGATGCGATCTTCGCGAACTTCGTCACCAACACCACGATTCGCAACGGCAGCATTCAGAACTGGGTGAAAGAGGGCATCGACGGCTACAACGGCGCCAACTGCCGGGTCGATGGGATCCTGGTGGATAGCTCCATCAACGGGTACGGGATCATTACGGGCAAGGGTTCGGTCATCACCGGGTGCACGGTCCGGAACTCCGGCGCGGGCATTGTGACGACCGAGGGCTCCACCGTGCGTGATTGCACCGCCACCGGCAACGGAACAGGGTTTGCCATCGGCTGGGGCAACACGGTGAGTGGGTGCACGGCCCAGGATTCAACCGCGGGCCCGGGCTTTCAGACGGCCCCCGGTTGCACGCTCTCGCAGTGTGCCGCCCTGAGCAACCATAGCGCGACCGGCTTTGGCTTTGAACTGGGCGGGGGCAACACGGTCATCGGCTGCACCGCTCACAACAACGACCAGGACGGCTTCCACGTGCAAACGGGGAACTCGAACGTGCTGATCACCACCTGCACCTCCCAGTTGAACAAAGGCAATGGCATCAAGACCGAGAACGGGATTGGGTTCAACATCAGCGGGAACAACTGCTCGCGGAACAACGTGAACGGGATCTGGGTGAGCGGCGGGAGCACGGTGACAAACAACACCTGCGAGAACAACGGGACGCTCGTGGGCGCTGCGACGTCGGGCATCTACGTGAGCTTCAGCTACAACCGCATCGACGGCAACCACGTGCTGGCCAGCACGTACGGGATTGCCGTGGCCGCGGGCATGACTAACAACCTGGTCGTCCGCAACACGGCAACCCTGTGCACGACGCACTACAGCTTCCCGGCGGGCGTGACCTACGGGGCGATCAACGCCCTGGCGACGGGCAGCTTTGCCGAGACCAACTCGATGGCGAACCTGCGATTCTGATTGCGTACACGGCCGCGGCGGGGCGAAAGCTCCGCCGAGCCATTGATTCTCCGGCCACTTTCAAGGAGTTTTTCTGTGAAGACCACACTCAAGTCAGCACTTTCCGCGCTCGTCCTGGTTCAGGGCGCGGCGTTCGGACAGAACTCGATCGACAGCGGCCACAAGTATTGCTGGAGCGAGAACGCCGGATGGATGAACTGGCGGGATGCCAACGGCGGGGCCTCGGGCGTGCGGGACAACGGCACGTTTCTGTCGGGCTGGGTGTGGTGCGAGAACATCGGCTGGGTGAGCCTGGGTGATGGGACGCCGGGTGCGAGCCCGTACTACGCCAACGCGGCGGGGGCGGATTGTGGGGTCAACATCTCCGGCACAGGCGGCTTGACCGGGTTTGCATGGTCGGAGAACACGGGATGGATCAACTTCGGCGGTGGCGCGCTGGCGACGCCGACCAAGCCGGCTCGGATCGATTCGACCACCAATCGTCTGCGCGGGTTTGCGTGGGGAGAGAACATCGGGTGGATCAACCTGGATGATGCGAGCTCGTACGTCGGGGTGGTGTGCTATGCCAACTGCGACCAGAGCAGCTCTCCGCCGATCTTGAACGCCAATGACTTTCAGTGCTTCTTGAACAAGTTCGCGGCCAATGACCCCAGCGCGAACTGCGACCGGAGCAGTGCTGCACCGTTGCTGAACGCCAATGACTTTCAGTGCTTCTTGAATAAGTTCGGGGCAGGGTGTACGTAAGTGCAAAGTGGCGAGCCCCCAGTGCCGAATAGGGCTGGGGAGCGGATCGACTACGCCCCGGGGCTCTGAACGGCGGCGGGCGCGCAGGCAGTGATGCGCCCCGCAGGTCCCGGCCGATCAGCGGCACCTTCAGATGGACCAGGGGATCACGGATCTTCGGGGGTTGGCTGGGGCTTCTGGGTGGGATTGAGCTTGGATTGCAGCGTGCCCATGATGAGGCGCGACATGGCCTGGTCGCCGAAGAACCCGACGCGGATGTTCACCTTCGTAACAACCGGGGACTTTTTTTCGAGAGTGATCTCGATGCGGCGACGCTGGGTCTCGGCGGCGTAGAGGTATCCGTTCAAGTCACCAAGTTTCTGCTGACGGATGGTGAACTGGAGCTCTCGCAGGGCGGAATCTGCGGCGTCGTAGACGGTTGGGAGGGGCTTGGGAATGGCGGCGACCATCTCGCCATTGACGAACGCGGAGGAGCCAGCCTGAAGGACGCTGGTGCCGGCGGTGACGACGATGATGGGGTCGGCACAGGCAGCGAGCATCATGACAGACGCGAAAACGCCGGCCTGGAAGATGAACCGCCGGAACCTCTGGCCTGCGATGATCAAAGCGTGAACCTCATGTGCTGGGGACCTTAGCCTGGGGGGGCTGGTGAAGAAACGGGTATGTCCGTAGCTCTGTGGGTGCCCCCCACCGCCCCATCCGCGTGAGGGGAGAGCTTATCAGCCGGAGGTCACGGGGGAGTGAAGAGCGGAGGACACGGCGCGAACTTCGACCTTCACGGCGTGTTGTTCGGCATCCAGGGGCTTTTGCCCGACGATGATCAGGCTGAGTCCGGGGCCAATGCCGATTTTGTCGAGCAACTTGGCCAGGGGGAGCAGGAACTCGTAGACGCGCATCTGGAATGGGGAGAGTTCCTTCTTCTTGAACTGGCCGCTGACCCACCAGCCCAGGACTCCCAGACGATTGAACTGGCGGCAGCTTTCGACGTGGAAACCCGCATCGCGGAACTTGGTGGTGAGTTCGTCGTGCGTGTAGCGGCGGAAGTGGCCGAGCGTTTTGTCGCAGGCGGTGTAGAGGCTCGGGTGGGCGGGGACCAGGACGATGGCGCGGCCGCCGGGGATGAGGGCCTCGAAGAACTCGTGCAGAACGTCGGTATCGCGCTCGATGTGCTCGATGACGTTCAGCGAGATGATCGTGTCGGGCATTTCGGGGCGGATGGCCTTGCCCGCGCCGGCCGAGGAGAGGTCCATTTCACGGGCGGAAATGTTCTCCATGTGCCCGAAGCGGCGGCTGATGACTTCGACGTAGAACGGGTCGTAGTCCACGCAGACGAGGCGTTCGCGGTCCAGGAGGAGTTCGGTGAAGTTGCCGATCCCGCAGCCGGCCTCCCAGACGCGCTGGCCGACGTACTTCTTGAACTGGGAGAGCATCCAGCGGTTGAAGCCCTTGGCCCGGCGGACCGACTGGAGGATGTAGTAGCCGTCGTGGGTGGTAAAGCGGGTGTCGAGGAAGCGGTACTTGATGAGACACCAGCCGGCGGAGATGGCATCCTTCCAGCCGATCTTCTTACCTTCGGCCTGGGTGCGACCGTGATAGCTGATGGGGACCTCGTAGATCCGGAGGTTCCACTGGGCCAGGCGCGTGGTGAGTTCGGGCTCGATGCCGAATCGGTCGGACTTCAAGGGGATCTGCTTCAGGATGTCGGAACGGACCGCCTTGTAACAGGTCTCCATGTCGGTGATGTTGATGTCGTTGAGAATGTTGGTCGCCAAGGTGAGCAATTTGTTGGCGACAGAGTGCCAGTAGAGCAGGACCTTGCGCTGCGAGCCGGCGGCGAAGCGGGAGCCGAAGACGGCGTCGGCCTTGCCTTCCAGGATGGGGGCAAGGACCTTGGGCAGCTCGGCCGGGTCGTATTCGAGGTCGGCATCTTGAACCACGGCGATGTCGCCGGTCATGCTGGCGATGGCGGTGCGGATGGCCGCGCCTTTGCCGCGGTTGACCTGGTGGCGGATGACCTTGATGCGACTGTCCTGGGCGGCCAGTTCGCGGAGGATTTCGGGGGACCGGTCCTTGGAGCAGTCATCGACGATGACCAGCTCCATTTGGAGAGAGACGGGGCTGGCGAGGACGGCCGTAACGATGCGGCGGAGAGTCCGGGCCTCGTTGTAGACGGGCATGAGGACGGAGAGGAGTTTGGGGTTGTAGTGTGCTTTGGTCATGGTGATTCGGTGGGTCGCGGGCGGACGATATGGTAACCGCGTCCGGGGTCGAAAACCGCCGCAAAATGTGCCGATCGGCGGGCTGCTTTGCCGAGCGAGGTCCGGCTCACCAGCCGCCCCACCCGAAGATGGGCGGAAGGGGTAGGCGCTTTCGCGCGAGGTCTTCCGTAGCGACCGGCGCGTAGATCCGGAAGGGGGCCGAACCCCACACCCAGATCATCATGGTGTTGGTCCCGGTTTGCGTGTGGGTGACGGGGAAGTGCTGGCGGCGGACCACCGCACAGTCAGCCGCTTCACGCGGGGAGACGGGCATGTCGAGGGTATTGACGAAGGGGACGAGTTTGGGGGGAGGGACGATGCGGTCAAGCAGTATGCGCTGGACCAGGTACTCGCACTTGTTGAACTCGATGCCGAGGGCGATGCTCTTGGGTTTGAGTTTGGCGACTTCATCCGCAAGTTCCTGCAGAGGCTCACGCATTTCCGGCCAGGCTCTGAACATGATCTGCTCGCGCGATCGGTGGAGGATGCTCCAGAAGCCGACCAGCGGCTTGGACTGGTTGTAGACAATCCCGAACATGACCAGCGCGAAGGCGGCGAGGGATGTGATCAGGGGGACGATCCAAAGCCGGGGGAGCCAGACGGCGAGGATGACCGAGGCGACGGACACCAGCGGAATCTGGAGGCGCACGTGCCAGGGTTGCCACTTCAGGAGGATTGCGAAGAGGAACATCTGAGCGAAGGGAACCAGGAACGCGGGCCACGCGGCGCGGCGGCGGAGTTTGCCGGGGCGGAATCCAAGGACCATGGCGATGCCCAGGAGCAGGTGCACTTGCGCGGCGTTGTTGCCGTCGCTCATCCAGTCGGACTGGATCTCAAAGGGCATCTTTTTGGGAAAGGTAGTTCGGGGGTCGGACTCGCCGATGCCCAGCCGTTTGTGGAGCCAGACGATTCGTTCCTTTTCCCACGCGTTGATCTCTGGGTACGGCACGCAGGTATAGAGCGTGACATTCCGGATCAGATTGGAAGCTATGGCTTTAGGCGTGTACGTCTCGTTTCCCAGAGCAAAGCCACCCTTGGAGACTGGGAGCGCAAGCGGCGCTCCCAAAGCTCGTGTGTTCCTCATCCAGTGGGGCGCGTTGATTGCAATGGTCAGGATGATCATGACCACGCCCAACGGGATTGCCTTCTTCCAGTGGGCGCGGAGCGCGCCCGCGGCGATCATCACGCAGACGGGGAGGGCCAGGGGGAAGCTCGAGCCCTTGGTGAGCAGGGCCAGGCCTAGGGCGGTGCCGACGAATATGGCGCTGCCGATGCTGCATCTTCGGGCCATCCAGATGCGGACGGCGGCCCAGAACAGGGCCATGATCCAGAGCGATTCGACGAGGTCGTTCTTGGCGTTTTCGGCTTGAGTCGCCGCGGCGGGGTTGAAGGCGACCAGCAAGGCCGCGAACACCTGGGCGCGGTAGCCGGCACCCAGGTCGCGAGCGATGGCGGACGCGGTGAGGGCGCTCAAGAAGTAGCCGAACCACTGGGCCATGTTGGCCTGGTGATCGGTGCCCGAAAGCAACATCAACTGTGCGGTGATGTACTCGGCGAGCGGGGGCATTTCGATTTGGCGGAGGTCAAAGCTGGGGAACTGGGCGATGCTCTGGTTGTGGATCCAGAATATTTGGCGCGGGAGGTGGTAGCTGAGGGAGTCGTAGGTTGTGGGTGGGGTGAGGAGGGCGAGGATGCCGGTGAGGAGGAGCACGATTGCGGTGAGGCACACCAAGAGTGCGTCGAGGGCGTTGGACGGTCGCGTGATCTTGAATGATCCGGCGGGGGGCCGTCGCCTGAGTACCCACACGGTGAGACCGATTGCTGGGAGCAACCACCAGATGAGGATCGGGATGCGGGCGAACTGGTGAAAGGCGCTTGAGGCTTCGGCGCCGGCCCAGGCCCAGAGGGCGGTGGAGGTGGCTCCGAAGAGAAGGCCGTCTCGGATATCCCAACGCTCGGAACGGTGCCTCATCGCAACGCAAGCCACCAGCAAGAGGAACAAGAGTGGCAGCAAGCTGAGCAAGAGACGTCTCCGGTTCGGCTGGGCGGAGTGCCCGCGAACCCAACTTCGGAGGCTATCGGGCGGTGTTAGCTATGTCAAAGTTCGCTGGTCACCAGCCGTCCCATCCGAAATCGGTAGGCAAGGGCAGGAGCTTACGAGCCTCAAGCTCGTTCTTGACCGGCACGTATATTCGGAACGGAGCGGTTCCCCAGACCCAGACCACGCGCTCCTCTGAGCCCGACTGTGGGAAGTTTGAGAAGAAGTGGTGTCGGCGCATGACGCCACAGTCGGCCACCTCGGACGGTGGGAGCGGAACTTCCAGGGTGTTCACAAGGGGCATGAACGTGGGTGGGGGCGAGATGCGCGTGAGCAGTGAGTGCATGAGCAGATATTCAAGTCCGTTGAACTCGATCCCGAGCGCGATCGTGCGGGGTTTGAGCCTGGCCAGGAGATCGGCAACTTCGTGGGTTTGTTCGATCCCCTCTGGCCAGTGCCGGAACATGATCTGCTCTCTGGAGCGCTTCAGAATGTTCCAGTAGCCGACAAGGGGCTTGGAGGTGTTGTAGATCACTGCGGCGAGCGTGAGGGTGAAGGCCGCGAAGGACGTGATGATGAATAGGAGGCGGGCGCGGGGCATCCAGACGGCCAGCACCACCGCGGAGACGGACACGATCGGGATGTGCAGCCGGACGTGCCAGGGTTGCCACTTCAAGAGGAACGCGAACAGGAACATCTGCCCGAAAGGGACCAGGAACGCGGGCCAGGCGGCGCGGCGGGTGAGTTTGCCGGGGCGGAAGCTCAGGACCATGGCGATGCCCAGGAGCAGGTGCACGGGCGCGGCGTTATTTCCGTCGCCGTTCCAGTCCGACAGGATCTCGAAGGGCATGTTGGGCATGTGGGTTGTTCGGGGATCGGTGTCTCCAATGCCCAGCCGGTGGTGCAGCCACGTAACGCGCCGGGCCTGCCAGGAGTTGATCGCCGTTTCGGGGACGCAGGTGTGAAGAGTCAGATTGCGGACGAGATTGGATGCCAGCGCTGCGGGTGTGAACAGGTGATTGGCGATCTGGAATCCGCCCCGTTTCTCCGGGAGACCCAGGGGCGCGCCGACGGCGGCGGTGGTTCGTATCCAGTGGGGCGCGTTCATCGCCAGGGCGAACACAATCATGGACGCGCCCAAGGGGATTGCCTTCTTCCAGTTCGCGCGAAGAGCTCCCGCGGCGACCATGACGCACACGGGCGGCGCCAGGGAAAACGCCGAACCCTTGGTCTGCAGGGCCAGGCCCAATGCGGTGCCCACGAACAGGGCGTATCCGATACCGCAGCTTCTGGACATCCAGATCCGCACAGCGCCCCAGAACAGGGCCATGATCCAGAGCGTTTCCACCAGATCGTTCTTCGCGTTTTCGGCTTGGGTGGCCGCGGCGGGATTGAGCACGATCAGCAGGGCGGCGAACACTTGGGCACGGTACCCGGCACCCATGTCTCGAGCGATGGCAGAACCGGCGACAGCGCTGAGAAGGTACGCGAACCACTGCGGCATGTTTGCGAAGCGGTCCCCGCCGGAGAGCAGCATCAACTGGGCACCGATGAACTCGGCCAGCGGCGGCATCTCGACCTGGCGGGGGTCGAAGCTCGGGTATTGCGCGATGGTGTGGCTGTGGATCCAGAACACCTGCCGGGGGAGGTGGTAGCAGAGCGAGTCGTATGTTGTGGGTGGTGTGAGCAGGGCGAGCAGGCCGGTGGTGAGAAGGGCGGCAGCGGCCAGTGAGACCATGAGCCAGTCGACGCCGTTGGATGGCCGGACGATCCGTAGGGCACCCGCGGGCGGGCGGTGCTTGAACACCCACACGGCAAG
>Ga0154020_10003723_pt1 | contig 18285 bp, 19 predicted proteins | sample Klosneuvirus_201_FD_109709 | JGI IMG/M metagenome (GOLD analysis project Ga0154020, IMG submission 109709) | Active sludge microbial communities from wastewater, Klosterneuburg, Austria - Klosneuvirus_20160825_MG | ecosystem: Engineered > WWTP > Aerobic digester > Activated sludge | place... | reverse complement strand
TGCTGCAAGCGCAAAACGCGCCAGTTGCGCCTCTTGCTGAACGCCTCCCCAAGCGGCGGCAAAGGGCTCGGTGTACAACTCCACCCGGTCTGCACCCACCACTTTGGCGGCCGCCATGGAACGGGCATCGGCATCCATGAAGAGGCTCACACGCACCCCCAACGCCTGTGCTTCAGCAATGAGGGGAGCAAGGCGTTGCGCTTCAGAAGGCAAATCCCAGCCATGATCACTGGTGAATTGTCCTTCGGAGTCCGGCACAAAAGTGCACTGATGCGGGCGCAGCTCCCGTACAAAATCCATCAGATTCTGATAGGGATTGCCTTCAATATTGAACTCTCGATCAGGCCAGGCCCTCATCAGCACCGACAACTCCCGTACGTCGCCAGCACGAATATGCCGCTCGTCTGGCCGAGGATGCACAGTAATACCATTCGCTCCGGCTTGCAGGCACAACGTGGCCGCGCGGGTAACGCCAGGGATTCCCAGGTGACGCGTATTACGCACCAGGGCGACCTTGTTCAGGTTGACGGACAGGGATGTACGGTGTGCAGATGTCATGTCTCTAAAGCGATTGAAGATCGATCATCATTTGCCGGGTTCGCAAAGTTCCCACCCCACAATGGTAATTCAGCAATGTACGCAATTGAGGTTTCAGTTCCGCCATCACAGCGGCGCAGGCGCGCAGCGTGGTCGTAAAAGATGCATCATCGCCCAGGCTTTGCTGCAAGGCAGCCCACTGTTCGCCGCTCAGGCTGGCGCGATCTCCGGAATTGGCGCGTCGCAATCCGCCTTCTGGTACAAGGCTGTAACGGGCTTCTTCATCAAGTTGCGCCAGCGTCATGGTCTGGGCGTCGAGCAATGGCAACAGCCCAATTTCGCGCAACAGCAGCAACTCGAAGGTGCGCAGCGCGGCCTGAAGCGCCTCGCCATGTTCCGACGCGACGACCTGCACGACGTTGGCATAGATATCAAACAGTCTTGGGTGTGGATCATCTCGCGCCAGCAGATGCAGGAGCAGTTCGTTCAGGTAATAGCCCGACATCAGCGCGTCACCAGAGGGCATAACGTACCCACCCATCCATTCAGCCCCCTTCAGCGTGCGTATTTCTGCATCGCCACCAAAAGCAATGTGCAGAGGCTGCAAAGGCAACAATATCGGACGGAAACTGGAACTGGGGCGCTTCACGCCCTTGGCAACCAGGGCAATGCGCCCATGGTTGCGGGTAAAAACATCCAGAATCAGACTGGACTCACTCCAGTCATAACGATGGAGCACATAGGCAGGTTCGTCAGAGATTCGCTTGGAGGCCACGCAGCAGTATCACGGTCATTCGTAGCCAAAGCTGCGCACCCGCGCTTCATCATCAGCCCAGCCTGAACGCACTTTCACCCACAGCTCAAGAAACACCTTGGCGTCTGCCAGTTTTTCCAGTTCCACACGGGTCTCCATGCCAATGCGCTTGATGCGCTCACCTTTATCGCCGATCACCATCGCTTTGTGGCTATCCCGCTCCACCACGATGGTGGCGGCGATGCGAAGCAGGCGCTTGTGGCCCTTCTTTTGTGGGGGTTCCTCTTCGAACTTGTCGATAATGACTGTCGAGGTGTAAGGCAATTCGTCACCTGTCAGGCGGAACAGTTTTTCCCGTACCAACTCGCTGGCGAGGAACTTCTCGCTGCGATCAGTAAGTTCGTCTTCGGCATACCACCAAGCCTGCTCGGGTAGATACTTCGCACAAATGTCCAGCAATCGCTCAATGTCTTTCGCATTCTTGGCCGACATGGGAACGAATTCGGCGAAGCTGTGCTTCTCCTGCATGGTCTGTAGCCAGGGTGCAATGTCGCCACGGCGATGCACGTTGTCGAGCTTGTTGGCGATCAACAGGGTGGGAATGTTCTTGCCCAAAAGAGCCAGTACGCGCGCATCTGCTGGCGTGAAACTGCCTGCCTCAACCACAAACAGAATCAGGTCAACGTCCGCCACGGCGCCCACAACTGTTTTGTTGAGCGACTTGTTCAACGCATTGGCATGCAGTGTCTGAAATCCCGGTGTATCCACAAACACAAACTGGTTGGCACCCTGCGTCCGCATGCCGGTGATACGGTGGCGGGTAGTCTGTGCCTTACGGGAGGTGATGCTGATCTTTTGGCCGACCAGCGCGTTGAGCAAGGTGGATTTGCCTACATTGGGCTTGCCCACAATGGCAACCAGACCACAGTGCCGGCCTTGTACCGGCGTACCAGAGCCGGGAGCCAGACGCATGCTTTTGAGCATGGCTTCAATATCATTTTGGCCATCCGGACCCGCCAAATCCGCGTGGCCAGCTATCTTTTTAGGAGTTGTCATCAGCGCGCCTTTGCCTTGAGCGTCTGCAGCATGACCGCAGCAGCAGCCTGTTCGCCAGCACGGCGAGAACCACCAATGCCTCTTTCAGTCATATTGAATTCCGTGATTTCACACTCGACATCAAAGGTCTGTTTATGGGCAACACCCAGCGTACCAACGACACGGTAAATCGGCAGCTTCATCTTTCGCCCCTGCAACCATTCCTGCAACTCGGTCTTGGCGTCCTTGCCGATCGCATCCATGTGCGGATTGATTTCTACAGCCTTGAATAGGCGGTGCACCAGATTTTGTGCGGCGACGAAGCCGGCATCCAGGTACACAGCGCCAACTACAGCTTCCAGGGCATCGGCCAGTATCGAAGGGCGTTTTTGCCCACCTGAGCGAACTTCGCCCTCGCCTAACCGGATCACCTCGGGCAGCCCAAGAGTGACCGCAAGTTGGTGGAGTGTGTCCTGCTTGACGAGATTGGCACGCACCCGAGACAAATCCCCTTCCGGCAACGCTCCCAGACGCTGGTACAGCAGGTCCGCGACTGCCAGATTCAGAACAGAATCACCCAGGAACTCCAGACGTTCGTTGTGGTCTGCAGAAAAACTGCGGTGCGTGACCGCCTGGTTCAACAGTGGCGCATTGGTGAACTGATGCTGCAAACGCTGTTGCAACGCGACCAGCCCATCATTCACGCTCCGCAGCCTTCATGCCTGCAGGTCATTTGGATTGACCGTCGTATTTAAGGGTCAGGTAGCCCGGACCAGCCAGGTGAATTTCACGCTGGTAAGCAAACTTCACCACGATTTTGTCGCCCACCTTGGTGACCTCGAGATCCTTGCCCATGATGGAGCTGATGTTGTCAATAGCACCAGCCCTATCAAAAATAGCCCGCACCTCGGCAACCGTACCCCCGGCACTGGCCTTGTTGACGGCCTTTTTGATAGCCTCAAACTCGATCACGGTAGGAACGATTTGTGCACCAATGACACCACAAACGGCCAGTACGCCACCAACAAACAAGAGACCCAGAAATGACAATCCGGTTTGCCTGGATTTGAATTGAGTTTTCATATGTTTTCCCTTGACCTCACTATCGATTTCAATCGAACGAGCCGATGCGTTTAAGGTTACCAAAATTCATCCACACAAAAAATGCCTTGCCGACAATGTTTTTATCAGGGACAAAACCCCAATACCGTGAATCCAGTGAATTATCGCGGTTATCGCCCATCATGAAATAGTGCCCTTCCGGCACTTTGCAGACAACCCCTTCTACACTGTACTGGCAATTCTGCTTGAAGGGAAAGTCCTCGACGCCCGGTACAAACGCCGGGCGGTCATCATCATTCAACAGCCGATGCGGCTTGTCACCCAATGCTTCTTCATACTGCTTGAAGTAGCGCATGGCATCACCGTCGAAAAACTCGGGCACGGCGGTGGTGCTGACTGGCTTTCCATTGATGGAAAGGCGTTTGTTCAAGTAGGCCACTTCATCGCCAGGCACGCCCACAACCCGCTTGATGTAGTCAAGGCTGGGTTTGGGCGGATACCTGAAAACCATCACATCGCCAGTTTTCGGCTTGTTGCCCTCAGTGATTCTGGTATTGATGACTGGAAGGCGGATGCCATAGTGATACTTATTAACCAGAATCAGGTCGCCCACCAACAAAGTGGGAATCATGGAACCCGAAGGAATCTTGAAAGGCTCAAACAAAAATGAGCGGAGCAGAAACACAGTGATGATGACCGGGAACAAGCCGGCCGTCCAGTCCAGCCACCAAGGCTGCATCAGCAGGCGATTTTTCGCCTCCACAATGTCGCCGTCTACCTGGCTGATACCCATCTTGCCCAAGTCTTCCCGGCGCTTGGCAGCCTCAGCTTCAAGTCGGGTAGCCGCCTGCTGTCGCTTTGGGAGGAAATAGAAGCGCTCTGCCAGCCAGTAGATGCCGGTCACAACCGTCGCCATGAACAGCAGCAAGGCGAAATTACCCTCAACAAGGCCAAAATACCACGCAGCAGCGTAGCCAACAAACGCCGAGAGAACAATGGAGGTCAGGAACTGCATCAGTCTTCCACCTGCAAAATGGCCAAAAATGCTTCCTGCGGAACCTCAACCGAACCAATCTGCTTCATGCGTTTCTTGCCTTCTTTTTGCTTGTCCAGGAGCTTGCGCTTGCGTGAAATATCGCCGCCGTAGCACTTGGCGATCACGTTCTTGCGCAAGGCTTTGATTGTCTCACGCGCAATGATGTTGGCCCCAATGGCGGCCTGTATGGCCACGTCGTACATCTGGCGGGAAATCACTTCGCGCATTTTGGCGACCACCGCCCGCCCCCGGTACTGAGATTGCGAACGGTGCACGATGATGCTTAAGGCATCGACCTTCTCGCCATTGAGCAGAATATCCACCTTGACCACGTCTGCTGCGCGATATTCCTTGAACTCGTAGTCCATCGACGCGTAACCGCGGGACACGGATTTGAGTTTGTCAAAAAAATCCAGCACGATCTCGGCCAGCGGCATCTCATAGGTCAGCATCACCTGACGGCCATGGTAGGCCATGTTCATTTGCACGCCGCGCTTCTGGTTAGCCAGCGTCATGACCGACCCCACGTATTCCTGCGGCATGTACAGGTGCACGGTCACGATGGGTTCGCGGATCTCGTCCAGGCGCCCCTGATCAGGCATCTTCGATGGGTTTTCCACCATCTTCACTGTACCGTCCACCCCAACCACCTGGTAAACCACGCTGGGCGCCGTGGTGATCAGGTCCTGATCAAACTCGCGCTCCAGGCGCTCCTGCACGATTTCCATGTGCAACAGGCCCAGGAAGCCGCAGCGAAAGCCAAAACCCAGCGCCTGGCTGACCTCGGGTTCGTAGTGCAGCGATGAGTCGTTGAGCTTGAGCTTCTCCAGGCTATCGCGCAGGCCCTCGTACTGGTTGGCCTCGGTCGGGTACAGGCCCGCAAACACCTGCGGCTGGATTTCCTTGAAGCCGGGCAGCGCTTCGGTCGCCGTGAAGGCGGCACCGCCTGTGCCGGGTTTGATCAGTGTGATGGTGTCGCCCACCTTGGCGGCCTGCAACTCGCGAATACCAGCGATGACATAACCCACCTCACCCGCTTCCAGCGAATTGCGTGGTTCGTTGGCAGGCGTGAAAACGCCCAGGCTGTCGGCGTTGTAGGTCGTGCCCGTGGCCATCATCTTGATGCGCTCGCCCTTGCCCAAGCGGCCATCCACCACGCGCACCAGCATGACCACGCCGACATAGTTGTCAAACCAGCTGTCGATGATCATGGCACGCAAGGCACCTTCAGGGTTGCCTTTGGGTGCAGGAATTCTGGCGATGATGGCTTCGAGAATTTCCTCGATGCCCATGCCGGTCTTGGCCGAGCATGGAATCGCGTCGGTCGCGTCGATGCCGATCACGTCCTCAATCTCGGCTCTGGCGTTGTCTGGATCGGCATTTGGCAAATCCATCTTGTTGAGTACGGGGACCACTTCCACGCCCAGTTCCAGCGCTGTGTAGCAGTTGGCAACGGTCTGCGCTTCCACGCCCTGGCTGGCATCCACCACCAGCAGCGCACCTTCGCATGCGGACAGCGAGCGCGATACTTCATACGAGAAGTCAACGTGACCCGGTGTATCAATCAGATTAAGGTTGTAGATCTGTCCGTCGAACGCTTTGTATTTGAGCGCTGCGGTCTGCGCCTTGATGGTTATCCCACGCTCCTTCTCGATGTCCATCGAGTCCAGCACCTGTGCTTCCATCTCGCGTTCAGCAAGTCCTCCACACCGCTGGATCAAGCGATCCGCCAAGGTGGATTTGCCATGATCAATATGCGCAATGATCGAAAAGTTTCTGATGTGATTCATCAACGGGAACGCTTAAGTGATTGAATTAAAACGATGAGACAAGAAAAAAGGGCGCGTCGTGTTACGGCGCGCCCTGAACCAACAATCTTTGGCAACTGCGAAGGTTGGAACTTCATTGTAGGGAAAAAGGACTGTCTGCACAGCACCCAAAACAGCAACAGGAAGAAGTTGCAACACAGCAACAGGTAATTTATACACAGCTTATCAACAAAATTTGAGGGCAACTACTTGGACAAGTTGTGGGCGATCTGTGGAGCACTGCTGAAGTACCCCTTTTCATCCCATATCGTGGACTTTGACATTTTTGATATGCCCATAATTCCAGATGATTGGCTGCTATTCTAACCAAAATCGCGATTTACACTTCGAAAAGTTAGTGAACGCACACGTCAAATCTAGGCAATTTCTTCCTAAAAATATTTCGAAAATGTTTTTTTAGGGAGGTAAGCGAACAAAAGCCCCACATCCGAGTCGGAGTTGGGGCTTTTGAAACCGGAATTTCAGCGCGCAGGACGGATCAGTGCGTATTGCGCCCATTCTCCTCTGCGGAACAGCACGTTGACCGGTTTGCTCTTGTCAATTTTCGCAACGGCGGCATCAAACTCCTTGACACTGGCCACTTCCATATTGGCGATGGCCACAATCACGTCACCTTCACGAACGCCTGCCCGGGCAGCCCCCTCCGTTGCCGCTTCAACCTTGACGCCACCTTTGATCTTGAGTTCTTTCTTCTGCGCGTCGTTGAGTTCGCTCACTGTCAGCCCCAAAGCCTGAGCGGCTGGAGATTGCTTGGGCTTCTCTTCAGGTACTGCTGCTTTCTTGACTGGTTTCTCCGGTTCGATTTCAGCAATCGTTACACTCAGGTCTTTGGTCGCGCCACGACGAAACACCGTCAGTGTGCTCTTGGTCCCGGGCTTGGTACCACCCACCATGCGCGGCAAGTCACTGGATTTCTCAATGGGCTTGCCGTCGAATTTGGTGATGATGTCGCCCGCTTCCACACCTGCTTTCTCCGCCGGAGAACCCGTCTCCACGCCTCGTACCAGGGCACCTTGTGGTTTGCCCAGCCCAATGGACTCTGCCACCTCTTTCGTCACCTGATCGATCTGCACGCCGATGCGCCCGCGGGAAACACGGCCAGACGCGCGCAGCTGATCACTCACGCGCACCGCCTCATCCATCGGGATGGAGAACGAAATTCCCATGAAACCGCCAGAGCGTGAATAAATCTGGCTGTTGATGCCCACCACCTCACCACGCATGTTGATCAGCGGCCCGCCTGAATTGCCGGGATTGATGGCCACATCCGTCTGAATGAACGGCAGGTAATCCCCCGTATCACGCTGCTTGGCACTCACGATACCAGCCGTCACGGTGTTTTCCAGACCAAAAGGCGATCCGATTGCCATTACCCACTCACCCACCCTGAGTCGACTCACGTCACCCACTTTAACGGCAGGAAGTCCCGTTGCTTCGATCTTGACAACAGCCACATCACTGCGCTTGTCCGCACCAATGATCCTGGCCTTGAACTCGCGTTTGTCCGTGAGCGTGACGAGCACTTCGTCGGCACCATCAACCACATGGGCATTGGTCATGACGTAGCCATCAGTCGTCAGGATGAAACCGGAGCCCACTCCGCGTGGTTGCTGCTCTTCGTCCTGCGGTTGAGCACGGTTATTGGGCTTCGGCGCCTGCTTTGGCAGGTTGGGAATAGGCACGCCAAACCGGCGGAAGAATTCCAGCATTTCTTCATCTGCAGCGCTGCCATTGCCAGTCGCTCTTGACGACACCTTCTCCAGCGTGCGGATATTCACGACAGAAGGGCCGACCTGTTCAACCAAATCGGTGAAATCCGGCAACCCACGGCTCTGGGCAAAAGCGGGCGATGCGGGCACAAAAGCGGCGACAGCCGCCATGACCATCACGCCGGCCGACATGCACGACCGCAACTTCTTCCAATCGACTAAAAACATCATCGACCTTTCATTGAAAAACCAGTCACTCTAAAGTACACGCAACGCCATAGACCCGGGTCGCGCTGACATGCGCTAATTGGGGGTGGCTTTCTTCCGCTCAAGCCCTTGGGCAAAGGCAGAGAGCGTCTGGATGGGCGCTTCTCCCACTACAGTGAGCCACCAGTCGCCGATACGCCGGGTAATGGTCCGCGTGGCCCCCAGGGCCATCAAGCCCTCCTGACCATGCTGGCGGCGATCAAACAACTCCACAAAAAGCGAAACCGATGCCAGCCCATCCGAGAATATCCACTGCATCGTGTTGTCGACCGCAGATCCCTCCGGCGCGGCTGCGGGGCGCTTGAAGCAACTCATGGGCTTGAACCCTGCTACCGGCGTCTTGAGTACCCAGCCTTCAGCCGCCGCTGTGGTCTTGATCATCTCGGGTCTGTCGACCTTGTAGCCTTCTGTGTTGCTCATCATCTGATTGAGCTTGTTCATGTTCACCGGGGCATCCAGCTGCAACTCTGAAAAGGCAGACTGCTCCAGCACACGGCCATCAATATCCAGCGTTTGCAGCTTCACCACCAAACCAGTCTTTTTTTCGCTCCAGACCCGATAGCCATAGCGCAGCTTGTCTTTGGGCTGCAACAACACCATATCGGCATCAAATCCTGCCACGCGGTCATGCCCTGCCAGGCGGGCACTGTAAAACTGGGCGATTGACGAGTCAGCTGATTGCAGTAGATTCGGAAACAATCCCAGCGATTCGCGCCGCTCGGCCACTGCATGCTTGCTTTCAGGCAAAAAGGTGATGACCTGGTCGTCACGCCGAAACGTCGAACGGGGGGGACCGCTCAGAGATTCCACCCTTTCCATCTGGTTCTGACCATCACAGATATGCCAGATCTTCGCACTGGCCATGCTCGATCCCGACGACACCACAAACGTACCAATATAGGCCCGACGACGAGACGCTTCATGCATGCGCAGCAGCCATTCATTGATGCCACGGTCCGGCTGGGCCGTATCAACTGAGCCTGCGGCTAAGCCAGGTGCTGGCGGCAGCAGAACTGTCTGCGCAATCACCGCGCAGGAAACTCCAGCAACCGCCATCATTGCCAACGCAACGTCACGCGCGCAGCGCAACCAGCTACCAGTCAATGCAGTGATCTTCATAAGCCGCATGTTTTACCCACCCGCCCTAGCGGTTGGGCACCTCAAAAGTAGCATTGCGCAGAAACCCGGCCGGCATCTGCAAGGCTGAAGTGCCACCAAACTGCTTGTGCGCAGCCAGCAACTCGTCCAGTCGTGGATCACGGATCATGATCTGGGGTTGTTCGGCCGCCACCACGACGGCCGAAGCAGGAGCAGCGGGCGCGGTGGCCAGACTGATGGTTGGCACGGTGTTAAGACCACCAATCAAACCCCAGCCCACAAAGGCTATGGCCGAGAGGGACGCAAGGCCAGCCACCAGCTTCCAACGGAAGCGGGAGGCATTCGCACTATCGGCTTGAGTATCAAATTGACCACTATTCCTCGTATTCATTGCGTCAGAAGCTATTGATTTAATAGCATCAGCAGATTGAACAACCACATCTTCACTCTTCAACCGAAGCTGCAGACGCTCAACAAAAGCCAAATCATTGTGGCCAGCTGCGTCACCCGAGCGCAACACATCGCCTACCAGGTGGTAGGCATGCCAAGTCGCGCGGGCATCGTCGTCCCTACTGACGGCTTCAACCGCCCGTGCAAACTCCTGCCCGCGCAACTGGCCGTCAGCCAGCGCAGAGATCGCTTCGCGCGTTTTCAAAGTGTCGTGTGCCATCTCATTCCACCTTTTCAGACCTGCTTTTCAGGTCTACCAACGTTTCCCTGACTGGTTGTCCAGCAGGGGTTTTACTTTTTCTGAAATCGCTTCGCGTGCCCGGAAAATGCGCGAACGCACGGTTCCAATCGGGCAATTCATCACCGTCGAAATTTCCTCATAACTCAGGCCTTCGATCTCCCGCAAAGTCACCGCCTGCCGTAAATCAGCGGGCAAAGCATCCATCGCGGCGTTCACAACCGCCGCAATCTCCTTGGCTGCCAGCACCGATTCCGGCGTTTCATCTGACGTTGGTTCGTTTCCATGCCAGGAAGTTTCATCGTCATCGTCTCCGGAACGTAAAGCCCCTTCTGACACGGTCGGATCGCGCTTGAGTTCTAGCAGCGCCTTTTTGGCCGTGTTGACGGCAATCCGGTAGAGCCAGGTGTAAAACTGGGCATCACCACGGAACTGGTGCAGGGCCCGGTAGGCCCGGATAAAGGTTTCCTGGGCGATGTCCTCCACCAGATCGACATCGCGCACCATACGCCCGATCAGTCGCTGGATCCGGCGCTGGTATTTGATCACCAGCAACTCGAACGCCCGTTGATCACCCGCAACCGTGCGCTCGACCAGCATCAAGTCGCTATCGGTGGCAACGGGGGGTTGCGCGCCGGTCATGACAGACCAGCGCCCACAGCCAAGGCTGCCCTGCCTTTTGCTCGTGGGTAGGCATAAACGGCCCGTCGAAGGGGCATCCACTGCACGCGGTTGGTTAGTCGTTCAAGCAACAACCAGCGTGGTTCAACCCCATCACCCGAATACTTCAACAACAGAAGTTTTTGAAAATCCAGATGGACAGCCAGCGTGCCGGATACAACGGAATCAGCGTCCGCCCAGATCCAGGTCGTCAGATCCCAGCGCAATTCGCCCGTTGGCGTGTACCACCAGGTCCGAAGCGCGGCAGTACCGGCCAACACAAGCACAGTGAATGTCAAACTTTGACGCCAGCCCGTCACGTGTGCGCCATACAGCCAAAGCAGACAGACAAACAGACCTGTCAGCCAGAGGCCAGTGATGACATACAAATGAATACGGGAGCGACGAACCGAATAGCTGACCGCAGGGGCGCTATACACGGTCGGGCCCGATACAACGGCCTCAGACCCGCTTGAAAACGAGTGTGCCGTTTGTCCCGCCAAAACCAAAATTATTCTTTACTGCCACATCAATCTTCATGTCACGTGCCGTATTGGCACAATAGTCCAGATCACACTCGGGATCCTGATTGAAGATGTTGATGGTCGGCGGGCTTTTCTGATGATGGAGCGCCAGCACCGTGAACACCGACTCGATACCACCCGCGCCACCCAGCAAATGGCCCGTCATGGATTTGGTGGAATTCACCACGAGTTTCTTTGCGTGATCGCCAAACGCGGCCTTGATGGCGTTGGTTTCGTTGATATCGCCCAACGGCGTCGACGTACCATGAGCACTAACGTATTGAACGTCGCCAGCATTGACACCCGCGTTAAGAAGCGCCATTTGCATGGAACGACGCGGGCCGTCGACGCTGGGAGTGGTCATGTGGTAAGCGTCGCCACTCATGCCAAAGCCGGTTAACTCGGCATAGATTTTGGCACCGCGCGCCTTGGCGTGTTCGTACTCTTCGAGCACCATCACACCCGCACCTTCGCCCAGCACAAAGCCATCGCGATCCTTGTCCCAAGGACGTGAGGCCGTCTTGGGATCATCATTTCGCGTGCTCAGGGCACGGGCAGCAGCGAAGCCGCCGACACCCAACGGCGACACAGTGGACTCCGAGCCGCCTGCCACCATGACATCGCAGTCACCATACTCAATCATTCGCGCCGACAGGCCAATGGCATGCAAACCGGTAGTACAGGCCGTGACCACCGCCACGTTAGGTCCCTTAAACCCGAACTTGATGGAAACGTGGCCCGAAATCATGTTGATGATTGAAGCTGGCACAAAAAATGGCGACACGCGACGTGGGCCGCGGCTAACCAGTTCGTCCCGGGTTTGCTCAATCATGGGCAAACCACCGATACCCGAGCCAATATTGCACCCGATGCGTGTGGCTTCTTCCTCACCCAAGGCGTCCCCGACCGGCAAACCGGCATCAGCAACGGCCTGGCAGGCTGCCGCCAGCCCGAGATGGATGAAGCGGTCCATGTGGCGCGCTTCCTTCTCGGGAATGTAGTCCGTTATATTGAATCCCTTGACCTCTCCAGCAAATTTGCAGGCATAGGCGCCGGCATCAAAGCTGGTGATGAGATCAATGCCGGACTGCCCGGCCAGCAAATGGGCCCACGAATCAGCCACCGTGTTACCCACGGGGCTGATGCAACCCAATCCTGTTACGACTACACGACGACGGGACATACGCTGAAGGCCCGATCAGGCTTTTTGATGGGTGTTGGCGTAGTCGATGGCGTTTTGCACGGTCGTGATTTTTTCGGCATCTTCGTCTGGAATCTCGATTCCAAACTCGTCTTCCAGCGCCATCACCAACTCCACCGTGTCCAGCGAGTCGGCACCGAGGTCGGCAACAAAGGCCTTGGCGTTGGTGACTTGTGCCTCTTCAACACCGAGTTGTTCGGCAATGATTTTTTTGACGCGTGCTTCGATATCGCTCATGGGTTCCCTCAAAGGGTTGTAAAAGAATCCGTAATTTTAGCCGGGCTTGGGGTCCTCCCCCAACACCAACCGCTGGACGGACAAACCAGCTTGAACTTACATATACATACCGCCATTGACGTGCAACTCCTGCCCCGTCACATAACTGGCTTGTGGTGACGCCAGATAGGCCACTGCGTGCGCAATATCTGATGGCTTGCCCAGATGGCCCAATGGAATTTGGCCCAACAGGGCTTTTTGCTGCTCTTCCTGCAAACTGGCAGTCATGTCGGTTTCGATAAAACCCGGGGCCACGCAGTTGACCGTCACGTTGCGCGAACCCAGTTCGCGGGCCAGCGCGCGGGTCATTCCGGCCACACCGGCCTTGGCGGCCGCGTAGTTGGCCTGCCCCGGGTTGCCGGATGCGCCTACCACCGAGGTGATGCTGATGATGCGGCCATAACGCTGCTTCATCATCGTGCGCATCACGGCGCGGCTCATGCGGAACACAGCTTTCAAATTGGTATCGAGCACAGCGTCCCAGTCGTCATCTTTCATGCGCATGGCGAGGTTGTCGCGGGTGATGCCGGCGTTGTTCACCAGCACCTGCAGGCCGCCGTGCTCCTTGACGATGGCGTCAATCAGCGCTTCGGCAGCGGCAGCATCGTTCACATTGAGGTTTTTGCCGCTGCAGCCGGGAAAACTGGCCAGTACAGCGCTGATTTTCGCAGCGCCGTCATCCGTGGTGGCAGTGCCGATCACCTTCAAGCCTTTTTTAGCCAGCTCCAGTGCAATGGCGGCACCAATGCCCCGGGAAGCGCCCGTTACCAGAGCCACCTGACCTTCAAATTTCACGTCAGACATGAACAACCCCCACGTTTGCTACTTCGTATGCTGCACTGCCCCCCATGGGGGCCTTCGCGCCTTGGGACGGCCCGGCGGCGCTCATGCCAGCAATCCTTTCACGTCAGCCAGACTGGCAGGGTCAAACAGGGGCGCTCCGGTCATCTCGGCATCAATGCGCTTGACCATGCCCGCTAGTACCTTGCCCGGGCCGCACTCCACCAGGGTGGTCAATCCGTGCGCCTTGATGGCCTGCACACACTCCACCCAGCGAACCGGGCCAAATGCCTGGCGATACAGCGCGTCGCGAATCCGGTCGGCGTCTACTTCCACGGCCACATCAATGTTGTTGATCAGCGCCATTTGCGGCGAACCGAATTCGACAGATTCCAGTTGCTCGCGCAACTTTTCCGCGGCGGGTTTCATCAGGCTGGAGTGAAATGGTGCTGACACAGGCAACGGCAAGGCGCGCTTGGCGCCATTGGCTTTGAGCACTTCGCAGGCTTTTTCCACTGCAGCTTTACTGCCGGCGATCACCGTTTGCGCGGGGTCATTGAAATTGACGGCTTCAACCACTTCGGTCGAATGCGTACCGAACGAAGCCATGACCTCGGCGCAGCCAGTCATCACACGTGCCGCATCCATACCCAAAATTGCCGCCATCGCACCGGTCCCCACCGGCACGGCATCCTGCATGGCCTGTGCCCTGAAGCGTACCAACGGTGTCGCCTGTGACAGCGTCAAGACACCCGCTGCGACGAGCGCCGAATACTCACCCAGCGAATGTCCGGCAACGGCTTGCGGTGCAACACCCGTCTCACTCATCCAGACCCGGTAGGCGGCTACAGCGGCTACCAGCATCACTGGCTGGGTATTGGTGGTCATCGCCAGGGCTTCTTTCGGGCCTTCATGAATCAGTTTGCCAAGGTCTTCGCCCAGCGCGTCAGAGGCCTCCTTGAGGGCTTCGACCACCACGGGATGATCACCCCAGGCGTCGAGCATGCCCACCGACTGGGAACCCTGCCCCGGGAAAACAAATGCGAATGGTTTCATTGAATCTGCCGAAATTACAGGTTAAATGAGGCAATAGCCTTCATGGAATATGCGTGAGATGCTACAAATTCAGTAGCACTGCACCCCAGGTAAAACCACCACCCACACCTTCGAGCATGAGCAACTGACCTGGCTTGACCTTGCCCGCGCGCACGCCAGCGTCCAGCGCCAGCGGAATCGATGCAGCCGACGTGTTGCCATGCTGATCCACCGTCACGATCACCTTATCCATCGACAGCTTGAGCTTTTTGGCCGTGCTTTGCATGATGCGGATGTTCGCCTGATGCGGAATCAGCCAGTCGATATCTGCCGCCGTCTTGCCAGCTTTCTCCAGCGTGGCGCGGGCTGCCTCTTCCAGCACGCCAACGGCCAGTTTGAACACCGCCTGGCCATCCATCTTCAGTAGTGGGTCACCCGTGATGTGGCCGCCCGAAACATGCCCCGGTACGCACAGAATACCAACATGTTTACCGTCGGCATGCAGGTCGCTGGCCAGAATACCCGGAGTTTTGGACGCTTCCAGCACCACCGCGCCAGCACCGTCGCCAAATAGCACGCACGTGGTACGGTCCTTGAAATCCAGAATGCGGGAGAAAATTTCCGAGCCAATAACCAGTGCCTTGTTCGAGGCACCGGTTTGAATCATGGCGTCGGCAATGGTCAACGCATAGACAAAGCCACTGCACACGGCCTGCACGTCAAACGCCGCGCCACCACCTGCACCCAGCTTGTTCTGCACGATGCACGCGGTGGACGGGAAAACCATGTCTGGCGTGGAGGTGGCCACGATGATCAGATCGATGTCTTTGGCGTCCGCGCCCGCTGCCTGCAAGGCATTTTTTGCCGCTGCGGTGGCCAGATCACTGCACTGAACGTCTGCCGCCGCAAAATGGCGGGCCTGAATACCGGTGCGCTCGACAATCCAGTCATCAGAGGTTTCAACGCCACTGGCCGCCAACTCAGCCACCAGATCGGCATTACTCAAACGACGGGGAGGCAGATAACTGCCGGTACCAGTGATACGGGAATATCGTCTCATTTAATGCGCCGGAGGCAGGGTATCGAGTTGCGAAGGAGAACCGGCAGCCATGAAAACCGGCGCGGCGTGGGCAATGCGAACCCGGACCCTATCCAGCAAGTTGTTGCGGGCTGCATCATACGCCCGCTTCAGGGCGTATTCAAAAGCCATTTCATCTGCAGAACCGTGACTCTTGAAGACCAGACCGCGCAGCCCCAGCAGCGCCCCACCATTGTATCGGCGATGGTCCATTCTCTTTTTAAGAGCAGATATGACCGGATAAGCAATGATGGCTGCTATTTTGGTGAAAATATTGCGCGAAAACTCCATTTTCAAAAAGTCCACAATCATTGAAGCCAGCCCTTCACTGGTCTTCAGCGCCACGTTGCCAACAAATCCATCACAGACCACGATGTCGGCTGTACCTTTAAAAATATCATTGCCTTCAACATTACCCAGGAAGTTCAGTTCACCTGTTTTAGCGGCAGATCGGAGCAATTCACCTGTTTTTTTAATGATTTCGTTGCCTTTTATCGCCTCTTCGCCAATATTGAGCAGGCCGACGGATGGGTTATCGTTACCGCTTAGTACCGACACGAGGGCAGAGCCCATTACGGCAAACTGGAATAGGTGTGCCTCGGTGCAATCCACGTTGGCCCCCATATCCAGCACGGTGGTGGCCCGACCCAACGCATTGGGGATTTGTCCGGCAATCGCAGGGCGGTCAATGCCATCCAGCGTCTTGAGCACGTAGCGGGAAATGGCCATTAGTGCCGCCGTGTTGCCCGCGGAAACAGCCGCTTGGGCTGCACCTTCTTTAACCTGCTCCACCGCTACCCGCATGGATGAGTCTTTTTTGCGGCGCAACGCCACTTCCAGCGGGTCATCCATGCCCACTACCTCCATCGCACTCACCTTGCTTGCGCGGGGGTGGGAAAAGTTTTGCAGGCTTTCGGGCAACCCTACCAGAATCAGCGAAGCGTCGGCGTGCTGGTCCAGAAACTGGCGGCAAGCAGGAAGCGTGATTCGGGGACCATGGTCACCCCCCATGCAGTCAACTGCGATTGTGATCATGGGAAGCTATTGGGGAAAACTGGACACATCAAAACAAAGGCCCGACGCTACAGATCAAGTAGCTTCGGGCCCTGGTTTGGTAGCTTTTATCAGGCTTCAGACTTGGTCTTCAGCACCTTGCGACCACGATAAAACCCGGTTGGGCTGATGTGGTGGCGCAGATGAGTTTCGCCAGTGGTAGGCTCAACAGCGATACCTGGAACAACCAAGGCATTGTGCGAACGGTGCATACCGCGCTTGGAAGGAGACTTTTTGTTTTGTTGGACGGCCATAATCCGCTCCTGATCTATGCACTGCAAACACTGCAATGCGTTGGGTTGGTTGGATACGCAAATAAATCGCGCGAAGCCTTAAATTATAGCCTAACTGCTTGATTTAGCTAGATTTGCCGCCCTGCAGCTTCGCCAGAATCGCAAATGGATTGGCTTTTTCGGGGGCTACCGCCTCAAAATCCGGGTCAACCGCCTCCAGCTTGACCGGCTTTGGGCAGGTTTCGTGGCGTGGCACCAGAGGCAACGCCATCAGCAGTTCATCCTCTATCAGGGACTGCAAGTCGAAATCCCGGCTCAGCACCAAAACATCCTCCTCCGACTCGTCGTCCTCAGTTTCAGCGGTTTTTTCATCCCCCACAAAGCGGAAGTCCCGGTCGATGCTCAGCGCCACGTCCACCGGCCCCAGGCAGCGCTGGCAGGTCAGTGGCACGCTGGCACCGACCGTCAGATGGAGCCAGACTTGATCCTGACCATTGGCTCCCGGCCGAAGTGCACCACGGGCCACCCATTCAACAGCAAAATCAGCACCCAGGCCCTTTGTTTCCTGCATGAGTCGCTCATATTTCGATAGCGAATCATGTTCCATCATCTCGCTGCCGGACAGCGCAAATGCCTTCAAATCCAGACGGTGGTGAGCCTTCCCGTGTTCATTAGCATGATCCTTGGCGTATTTCATGCACGCAGTGTAAGAGAATCAACCCATGCCTCACGCTGCCAACCGAAAACTCATACTGGGCTCCACCTCCCCTTACCGGCGCGAGCTGCTCTCACGCCTTCGCATACCGTTTGAGGTCGTGTCGCCTGATGTGGATGAAACGCCCTATCCGTCCGAAACACCCCAACAGCTGGCCTGCCGGCTGGCCATGGCCAAGGCCCGTGCCGTAGCCGCCATGCACCCGGCCAGCGTGGTCATTGGCTCGGATCAGGTGGCCGATCTGGATGGGGAACCACTTGGGAAGCCACAGGCACATGACCGTGCAGTTGAACAACTGCGCCGCATGCGCGGCAAAACCGTGATCTTCCAGACCGCCGTGGCCGTGGTCTGCCAGGAAGCCAAATTTGCGCAAATGGATCTGGCACAGGTAAAAGTGACTTTTCGCGACCTGAGCGACACTGAAATCGAAGCCTATCTATTGGCCGAAACCCCTTACGACTGCGCCGGCAGTGCAAAAAGCGAGGGTTTGGGCATTGCCATTCTGGAGTCCATCGACAACGACGACCCAACCGCGCTGGTGGGACTGCCGCTGATCCGCACCTGCCGGATGCTGCGGGCGGCAGGTCTGGTGCTGTTATGACGGGTCGTCTCTACCTGGTCCCGGCTCCGCTGGACTTTGGCTGCTCGACCGAGACGCCTCTATCCGACGTGATTCCCGCTGGAACGATGCAAATCGCCGCCCGGCTGGAACACT
>Ga0154020_10003722_pt1 | contig 18288 bp, 14 predicted proteins | sample Klosneuvirus_201_FD_109709 | JGI IMG/M metagenome (GOLD analysis project Ga0154020, IMG submission 109709) | Active sludge microbial communities from wastewater, Klosterneuburg, Austria - Klosneuvirus_20160825_MG | ecosystem: Engineered > WWTP > Aerobic digester > Activated sludge | place... | reverse complement strand
CGGCAAGCTGGAAGCAGGTGCCAAGCGCGCGCCCGAAGCGCTCGAGCGGCTCGATCGCCTCGGCGCGCACCGGCAGCATGCGCGCCGGCACCGAACAGGCCGCCGCGAACAGCTGCGCCGTCTTGCGGTCGATGATCTCGAAGTACTCCGCCACCTGAAGGTCGATCGCCCCGAGCCGCTTTTGCGTCAGGAGCTCGCCCTCGGTCATGCGCAGCGTCGCGTCGCACAGCCGGTCGAGAATCGCCACCGAGCCGTGCCGCAGGGCCATCTTCATCGCCGTGGTGTAGAGCCAGTCGCCGAGCAGGACGGTGAGGTTGTTGCCCCACAGCTCGTTGATGGTCTGGCGTCCGCGGCGCAGCGCCGAGTGGTCGATGATGTCGTCGTGGATCAGGGTCGCGGTGTGGATCAGCTCGACCACCGCGGCGTAAGTCACCTCTTCCTCGCCGTCGCGGTCCAGCATGCGGGCGCAGAGCAGGAGGAGGGCGGGGCGCATGCGCTTGCCGCCACCGTCGAAGATGTACTCGCCGGACTTCTGGATGAACGGCACGTCGGACGCCAGGCAGTCGCGGAACAGCCGGTCGGTCGCGGCCAGCTTGTCGGCGACGAGGGCGATGAACTGTTCGGCCCCGCGGGAATCGGTGGGCGTCGCGGCGTCGAGCAGTTTGTGGGGCAAGCGCGGGTGTCCGAAGCTGGCCGAGGTCAGCGGTAGTTGGTGAAGGTGAGCGGGACGTCCAGTTCGAGGCCCTTGAGGGCGGCGATGGCGGTCTGCAGATCGTCCCTGCTCTTTCCCGATACGCGCACGGTCTCTCCCTGGATGGCGGCCTGCACCTTGAGTTTCAGCCGCTTGATCTCGGCGACGATCTGCTTCGCCGTCTCCTGCGGGATGCCGCTCTGAAAGGTGAGCTTCTGCCGCACCCGGCCGCCGCTCGCCGGCTCGATGTCGCCCCGGCGCAGCGACTTCAGGTGCACGCCCCGGCGCACCAGCTTGGTTTCGACGACTTCGCGCGCCTGCTCGAGGGTGAAGTCGTCTGCCGACTCGAGGACGAGCGTCTCGTCCTCGATCAGTAGCTTCGAGCCGACCCGCTTCAGGTCGTAGCGGGTCAGGATCTCCTTTTCGGCCTGGTTCGCGGCGTTCTTGACCTCCGCGAAGTCCACTTCGGAGACGATGTCGAATGAGTTGGTGTCGGCCATGGGCGGTGCCAATGAGGCACGGGGGATCCTACAACGTCGCCTACGGCGGCATCCAGACCGACGTCGCCTATGGCTCCTTCCAGATCAACGTGTTCGGGGGGGTGAAGAGGGTGTCGTCGTCGAGGAGCTCGAAGGCGTCGAAGCGGAAGGTCGAGAGGTTGCCGTCGCGATCGCGGTAGGAGAGCGCGGTCGGGCGCTGCGAGGCCGGGTCGAAGGAGAGCTCCGCTTGCGCGATGCGCGAGTTGGGCGCAGTCGGTACGAGCTCCACGGTGATGGCGCCGCCGCTCGCCGGGCGCGCGACTGCGGTGTAGCGGCTCTTCAACTGCTCGACGGGAAGCAGCAGCAGGTCGAGCCCGGCCTCGTCGCGGGCCTCGACGTGGAGGCGCTCCCCCTGGGGCTCTCCGGCCACCCAGGTGTGGAGCCGCGAGCCGCACAGCAGGTACGACTTGGGATAGGGCTCGGAGTAGTCCCACCGCAGGCAGTCCGGGAGCGCCAGCGCGACGCGGCCCGCCTCTTCGTCGCCGGTGGCGAAGCCGGCCGGGAGGTAGCTCTGATGAAACCCGGCAGCGAGGGCGCCCGAGGCCGCGAGGTGCAGCCGGAGCTGCTGCAGCGCCTGCCAGGGATCGATCGCGGGTCCGGCACCCGCGACGCCGGCGCCGGCCAGGGCGCCCGCGAGTCCGATCGCCAGCAGACAGGCCGGGAGAATGGCGGCGCGGTGGAGCCGGAGCGCGCCGACCGCGCCGGACGGCTTGGCTTCGCGCGCTGCACTCATCGAGCGCTCAATGGCGGAAGTGCCGCCGGCCGGTGAAGATCATCGCCATGCCGTGCTCGTCGGCCGCGGCGATGAGCTCGTCGTCGCGCCGGCTGCCGCCGGGCTGGATGACAGCGACGACGCCCGCCGCCGCCAGCACGTCGAGCCCGTCGCGGAACGGGAAGAAGGCGTCGGAGCCGGCGACCGAGCCGGCGAGGGGAGACCTGGCCTTCGAAATGGCGATGCGGCAGGAGTCGACCCGGCTCATCTGGCCGGCGCCGACGCCCAGCGTGCGGTCGCCATCGCCGGCAGCGAGGACGATCGCGTTCGACTTGGTGTAGCGCGTCACCGCCCAGGCGAACTCGAGCGCCCGCCGCTCTTCGGCGGTCGGCGGACGCTTCGTCGGGCAGGTCCACGCGGCGGGCTCCTCGGCGAATCCGTCGGGCGACTGCGCGAGGAATCCGCCGTCGAGGCCGCGGAGCTCGATCTCGTTCGCGGTCGGCGCATAGGGCGGACAGAGGAGCAGGCGCAGGTTCTTCTTCGCGGCGAGACCGGCGAGGGCCCCGGCATCGGCCTCCTCGGCGACGAGGACCTCGATGAAGAGGTCGCCGAAGGCCGTGACCAGCGCTTCGGTGAGCGGGCGGTTCAGCGCCACGATCGAGCCGAAGGCGGACACCGGGTCGCATTCGAGGGCCCGGGCGTAGGCGGTGAGGAGGTCCGGGCCGCGGCCGACGCCGCACGGATTGTTGTGCTTGACGATGACGACCGCCGGCTCGTCGAAGAGCGCTACGAGCTTGCGCGCCGCGTCGGCGTCGAGCAGGTTGTTCCAGGAGAGCTCTTTGCCCTGGACCTGGCGCATGCCGCCGAGGAGGCCGGGGCCGCCCGCCAGGCGATAGACCGCGGCGGGCTGGTGCGGGTTCTCGCCGTAGCGGGTCTCGAACTCGCGCGCCAGCGAGAGCGTCAGGCGCTCCGGCAGGAGGTCGGCGGCCGGCGCTGCGGCCGGCGCCTCCGCAGAGGCTGGAGCGGTCGCCCGGAGCCAGCCGGCGATCGCGGCATCGTAGGCGGCGGTGTGGGCGAAGGCCTTTCGCGCCAGGCGGCGGCGCAGGTCGGTCGAAGCGGACCCGCCGTGGGCCTGGAGCTCGGCGAGGAAGGGCTCGTAGTCGCGCGGATCGACGACGACGGCGAGGCTGGCGAAATTCTTCGCCGCGGCGCGGATCATCGCCGGCCCGCCGATGTCGATCATCTCGATCGCCTCCGGCTCGGTGATCCCCGGCCGCGCGATCGTGCTCTCGAACGGATACAGGTTGACCGCCACCAGGTCGAAGCGCTGGATGCCGTGCTCCGCCAAGGCGGCCGTATGCGCAGGCTTCGAGCGCTCGGCAAGAATGCCGCCGTGGATCTTCGGATGCAGGGTCTTGACGCGACCGTCGAGGATCTCCGGAAAGCCGGTGACCGCGGAGACGCCGGTCACGGCAAGGCCGGCCGCTTCGAGGTGCCTGCGGGTGCCGCCGGTCGAGACGAGCTCGAAGCCCAGCGCGGCGAGTCCGCGGGCGAAATCGGCGAGTCCGGTCTTGTCGGAGACCGAGAGCAGGGCGCGTGCAGTCGGCGGTGTTGGACGCATGGCAGGCAGGGAAGAGCTGGTCGGCATGGGCAGGTCCTCGACTCGAAAGGTGGCGGAGGTCAGCGGCCGCCGCTGGCCTCGACCACGAACAGGGTGTCGCGCCGCTCGGCGAGCCGGGTGCGCGGATCGGTTCCTCCCGAGGCCAGCCAGACGTGCCGCAGGGCGCGGGTGACATCCGAAACGGCGTGGCTGTAGGAGAGCGCGGCGACGGGGAAGGCGGTCGAGCGGTCGTCGAATCCGGCAATGCCGCCGCTGGCTGCGATGACTCCGCTGGCTCCAGTGACTCCGCTACCTCCGCCGCCAATCCGGCGGTACTCCTCGCCGATCGCGGGGTAGAGCTTGCGGCCGCGTGCGAGGGTCGTTCGCGTCCACGCCTCGACGTCGCGGGCGCTCGTCCACTCCGGTTCCAGGCCGTAAAAGACGACTGCGAAACGCGGCCGGGCGGAGTCGGCGTACTCGAGGAAATCGCGGAAGTAGCGCCCCTCCTCGGCGTCCGAGTTGGCCGTGTTGAGCGGCAGATTGGCATCCGCGACGAAGTGGGAGATCCGCCCGAGTTGCTGCACGACCTCGACGAACGGCCGGTGGCGGCGAATCAGATCGATCGCGGCGGCCATCTCGGCGGCGATGGTGCGGTCGAGGGTGCCGCTGCCGTCGGCGTTCTTCATGTGGCGGGCGGCGTCGCCGTCACGCAGCGGTTCCACCGTGCCGCGCAGAAACTCCTTGCGATGCTTGGCAATCTGTCGCGCCAGGTCCGGAGGGGCCAGGGCCGAGGCCTCCAGGCCGATCGCCATCTGAGTGGTGGGCTTCCAGGCGAAGAGCGTTCCGGGAGCGAGGAGGAGGAGCAGGAGCGCCTGCGCAGAGCGGCCGAGGAGCTGCATCGCAGGTATTCTACGGGTAATCCAGTTGACGAGAAGGTCTCGAAGCTGCTAAAAAACGCCCTCTGACCGCGGAACTTCCGCGCGCCTCTTGCCGCCCAGGTAGCTCAGTTGGTAGAGCACGGCACTGAAAATGCCGGTGTCACTGGTTCGAATCCGGTCCTGGGCACCATTTTTCCTCTGCATCCCCCACCCCAGCCGCTCACCTTCCAGCGGCCGTCCGGCTCACCGCCGGGAGTCCGGCTTCAGGCCGGCAGGGTGACCTTCGCCATCAGGCGCGAAGCGGCCGGCGAGAGCGGCGCGTGGGTCAGGATGCGCTGGATGCGCTCCATCGCCTTCATCTGGTCGCCCACCGTCTGGTAGAGGAGGACTTCGCCGAAGAGTCCCTCGGCGAGCGCGTTCAGCCGCAGGGTGACCGCTTCGACGTAGGTTCCGGAGGGGTACTTGGCGATGTAGGCGGCGCCGTCGGCGATGTCCGCATAGGTGGACGCCTGGCGCGCCAGGCGCTCTTCCGCCAGTCGCCGGAGGTCCGCATCCTGATCCTGCGCCGCCAGTTCGGCGAGCGCGGTCAACTGATCCAGCGCCGGAGCGAGGTTGCGCAATCCGCGCCGCGCTGCCTCGCCCGATGGGCCCTGCGGGTCGGCCTTCCAGGCCTCCAGGAACTGATCGACGGCGCCGGCCTGGCGGGCGGTCCGGGCGTACGCCTCGCCCAGCGCCAGGTGGACCGCCGGCGCTTCGACGGCAGCGGGATAGTTGCTCAGGAAGACCTCGAGAAACGGTGTGCCGTAGACGCCGCTCTGCCAGGTCGCGACCGCCGCCGGTTGGAGCGCGTCGCGCTGCTCGCGCAGGGCCTGGCGCTCGGCGCGCAGCGCTGCCAGGGTGGGGCTCTCCGGCGTCAGACCGAAGAGGGTGTCGATCTCCCGGTCGTAGATCGCCAGGGTGCGCCCGTAGTCGCGCGCTTCGGGCACCCGCGCGGTGATCTCGCGCTCGCGGGCGGCGTGCAGGCGTTCCGTTCGCAGGCCGTCTGCCGCCGGACCCGAGGGCCACGCGGTGAGCGCCGCCTGATGCAGGAGCTCTTTCGCAGTCACCGGCGGCGCCAGTGTGCGTTCGTCTTTTCCCCCCGGGCCGCGATCGGGCCGGCGCTCTTCGTCGTCGCGCTTGTCGGGCCGCTTGTCGGGCTGGATGCGGTTCTCGAAGGCGAGCAGCGCGGCCTGGGTCCGCACCCGGAAATCTTCGGACGGGCTCGGCGCGGCCGAGGTCAGCTCCGGACGCCGGGCTTGGGCCGCCAGGACCCGCTGGTCGAAGAACGGATGGGTGCGCCAGTAGCCGTACTCGCGGGAGCTGTCCGGCAGGCGCGATCCGAGCAGCGCCATGAGCTGGACGGTGCCATCGGTGGAGAAACCGGCGGCCGAGGCCCAGCGCTGGCCCTCCATGTCCGATTCGTCCTCGTAGTCGCGACTGTAGCTGCGCAGCAGGAGCTCCGAGAGGATGACGCTTGCCGCGTAGCTGCCGTAAACGAGATTGCCCTCCGGCCGGTCGCGGGTGTTGTAGTAGCCGTAGGGATCGGGCACGTTCGGCGCCGGGTCGCGATTCTTGTCGGCGGCGACCGCGACCCCCACCAGCACCGCCTGGGAGAGGATGTTGAGCAGCATCGCCTTGCGCTCCAGGCGGATGCCGTGCTTCTTGACCACGTGGGTGATCTCGTGGCCGAGGAGGGCCGCCAGGGCGTCGTCGTTGAGTCCCAGTTCCATCATCCCGCGGGTGACGAAGATCTGTCCGCCCGGCAGCGCGAAGGCGTTGGGCTCGGCCATGTCGGCGAGGTAGAAGGAGATCGGAAAGTCGACGTAACCGGAGGCTTTCGCTACCCGGTAACCGATCGCCGAGACCCGCGCCAGGGCTTCCGGATCGTCCCAGGCGCCGTAGACCTGGACGGCCTTGGTGGCGGCTTCCAGGCTCTTGTTGAACAGCTCTTCGTTCGGGGTCTGGAGGGGGGGCTGGGTCCGCGCCGGCTCGGCCGGAGGCTCCGCGCCCAGGGATGGAGCGGCCAACAAGAGCGGCAAGAGGGCGAGCAGCAGGCGTGCAAGGGAGTGCCGAAGCGACCGCATGCCTTTCGACTGTAGCAGGATACGTGCCGTCCCTGTGGTAACTTCGGGCGGCATGAGCGACCTCACACTCGAAATCCCGACGACGAAATCCGGCATGGAAGAGATTCGCGCGACCCTCGACGCGGCGCTCGCCAAGGAGTTTCCCGGGGGCATGCTGCGCCGGAATTGGGCGGGCGACGTCCTCGAGCTCTCCGGCCCCGGCGCCAAGGGCGCGATCACTTTCGAGGACGGCAAGCTGGTCGGGCGCGCCAGCCTCGGACCGCCGGCCAGCATGATGCGCGGCATGATCGAGCAGAAGATCGGCACCGCCATGCGCACCGCAGCCGCCTGACCGGGCGGCCCGCCGGTTCTTCTTGAGCTCCTCCGAGCCGTCCCCGGGAGGTGTCGCCGCCGCGCTCGCCCGCGCGGCGAGGGCGCAGCCCGAGGCACCCTTTCTCTTTTACCGCAACGCCAGGGGGGACTTCCGCTGGTGGTCGTTTTCGACTGCTGTCGCGTTCTTCGATGGCGGTGGACTCCGAGACGAAAGCCTTTCGGTAAAGGGTGTCGTGGTCGAGCGCGAGGCGGTGGAGTTGCTCGGCGGATTCCTGCGTGCGGCGACCGGGGAGGGCTCCGATGTTGCGGGCGGCGCGAGAATTCCAGCTCCCGAACCGAAGGTTGGCCGTGACGTGTGGATCTCGTGGCGGGCGCTGTCCACTCCGGAGGAGCTCTCTTTGGCTCGGTGGGCGATCGCGTCCGGAGCGGCGATCCTCGTGGAGCCCGGCACCGCCATCCATCCGGAACTTTTCGCCTGGGCCCGGCCGACCGTCGTCTCGGGCAGCGTCGAGGACCTGCTCGGACTCGCCGGCCAACTCGCCGTCCTGGCCCCGCGCTTCCTGCGGCGGCGATGGCTCCGCCAGCGCGCCGAGCGGTTGCGGTTGGTGATCGTCTCGGGTTCTACCGCGACTGGGGATCTCGCGCGGGTCGAGGCGTGCTGGCGCGACCTCTCACCGCTGTTCGCGCCGCGCGTCGTCGCGCTCGTCGAATCCAGTTTGGTATAACCCTGCGGACGAAGGAGCCATCGATGCCGGAGAGGACGCCTGACCTGGGCCTGCCGCCCGCGCCCCTGCCGCAGCCCAACGACGCATCGGCGGAAGCGGAGGTACGGCTTCGCGCCGACACGGTCTGGACGCGAGCGACCGCGTCGCCGGGGGCCGCGCCGGGAATCCTGCGCGTTTCGCGCCAGCAGCTGCGTGGGCCCTCGGGACGGGTGGCGATCGTCGAGGCCTGCCGCACTCCTTTCGCCCGCGCCGGGGGCGATCTCAAGGAGCTCGATGTCATCGACCTGGCCGGCATCGCGGCCGCCGAGGTCGTCGCCCGGGCGGGCATCGACCCGGCCGAAATCGATCTCGCCATCTTCGGTGTCGTGGTGGCGGCGCTGCATGCGCCGAACCTCGGACGCGAGATCGTCTTCCGCGCGGCCCTGCCGGCGTCACTTCCCGGGACCACGGTGAATCTCGCCTGCGCCTCGGCCAACCGGGCGATCACCAGCGGCGCCGAAGCGATCCTGCGCGGCGAGGCCGAGATCGTGCTAGCCGGCGGCGCGGAGTCGTTGTCGAACGTGCCGCTCGCATTCCCGAAGCGCGCCGCCGAGAAGTTCATGGCGCTCGCCAGGGCGCGCACCCTCGGCCAGCGGCTGAAGTGGATCAGCCGGTTCCGGCCGCGCGACTTCGCTCCCGTCCCGCCGGCGATCGCCGAGTATTCGACCGGCATGACCATGGGGGAAGCGTGCGAAAAGATGGCCAAGGAGAACGACATCTCGCGCCGCGCCCAGGACGAGATCGCGCTGCTGTCGCATCAGCGCGCCGCCGCCGCGCAGGCTGCCGGGCTATTCACCGGCCAGGTGGTGACGGTCTTCCCGCCGCCGCGCTACGACCGCCCGGTCGAGATGGACAATGGCGTGCGCGGCGAGAGCTCGATGGCGGCGCTCGCGGCGCTGCGACCGGCGTTCGACCGCCGCCACGGTACCCTCACCGCCGGCAACTCCTCGCCGATCACCGACGGCGGCGGGGCGGTGCTGCTGATGAGCGAACGCCGGGCGCGCGCCCTGGGCCGGTCTCCGCTGGGCTATCTCCGGTCGTGGGCCTACGCCGCGACCGACCCCGGCCGGCAGCTGCTGCAGGGACCGGCCTACGCCGCGCCGATGGCGCTCGAGCGCGCCGGTCTCCGCCTCGGGGAGATCGACCTGGTCGAGATGCACGAGGCGTTCGCGGCCCAGGTGCTGTCGAATCTCAAGGCGTTCGCCAGCCCGCGCTTCGCGCGCGACGAGCTCGGCCGGAGCGCGGCGCTCGGCGTGGTCGATCTCGACCGCCTCAACGTCAACGGCGGCTCGCTGGCGATCGGCCATCCGTTCGGCGCGACGGGCGTCCGGGTCACCCTGCAGCTGCTGCACGAGCTCCGGCGACGCAGCCTGCAGTTCGGACTGATCACCGTCTGCGCCGCCGGCGGCCACGGCTTTGCGATGGTGGTCGAGAGGGAATGAGCCTTCATCGTCACGACGCGGATCGTTCCGCATTGACCGCCTCGTAGCGCAAGGCGACTTCGGATTCCGCGGCGGCGCGCTCGTACTCGGGCGACTCGAGGCGCTGACGCAGGGTCGCTTTCACCGGCAGGATCATCGGGCTCGGCGGCCAGCGCACCGTTTCTCCGGTGCTGGTGTCGCGCAGCCGGCCGGCGCTCGCGGCGCGCGTCGCCTCGCCGAGCGCCAGGTCCTCGAGCGCTTTCCGGAAGCTGCGAAAGAGGCCTTCGCGCTGCGGGTCGAGAAAGCGCAGCTGGCCATGCGCCTGCTGCACGGCATGAAAATGCGACGGTGTCACGAGGATTCCGGAGAGTTGCAGGCGGTCGCAGATCAACATCGTCGCCGCGATCGTTTCGCGCAGCATGCCGAGCCCGGGAAAATTCTGGCCCGGCAGCGCGGGACGGGCGGGAGTGAAGCGGGCGCGCGGATTCTGCAGCAGCAGCCAGTCGATCGCCAGCAGCTCCTCGCCGGGAATGGTCCGGCGATCGCGGCGCAGGCGCATCTCGAGCACCAGCTCGCGCCGGCCACGCGAGCCGAAGATGCGCAGCGTCTGTCCCGAGGCGCTGAAATCGAATTCGACCTCGGGGTTCTCGAAACCGATCTCGCGCAGCCGCGCCATGTGGCCGAGGCGTTCGAGCGCCAGCTCGATCCCCGACAGCGAGTAGAAGCCGAGCAGACGGGTCTCGGGACTCGCGAGTCCATGTCCGCCGCCAAGGTCGGCCTCGGTCAGGAGCGGCTCTTCGTCGGCAGTGCCCCTGAGCTCGCCAACCGAGAAGCTCTGCACCAGGTCGCGGAAGCGGTCGATGATCAGATCCTCGGTCGTCGGGGGCTCGAGCACGCGGCCGGAGAGCAGCCAGGAGAGATAGCGCGCGAGGTACCGCCAGGCGCTGTCGCCGTAGCCTCCCGCCAGGGTCACGACCAGCGGCAGGTGACGGTGCCGGGCGAGCCCGGTCACCAGCTGATCGCGCTCGAGCATGCCGGCGGCGCTCACCCGCCAGTCCCCGAGAGCGTCGTCGGCCGCAGGGTCGGCGCCACAGAGATAGATCACCAGCTCCGGGCGAAAGCGGTCGAAGAGCGCGGGCAGCGTGGAGGACAGGGTCGCGAGGTAGTGCGCGTCGTCGATTCCCGGGCCGAGGGGCAACACCGTCGTCTCGACCGCCGGCCGGTCGTCCCAGTTCTGGTTGTGGACCGAATAGGTGTGCACAGTCGGGTCGTCGGCGAAGATCGAGCGTGTGCCGTCGCCGTCGTGCAGGTCGAGGTCGACCACCAGGATCCGTCCTGCGAAGCCCAGCGCGCGTTGCGCGCGGATTGCGACGGCGACGTCGTTCAGGATGCAGAAGCCGCGCCCGCGGTCGCGATGGGCGTGGTGAAAACCGCCTCCCAGATTGACCGCGCATCCTCCCGAGGTCCGCGCCAGCCGGGTAGCGAGGATCGTGCCGCCGGTCATCTCGCGCTCCACGGCGAGGAGCGCCTGTTCGGCGCGGTCGGGGATCGCGAAGCCGACGACCGGGGTCAGCGCTCCGGGTCGCTGCAGGCGCTCCAGGTAGTCGTCGTCATGGGCGGCGCGCAGCTCGGCGAAGCTCGCCGGGTGCGGGCGGTGCAGCCGGCGGCGGAGGACGAGCCCGGCGTGCCGCAGGAAGGAGAAGATGCGGGTCGAGCGTTCGGCGTCGAGCAGGCCCCCGGGCAGGGCGTAGCGATAGCCGGGCGCGATGACGAGGTCCACCCTTGGCTTCCTGCGCATCACCGCGAAGCGCAGCAGCCCGCGCCGGGCGTGGCGGACAATCGAGGCCGGTCGTTCGCTCGTCGTCGCTCCCTGGATTCTCCGGCTACCGTCCGGTCCCCGCCTGCCGCTAGTGGAAGAGTTTCAGGAAGACGAGATAGGCCACCAGCCCGTCGTCGGGGCCGGCGACCGGAGTGCCGATGTCCATGTTGATGATCGTCTCCCACGGTCCCATGAAGGTGCCAGTGATGCCGACTCCGGCGAGCAGCTCGTTGTCGAGTCCGCTCGGTTTGTCGGTTGCCCAGGCGGCGTCGAGCACGGCGTCGAGGCGCACCAACTTGCCGAGCTCGAAGCCGTAGCTGGTGTGCGCAGCGTAGGCCTCTTCGGCGCGCACTTTGCCGATCTGGTAGCCGTGGACGCGGGTACCGCCGAAAAAGCCGAACTGGTACTTGCTGAAACGGTCGAGATCCGTGCCGCCCAGGTACTCGAACGACAGACCGACCTTGCGGAAGTTCGCCAGGTACCAGTTCTTGCTTGCCGCGACCTGCCAGGTGAGGTAGTCCTTGGCCTGCGGGTCGAAGTCGCCGCTTTCGGCGGTGTCGGGCAGGCCCCAGAAATCCCACTTCGTGCGCTGATGGAATCCTCCGGAGAGCTCGAGGCGGTAGCCGGAGCGCGAAAAGGCGAGCGCGGTCGAGAGCGAATGCGTGAAAGTGCTCTCCGGGATCGCGAAGTCGGGAGCGGTGTTGTCGGTCTTCGAGAAGCTCGAATAGGCGACCTGATAGCTGGCGCTCCACTTGACGAAGTTGCCGAGCGGGTGGCCGAGATTGACGCTCACCCTGGCCGGCAGCTCCTCGACCTCTTCGCCCGGGACCTCGACGCCGTCGCGGAAGAGCTGGTCGCTCGAGGCGACGGCGATCCCGAAGACATCGACTCCGAGGTCGAACTTGCTGCCTGCCAGCCGTGGATCGGCGTAGCTCAGGATTCCCAGGACGCCGCCGAAGAAGGCGTTCAGCTGCCGCTTCTTGCCGCCGGCGTCGAGATTGAAGTAGTTCACGCCGATGAGCGGCAGAGGATAGTCGAGCGAGTCGTCGTAGAAGGTGCCGCCGATGAGGAAGAGGCGGTCGCTGTCGAAGCCCTCCTTGACCGCGCGCTCGCCGGTGGCCTCGTCCTTCACCAGATAGCGGAAGCCCCTGTCGGTGTCGCGCACCATGGTCGACTCCGAGGCCAGGACCTCCGCGCGCCGCTGGTCGAATTCCGGGCCGTTGATGCGGACGCTGGTGAGTCGAACCTGCTTCTCGACCACCGTCGCGGTGTTGAGCACCGAGAGCACCTGTTGCGCAGTGACCTCGAGCGGCAGGAAGTAGCTCGCCGCGGACCAGGGAGCCGGCGCGCCGTTCTCGTCGATCGGCTGGTAGCTCATGGTCTCCTCGTTGGAGAGCACTTCGCCCTGCAGGCCGAGCTGCACCGCGCGTGACCGCACCCGCGCCCAGAGCGCGCGGTCGATCCAGACCGTGCCACGGTAGAGATTCCGGCCCTCCACGGCAACTGTGGGCTCGAACTCGACCACCCAGCAGTCGCGTCCGTCGACGGTCTCGCGGCCGCGGAGCGCGTAGCGGTACTCCTTGGTGAAGAGGATCTCGAGCGGCATCGCCGCCGCCTTCTCCGGCTGGATGAGGGGAAGCTCCGGGATCTCCTTGCCGCGCCACCGGACGCCGTTGATGTAGAAGCTCTGCCAGGCCCAGTCGAACGGCTGGCCCTGGCGGAAGAAGAACTCGCCCTCGAAGGTCGCCTCCACCGCCTGTACTCCGGAGGCAGCCTGGAAGCGCAGCGAGGTCGCGTTGACCGCCTGGTAGCGCAACAGACGGCGGGCCTGCTGGTCTTCGAACGCCTGCAGCCGGCGCAGAATCTCCTCGACCGGAATCTCGCGTTCCGAGGCGATCGTGACCTCTTCGGCAATCCCTTCGAGCTCGGCCGCGGTGGGACGGGCGAGGCGCAGAAGCTCGACTGGCTGCGGCTTCGGCAGGCGGAGCTCCGAGGTGGTGGCGGAGTGGCGCGGCTCGGCGAGCGGCGTCGTTGCGCCGCTCGCCAGGTCGACGCGCATCGGCGTCTTGAGCTGCGGATCGGGGAATCCCAGGACAAGCGGCTTCGCAGCCGCGGCAGGCGCCGTATCCGTTGCCGGTGGCGGCACGGTGGAAGCGACGACGACCCGCAGCCCGAGATCCTCGCCGCGCACGAAGCTCCACGCGGCGCCCCCCCCCTGCGGGACGGTGCCGCTGTCGGGCTCGAGCTCGCCGCGGAACTCGTTCGCCATCACCTTGAGCGGCGCCAGCTCGGCGGCTCCCGGCGCGGCAGAGTGGAAAAGGGTGATCGCGAAGCCGGCGGTCGCCTGCTGTGCGATCACGGCGACCGCACTCGACGCCGGGGCGGGGAGCGCGATCGCCTCGAAGGCGACCGGTTTGCCCGGATCGAGCCCGGCGATCCGCGCCAGGACGGACGTCAACTCCCCGTCAGCGGTCGGCGCCAGTGCGACGCCATCGACATAGGCCGAGACTCCTTCGCCATACCAGAGCTCGATCCAGTCCGCGGCGGTCGGCAGCGGCTGGGCGAAGACCCGGGAATCGGGTTGGACTCCGGTGAGGGCGACCGCCGCCCGTTTGACGAGAAAGGCATACTGGCGAGGGTCGACCGAATCGGCCTGAGCGTTCGGATCGCTCGTCGGGGTGCCGCCTCCCCGCCAAACGACCTGGTAGTAGGTCGAAGGTGGCGCCAGGCGTGCCAACTCGACGGCGGCGTCGAGCTCGCGCTGCAACTCCGCGACATGATCGAGGAGCGGCGCCGAGGTCGTGAAGTTGAGCCGGATCCAGGGCGTTGCCCCGGCGGTCGCGACGGCGTAGGCGCCGGCAGGCGAGGCGGTGCCGTCGAGCGCGGCGGCCCAGGCGACGAACAGCCGGGCCTCCTTCTCGAGCCGGGGCGCGCCCTCGAGCGCGGCGACAGCGGCGAACGGGTCGTCGACCGCGACCCCGGCGCAGATCCGGCAGGGCGTTTCGGCGGCAGGAAGCGCAGCGCTCCCGGCGGTCGCGAGGGCGCAGGCGAGGACAGCAGGAGCAAGATTCGATGCAAGGCGGAGGCGCATGAGGATCTTTCCTCTCCAAAAAGGTCAAAAGCGGGAGAGTGCAGGTAACATACCAGCCCTCCACCATGGAATTCTCCGGCCGTCTGGCCTCGTTCCCGATCGGCGACATCCTGCAATGGGCGCAAAACGACCATCGCTCGGGGGCGCTCGTCGTCCGCCGCAGCGGCTCGGAGAAGCGCATCTTCCTGCGTGATGGGTACGTTGTCGCCTGCTTCTCGGACGATCCAGCGGAGTTTTTCGGCCAGCATCTGCTGGTCAACGGCCTGCTCGACGAGGCGAACCTGATCCTCGCCCTGACGCACTGCCAGAAGACCGGGCAGAAGCTGGGGGACGCCCTGCAGACGATGGGGCTCTTGCCGGCCGACAAAGTGCAGGAGGCTTTGCGGCAGCACGTCGAGAACCAGGTCTGCGACATCTTTCTCTGGCGCTCGGGAATCTTCTACTTCGCCGCCGAGTCGCTCGAGAGTGAGCTCGAGCTGCGCGCCCCGCTCTCCGCCGTCGCTCTCGCCATGGAGGGCAGCCGCTGGTCCGACGAGGCGCAGCAGGTGCGCCGCATCTTCGTGCACGACAACGTCGTGCTGCGGCGCGGGCGCAAGGCGCCGCAGGGGCTGCTGACGCCGCTCGAACGGCGGATCTTCCGCGCCGCCGACGAGCAGTTGACCCTGGCCGAGCTCTACAACGAGGTTCGCGGCTCGCACTACCGCTTCCTGCAGGCGGCGTACCGGCTGGTGGTGGTCGAGGTGCTCGACATCGAGTCGGTCGGCGACCACTCCGACTCCGGCTCGGCGGAGCTGCGGCTCGCCGACCTCCTGATCGAGCAGGTGACGGAAGAGCAGGCCGTCTTCCTCCGTCACCACCTGGCGGTGCCGTTCGACGCCCTGGAGAGCTATGTCCCGGTCTGGTTGCATCCGCCCTCAGCCGAGGATGCGGCGCGCCTGTCGGAACCGATGCTCGAGTTCTACCGCTCGATCGACGGCACGACGGGACTCGGCGCGATGCTTTCCGGGATCGGCCCGGAGATTCGGGCTCGCCGCATGGACTGGCTCGTGCTGCAGTTCCGCAAAGGCGCGCTCGCCCTGCTTCCGGTGCCGGCGGCGGAGATCGAGCGCCAGCTCGGCAACGGCGCGGTCGCTGGCGAGCGCGACCACTGGTGGCGCCGCCTGCTGCCCCACCGGGCGTGACGCGGCCGGGCGCCTAGGAAGTCCCGGCGCCCCGCGCTGCCCGCCGCCTCTGCCGCAGGATCGCGAGAACGAGGCCGCCGCTCGCGACCAGCAGGAGGGTTCCGAGGGCTCCGGCCAGCCAGAACCAGGGGATGACCCGAAACTCGGTCTGCGCAGCCTCCTGGCCGGTTCTGGCCATCAGCACGTGCCGTCCGGGTGCCAATAGCGGCGTTTCCACGACGACCCGCGTGCGATCGGCCTTCGTGGTGATTCTCTCGAACTGATTCTGGTCGACGAACAGGTAGACCGCGAGGTGCCGCCCAGCCAGGACACCGCGCTGCTCGACGGTGACCGCCAACGGGCGGGAGGGGAAGACCCAGGCAGAGGTCTCTACGGCGAGAGCACTGCGTCCCGGAGCGGTCCCGCCCTGCAGCGGAGCGGCCGCTGATGCAGAGAGGGCGACGAATACGGCGGCCAGAAGCAGCAGACAGCCGCGCAGCAAGGCGAGATTGGACCCGATGCGGGTCACTTGGCGGCCGCTGCCTCCTCGGCCGCCTTCATCGGCGGCAGAGAGAGCGCGACGCGCAGCTTCGCCTCGAGCTCGTTGGCGAGCTCCGGATTGTCGCGCAGGAACTGCTTGGAGTTCTCACGCCCCTGGCCGAGCCGGATGTCGCCGTAGTTGAACCAGGCGCCGCTCTTCTGGACGAGCTTCTGCTCGACGCCCATGTCGACCAGTTCGCCCGGCCGGGAGATGCCCTCGCCGTAGTCGATGTCGAACTCGGCTTGACGAAACGGCGCCGCGACCTTGTTCTTGACGATTTTCACCTTGGCGCGGCTGCCGGTGACGGTCTCGCCGTCCTTGATCGCCGAGATGCGCCGGATGTCGACCCGGACCGAGGAGTAGAACTTGAGCGCCCGGCCGCCGGTCGTGGTCTCGGGGCTGCCGAACATGACGCCGATCTTCTCGCGGATCTGGTTGATGAAGACCATGCAGGTGTTCGACTTGGCGACGATGGCGGTGAGCTTGCGCAGCGCCTGGGACATCAGGCGGGCCTGCAGGCCGACATGGCTGTCGCCCATCTCGCCCTCGAGCTCGGCCCGCGGCACCAGGGCCGCCACCGAGTCGATGACGACGATGTCGACGGCGTTCGAGCGCACCAGCATCTCGGCGATCTCGAGCGCCTGCTCGCCGTTGTCGGGCTGCGAGACCAGGAGGTTGTCGATGTCGACGCCGAGTTTGCGCGCATATTCGGCATCGAGCGCATGCTCGGCGTCGATGAAGGCGGCGACGCCGCCGCGCTTCTGGGCCTGGCCGATGACCGAGAGCGCCAGGGTCGTCTTGCCGGAGGACTCCGGGCCGAACACCTCGACCACGCGGCCGCGCGGGAAGCCGCCGATGCCGATCGCGGCGTCGATGGCGAGCGAGCCGGTGGGGATGAAGTCGATCGGCAGGATCTCGCGCGCCCCGAGCCGCATGATCGAGCCCTTGCCGAACTGCCGTTCAATCTGCATCAGGGCGCCTTCGACCGCCTTGCCCTTTTCCACTTTCGGGTCTACTGCCATTGGATGGACTCCCTCGCTCGTCGCCTGCTGTTGTCGGTTCGTTCTCGAGCCGCTGTTTCAACGCCGCTTTTGCGCCCCTATACTACCCGGTGGCGGACGGCCGAGAAAGCGACGGATCGACCGCCTTTCTGTCAGGGAAAGGACGTAATCGGGTGGCGCAATCTGCCGGAATGGACGAAATGGGCCGCTGGCTGGCGGCGATCCCCGGCCTCGTGGTGCGGCCCGGGCAGGCGCTGGCGCGTCTCGCCACCCTGCGAATCGGCGGCCCGGCCGAGAATTTCGTGGAAGTGACCTCCGAGCGCGCGCTGGTTACCCTGCTGCAGGGGGTCGCCGGGCGCCGGCTGCCGTTCCAGCTCCTCGGTCTCGGGTCGAACGTCCTCGTCCCCGACGCCGGGCTGCCGGGAATCGTGGCCCGGCTGGGCGGCGAGCTGAAGCGGATCCGGATCCGCGGCCGCCGGGTGAGCGCCGGCGCCGGCGCGCCGCTCGCTCTGGCGGCGCGCAAAGCGGCAGCCGCCGGTCTCGCCGGGCTGGAGGCTCTTTCAGGTTTTCCTTCCACGGTGGGCGGCGCGGTTTTCATGAATGCCGGCTGCTACGGCAGCGAAATCAAGGACGTCTTGCGCTCGGCCCGTCTCGTCGAGCTCGACGGTCGCCGCCGACGGATCGGCGTCGCCGAGCTTCAGGCCTCCTACCGCTCGACCTGCCTCGGGCAGACCGGCGCGATCGTCACCCGGGCGCTCTTCGACCTCACGCCGGGAACGCCGGAGGCGCTGCTGGCCAGAATGGACGAGCTCAACACCCGGCGCTGGGCGGCGCTGCCCTCGGGGCAGCCTTCCGCGGGTTCGGTCTTCAAGAACCCGCCGGGCGACTCCGCCGGTCGCCTCCTCGACGCCGCCGGCCTCAAGGGGACGAGCGTCGGCGGCGCGCTGGTGAGTCCCAAGCATGCCAACGTGATCGTGAATACCGGGGGCGCGACCGCGGACAACGTGCTCGCCCTGATGCGCACCATGCGCGACCGAGCGGTGGAGAAGTTCGGAGTCCGGCTGGAGCCGGAAATCGTACTGCTCGGCGACCTCGGAGAGCGCTTCAGCGCCTGATCCTGCGCGGCGGCGGAGGTCAGGGCGCGACGACCGACCAGTGCTGGGCCGAACCGCCGTCGAAGCCATCGCTGAAGAGGTGCGGAGTCGCCCCTGAGTCGGGTCCGAGCTGCAGGCTCGCGACCTCCACGACCTCGAAGGCGCTGCCGGGGATGTCGTTGATGACCGAGAGCTCGTCGTCGTCCCAGCGCGGATCGGGGACGCCGTTCAGGTACCAGTCGGTGCCGTTGTCGGCGACCATCATGCCGTACTTCTTGAGCGCGGCGAGAATCGTGCGCACCCGCGGTGTGGCGCCCGGAAGGTCGTAGCCGGCCTTCATCCGCAGCCGCAGGCCCATCGGCGGCGCGTTGACGTCGCCGGTGGCACCAGACTGATGACGCGCCGGCCAGACCCAGTTCGTGCGCGAGATGTCGACGGTGAAGCGCAGGGCGTGGCGGATCTCGCCGCTCTCGACCTCGTCGTAGCGCACCAGGCCGGGGAAGATCGGCAGGCCGGCGGCGTCGGCGGAGGTCCAGCCGTCG
>Ga0154020_10003721_pt1 | contig 18289 bp, 16 predicted proteins | sample Klosneuvirus_201_FD_109709 | JGI IMG/M metagenome (GOLD analysis project Ga0154020, IMG submission 109709) | Active sludge microbial communities from wastewater, Klosterneuburg, Austria - Klosneuvirus_20160825_MG | ecosystem: Engineered > WWTP > Aerobic digester > Activated sludge | place... | reverse complement strand
GAGATTGGATTGTAGGCTTAAAAGTAGTTACAGGAACTGGTACACTTCTAGATTTAAATAAAGGCCTAGTAAAAAATGCTACTGGTTATGACCTACGACACCTCTTTATTGGTAGTGAGGGAACTCTCGGATTTATCGTAGAGGCAACTATTAAATTAACAACGCCTCCCCCATCACTCAAAACTCTTTTGCTTGCCTGTCCTACGCTTGAACATATCATGAGTATTTATAACTTATTTAAAGAAAAATCTGTCCTTACTGCATTTGAAATGTTTTCCGACAAGGCTCTTGATTTCGTTTTAGAGTCAACAAAGTCATCCTCGCCATTTAGTTCCAAAAGTCCATTTTATGCAGTACTTGAAATAGAGTGCCCTCATGATTCGGTAGAAGACGTTATTCTTCAATGTTTTGAAAAAGGAATGGAATTGAATTACATTACTGATGGTCTTCTCGCTCAATCAGAAGATCAAGCACGATTTTTTTGGCGACTCAGAGAACACATCAGTGAAAGCCTTTCACGTTTTTCTCCATACAAGAATGATTTGAGTGTTAAAATTTCTAGTGTTCCAAACTTTGTTTCAGAGCTCGATCAAGTTTTAAACCAATCTTATCCAAATTGGACGGTCGTTTGGTTTGGTCATATTGGAGATGGAAATCTTCATATTAATATTTTAAGACCTAATGGAATGTCGAAAGAAGAATTTGTCCGTGAATGCCAAAAAGTTGACCAACTCGTTTTTGGAACAACTCAAAAGTTTTTGGGAAGCATTTCTGCAGAACACGGCGTAGGACTAACTAAAAAACCTTTTCTGCATTTTTCACGTTCAGAAGCAGAGATTCAAATTATGAAGCAAATAAAAACTGTTTTTGACCCTTTAAACATCATTAATCCTGGAAAAATTATTGATTAATACTTTTACATCTATGACTAGAATATCAACAGTATCAAATTGATTAAAAACGTACGAAAATTTAAAAAAGTTTCCGCATTGACACTCATTTTACCTATAATTATTTAATAAATTTATATAGTTATAATTACATCTTTTCACCAAGTCAGGTTTGCAAACTGAGTCTCTATTTTATTAGGCCTATAAATTGCATAATCACTGAATAGGACCAGATAAATGGTTCCGGAGGAGTTATGATTATATTTAAATTATCCCTATTTATGATAGCAATAACAAGTTATGCTGCTGTTGGCTTTAGTCAATTGAGCACATCTCTTCCTCCATCTAACACAAATACGACTCAGCTTGATCAATATCAAGAACCAATTCCCAATTATAGTATTGCTCAAATTATTCCGGCTTATAAAATTGCCTTAAAAAAGGGAATGTATGAAGTTTCAGGTGGCTATGGACATATTGACCAAGCCCAACAATCTTCTAACGGCCAAGCCCAAAACATCAAGCAATCGCCTCAAACAGACTATTTCCCCATTCAAGTTGCCTATGCTTTTACAGATAATCTTAATATTGCTATCTTAGGAAAAGCGATGAGAGTGAGTGATCGTGTTACTAATTCAAATTTTGAAGGATACTCTGAGCCTCAACTCTCTGTATCTTATGCTTTTCGTAACACATACTCTGCAATACTTCTCTCTGGAATCTATACTGCCGACGTTGGTCCAAATGAAATAAGTGACAAAGGCATCAGCCGCAAAGAAGGAAACACTTTAAATGGTGGATCATCAGGAGAGCTCCTTGGAGGCTATTTTGCTCGCCTCGGCCCTGTCATTTTGGGTAGTGAAATATCTTATCTTTATAAGGACACACGTGTTGTCAATACTTCAGTTATTCCAGCACTAGCATCTGAAAGTACCGCTCCTACACAAACACGAAAAGAAGGTGGAGCTGAAAAGTCTTTGCGTGCTGTTGCTGAACTTGCGCTTTCCTTCAGATTAGGAGCTTTCTTTGGACGCACTTGGGTTGAACCAGAGGATCGAATGGTCGCTAATCAATTCGCACCAATTACAATTAACTCTTATTATAAAGACATCCTTGGAGTCTACGGCAGGATACAAGTTCACCCAAGATTATCGGTGATTCCACTTCTCTCCGTCTCAGATGCCCCTGATACCTCAGGATTGTCTGATCAAAGTAATCATGAGGTTTTAACTCAAATTAATTTGCGATTCCGATTTTAAAAAAGTTGAAACTCTCTGCCTATTCGTCGCCAATAAGCTACATATAAAATTGTACCCTTAACACCTATAACTAAATAACATAATTTATTTAGTTATAATACATGGCCCTTATTCACAAGACATTGGAAATAGCCGAAATTCTTCAATACTAGTGTAACCCTTTAATACCATAAAAAGCCTTTCCAGACCCAGTGCGATTCCACTTGCCGGTGGCATTCCACGATCTAAATGTGAAAAAAAATCTTCATCTAAATAAATAGGCATTTTTCTATATATTTCTTTTTTTTTCAAATCCTCTTGAGCGCGATTTCTTTGTTCTATGGGATTATTTAATTCACAAAAGGCATTGGCAATTTCTATACCATTAATATAAAGTTCAAAGCGATCCCCCCATCCACAAGGAGTCAATTTTGCCAATGCTGCCTGACTTGGTGGATAGTTATGAACATAGAGACACTCATATTCTTGTAATCGTGGTTCAATTTTTTCTAAAAATATAAAATAAAATACCTCATCAAAATCTAGAGCCTTAGACACATCAATCTCATTTCTTTTAGCTAATCCAATCAAATCTTCCATACTCGTTGAAGGTTGCAATTCAAAATTTAAATATTTAAAAAATAAATCAGCGACACTCATATTAGCCCAAGTCTTTGATTCAAATTCAGGAGCGATAGATTGAATTAAATCTCTCAAATCTTTCCGAATATTTTCAGTGGTTGAGAATGCTCGATACCACTCTAAGAGGTAAAACTCTGGCTGATGTATTGGTGAAATTTCACCATTGCGAAAACAAGATCGAATTTCATAAATTTTATCCCAACCCTTTGCTAAACATTTCTTTAAGTGTAATTCAGGACTCGTTGGCAGAAACATTTTTCTACTTTTAGACCCAAAAACAAACTCTGTATAAAATGCATCCAAACTTGGTTCAGTTCCAGGACATGTAACTAAAGTAGGAGTATTTAGAAAGTCAAATCCTTGAGATTGAAAAAATGAGTTTACTTTATTAACAAAACGATTCCATTCTCGTATCGCAATCTTAACTTCAGAGCGATGTCCGTCATTCATTCTATTGGGACTTAATAATCGAATTTGATCAACTTTAGCAATCCCATTTTGCTTGTTGTTTTGTTTTTGTAATTCTCTACTGGAACATTCAATCCAATCGCCTGAGTTTAGTACCTCTGTTGGAATAAATTGACTCAATAGCGTTTTAGGTTTTGTATTTTTAAAAACAGATCTTTCATCAAACTCCAATTCATTAACTTTTTCGCCATTTCTTTCGACCCACACACATTCATTTGAAAAAACAATCATTCCTATAATACCAAGACCAAGAGGCTCAGAGTATTCATTGTTCCAAACAGCGATAAACTTTTGTCTAGATAAATCATTTAAATTTGGATTTTTAAAATACATCTTAATTCTCCTCAACTTAACAATAGTATATTACTAGTTTTGAAGATCCTTATCTATACACCTTTAATTATATCTTCTGCTTTTACTAACCTCATTAGCCAATTAGTTCAACCAGTTTGACACTCGTTAATGAGTACGATAGCTTTTTACTTCATATGAATTTATCACAATGGACCTCTGAAAAATTATATTTAGATAATGACGATTTCATAAGTGAATTGATCCAAGAAATGGAAGCGGCAACAATGTCCATTGATATGGAAATTTTCACGTTTGAAGATGGTGTTTTTGCACGCAGACTTCTTGAAACCTTCAGAAGAGCCATTCAAAGAGGAGTCGTTGTTAGAATTATAGCCGACGGCTGGGGTTCACCTTTTTTTTGGGAAACTATAGGACCTGAGTTAGAAAAAGTAGGTGTTCGCATCAGAATTCATCGTTCACTTCCCTGGCGTCACAATCGTCATAGTTTTGGAGAGCCCCGATATCCACTCGCTAAATTCTTTTTTCGATTAAGGAGAATTAATCGTGGTTTCCATAGAAAAGTAACTCTTATTGATAAAAAAGTGGCTTGGATTTCAAGTATCAATGTAACTGATGTGCATTTAAAGGAGGTCTACGGAAAAAATGCCTGGGCCGATATTGGAGCTCGTTTTACAGGACCGGCCATTGGAATTTTAATTCATGCCTTTGACAGGATTTTTCTAAGAAGACGATGGGTCAAATTCACGTCTCGTCCCAATTCACCTCTAATTTTACTCAACGATTCTTTTTTTAGGCGTCGTAAGACTACATTTATACAAAAACGAAGGCTCAAAAGAGCTCAACGACGTATTTGGATTCAAACGCCTTATTTTGTCCCAGAAAGGACCTTACTGCGCGCACTCTACCATGCTGCTCGTAGAGGAATTGAAATCAAGATTTTAATTCCTGAAAAAAATGATCAGCCCATTGTAAAATTTCTAACCTTTGCATTATTGGGTCAGTTAATTAACCACAAAATTAAAGTTTTTGAATACCAACCTCGATTTGCGCATAAAAAAGTACTCATAGTTGATGAAATCTACACTCTTGGATCAACAAATTTTAATCATCGAAGCTTTTTACATGATTTAGAGGTAGAAGTTCTTTTATCCAGTCAAGAGTCAAAAAGACAAATGGAGTTAAGTTTTCATGACGACTTAAATGAATGCATTGAGATCACTCACGATTGGATTAAACAACAAGCTTTATGGTATAGAACCCTTGCGCGGGTTCTCTTTTTCTTAAGATTTTGGTGTTAAACCAAATAGTACTGAAAATATAACATACTGTAATCTATAAGGTTGCCATAGATAAGCCATTATGTTAGTAGAGGCATTAGAAATGAGGAGAATCTTATGCAAAAAACAATTAATAACTTTCTTGAAGAACTTTCTAAAAACCCACGCTGGACACACTTCAAGTCTGAAGTTCGACGTAAGCTCAACTCTGAACTAGCTAAGTTGAAACAATCTATTGGTCAAAACACATGGCACACGGCTGAGAAGAATTATAATCAAATTATAAAAACTCTTTCTACTGCACAATCTCAAGTGGACCAAGAAGTACAAAAAACACTTAAAACTATTAAAAAATCAGCCACTGAACTAGAAAAAACGATCAAACAATACAAAAATATCGCACTTAAGCAAAAAGCACAGGCAAAAAAAGCAACTCCAGCTAAAAAGAAAAGCCCTTTAGGAGCATCTAAAGCTTCGAGAAAAAAGGCCTCGGTCAAAAAAGTTAAATAATCCTTTTACAACCTGATTTATTTCATTTCCTAATTGAAGTTTTTGGATCGGAAACAAGTGTCTCATAAATAAATGTGACACTTGTTTTGAGTAGATAATTTGAAAATTTCAAAGATTCCTGCCAGGAATTATAAAATTGCATCTATTTTAGTCCAGACAAAAGTCAAATTATTGTGATCACCATGACCAGCCTCTTGTCTTGAAGAGTTGATTGACATAACCTTCTATCAGAATGGAAAAAGGTTATAACTCAGATATTCATATTTTTGGTGACTTCTATCATGTACAAACTGAAGACTGGGGTCCAGATTTGAAAGTATTAATTACCCGAGTTTTTAAAAATGGCGCAGTAATAAAAAGCATTAAAACGCCTTATCAGCAGTTTCTCCTCGATTCAGCAAGCATTACAAGCTGTAGACCAAAACTTCGGGAAGCACTTCGCAATCAACACAAAAAAATTCTAGACCTTTTGCAGAGTGGTCAACTCCTATATGAAAAAGCTAAGATAAATGGGTGATTCAACTTTCTCATGTATATAAAACATATAATGGACCAATTCATGCTCTTCGCGATATCAGTTTTGAAATCGATAAGGGGGAGTTTGTTTTTTTAACAGGTCCCAGTGGCGCAGGCAAAACAACACTTTTTCGGATGATTTCTGCCTTTGATAAACCGACTTCTGGAAAAGTTGTAGTCGGTGACTTTTCTATTGATCAACTTACCAATTCCGATATTCCCTACTACAGAAGAAAAGTAGGTGTTGTATTTCAAGATTTTAAATTGTTAAAAAATAAAACTATTTTTGAAAATGTTGCCCTGCCGCTCAATATTAGGGGTGATACATCTGATTCTATTAAAACAAAAGTTATGGATACTCTCGATTTATTGGGAATTCAGCAAAAACACAATCAATATCCTGATCTTATATCGGGAGGAGAACAACAACGTGCCGCCATTGCACGCTCTATTATTCATCAACCATTCGTTTTAATTGCTGATGAACCCACTGGAAACCTAGATCATTCTTTGGCTCAAGAAATAATGAAAATTTTAGAACAAATTTGTGCACAAGGCACAACCGTCTTTGTTGCTACCCATGATACATTTCTTATTAGTAAATATAAGAAAAGAAGAATTGAAATTCAGAATGGTGAAGTCATTGAGGCTAAAATATGAAACGTCAATTTCTGCTTACTGGTACATTTTTTATTATCTGCAGTATTTATATTTTTACTCTTTTCTCTTGGATTTCACTACAAACACTTTCTCACTTATTACAACGTTGGGGTCATCAAACAGAAATGACAATCTATCTTCGCCCTGAAGTATCTGTTGCTCAAATTAGTAAATTAACCGAAATTTTAAATAAATTTTCAAATGAAATTAGTTCAAATTTTCAATCACAAGACGATATCCGTAAAAGTATTAATAAACTTATGCCCAAAGGTGATGTCGACTTTACAAATAATGATGAGTTAGTTGCCATAATACCTCCCCATTTTATCATCACAGGTTCTTCAAATTTATTTGGAAGCACTCTACTAAATTTATTCGATTCTATTAATACAGAAATTAAAAAACTAACTTTTGTTGAATCAACGAGTTATGGTAAATCTTGGATGGATAAATACACATTAGTACTGAATTCATTTAGAAGTGGAACAATGGTATTTCTCACTGCCCTTGCCATGATTATAATTTTAGCAATTGGAAATGCAATTCGTTCACATATAAACTCGAAAAAGGATGAAATTGCAATTTTGGAACTTGTAGGAGCTACATCTTCGATGATTCGAAAACCATTTTTAATTGAAGGGGCACTTCTTTCAGTCTCCTCAATGATTTTTGCATTCATTATCATCTCGACGAGTACTTATTTTATCAAAAATAATAAGTTTGAATTACTCCAATTTCTCGATCTTGGAAATAATCTTCATCAATTCTCACTTCTTGAATGGATTGTAGGTATTACTCTTTCCGCTATCGTTGGAATTTTTGGCAGTTATTTTTGTTTATCAGAAATTAACACTGGCTGGGCAGCTTCAAATCATGATCGACATGCATAACAACTTTACCCTTCTGTCATTTATATTCACAGTGATTTTTTCATTACCAATTCAAGCTTCATTATCGCAAAATGCTGTTCTATTAAGTGAGTGGAAAAAGGCAGACAACCAACTTTATCGCATATCTTTAAAAGAAACTGATCTAACAAATCAAAAGCTTCAGCTTGAATTGGCGCTCAATGAAACAACAGAAAATATTAAACATTTAACTGAATTGATTAGCGATAAAAGAGATTTTATAGTTAAAAGAATTCGATATATGAATCAAGAATCAGGTTCTGATTTTTTAAGAAATTTTTTAGAATCATCAAATCCAGGAGAGCTGGATAGAAACATGAGGTTCTATTTAGGGGCAACTCATTCTGATTTAGAATTGATTCATCAATTTAATAAAGATCTTTCAAAACTACAAACTGAACAAAAAAAATACACTTTACGTATCTCAAAATTAAACGGATTAAAAATTGCATTACAAGCTCAATTAGACACTCATCTAAGCGCACTCAAAAAAAAGAATGAGCTTCTGAATCAAATTAAAACTAAAATGAAAAAAAATTCTAATCTTTGGCAACAAGAACTCAAGGGGGCAATTAAAGATCAAAACCATGATAAAATACAACTCTATCAATCCTTACTAAATAAAAGCTTGCTAGATCGTAAAGGTCAACTTACTGGCCCCACCAACTTTAATGTAAAATATGGTTTTGGAGTTATTAAATTCAATCCCACTTCACCAACTCTTCCTTTTCATGGTATTCTCTATGAAAGTCCGATTGGATCACCAGTAAAAGCTATTGCAGATGGTTCTATTGTCTGGTTTGGAGAGATTGATGGTCTTGGAACAACTATTATCCTAGACCATGGGCGAGATATCCATTCACTATATTCAAGAGTTACGTTGGCAAATCTCAATATTGGAGACATGATTGAAGAAGGAAAAGTTTTTAGCAGAGTTTCAAAGTCTTCTCATTTTATAGGTGATGGACTTTATTTTGAATTGCGAGAACATGGTCGCCCTACTAATCCTCTGCGTTGGATTATATCTAAACCCGAGTTTTTACAACAAAACTCCGTCTCACTGGAGAACGTATTATGAAAATTACATCTCTTATTATTCTCACACTGACTATCTCTTTACTTCTCCTCTCCTTTCGTTCACCACTTACTGCTTTTGCCGAAGATCGATATTCAGAACTTCAATCTTTCACCAAAATTTTAAATTTAGCTCAACAATTTTATGTTGAAGAGGTTGACACCAAAAAATTAGTTTATGGTGCAATTAAAGGAATGCTTAGAGAACTTGATCCTCATACTAATTACATGCCCGCCGATATTTTCAAAGAGTTTGAATCTGAAACCACTGGAGAGTTTGGTGGTCTTGGAATAGAGATTTCAATTCAAAATGGAGTTTTGACAATTATTTCTCCCATTGAAGACGCACCCGCTTGGGTAGCAGGAGTAAAAGCCGGAGATAAAGTTGTTGCTATTAATGGTCAAAGCACAAAGGGATTAAGCTTAGTAGAAGCATCGCAACTAATGAGAGGAAAACGTGGTTCTTCTGTAATTTTAGGAATTATTCGAGGTGCTGCTGATAATCCTAAGGACTACACCATTAAACGAGGACAAGTAAAACTTAAATCAGTGAAATATACAGATTTGGATGATGGCTACGCCTATGTTCGAATCACAAGCTTCATCGAAAATACCTCACGTGATCTTGAAAAAGTTCTCGACGATCATGCAAAAAAAGCAAAAGATTTTAAGGGTCTTCTGATTGATCTTCGTCGAAATCCAGGAGGCCTATTTCAACAAGCCATCAAAATCAGTGACCTATTTCTTGATGATGGAACTATTGTTTCCACCATTGGGCGAAATAAAAAAGATCAAGAAATTGTAACTGCTAAAAAAGATGGTGGCTATCCCTCACTACCCTTAGTTATACTAATCAATGAGTATTCGGCTAGTGCCAGCGAAATTCTTGCTGGTGCTCTGCAAGATAATCATCGAGCACTAATCGCCGGAGAGCGTAGTTTTGGAAAGGGATCAGTTCAATCTGTCATTAAACTTGGAGATGGATCAGGATTAAAATTAACTGTTGCTCGCTATTACACACCAAGTGGCCGATCTATTCAAGCAGAGGGAATCGTCCCTGATGTTGAAATTCAAAATATCGACTTTCAAGCATTCAATAAAGCCATTATTGCTGGTGAAACATTAAGAGAAAAAGACATGGAGGGCCATTTAGCAAGTGAAAAGGAAACACAAAACAGTGCAAAACTCTCCTCTTCATCTGATAAATTAAAAGACACTAATAAGGCGACTCTTACTTCGGGAAGCTCAAATAATGTCACTGCTTGGTGGAATGATGCCGTTAAAAAACCTGAAGATACTTTAACTGCAAAAGAAAAACTTTTAAAGTCAGATTACCAAATTTATCAAGCTTTTAATTATTTAAAAACTTGGAAGACCCTATCAAAAAAATAACTGTGCTGTTTACAAACTCACTCTTACTCACACCCTCCCTCCGCAACGGCTCATCTTTTTTTCTATTTATTTCTTATTAATTTTAGAAAAATACGAATCTATCACCTCTAAATTTCTCAAAAATGTGTGTAATTACCTCTTTCCTTAATCGTTCCTAGTGACTGTTTTTTATCTCAAAATATGGGAGTAGGAAATCTTAGAATTATTTATAGCATTAAGCTTGACTAAGGATACAAAAACAAACTTCCACGACAAGTTGAGGTTTTAAAGATCCGCTCAATCTGTCCAAAGTTTAAAACTACTCTAGATCAGATTTGATTAATTTGTTACAGAATGATCAATGGATCCAGAAATAAATTCCCTCTCCCAACGAGTGTATTGAATATTTTGTTTACTAAAATACAGATTAAGTCTAAGGACTTATAATTTAGGATCAAAAAAAGGGTATTCTTTTGCGAGGTTTAAATTTTTGTTCCAATTAAAATGCCATCTAAAATATTGTGAATACGATTCAATTATCTGATGGTGCATGTGATCTGGATCTGAAACTTGCAAGCAATAAGTATCGGCTGAGTCGGTTAGCACCAATTTGAAGTGGTAAGGAATAAGAGTTTAATTTTTTAATTATCAATCTTACTTTTAAGATGTACTTCTAAATCAACCTTCACCTTTTAAAATGTTATCGATAAATTTTTGCCATTCAGGATCTGAAGCATTGGGAATCTCATGTCTATCGAGTGTAAGTCGAATTCGTTTTACAAAATGTTTGCCTAAATGTGTATTAACCTGCTCTTGAATAGTTTCTTTTAAAAACTGTACATGATGCATCCACGTAGAATTTTTAACCCAAATAAATAAAGTTCCTTTATCAAAACTAACAGGTAGACAACACTTTGCCATAGTTGGACCAACATAAGTGGTCCAAGAATACCATATTTTCCATCGCAAAAATTGCTCGGAAAGAGGACTATTTTTACCTTCAAAGAGAGTTTGAATAATAGCAGAGCCACTATTCAGCTTACCACCCAAACGTTTTTTTGTTTTATATTCCATTAATTAAACCTCAGAGTAAAATACATCATGCAAATTGATTTGAAGTCCTTCAACTTTACTAACACTATTTTAGGAGCTGTAACAAAATAACCTGAATAATTAAGCATAATTTTTTTGAATATCTTAAAGTTTCATTGTCTATTTAGTCTCAGCTAAACCAACTCCTCTCAACTTGAATTGAATCAAAATCTACTTCGCTCATATGTCCAATATATGTTGTTAAAGAACCTTTACAATTCAAACTTTATAAACTTCGATTTCAATTTATAGATTCTTCTAAAATTGGACTTAATTTGAGTTAGAGTCTATAAAAAATTATTTTGGTTATAGTGGAAACAAATTAGTAAGTAAGTTGTTTTTTTAACTATTTTCATTTTTAATTATCAACTTAACTACTGAAAATTAGTCATATTTTATCAAAATATATCAAATGTTAACTTCGTCGCTCTCTTTCTGATTTCCTCAATCTAACTCTAAATAGATACTGCTTAAAAAAGCCTACTTTATCGTTGAAAAAGTAGGCCTTTTTAAGCAGTATCTAAATAGTTGCCCCTCCGATTTAATTGGTAAATCCTCTATAAGATATAATCAGCCATGATTGAAAAATAATATCTTGGCTATTTATTTTTGCAATTTGTTGGGTGTGACTTTCAATCACCTTTATATTTAAAATACTGACTACAAGGATGTATAGTCATAATAACTCCATTATAAATTCAACTTTCATAATTTCACCATGATTCCTTGATCTGTGGCACTTTTTGTCGTTTTATCTCGCAACAATTAATAAAAAGGACATCTATGAAGTCTGATACAAACAATAACCGAGTTACTATAGTTGGAGGAGGTTTGGCAGGAAGTGAGTGTGCACTTCAGCTTGCAAATAATGGTGTTCCAGTTCTCTTTTATGAAATGCGTGGCACAGTGATGACTCCCGCGCACCAAACTTCTAACTTTGCTGAAATTGTATGCTCAAATTCCTTTGGATCACTTTCTGAATTTTCTGCACCAGGTCAGCTTAAGTGGGAAGCTAAAAAACTTAACTCTTTTATTCTTAAAGCTGCCGAACAAGCTCAAGTACCAGCTGGACAAGCATTAGGAATTGATCGTGAAATTTTCTCAAATACAATTACAAATTGGATACAATCTCATCCACTTATTGAAGTTCGTAGAGAGGTGATCAATTCCTTAGCATCCATTCAGCGCCCCTGCGTCATAGCCACAGGTCCTCTAACTCACGATTTATTAGCTCAGTCCTTACAAAACCATTTTGGTGGTGATTTTCTTTATTTCTTTGATGCTATTGCACCAATCATCGATGCAGACTCCATTGATAATACCATCGCATGGAAAGCCGATCGTTACGATAAAGGAACACCTGATTATTTTAATTGCCCACTTAATAAAGATGAATATTTTGCTTTTATTCAAGCCATTAAAGATGCACGTAAAATTGAACCCAAACATTTTGAACAAACACCCTATTTTGAATCATGTATGCCTATAGAAACAATGGTTTCACGTGGTGATCAAACCTTAAGATTTGGCCCCATGAAACCTGTAGGACTTACGAATCCGAATACGGGTCGATATCCTTATGCCGTAGTACAATTACGCCAAGAGAATAAAGAGGGTACTGCTTATAATATAGTTGGATTCCAAACAAGAATGGCTTACGGGGATCAAAAAACTGTTTTTAAAATGATCCCTGGTCTCCAAAATGCCGAGTTTCTCAAGCTTGGAAGCATTCATCGTAATCTTTTTATTAATACACCAGCTTTATTAAATAGAGATTTATCTTCAAAAAAAGATCCTCAAGTTTTTTTTGCAGGTCAAATTACCGGTGTTGAAGGATATTTTGAATCAACATGTATTGGATTGTTTGTTGCAAAAAATCTCATAGCAAATATTAAAAAACAATTCTGGATCCATCCACCCAGAGAGTCAGCTTTTGGTTCACTTCTTGAAGCTATTACAGATGAAACTAAAATTAAACATTTTCAGCCAACTAACATCAATATGAGTTTATTCCCACGTCCAGAAGAATCTTTTACAGACAAAGTAGAAAGAAAAAAAGCTCAAATTAAAAAAGCCCAAGTTTCATTAGAAACTTGGGCTCAAACAATCTCTTAATTACAGATTTAGCATTTTTAATAAATTACAATTATGATACCTGATTTCATAAATTCGCATGATATAGTTTACAAATTCGAACATCACTTTTTTTCAAATAAAAATAGTATTGGAAAGCTATTTTTCCAATACTATTTTTTATTTCTTGTTTTTAAGTGCAATTACATATTTAGCAATTGCTTTACGATCAGCTTCTGGAAGATGAGCAAAAGAAGCCATTCCAGTACCTGGCACACCTGTTTTTAAAGTGCCAAGAATATCCTCTTCTGTAACTTTCTTTTTATCTTTTGCTTGCTTGAATTCATCTGAAATTAAATTTCTTGCCTTAACCGCTTTACCAACATCTGTTTGTGCTTTGCCATCAGCTCCATGACAACTTGTGCAATTTGCAATAAATAGTTTTTCTCCGACATTTTCTGAGGCATATGTCATTCCAGAAATCAAAAGACCTAAGAGAATCGTAAATTTCATTTTCGCTCCTATTCAGTGTCATGCACTGATAAAAAATATTTATAATATAATAATCTAGTCTTTATCATTTATCAAGACTACATCAAATTACTTAATATATTTTCACCATATCGAGACAATTTTAAACAATTAGAACCAAGTTTAAAAATGTTTCAATTAATTCAATGAATACTTTTTTATAAAAGTTGTCTTTTGATGCAGAAATTGGATGACACATTGAATGATTAAGCCTTTTTAAGATCGCTTCTAGTTGTTTATTCAAAATTCAATTTAAATTTGTGAGCAGTTTATAAAAAAATAAATGGTGTCATTATGAAACTAAATTTATGGCCCAGCATTTGCTTAATACAATTTGTGTGTTCTTTGTGACACGCAAAGCATAAGGATCGGAATCACCGCATCAATGCTAATATTTTAAGGGAGGGGATACTTATGAAGAATATCTGTTCTTCAATCTTAGTTGTAATCATTTCGGTACTTACACTTCAATCCTATGCTGGAGGACTTCACCTTGGACAACCTGCTTATGGTGGCTCAGGTTGTCCAGCTGGTTCCGCCAGTGTGACTCTAAGCCCAGATGAAACCGCAGTGAGTATTTTATTTGATAGTTATATCACTGAAGCAGGCTACACGACAAATAAATCTATCGATAGAAAATCTTGTAATATTTCAATCCCAGTGCAAGTTCCACAAGGTTATAGTGTCAGTATTTTCCAGGTTGACTACAGAGGATTTAATTCTGTCCCATCTGGAGCCACCACTCGATTTGAAGCGGAATACTTTTGGGCCGGTTCAAGAGGGCCAAGAATATCTCGTACTTTTTATGGGCCTGTAACTGATAATTTCACTCTTACAGATGAGCTCATTGCAACAACTTTAGTTTGGGCACCATGTGGCGCAAGTGTTAACTTAAGAGCAAATACTTCAATGATGGCCCGAACTAATTCTAATTTTGATCAAACCATGGGAGTTGTTGATAGCGCTGACGTTAGCTCTGGTCTTATTTATCATATCAAGTGGAGAAGATGTAATTAATTATTGTCATTAGCTAAACAACAATTAGCTTTATAATATTGTTTATTTAGCGAAGTAAAACAGTATTTATTTAACAAGAAAAAAGTTAGTCTAATATAATTGTTTATTCTTTGAACTTAGTTCACACTGAAAACAGTACTAAGTAATCCCAAATAAACTTTAACATCTCTCGACCTCTCAATTTTTTGAAAACTTAAAAAATTGGTTGGTCGAGTTTTTAGCTTTTCACCGCTCTAAATAAGAAACTACTAGTTCTTACTGCACTTCTCTATTGCGCGATGCCAAGACTCCAATCTAACTTTTCTCATCTTTGAATTTATCATTGGATTAAATATTGAATCTACTTTCCATAGTTTTTTTAATTCATTAGTATTTTTCCACAAGCCAACACCTAAACCTGCTAATAAGCCAGCACCATACACAGTTGTCTCAATAATTTTTGGACGAACAACACTTTGACCAAAATAATTAGACTGCAATTGCATTAATAAATTATTTGATGCAGCTCCACCATCAGCATTAAAGCCTTTTAATTTTCGACCTAAATCTTTTTCCATTGCAGTAATAATATCTACATTTTGTAATGCCATGGCATCTAAAGTCGCACGAGCAATATGACTTTTATTTGTACCTCTAGTTAATCCTGAAATAATTCCACGTGCCTCTGGAACCCAATATGGCGCACCCAGACCTGTCAAAGCGGGAACAAATTCAACTCCTTCGGATGATTCAACTTCCGAAGCTAGAGATTCAACTTGTCTACTTGTTGGTATAAAACCAAGACCATCTCTAAGCCATTGTACTGCTGCACCACAAATAAACGCTCCACCTTCAATTGCATAAGAAGTTTTTCCACCAATTTTCCATGCAACTGTTGTCAACATCCCATGATTTGAATAAACTAATTTTTCACCAGTATTCAATAAAATAAAAGATCCAGTTCCATAAGTACACTTTAACTCTCCAGGCATAAAACAAGCTTGACCAAATAGAGCCCCTTGCTGATCTCCGATCATTCCAGTTATTGGAATTCCATCAGGTAAACATGATAAGCCATGAGTACTTCCAAAATGATGAGCAGAAGATTCAATTTTCGGTAATATGTGTTCCGGGACTTTAAAAATTTTTAATAAATCCGCATCCCAACTCAGTGTTTTGAGGTTCATTAACATTGTTCGAGAAGCGTTACTCACTTCCGTTTTATGTACAAGGCCGGATGTTAATCGCCATAAAAGAAATGAGTCTACCGTCCCAACTTTTAATAATTTTTGTTTAGTTAGTTTCTGAGCCTCAGGTACATTTTTTAATATCCATGAAATCTTGGAGGCCGAAAAGTAGGGATCAATCACTAATCCAGTCTTTTTTTTAACTTTTGATTTTATTTCTTTATTTAATCTTAACTTTTCACAAAACTCAGTTGTCCTTCTACATTGCCAAACTATTGCATTATAAATAGGTTTTGAATTTTTGGAGTTCCAAGCAATCGTCGTTTCTCGTTGATTCGTAATTCCAATTGTTAGAATATTTAAAGGACTCACGTTATTCTTTTCGAGTACCATTTTTATAGAATCTTCTACTGACGCCCAAATAGTTTCAGGATCATGTTCAACCCAACCTGTTTTAGGATAAATCTGTGGAAACTCTTTTTCTGCAGCTCCAATCCAATTTCCATTTGTATCAAGTAATACTGCTCTAGAGCTGCTTGTGCCCTGATCAATTGATAATATATATTTTTTTTCCATCAATACCCCTCTAATGTCTTGTCCACTTGCATTTTAAATTTTATCTTTTACCATACATTCACTTCGTTGATTTTAACAATAATTCGTTTGTAAATTGTGAATTAGCAATCAGTCAATTCTTCCAAGTTTATCATTACCTCAAATTTATTTATAAAAACTCAGGTAAGAATGTAATATTTAATTATAAGAAAATCAAAAATTCCAATTTTACAAGTTCAAATCACAATGTCTAATTATTGGGTCTATCCCATACAATACTGATATTTCTAAATTTATTATGCTTTTCAATGAAACATAATAAATTATTTATGTGATTATAAATAATTTTACTTAACCTAATCGAATACATTGTTAATAATAAATAAAATTGAGAAGTAGTTTAAATATTACCATTTTCGATGTTTTAAATTCTCAAATCATGTTTCAAATCTGTTGTTTGACTGAAGGGAACGTAATAACAATGAATTCAATGGTTATCTTTAAACTACTTTAAAGTTACAAAAAAAAAATTATTTAAACTCTCGTATGGTAGGGTCAATTCAATGTAGTTGTTATAAAAAATTGGGAGTTGTCTGAATGCAAGAAAAACAAAATGTTAGTGAAATAATTGCTGAATTTCTCAGTAAAATTGTTTTAAATCCTTTAATTAAGGATCATTTAGTAGGTTTATTTAAACTTTATTTTAGACTACAAACAATAGGAATTAATAATTTACCAAAAAAAGGATCAGGACTTATAATTCCAAATCATTCTGGATTTGCAGGATTAGATGCGATAATTTTGTCACATGAAATAAAGACTAAAACTGGTCGTCTTGCAAAAGTAATGACACACTTTTTATGGTTTTTATCACAAACAACTGCCATACCGGCACAAAGACTTGGGTTTATTGAAGCAACTTCTGAAAATGGAATAAAATTACTTAAAGAAAATAATTTAGTAATCCTATTTCCTGAAGGTGAGAAGGGTAATTTTAAACCTACGAGTCAAAAGTATCAACTACAGGAGTTTAAAAGAGGGTTTGTTCGGTGGGCAATTGAAACTAAAACGCCCATTATACCAACGTTAATTATTGGAGCTGAAGAAAGTCAGTTAAATCTCACTCGCTTAGAGTTACCATTTTTTCTTAAAAAGCTAATACTTCCACTTCCCGTAAGTTATCTCCCTCTACCTTCGAAATGGAAAATTATATTTTTACCACCTATTCATCTACCCTATCATCCAACATCAGCAAATGATAATGACCTCATACATGAAGTTACATCAGATATTCAGGAAAAAATTCAATTGGCCTTAACTGCTGAAATTCAATCAAGAAAGTCTGTTTACTTTTAAAGGATAATATGAAAAAAATACTCTCTGCGGCATTTGTTTTATTTGGATTTATAATAATTTATTTATCTATTTCAACTAACTTTCTAAACGAGGAAAATCTATCTTCTCTAACAACTCCTGAAACAATTTTGACTAATGCTATAAATAAAGATCTTATTGATATGAAAAATAGAGGGAAATTACCTGAAGAATGGGACTCAATAAGAAATATAAAAATTAATGCTAGTGCAATAAATTTTTCGAATCAGAGTCCAAAACTTGCAATTTCTACAACTCCAGACGGAAAATTTTCACTAGAATGTACAATCTTAAATGAAAATCCATCTTCAAAAGATGGACGGTATTTAGTTAAATTTAGTATCATTGAAATCAAAAATAATAATCAATTATGGGAACAATTCAGACTCTATCAACGCCAATAGGTTTTCCTAATTAGAATTTTCTTAGAACTTCAGCTTGTGGCACCAAACAAGCTTTTCAATTTAAACAAATTTTAATTACTATTAAATACAATGTTAAATTAAGGACAAAAAAAAACCGCTCTTTCGAGCGGTTTTAGAAAAAAAAAGCTGGCACCGCGCTACTCTCCCACATGGAAAACCATGCAATACCATCGCCGCAAGAGGACTT
>Ga0154020_10003720_pt1 | contig 18293 bp, 10 predicted proteins | sample Klosneuvirus_201_FD_109709 | JGI IMG/M metagenome (GOLD analysis project Ga0154020, IMG submission 109709) | Active sludge microbial communities from wastewater, Klosterneuburg, Austria - Klosneuvirus_20160825_MG | ecosystem: Engineered > WWTP > Aerobic digester > Activated sludge | place... | reverse complement strand
TATTCCCTTCGTAGGGGCGGGGCTTGTCCCCGCCCAATACGCGCGAGCGGCAGTCGAAGAACAACATCTATTCTCTTGAAAAGAGAGTGACTCAACTGTTTTCAAAATTCGGGATGACTCCTGTTGCCCCATACATGGTTCTACCGCCATCGCTATTCACCCAAACTTGAGCAACTCAAAACTCAAAATTGTTTCTCATTGCCCGGCGGGTTCTTCCGCTCGTACAGGTAAGCGGCAAGCATGCCGAGGCCGCCGAAGATGGCGATGAGGGCAAAAAAGATGCCTGTGCGTTCACCTTCCTGTAGGTTGGCGGCATTGCTAATGCCCAAGGCCAGCAGCAGGCCAAGGCCGGCGCCGATAAACAACAGGCTGTTTTTCAGCGTGCGCGACGGGTCGGCCTGACGGCGGCGGCGTTGCATCGGCTCCATGCCTTTTTCGATCAAAGCCATGTTTTCTTTGTTTTCGAGGTAACGAATGCCCCAAACCATAAGGAAAGCGCCGAGGCCGAGGGTGATGGGGATAAATAGTGCAAGAATGCCTTCTCCGTGCATGATACGTTGTTTTAGTGGATGAAAGAAAGTGGTTTTCGTTTGCTAACAACCACTCTGACAGCATTGCGTTTGGAGAGGTTACAGGCTCGGAAAAAAAATTGAATTTTGTGGGATATGATACGTGTACAGGCTGTTATTGCACCGTGTGTATCTTCCTGACGAACATTTTTTTTAAAAAAAATCAGTGTATGAACGACCTTTTTTTGCAGCGACTGTGCAAGCAAACCGGATTACCCGCCCTGCCCGACGCCCTATCCGAACGCTTGTCGGTTTCAGACCTTAGTGCGCTTCTCCTGGAGGTATTCCGCCGGCAGGCTGGTAAAATCACCCCATCGGCACTGTTGTCGGCCTATCGGCAAAACCAGATGGTAAGGCCCTCCGCCGTGAATGCCCTTGCGTTTCGCGAATTGGAACTCCTGTGGCTCAAGGCGGGGTTGATGGCCGGGTTTGAGTCGCTGGAACTGTCGCCGGTTGGGCCCTTGGGCGCATGCTCGGTGGTGGCTACCGTGCATCAGCACAAGGTGTTGTCGGCGTTGCGGGGCACGGAAGTCGTAGCGGATTGCACCAATATCCTTGCGCTGGAAGCCTGTTTGCGCCGGCAGGCCGCAGGCTACCCGACGGCCCCGCTGCACCTGTGTGCCGCGCACCGGCATGTACGCACGCAGCAGATCAACATTTCCGGCTTCACCCCGCATTTCGGGGTGTTTTGCCTGACATCATCGGGACGGGACACCGGGGGGTACACCTTTGAAAAAGAAAACCTCATCACCCATATCGGGTTGTACCTCCGGATGTTGGGCGAAATATTTGAAAATCCGCGCTTGAAAATCGTGCTTAAGGCCCTCGACCCGGAGTCGGATACGAACCGTGTGTTTGATGCCGTGTCCGAAACGATTTATGAGCGGTTGCCGGAAGTGCCCATCGAAACAATTCGAAAACCGCAACAACAGCAGGGGTACTACCGCGAATTTCAATTCGGCATCGTTTTGGAATACTTTGGAAACGAATACGCGATCATTGATGGCGGGTTTACCGACTGGACACAACAGCTCACAGGCAACCGAAAGGAACGTTTTCTCGCCAGCGCCATAGGCCTGGAGTTTATTTGGAAACTGCGGGCCGGGCAAATCGGATGAAAAACACCCGAACTGTTTTTCGCAAAATTCTACCGCTTATTTTCCGTTTAAGTGCCATTCTCGAAGAGCAAGGCCCGAACTTTGCGCGCCCAAAATCAGACCAATCGAATCAATCAAACCAATCGAATTAATCGAATCAATCGCATGATGATCTTGTTTGACCGAAAAACACTGCTTCTGTTTGTTTCCCTTTTGCTTGCACCGGTATTGTTTGCCCAGTCCTCCGACCGCCAGGTGACGCGCTGCGGAGCTGTACCCCGCTCGGCGGCCGTGCGCAATATTTTTGTGGATGCCGACAACGCCAAGTGGGTAGCCGGCGGCTCCGGCGTGTACAAAGTGCAGGCCTGCGATTTGTCCACCCCGTTCGAGCTCGGCGCCGGCGAACGCTCGCCGTTTATGTTCTCCGGCGGAAACGCCGACGCACGCTGGACACCCGAAATTCTGCAAATGGTGCTCAATACTTCCCCCGGCATTACGGCTGCCTATTACGACAGCGCACGCGACTGGTTGTGGCTCGGCACCGAAGACGCCGGTGTTTTCCAACTCAGCACCAAACCCGCGCTGAAGTTGATAGCCAAATTCACGACCGACAATACCAAACTGAAATCGAACACCATCAACACCATTTTCAAGGACAAATCCGACCGCTACTGGATTGGTAGCGACGAAGGGATGCTTGTCGGTACGCCCGACAAATGGAGAATCGAACTCGACGGCTACAACGTGCAGCGCATCCGGGAAGTTGGCAACGACATCTATGCCCTGGCCGACGGGGAGTTTTGGCTTGCCCAGGGCGGCCAGCGCTGGCAGGCCATCAATATCAAGGAAAAAGCCCTTGAGGGCGAAGCGCAGGACTTTGACCTCGATGCCGAGGGCAACCTCTGGATTCTCTCGCGTATGATCAGCCGGTACAACCTCCTGACCGACGAATTTGAGTTTTTCAGTGGCGCCGAATACTATACCAGTGAATATGGCCGCTGCATGGCCGTTGATCAGGACGGCGCGGTTTGGGTCGGTACCGACGACAAAGGGCTGTACCTCGTGGACAAGTCATCTTCCCTGTTGGTAAATTGCGCCGTGGACCAGGAAGTCTCGTGCGACGGTAACGGGCAGGATGCCGTGCTGCATGTGAAAGTCAGCGGCGGCAAAGCACCGTACACATACGCATGGTCGGTACCACAATTGACCGGCGATGTCCCCGGCGGAGTCGGCCCGGGCAACTACACGGTGACCGTGACCGACACAGCCGGCAAGTCCAAATCCGGCAAGGTGACGGTAGAAGACAAACGCTTGGTCCTCACAGTAGAACAAAAGAAAATCGAGACCGGGCTTGGCGCCAAGGATGGCGTCGCGGAAGTGAAAATTAAAGGCGGTACACCGGATTTCAAGTACCGTTGGGACAACGGCGAGACCGTCAACCCTGCCGTCAAACTCTCCGAAGGCACGCGTAGCGTGACCGTTACCGACAAACGGGGCTGCACGGCAACGGCATCCGTGACCCTTGGCCGGAAACTGGATGTGCTGAGCGCTATGGTTGAAGAAGCTACACCCATACCTTGTTCCGGCGGCAATACCATCCTGAAGGTCACTGTAGCCGGAGGCAAAGAGCCATACCAGTACGAGTGGAGCAATCCCAAGTTCTCGGGCACCCAACCCACCGGCGTTAATGCCGGTACATATACGCTCACTGTAGTAGATGCCGTAGGTGGAAAAACAGTGGCCAGTATTACCGTAGCTCAGCCGTCGGCGTTGAGCGTGGTAGCTACTGCCCAGGTCGCTGCGGGCGTAGGCGCCGCCGACGGCAAGGCTGTAGCCGCTCCTCGCGGCGGCACAAGCCCGTACAAATACACCTGGGAAAACGGCGAGACCGCCGAAACCGCTTCCCGGCTGACCACCGGCCAGCACGCTGTGACGGTAACCGATGCCAACGGCTGTACCATTACCACAAAGGTTATCATCGGCGAAAACATCCTGCCCCTGGCTGCGACCATCGAGGAGACCGGCAAAATCAATTGCCACGACGAAAAAAGCAGCCTGAAAGTCAATGTCAGCGGCGGCAAAAACCCGTTCGAGTTTCAGTGGAGTGTGCCCGGCCTGAGCGGATACCAACCTGAAAATGTGCCCGCAGGGGTGTACAGCGTTACCGTTACCGATGTAACAGGCAGCAAAACGACGGCTGCGTTCACGCTGAAACAGCCCGACCCGCTTGCCGCATCTACTACCCTGGATGTTGCCGCCGCCATAGCCAGCGCCGACGGCAGGGCTTCCGTAAAAATAACCGGCGGAACCCCGCCCTACCAGATCCGATGGGACACGGAGGAGACGACCGAACGCGCCAAACGCCTGGCACCGGGAGCACACACGGTGACCGTTTCAGACGTGAACGCTTGCTCGACCACTGCCACGGTGGAAGTCACGGAAAACATCCTGCCCCTTGCTGTACGTATCGAAGAAACCGGGAAAATTACTTGTGCGGGCGGCACCACCAGCCTGAAAGTCGATGTGCGTGGCGGCAAACCGCCCTTCCAGTTCGTTTGGGCGAAACCCGGTATGCAAGGTCAGCAGCCCACCAACGTAGTGGCCGGTATTTATCAACTCGTTGTGGTGGATGCCGGCGGCGGGCGTACCTCGACAGCCTTTCAGGTGCTGGAACCGGAGCCGGTGAAAGCCTCTGCGACAGTGCAGCGATCGGCCAAACCCGGCGAGAATGACGGTGGAGCCAAGGCGGTTGTATCCGGCGGAACGCCGCCCTATCAAATTCGCTGGGCAAATGATGAGTTCGGCGATGCAGCAGAGCGGCTCGGATCGGGCACGTTCAAGTTCACGGTAACCGATGTCAATGGTTGCACAGCTGTCTCGGAGGTAATCATCACGGAGGCTATCTTGCCGCTTTCAGCGAACATCACTGAACTGGCGCCCATTCCGTGCAACGGTCAAAAGGGAACCTTGCGAGTACATGTCAGCGGCGGCAAACGCCCGTACAAATATCAGTGGAATACAGCCTTGACCGGCGAACAACCCGATGATGTAGGCATTGGCGTGCATACCGTTAACATCACTGATGCTGCCGGCGCAATGGCCTCCGCTGCCATTGAGGTCAAAGAACCATCCGCTATACTGCCCTTCGCAATCCTCGTTGCCCCGACCAGCACAGGCAACAGCGACGGCAAGGCGAAAGCCGAAGGCCGTGGAGGCACCGGTAAATTATCTTTTGTGTGGGACAGCGGCGAAACTACTGCCACCGCTACCAAACTCAGCCCCGGCAAACATACCGTAAGTATCACGGACGAACGGGGCTGTGTGGCGACCTATAGCCTCGAAGTGCCCGAAAATATCCTGCCTCTGACCGTTAACGTGGAAGAAACCGCAACGATTCGTTGTGCAGGCCAACTGTCGGGGCTCAAGGTCACTGCCAGCGGCGGTAAACCCCCATACCAGTACAAGTGGGACAACCCTGCCTGGAAAGGTCCCGAGATAGCGAATGTCTCCGCTGCTACGTATGCCTTGATGGTGACGGATGCCTCCGGAACCTCCCAGTCGGCTGTGATCGTTGTAAAAGCCCCGGATTCGTTGAAAGTGGACGTAACCCGCGTAGTGGGCGCCACCACCGAACGAAGCACCGATGGCAAGGCCACCCTAAAAATCAAAGGTGGTATTCAACCCATCACCATCGCGTGGGACAACGGCGAAACGGGAACCACCGCTTCCAAACTCAAACTCGGGACACACAGCGTCACAGTAACCGATGTACAGGGGTGCAGCACTGTCCGGCCCCTCGAAATCAAACAGCGTATACTGCCCGAACTTAACGCTTCCCTGTTGCGCAGCGGCCAAACAATAAAAATGGAGCAGTTGCGCTTCGAAGCCGACAGCGCCAGCCTGACTACCGATGCCTTGCCCACTCTGGACGAACTGTACGATTTCATGGAAGAAAACGGCAATATTGTCATTGAGATCGGGGGGCATACTAACAGCACTCCGACCGACGAATTCTGTGATCGCTTGTCCACCGCCCGTGCCAAATCCGCCGCCGAATACCTCATCTCCAAAGGCGTAGATAGCAAACGCGTATCGTACAAGGGCTACGGCAAACGGAACCCCATCGCCACAAACGCTACCGTAGAAGGGCGAAAATTGAACCAACGCGTCGAAATCAAGATTCTGGCGCTCAAACGTGAGTGAGGTTAGACGGTTGGAAGGTTAGACGGTTGGAAGGTTAGACGGTTGGAAGGTTACTGGTTGGGGATCACTCTTTAACCAGAAACCTTCTAACCAGAAACCTTCTAACCTTCTAACCTTCAAACCTTCTAACCAGTAACCCGTATTACATTTGCCCAAATGAAAAAGTATGTTGCGGCCATAGACCAGGGTACTACCAGTACGCGGTGCATCATTTTTGACCGTAAGGGTAAGATTGTCTCTATGGGTCAAAAGGAGCACGAGCAAATCTATCCGAAACCAGGTTGGGTGGAGCACGACCCTACTGAAATCTGGAAAAACACGCTGGAGGTTGTTGCTCAGGCCCGTATCGCCCGCAGTATTCCAGTAGACGACATTGCCGCTGTCGGCATCACCAACCAACGCGAGACCACCGTGGTGTGGAATCGCAAAACCGGCCGGCCGTACCACAACGCCATCGTCTGGCAAGACACCCGTACCAGCGAACTCGTGCATTATCATCAGGAACGGGAGATGGATGACTGGTGGCGTATTACCACGGGACTGCCGCTGGCCACGTATTTCAGTGCCCTCAAGTTGCGCTGGCTGCTCGATCATGTGCCAAACCTGCGCCGGGATGCCGAAAAGGGCATAGCCTTGTTCGGTACCATGGACACTTTCCTGATCTGGAACCTGACCGGCGGGCCCAAAGGTGGCTTGCACATCACCGACGTGACCAATGCCTCCCGAACCCAACTGATGAACATTTTCAAAGTTCGCTGGGAGGATGAAGTGCTGCTTCGGTTGAATATTCCCCCAAATATGCTGCCGACCATCGTCCCCAGCAGCAAGTTTCAGGCGACCGTCGTGGCCGAACCCCTGCGCGGCGTTCCGCTTGCAGGAGCGCTCGGTGACCAACAGGCAGCCTTGCTCGGACAGGCTTGTCTCGAACCCGGCGAAGCCAAAAACACCTACGGAACAGGCTGTTTCCTGCTCATGAATACCGGAACCAAAATTGTTCCCTCCCGCTTTGGCTTGCTCACCACCATCGCATACCAGTTCGACCGCGATCCGCCGAACTATGCCCTCGAAGGTTCGGTAGCCGTAGCCGGCGCACTCGTGCAATGGCTGCGCGACAACCTTGGCATGATCCGGAACAGCAGCGAAATCGAAACGCTCGCCTGCTCCGTAGATGACAATGGCGGGGTGTATTTCGTGCCTGCTTTTTCAGGACTATACGCCCCGTACTGGAATACCCATGCCCGGGGCATCATCGCGGGCCTTACACGCTATGTCAACAAGGGGCACATTGCCCGCGCCGCACTCGAAGCCACGGCCTTTCAGACACACGAAGTGCTGCGTGCCATGGAGCAGGATTCGGGCATCAAACTCGCCTCCCTGCGCGTGGACGGTGGCATGGTCGTCAACGAACTGCTCATGCAGTTTCAGGCAGACATCCTCAACGTGCCGGTTATTCGCCCAAAGATGATCGAAACCACAGCTCTAGGCGCCGCCTATGCCGCCGGCCTCGCCGTTGGGTACTGGTCCGGCCCCAGGGACATTCAGCGAAACTGGGGCATTGACAAAACCTGGGAGCCTCAAATGCCCGATTATCAACGCAAACAATTCGACCTGTACTGGCATAAAGCCGTGGAAAAATCACTCGATTGGGAAGAGTAAAAACACTTGCTCGTGCCGGTCTCCACTATCTCATACCACCACCATCAACCGTCCACGTTATGAACTACTTCCGCATTAGTCAAACCGCACTTTTTTTGCTTCCGCTCCTTCCGATATCCTGCGCTCAGGAAACTGCGCCGTCGGGCGAACCGCCGACCTTTTACGTCGGCGCCGACCTCTCCTACACCAATGAAATGGAGGACTGCGGCGTGGTTTATTTGGAAAACAACCAGCCCAAAGACCCGTTCCAAATGTTTGCCGACAACGGCTGCAACATGATACGCCTGCGCCTGTGGCATACGCCCTCCTGGTACGACACGCTCAACACGGGCAAACGCTATTCCGACCTCGATGACGTGCGTCGCAGCATCCGGCGGGCCAAAGATGCAGACATGACCGTGCTGCTGGATTTCCACTTGTCCGACATCTGGGCAGATCCGCAGCGCCAACTGGCGCCCGCAGCCTGGCTGCCGGTAGTCAACAATTTGCCGGCGTTGCAGGACTCGGTGTACAACTATGTTTTTCAAACGCTCATTGCATTGGATTCGGAAGGTTTGCTGCCCGAAATGGTACAGGTCGGAAACGAGGTCAACCGCCCGATTGTGCTTTCCCCGCAAGACGATGCGGCGGGTGTCCCCATGAACTGGACGCGCAACGCGCCGCTTTTCATAGCGGGTTTCAAAGCCGTGCGCGATGCCGCAAAACAGACAGGAAAATCCATAAAATCAGCCCTGCACATCGCCGACCCGTCGAAAACGCCCGGATTGCTGGCTGCATTTGGAGCCAACGGCGTGACCGATTTTGACGTAATCGGCATGTCGTATTATTGGGCCTGGCACAAGCCCATCACAATCGCTCAGGCGGGAAACGTGATCGCGCAACTACGCAAACAATACCCGGGCAAAGAGGTGATGATCTTCGAAACCGGCTACATCTGGACGAATGACTCCAATGATAATGCCGGCAACATCATCAGCGAAACGCACCCCGATTACGCACCTGCCAGCCCGGATGCGCAGTACCGGTGGCTGGCCGATCTGACCGCGGAAGTGAAACGCCAGGGTGGCTCGGGGGTACTTTACTGGGAACCGACGTGGGTCTCGTCGCCGTGCCGGACGCCCTGGGGACAGGGTTCGCATCAGGAACACGCCACATTTTTCGATTTTCAAAACAACGTACTGCCCGACGGCGGCATGCGCTGGCTGCGCGAGTCGAAATAGGAGTTACTGCTCCTTGCCGGGCATCCGCAGGAGCAATGTGTTTTCGCCGAAATATTCCTTGAACGCCAGCGCAAACGTGCCCGCGCTGGAAAATCCGACCAATTCGGCGATGGTTTGCGGTGTCCCTGCCCGAATTTCCAGGAGCGACTTGGCTTTTTCCAGGCGCATCTCGCGGAGGAGTTGTGCCGGTTCCTTGCCGGTGAGCACGTGCAGTTTTTTGAAAAAATGCTGCTTGTGCAATTGCATTTTCCGGGCAAGGTCATCGGCCATAAAATCGGGATCGCTCAGGTTCTGCTCAATAGCGGCGACCACCTTGGCGAGGAATGGGTCACTGATTGGAATGCGGTTTTCGGAAAAGTACAGGTGAAGGAAGCGGGCAAATGCCTCATGTTGTTTGTGGTGGGCATCCAGCAGAAGCGTCACCGAGGTATCAAGTTCACGGTCGAGGACAGGGCGGGTAAACCAGGCGTCGGCGCCTGCACGCAGGGCATCCAGTTTGCCTTCGTTGCCAAATCGCTCGGTGAGCAGGATGACCGGAATATGGTTGGTGCGTTCGGCAAGTTTGATTTGCCGCACCACGTCAATGCCGGTCTGGCCATTGAGTACTGCGTCGCAAACGATGAGGTCGGGCAGGTGGTTGGATGCCGCCAGCAAGCCTTCGCTCGCGGTGGGCGCCGTTTCTACTTCAAACCGGTCGGACAGGAGCGACTTGAGGTACAGCACAATTTGGCGGTTGGGCTCGATGAGCAGGGCCGTTTTGTCGGGTCGGTGGTTGCCGGAGCGGGCATGGTTGGTTTGTTCGAAGGCAAACATCTGTTCCGGCGGCTGCACATCAGGCAAGGGTTGTTCTATGTGTAGCGTGTCGGAGAAGCGATCGGAACGTAAAAAATCAATTTCCAGGTCACGTTTTGCCAGGAGTTTGCGCCAGCGCCGGGTATTTCGGCGATTTCGCCAAACCAACAACAGGAAAAGTGCCAGCCCTACACCGCCAAAGGCGTACAGGTGTTCGCGCTGGAGCAATACGCCGTCCGCAGGCTTGGGCACTTCGGTATATCGTCCTTGCGTCAGGGAGTCGAGTTGTTGTTGCAGCGCCAACAGGTCGGCCCGGCGCTCACGCTCGGCAAGGGAGTCTTTTGTTGCAATCAGTTGTCGCAGACAAGCAAGTGCGTTTTCAGGGCGGTTCCAGTTGGCATATTCGTCTGCGAGGGCAGCAAGCAGTTCTCTCTGTTCCGTTGCGTCCGGGTGCGCATGGACACTGGCGTATGCTTCGTCAAGAAAGTCGCGTGCGCTTTTTTTGTCCCGGTTTTTCCGGTAGATGCCGGTGAGTAGCGACACTGATTCGACAGGGTAGGGGAGATGGTGGTCCTGCAGGTACGCGCGCAGGTTTTCCGCTTCTACCTGGGCTTCTTCGTAGTTCTCGGCCTCCACCAGTTCGGCAAGGAGGGCAAGTGCCTGATCCATCGAGTCCGTGCGGGTCTGGGCAGGCAGGAGGGCAGCGCTTCCGGCGAGCAAGAGCAGCGGGATAAGGTGGACAAGTTGGCGCATCGTTTGTCGGTGTTGGGCTGGACAGTGGTTGTCTTTGGCAAAGGTAATGCAGCAGTGGGCAAAAACTGCGCCCCTGAGGCCTTTGGCAAAAACCGTACCCGCTTGACGGTAGGTTCACAAAATTTGCGCGGAATGAAAACAGCAGTCTCTCGACCCATTCGTTACCTTAGCCCCTCAAGTTAGAACGATACCCAACAACATCGGTTATGCTCAATACAATCAAAGGTCTGATCGGGGAAGGAAAAACCCAGGAAGCCATCAGCCAGATGTCCAGACTGGCCTCCGGCAATGCCGACATCAAAAATGGCGTCATACAACTGAGCGGTCAGTACGCTCAGGCCAATTTTGCTTATGCCATGGGGCTGACGGAATCGTCGGCGCACATGTCCACGCTCACAAAGGTCAATTTCGGCCTCCTGAGTCTGCTCGATCAAATGCAGTCGGAAGGCCTGTTGTCGGGCGGGGCATTGTTGTCCGACAGCGAACACGAAGGGCCGAAAACCAAACTTTTGTTTCTGGCGGCCAACCCGGTTGATGCTTCCGCACACTTGCAGTTGGAAAAAGAATACCTCGAAATTCGGAAGATTTTCAAAAACCACCGGGACAAGTTCAGCATCACGGAGGAGTTCGATGTGACGCTCGACACCTTTTTCGAGGCTATTTACCGGGAAAAACCGAACATCATCCACCTCTCCGGGTTTGCCGAAGAGGCCGGAATCTACCTGTTGCAAAAACACGACCACACGTCGTTCTTGATTCCATACGAGTTTTTGGCTCCCGCATTCAAAATGCTCAAAGAGTCGGTCGAATGCGTCTTTTTCAACACCGGGATGTCCAACCTTTTTTCCAAGGTCGTATCCCGCGTGATCCCGTACACCATCGGCATCCGGGGCATGGTGTCCGACGAGGAGGCCATCAGTTTTTCCAGCGGGTTTTATGCCGCGCTGGCTTTGGAAAAAAATTACGAAAAGGCGTTTCAAATGGGTCGTGACCTGCTGGGCAAAACTGCGGCTGAGCAAAAATACTTCCTGTACCAAAACGGACTTTGCCCAGAGGACACGGAGACACCGGATGATTTTTACGACCCGAAGGTGGAAAAGCCGGCCAAGAAAAAACGGTAGTTCGTTTTTTTGCTGCTGTACCTTTGACGGATGCTTAACCGATACCAAGCCATGCGAATCAGTCAGACTTGTAGCCTCTTTTTGATCCTGCCGCTTTTCGTTGCGATTTGTCCGGCGCTACCTGCGCAAACGCTGCTGGAGATCACCACCGCCCAGCATTGCAACTATTCCGGCACTGCCATAGACGAGGAGCTGTACCGTTTCCCCGAGGACGCGCGGGCAGACTCGCTGATTCGTAGAATTGCCGCGCACGGCGATAGCACGCTGAACTTCGAGTGGGTACAAACCAATGTGGAAAACGCCGCCGCAGTGCTCGACAACGGCAAACGCTACCTCCTGTACAGCCTCGATTTTTTGGAAAAGAGCAGCGACATCGAAAAGGTGGCCGTGTTGGCCCACGAAATCGGACATCATGCCAGAGGACATACATTTGCTTCGGAACGCCATCAGGACGAGGAGATTGAAGCCGACGAGTTCATGGGGCTTGTTCTGTATTTGTACGGATTCTCCTTAGCCAATACGGAACTGTTTTTGGAAAAAACATCGGCATCGTTCGGCATCCCGCTGGACTTGCGCCGGGCGGCCGTTGCCGTCGGGTATGCCCGGGCCGAACGCATCACGGAGGTCAGCAGCAAACCATTCGATGATTCGAAGTCAGTGGGGGAAGTGGGGAACGCCCTCGAACTGCCGACATTCCCCTGGCCGCCTCCGGCATGCAACACCCGATCCGAACTACAAAAAACGGTTTTCAAAAACTGTAAGGTGCTCGGCGACGTGGAGGGCCGGCTGCGCAAAGCGCTGGAAAAAAAAGGCTATGCGCAACTAAGTTTTTTCTCTGTGCCCAACGGCTTTGCCGCCGTCACCCAACTTGAGCAGTACAACGGCGCCGACGGCTCGGTGCGCAACGACCGCACCCGTTGGCTCGATTATCCGGCGATCGGCAGTTTCACCAGCGTACTGGAGTATCTGAAGGCCCTTGTGGTGCCGCAAAAAGGCTACTTCCGGTTGTTTGTATTCGTCGTCACCGACCAGCCGTTCGGTGGCAGCGAGACCCGGGTTTCGAAAGAACAGGCCGCTGCCTGGCTCAACCAGGGATTCAACCGACTGCCCAACAGCCTTGCTGCCATGCCGTTCACAACGGCGTATGATGTGACCGCGCTGGTGTACGAGTTCGAGGTGCCGGAAAGCAACCGAAAACCTGTGCAACGATGTCCCTCGCCCCGTTTCAATGCCAAAACGCACCTACGGAAATCAGGAATCGCCACAGCACTCGGCTTCTAACCTCACCGCTCACTTGCTCACCGCTCACTCGCTCTCATGCTTATTTTACTCGCCGATACTCGAAAAAAACTGCTGTGGCTGTGGCTCGGCTTTTCCGTGGGCCTCGTTTTGCTGGCCTTTGTGCAAACCCTGAACGGCAAATTCGAATTAGTCGAAAGGCAGGCATGGGGCTGGCTTTTTATCCAGTTGCTCCCCGGATTGGGGCTACTTCTGGCCGCAGTGTTGCTCAATAAAAATCCCTCGAAAGTGCTGATGCAGGCAACATTTCGGGCGGTGTACGTCGGTACATTGGCCTACCTGCTGCTGATCACGCTGACGTTTTTCGCGCTGCCCATGGCGGTGGCGAACTGGAGCATCGAAGAATACCTGACCAAATCACACACCTGGCTGTTGCCCATTCAGGCGATTTTGCTGATCGCGTTTTACATCATGTATTTTCGGAAGGAGCCGCTTTTCCGCCCGAATGCGGCCATCCTGCAGCAGTATGTGTCCAAAAAGGCCGAGTTCGCCCAACGAACAGGTAATGTAGCCGGGGCACAGGTTTTCGAACTGCTGGTGTCCGACGGGGGCCTTGGCGCAGCGCTGGAATACTTGCGCGACCACGAAAAAACCGATACGAATGCGGTTGTTTTGCTACAAAACCAATACGCCGAATGGACCAAGCAGCGCGACCTCAACCTGCTGCCCCCGGATGCCCTTCAGCGCGAACTGAACCGGATGACGATGGCCGCTATTGGGTTTGCGGAGAAGGTTTGAGGCGGGCGTATTTTTACCTCCACGCGTACACCACCACAATTTCCGCCGACCCGCCGAACACCCGGCCAAGTCCTTGTGTAACCGGCAAGTCGAACGCAAAACCGGTTTTCAACTGCCCGTCCATCATTTGTACCTGCTCCCCGAAAAACAAGCCTGCTTCGAAGTGCAATGCCACGCCGGGCCGCACGCCCAGACCCACGTTTGCCCCTGTACCTGCCCACACCAATTCGCTGATTTGTGCCCGCAGGTTCAGGTCCACGTTGATCGGGCCGTTGGGTACGTACTTCACCCATACCGAAGGTTCCATGAAAGAGGTGGAATTGCCCAGCCAGGGGGTGCTCCAGTAACCACCCGCAACGGCGAATATGTGTGGTGTCCGGCGTACGGATACCGCCTCGCCGTTCTGTTCGAACCGGGCAAGGAAACCCAGCGTTTGCGGGACTGATAGTCCGGCGTAGAACTTGTCGGAATATTGGTAGAAAATACCCATGCCGAAGTCGGGGCGCACACTGTTCAGGTTGTCCGTTGGTGCGGTGCCGGGGTCGGGAAACTCGATTTCGCTGAGATCGGCGCGGTACTGCACCGCTCCGGCGCTCAGCCCGATGCAAAGAGACTGGGCCGTGCGTTTGCCCATGTTGATCCGATAGGCGTAGCGGGCATACGCGCCCGTTTGGCTGAACGCGCCCGTCTGGTCGTTCACGAGATGTGCCCCGAATACGCTATTCTGCTCCTCGGCTACCATTTCCCAACTCAACACCTGCGTGCGCGGCGACACGGGCATGTTCCACCACTGCACATGCCAGGTGCCGCTCAGACTCATCGTGCGTTTGTTGAGCAAATAATTATTGGACAACGCGGCCGGGTTCAGCACCCCCCATTGGTCCCGGTAAACCGAAAACAAGGGTGTTTGTTGACCAAAAAGAAAAGCAGCATTAACAAGACAATAGAGAATGACGAGGTATTTCATGTCAAAAAAGTTGATGTTGTCTGAATATTTTGGCTCTTCGTGTTCCATTTACGTCTGTACGAACGTGTTCGTCTGACGAGAAGGACATTGATCTGCAACTGTGTACGAACTTGTTCGTCTGACGAGAGGGATATTGGTCTGCAACTGTCAGACGAACAAGTTGGTACAGACAGTTGCAGATTTACCGGTCGCCCTCAAACAGATGAATCACTCCTGTTTGTGTGTTGCCTATCTGTTGGTCGTCTTCATAGGCGTTCAGGAAATAGTAGTACGCTCCACCGGGCAGGAATTTGCCCGAGCGGTTGTAATCGCCCAGCCAGGGGTTGTCGTTGCGGTACGCTTTTTCTTCAAAAACCAGGTCGCCCCAGCGGTTGAAAATGCTGATTTCCACGCGGGTGAAGCTGTTGATGTTGCGGATGGTCAGTTTGCCGTTCGGGCCGGGGTTTTCCACCACTAATGCTTCGGGCACTGAGGGCAGGTTGAGTATGCGAATGGTAACCAGCGCCGTGTCGCAATCAAAGCCGCACACCGAGGTGGGGTTGCACACGACATATCGGAATTGTACCGTGCCACGGAAGCCTTCCTCCGCCGTGTATCGGAACCGGCGTGTGTTCGGCAGGTATTCCAGCGTACCGGATGCAGGGGCGCCGATCTGAATAACCGCTGTGTCCTGCAGGCCGACGAGAGCGTCGTTGAGCAATACCTCCATGACCGCTACATCCTGCGCCCGCTCGATCGTGTACGTATCGTCAGATGTCGACGGCGGTGTTTCCCAAAAATACACCACCGTATCGGCGGCAGCCTGATCGCACATGCCGAGGCTCACCTGCCAGACAAATACATTGACCCCGGGTTTCAAGTCCCGCGCCGAGGTTGGGTTCGTATTCGGGTCATCAACTTGCGCCCCGCTGGGCGAAACCCACTTGCCCGTGCCCTGAGCTAACGGTGTTGCGCGTAGCACGGCCACGCCCGCAATGCAGGAAACTGTGTCGATGCCGGCAAACGCTGCCCCTGGCGGCAAACTCAACACCGTCAACATCGCCCCGCCCACCGGCACCGAACGGCAGCCCGCCGAATCGCGCACCACGAAGTATTGTCCTGAAAAAGCCGTTGAAGTGGCTACCAAACTGATAGACTGCGCTATGCTGACAAGCGTGTCGCTCGTGGGCAAAATCCAGCGGTACTGCACCACCGGTGCCGGGTAGAGGTCGTCCACTGTCAGGTTGAACGGGTCGTTGCCGCACACCTCCGCCGGGGCGTAAAGTGCATAGGCAGGCAACGATGTACACGGACCGCTTGTGCTGCCGGTGCTACCCACCACTGCTGTGCCGATGATGGAACAGCCGTTTGCATCGTGTACCACCACGGTGTAGGTGCCTGCCGCCAATCCGACGATTTGGGGAGTGTTGTCGCCGGTACTCCAGGCGTACAGGTAGCCTGGTGTACCACCGGAGGCCGAGGCCGAGGCCGTGCCGTTGTTTTGTCCGGTCGTGGCATCTGTGGCGTCGGTCGTGATGGCGAGCGCGGGTGGCTGATTGATCGTGGTGGCGCCGATGGTGGTGCAGTTGGAGGCATCCGATACCGTGACCGTGTACGTCCCAGCTGCCAGGTTATTGACCGTTTTCGAGGTGTCATTGGTATTCCAAAGGTATGTGAATGGCCCCGTGCCACCAGCGGGGTTTGCCGTGGCGCTTCCGTTGGCAAGACCATTGCACGTGGCGTTTGACCCGGAGACACCGGCGCTGAACCCGGCACAGGCAAAGGCATTGACCACTACGGTGGCTACCTTCGAGCAGCCCCGCGAGTCGCTCACGGTGACGGTGTAAGCGCCCGGCGACAGGTTGTTGATCATGAACGAATTGGCGCCGGTACTCCAGAAATAGCTGTAGCCGGGTGTGCCGCCCGAGGGAATGGCGGTAGCGGTGCCGTCTTGAGCGTTGTTGGCTGTCTCGTCCGTGGTGCTTACCGACACGTCGAGCGGCGGTGGCGAGCCTACAGTAGCGGATGCCTCGGCCGTGCAGGCATTGGCATCAGTGACGGTGGCAGTGTAGGTTCCGGCGGTCAGGCCGGTGATCAATGGGCCACTCGCACCAGTACTCCAGACAATGGTGTACGGTGTGGCGCCTCCACTACCCGAGGCAGAGGCCAGGCCGTCGCTGCCGCCAAAACAGGACACGACGGAAGTGGTCATGCTGATTTGCAGGGCGGTCGGCTGTCCTACTGTCGCCGACTGTATGACTGTGCAGCCGTTATCGTCGGTAACGGTGGCGGTGTAGGTTCCGGCGGTCAGGCCGGTAATCAACGGGCCGCTGCCGCCGTTGCTCCAGGCAATGGTGTACGGCGTGGTACCGCCGCTGCCCGAGGCCGAGGCCGAGCCGTTGCTGCCTCCGAAACAGGTCACATTTGTTGCGCCGGCATTGGCTGTCAGCAAAGGTGGCTGGGTGATGGGCGTGGTTTGTGTGGCCGTGCAGTTGCCGGCATCGGTCATGGTGACGGTGTATATTCCTGCCGACAGGTTGTTGGCGGTGGGGCCGTTTGTACCGTTGCTCCAGGCGAAGGTGTAGCCCGGTGTTCCGCCGCCGCCGATGGCTGTGGCCGAGCCGTCGTTTCCGCCAAAACAGGAGACGTCGGCCGTGATCACGCTGATTTGAAGGGCGGTTGGCTGGTTCACGGTCGCCGACTGCATGGCTGTACATCCATTGGCATCGGAGACGGTAGCGGTGTAGACTCCGGCGGTCAGGCCGGTGATCAATGGGCTGCCGGCGCCGTTGCTCCACGCAATGGTGTACGGTGTGGTACCGCCGCTGCCCAAGGCCGAGGCCGATCCATTGCTGCCGCCAAAACATGTCACATTTGTCGCACCGGCGTTGGCCGTCAGCAATGGTGGCTGCGTGATGGTGGTGGTTTGCGTGGCCGTGCAGGCGTTGGCATCGGTGGCTGTCACGGTGTACGTGCCGGCGGGCAGGTTGTTGGCGGTGGGGCCGGTTGTGCCGTTGCTCCACGCGAAGGTGTAGCCCGGTGTTCCGCCGCCGCCGGTGGTTGTAGCGGAGCCGTTGCTACCGCCGAAGCACGACACATTTGTCTTGGAAATGGAGACTGCGAGTGCAGGCGGCTCTGCGATGGTGGTGGAGCCGATGGTGGTGCAGTTGGAGGCGTCCGATACGGTGACGGTGTACGTCCCGGCTGCCAGGTTGTTAATCGTTTTCGAAATGGCAGCGGTATTCCAAAGGTAGGTGAATGGCTCCGTGCCTCCGCCAGGATTTGCGGTGGCGCTTCCGTTGGCAAGACCGTTGCACGTGGTGTTTGTCCCGGAGACTCCGGCACTAAACCCGGCACAGGTAAAGGCATTGACCACCACCGTTGCCACCTTCGAGCAGCCCTGCGAGTCGAGCACGGTGACAGTGTAAACGCCCGGAGGCAGGTTGGTGATGGTGGGCAAATTGGCCCCGTTGCTCCAGGAAAAGTTGTAGCCGGGCGTACCACCCGAGGGGATCGCGGTAGCCGTACCGTCCATGGCGTTGTTGGCGGTCTCGTCCGTGGCGCTTATCGACACGTCGAGTGGCGGCGGCTCGGTGATGGCGGTGGTTTGTATGGCGGTGCAGGCGTTGGCGTCAGTGGCCGTCACGGTGTACGTTCCGGCGGACAGATTGTTGGCGGTGGGGCCGTTTACTCCGTTGCTCCAGGCGAAGGTGTAGCCGGGCGTTCCGCCGGTAGCGGTGGCAATGACCGAGCCGTCGTTTCCGCCAAAACAGGATACGTCGGCCGTGATCACGCTGATTTGAAGGGCGGTTGGCTGGTTCACGGTCGCCGACTGCGTGGCCGTACAGCCGTTAGCATCGGAGACAGTAGCGGTGTAGACTCCAGCGGTCAGGCCGGTG
>Ga0154020_10003719_pt1 | contig 18293 bp, 10 predicted proteins | sample Klosneuvirus_201_FD_109709 | JGI IMG/M metagenome (GOLD analysis project Ga0154020, IMG submission 109709) | Active sludge microbial communities from wastewater, Klosterneuburg, Austria - Klosneuvirus_20160825_MG | ecosystem: Engineered > WWTP > Aerobic digester > Activated sludge | place... | reverse complement strand
CTGTTCACATTCCCCGGTCCGATTCTCGTCCCCCGTCCCCTGCTCCCGGTTCCCGGTTCCCGGTTTGCCGCTACCCGGAGCGTCGATCGAACAGGGAGCTGGGGACAGGGGACAGGGGACAGCAATCGGAGCGGGGAATGTGAATGTGAACAGGGGACCGGGAACGCCCTTCAAGCGGTCAACACGCGGGACTGGGCGCTGAAGACGGCCCTAGCTGCGGTCCAGGTTCAGATCGTCGGCCAGGGCCTTCTTGCCGTCGGTGGTCTCGTCGGGCCCTCCAAAGAGGTCCTCGAGCGCCGCGCTGACGTCCTCCTCGGCCTTCTTCGGACCGGCGGGCGGCGGCGTCTGGCCCGCCTGGGTGGCGGGCTCATCGCCGAAGGCTGGCGGCGGCGGCGGCGTGCCGGCGGGCGCCCGCATCGCCTGGGCCATCGGCCCGGTCCCCGTGCCCGAGGGCCGCGGTCGATGCGCCACGGGCGGCGGGGGCAAGCGACGCTCCGCCTCCGCCTTTTGCTCGCCGGGGGCGCGCGGTGGAGGTGGCGGCGGCGGTGGCGGCCGCGGGAGGTTGGCGACCATCGGCCGGGTGCTGGCGGTCACCGGATGCACCGGCGCCGCCGGGGGCGGGGGCGATCCCGGCGGCAGTGAGGCCTTGCTCCCAGGCGGCGGCGGCGACGACTTGCGCGTCGTGTATTGCCGCATGAAGGCCTCGAAGTCCTCCTCGGCCCCTGACTTCAGCGGGCGCTCGGTCTCGAGCTTGGTGATGCGCTCGGTGAGCCGCTGGGCCGCCAGCTGCGAGGCCTTGAGCTGCCGCTTGGCGTCGAGCGCTCCGTTGCGGAGATCCTCGACCTCCTTGCGCATCTCGGCCTCCTTCTCGGCCATGCGCTTCATATAGGTGTCGTGGGTGTCCTCGAGCTCCTTGAGGTAGCGCGACTCGAGCGATTCGCGCTCATCGCGCTCACCCTCCAGGGTGCGGTTGAGGTCGGCGATGCGGCTCTCCAGCTTGGCGACCTGCTCCTTCTGATCCTTGAGCAGGCCCTGGGTCTCGGCGTGGCGACGCTCGAGCTGCTTCTCGAGCTCACCGGCGCGGGAGTCGCGGACCTCGATCTCAGAGCGCGCGCGCTCCTCGAACTGCCGCTTCTCCAGCATGGTCTGGTTGAACTTCTGAGCGGTGTCCTCCAGGCGGGCCTTGAGGTGGCTGGCCTCGGAATCGCGGCGAAGCTCATCCTTCTCCCGCTCGGCGCGGAGGGCCGCCAAGGCGCGGTCGAGATCCTCACGTTTCTTGCGCTCGGCCTCGAGCTCGTGGCCGAGCTGTCCGGCCCGGTCTTTGGCAGCCTTTTCGGCCTCGGCCATGGCCTGGCGCAGCTCGTCCAGCTCGCTTTGAGCGTCGGTGCGATCTTGCTCGCCTTCGGCCCGGGCGGCCTCCAGCTCGGCGCGGGTATCGTCGAGCCGATCCGTCAGGCTGGCGATCTCGCGGTCGCCTTGCTCCTCGCGGCGCCGGGTCTCGGCCAGCTCATCGCGCATCCGCACAATCTCGCGGTCGAGGGTGCGGGTGTGCTCCTCTCGGACCAGGATCTCCTGGCGGACCTCTTCGTCGCGGGCCACCGAGCGGGCCTCGAGCCCCTCGATCTTGCCGCGCAGGCCCTCCTTCTCTTGCCGCTCCGCCTCGAGCCGGGCGCGGGTCTGCTCTTCAAAGAGCTGCCGCTGGTGGATCGCCTCGTCGCGAGCGCCGCGGGTATGGTCCAGCTCCTCGCCCATCTCCGCCATGCGGGCCCGCAGGCCGTCGCGCTCCTTGAGGAGCAGCGCCCGACCTTCCGCCCACTCAGCGCGCGCGCGATCGAGCTCGCCGATGACCCCCGCTCGCGCCTCCTCGGTGCGAGCCAGCTCGGCCGACACCGTGAGGCGGGCCCGCTCGGTCTCGGCCTTCTGCTCCTCGGTCGACCTCAGGTTCTCCCGCAGCGCCTCGATGCGCACGTCGCGGGCGCTTCGGTCCTCGGTCAGGCGGTCAATCTCCTCCTTGAGGTCGTCGATCTCCTGGGCGGCGGCGGCGTTTTGCTGCTCAGCGCCTTCCACCTCACGCTCGAGGCGCTCCCGATCCCGGACCAGGCCGTCGCGCTCGCGGGTCAGCCGCTCGCGCTCGGCCCCGAGTTCGGTGACCTGACCGCGGGCCTCGTTGATCTCGCGCTCGCGATCCTTGATGACGCGGGTCAGATCCTCGAGCCTCGCCGCGCGCTCGCTGGACTCTGTGCGGGCCGCGAGGAGCTCGGCTTGGCGCGTGAAGAGCTCTCGGCGGGTCTCGTCCAGCGAGGCGTCCACCTCGGACTTGGCTTGGCGCGCGTCCTTGAGCGACTCCTCGAGACTAGCGACGCGGCCCGAGAGGCGCCCGACCTCGGAGGCTCGAGCGTCGTAGTCGGCCCTCAGCGCCGCCAGGTCGATCTCGCGATCGCCGCGGACCTTGATCTCCTTTTGGAGGCTCTCGGCCAGCTCGGTCAGCCGCCCCTCGCGCAGCGCCAAGGTCTCGCGGGTCTGGCCCAGCTCGCGCTCGGTGGTCTTCAGGTTCTGTGCGGTGCGCTCCAGCTCGGCCCGGGTGTGCTCCTCGCGGACCTTGAGCTCCTCGATCTTTTGCTCGGCCAGCTGACGGTCCCGGGTCTCGTCCTCGAGGGCCCGGGTCAGCTGATCGATCTGATCACCGCGCTCGGCGAGATCGGCGCTGATGGCGATGATCTGGCTCCGCAGCTCGCTCTCGACGTCCTCGGCCTTCTCCTTGGTGTCGGAGAGGGTCTGGCTGAGGCTGGCGATCTCGCTTTGGGTCCGCTCATCGAGCGCCCGGAGCTCGCCCTCGGTCATCGACAGGCGGTTCTCGAGGTCGGTGCGGGTCGAGGCCGCCTCTCGCTCCCGCTGGGCGCCATCGCGGAGGCGCTGCTCGGCCTCGGCGATCTGAGCGCTGAGGGCCTCGATCTCCCGATCGGCGTCGGCCCGCGCGGCGTCGAGCTCAGCGACCTTGTCGGCCAAGCGATCGCTCAGGCCATTGCGCTCGCCCTCGAGGCGCTTGATCTCGTCCTCGAGCTCAGCGGCCCGCGCCTCACCCGAGTCGCGCGTCGACTCCAGCTCCTGGCGCAGCTCAGCGAGGGTGGACTCGCGCTCGGCGATGGCGCCGCGCAGCGCGAAGGCCTCCGCTGCGGCGCGCTCCTCCAGCGCTCCCTTGGCCTCCGAGAGGGCTGCGAAGCGCTCGTTTTGGGCGGCGATGTCGGCGTGAAAGCCATCCTCGGCCGCGGCCCACTCGGCCCGGGCCGACTCGAGCTCGTCGGTCTTATGGGACAGGGAGCCCGAGAGGCGCGAGATCTCCTCGGAGGTCGCTCGCTCGGTCTCGCTCAGTTTGCTGCTCAGGGCATCGCCGCGCGCGGTGGCCCGGGACAGGTGCTCTTGGGTGTCGGAGAGCGCTCGGCCACGATCGGCCAGCTCCTCCTTCAGCTCCGACTCGGCCTGGGCGTAGCTGGCCCGCTCCGAGTCGAGGTCGGCCTTGAGGCCCTCGATCACCTGCTCGCGGCCCACCAAGGCGGCGTCAAAGGCGATCGCTTGTTCGTTGGACTGCTCGCGGGTGTCGGCCAGGTCGGCGCGCAGCTCGATGATCGTCTGGGCCAAGACCACGATGCGGGCCTCGAGATCGCCCACCTGATCCTCGAGGGAGGACCGATCCTTCTCCAGGGAGACCTTCTGGGCGACCACGCCCTCCAGCTGGACCTCGAGCTCTTTGATCGAGCGCTCGCGGTCGGCCAGGTTGGCATCGAGCGAGGCAATATCGTCGCCCTGCTGATCGGACTTCTTCTGGAGGGCGTCCAGCTTGCCGGTGAGCGAGCTGATCTCGGCCCGGGTGCGATCGTCGAGCGCGTAGTGCTCGCCGCGCAGATCGGAGAGTTCCTTCTCCTTGCCGGCGACGGCCTCGATCAGGTCCTTCTCGAGGATGACCTTGTCCTCGAGCAGCTGCTCGAAGGAGGCGTTGAATTCTTGGGTGCGGCGCTCGAGCTCCTGGACGTTGGCTTCGACCTGCCGCTCGAGGTCGTCGATGGTCAGGCGCAGGGCCTGGGCCTCGACATCCTTCTCCACCAAGCGCTCGTTGAACTGGTGGTACTCCCGCTCTTTGGCCCGGTACATCTCGGCCAAGCGGGCCAGCTCGGTCTCGCGCTGGCGCAGCTTGTCGCGGAGGAGATCGGCCTTGCGATCGGCGGCGGCGGTGCGCGCCCCGGGGGCTCGCGCGGGCTGGGGCGCCTCTTCGTCGACCCCACCGATCGAGCCGATCACGCGGTCCAGGAAGGACTGATCCTCGGGGGCCGTGGGCTTGGGTTCGGTCGGCAGATCCTTGCCCGCGCCGATGTCCGTGTTGCCGCGCGGCAGCGGAGGCGGCCGGTCGGCGTTGGGGGCAGCGAACAAGACCTGACGAACCCGATCCCGCACTTGCTCCAGCGGATACGGGGGCTGCTGCGGCATCACGATGTAATCGTCGGCTCGCGTCTCTTGGGTCTGGTGGGTCGCCAGCGTATCGGTCGAGGTGTCCTGGGTATAGAGAAACACCGTCGTGGCCTGCAGGCGCTTGTTGCGCTTCACCCGGCTGCACAGCGTGTAACCGGTCTCTTTGCCGCTGAGCTCGGCCCGCATCAGCACGATGTCCGGGCGCTCGGCCCGGATCTCATCCAGCGGATCTCGGTCCCCTTCGGAGATGCCGACCTTCAGTCCGTCGCTGCGGAGCGCCGCGGCGATCGACAAAGCGAAGTCGCGATCTTGGTCGACGATGAATGCAGTCTTCTGAGCCACGCCGAGGCCCACGCTAGTCGGGCAAGAAACCGCGATCAATGTGGAGGTTGGCGAAAGCGAACGGTCAGTGCGGGGATGTGGGGGCGGGGGGCCAAAAACGATTGCGGCCCCCGATCGCGCGTGGCACAGTCCGCCCGGTGTCCGCCGCGCGCGCTCATGCGGGCCACAAGCCGTGTTCGATCGCTCGCGTCGTCGCTGAGCACCTCCCCGGCGGTCCGTGCAAGAGGAGGGTCATAGATCCCACCCGCCCGCACGCCCTGAGCGGCCAGCGGACGTTTCGGGCCTCCCTCGCGTGTTCCGGACATGCGCGAGCCCCATCCCTCCGTGCACAGACCATCGCGCTGCCCCATCGGAGGGCACGGAGCGTGGAGCGCTGACCGTCGATGAACGTCGCTTTTGAAGGGGAGAGACCCCATGGCGGGTGGTTCCGCCGCTTGTTCCGCCTGGCCCTCTTCGGGGTCCTGCTCGCCATCGTCGTCGGTGGCGTCGGAGGAGGGATCGCCTATGTCACCCTCAGCCGGGACGTCCCCAACTTTCACTCGATCAAGGACTACCGCCCCAAGGTCGTCACCCGCGTGTACGGGCAGGAAGGCCAGCTGATCGGCGAGCTCTACCGAGAGAAGCGCATCTTCCTACCCTACGAGCAGATCCCGAGGCAGCTGGTCCAGGCCTTCCTGGCCTCCGAGGACAACCGCTTCTTCGACCACAGCGGGATCGATCCGATGGGCCTCCTCCGCGCCGCCTTCGCCAACGTGCGCGCCGGCCGGGTGGTGCAAGGTGGCTCGACCGTCACCCAGCAGGTGGCCAAGGCCCTGATCATCAAGGCCGAGGGCTACAAAGAAGGCTCGGCCAAGAAGCTGACCCGCAAGCTGAAGGAAGCGATCCTGGCGCAGCGCCTGGAATCGAACCTCACCAAAGAGGAGATCCTGACGCTGTATTTGAACCACATCTTCCTGGGAAATCAGGCCTACGGGGTGGAGGCGGCTGCCCACAACTACTTCCGGAAGACCGTCTCCGAGCTGAACCTCGCCGAGGCCGCCCTGCTCGGCGGCTTGCCCCAGGCCCCCTCGCGCTACTCGCCTTTCCGCCACCCCAAGCGCGCCAAAGACCGGCGCGAGTACGTCCTGCGCCGCATGCGCGAGGAGGGCTTCATCACCGAGGCCCAGCTCAACGAGGCCAAGGACACCCCGATCACCGTGTACCCTGCGCCGGACGTCTCTCGCGACGTCACGCCCTACTACACCGAGTACGTCCGCCAAAAGCTGGTCGAGAAGTACGGCGAGCAGAAGGTCCTCGAGGAGGGGTTGACGGTCACCACCGCGGTCGACGTCGAGCGCTACCGGATGGCCGAGGACTCCATCTACGAAAACCTCCGGATGGTCGATAAGCGCCAGGGCTACCGGGGCGCGCTGATGAAGCTGAAGCAGGACGAGATCTCCGGCTTTCAGGACGCCTACAAAAAAGAGCTCGAGCGCATGGGCCGGGCGGAGAAGCTAGAGGACGGCGAGCTGTACATCGGCGTCATCAACCGGATCGATCGGGAGCGGGATCTCATCTACCTCGACATCGGCCCGCACCCGGCCGTGCTGCCCCTGGCCGCCATGCGCTGGGCCCGCGGGGTCGATCCCGAGAAGTGGTTCGAGAGCTCGCTGCTCACCGAGATCCCGAAGAGCTTCGAGGTCGGCGACGTGCTCCACGTCCGCGCCACCACCCTCGAGGCGGTCAAGAAGGACCGCTACGCCGGCGCTTATCTGAAGGGAGTCCCGGAGGATCGCCAGCTCCGCCTGGTCGCGCTCGAGCAAGAGCCCAGCCTGGAGTCGGCGATCATGAGCGTGGAGACGGAGAGCGGCTATGTGCTGGCGATGCTCGGCGGCTACTCCTTCGACAAGAGCGAGTTCAACCGCGCGCTGCAGTCCTGCCGGCAGCCCGGCTCCTCCTTCAAGCCGATCGTCTACTGCGCGGCCCTCGACCTGAAGGGCTGGACCATGGCCACCACGGTGATCGACGCCCCGATCACCTACGACGACACCAACGCGCAGAAGCGCTGGAAGCCGAAGAACTTCGAGTCGAAGTTTTTGGGCGAGGTCACCCTGCGGACGGCCCTGCAGAACTCGATGAACGTGCCGGCGGTGAAGGTCCTCGAGGCGGTCGGCGTAGGCGACGCCATCCAGTACGCCCACAAGCTCGGCATCACCACCGAGCTGCCCCCCGAGCTGGGGCTGGTCCTCGGCCAAGGCTGCGTGACGATGAGCGACCTCTCGGAGGTCTATCGCCTCTTCTCCAACTACGGGCGCCGGACTGAGCGCCGCTTCATCCTGCGGGTCGTCGATCGCGACGGCAAGGTCCTCGAGGACAACACCTGGCCCCGCGATGGGTGGGTGGGGATGGGCGAGAAGGCCGAGCGCGCCATCGTCGAGCTGCGTCGTCCGCGCGAGCAGGTCATCGACCGCCAGACCGGCTTCCTCATCACCAAGATGATGCGCAACGTCGTGATGGGCGGGACGGGCACGCCGGCTCAGGCGCTGGGCGTGCCGGTGGCAGGCAAGACCGGAACCACGAACGATTCCTTTGACGCCTGGTTCGTCGGCTTCACCACCGACATCGTGACCGCGGCCTGGGTTGGCTACGACGACTATGTGCTACCCATGGGGAAGTACGAACAGGGCGGACGAGCGGCGCTCCCGATCTGGCTCGGCTACATGCGCCGCGCCATTCGAGGCCGAAAGACCCCGGAGTTCGCCGCTCCGGCGGGGATCGTCTTTGTGCGCATCGATCCCAAGACCGGCCGTCGGGTCCAGGCGGAGCTACCCGGAACCGTGGTCGAAGCCTTCCGGGAAGGGACCGAGCCCCAGGACTTCGTGGCGCGCCCGGGCGAAGAGCGGCCGGACGAGTTTCTGAAGGTCGACTCCGGAGGCTGAGGCCGCTTGCGGGCGGGCCGAGCCCAGCACTACCATCAGGCCCGAACGCGTGGGCAAAGACGGCAACAATGACCTCGCCGATCTCTTCAAGGCGGCGCTGGATGACGAGGAGACGCGTCACGCCTCCGGCAACGGTCGTCCGCCCAAGGCGGCAGCTCCCGGAGGCAATCGCACCAAGCCACCGGCGAAGGTGAACTCAGCTGCGGCGCGCGCGCCGACCGCCGCCCTCCCCTCCAAGCCCTCGGTGGCTCCGAGCGACCCCGCGGAGCCGATGATCCCGGCGGCCGTGACACGTCCGACCAAGCCCCAGCTCCGCGCGCCCTCGCGCAGCGAGATGGAGGGTCTGGTCGCGATCCCGCGCTCGGAGGCCAACACGGTCGGGCGCGTGAACGCCTACGAGGCCAAGGCGCCAAAGCCAACGAGCCCCTCGGTCAGCATGCCGCCGCGTTCCGTGAGCAGGGACGCCGACGCCACGCAGCAGACCTTGCCGCCGCAGGGCGCGGCCCCGAAGCCCACCCCCGCCAATAAGACCCCGAGCGCGACGATGCCCCCCTTGGCCAAGTCGACCGGGACGATGTCGCTGCCCCCTTCGGGGCGCAAAGGCACCAACGCCTCCGAGATCCGCGGGCGCCCGGCCAACGAGCTCACGCTCCCGCCCGGCGGCGGCGACGCGTCTGAGCAGCTCGATCACAAAGGTCGAAGCCGGCCGATCTACGCGCCTCGAACGCCGCGTCCCTCACAAAAGCGCGTCAAGCCAGGGCTCGACGTCCTGCTCGGCCTGTTCCCCGGCGCGCGGCTGATGGCCGAGGAGAAGGTCGGGGGCGGCTTGGCCTATGCGCTGATCGGCCTCCTCTCCCTGCTCCCGGCGGTGGTGGTGACGATCAGCTGGTCCGCCCGCGCACAGGCGGTGAACAAGCTCCACATGGATCCGGGGTGGCTCGTGCTCCACGGCGCCGCCGCCGTGCTGTCGGTGCTGCTCTACGAGCTCGTGCGCTCGGCCTCCTCCCAGAACGTCGACCGCGGCCGGGTCCGCCTGAGCCGCTGGCTGGCGGCCCTGTTTCTGCCCTCGCTGGCGGTGGTCCTGCTGGGGCCGGGTCTGGTCGGATTCGCGCCCGGGCCGGTCGAGGCGGCGTGGCTCGTCGCCATCCCCTTGGCCGCCATCAGCATCGTCGCCGCCGTCGACGCCATCCGGGCGCGGACCGAGCTCGACGCCGGCCGACGCTCCACGGGCCTGACCGCCTTGTTCTTGGGGCTGAGCCTGGTGGGGGGCCTGCTCACGCTCGCGCTCAGCGTGGAGCTCAACGCGAGCCTCGCCAAGCGCGCCGAGAACGCCGGCTTCGTGAAGCTGCCGCTGATCGTCCGCGCGGTCCGCATCAGCGTCTAAGCCCTGGGGGCGATGCCGAGAGGCTCGAATCGAAGCTCCCCCGCGCGTCTTCGCGCGCAGTGGCTGTCGCTCGAAGCGCGACTGGTGCCACTCGGACAGAATGCCCACGCTGGCCAGCAGTAGCTGCCCTATAGACCTACGGGAACGGCATTGCTCCTGAGGCCCACGAACAACAGGCCGATCAGCGAGACCACGCCGACCAGCAGCAAGAACGTCCACAAAAACAGGGATCGTCTCCTCTTCCGCGGCGCCGGCAGCAGATCGGCGGGCAGCTTTTCGGGCAAGCTCAGGAACTCGATCAACTGACCGACGCGGGCGAGGCGCGCCTCGAAGCTCGGGTGCCGCTGCCGCGCCTCTCGGTAGCGCGCCGCAGCTTCGGCCAAGCGGCGGTGGAGCAAGCAGGCCTCGATGTAGCGCTGGTTTTGGGCCTCGCCCTCCGGATCGAGCATCACCTCGTACCAGCGGCGCGCCAGCTCCACGTCCACGACGTCCTCCGGCCGCGCCTCCCGCACGCCTAGCGTGATGGGCCCGTCGCGATCCTGGGCCTTGGCCTCGGCGATGAGGCGCGCCACGAACACGTAGTCGAGATCCTCGAGCTCCAGGCGGATACCGACGCCTTCGCGGGTGCGCCGGGCGATCGCTCCGCAAAACGCCAGCTCGAGCCCGCTCCCCAGGCGCGCGTCCACCCGAACGCGGCTCAGGGTCTCGGGCGGCTCCCAGCCTTCGACGTACACGCCGCCGCGGTCAGAGATGTCCCGCACCGCGCCGAAGCCACGCCCCTCGATGTCGGCCCGCACCGCGCCGCGTCCCAGGCGGTGCCGACGGGCGCCGCGACGTTCGTCGAGGACGGACATCGCTGCCATCCTAGTCCCATTCTCAGCCCGCCCGGACGCAGCTCGCCAGAAATTCCCAAAGCGGAGTAGCACCTTAGGCTCCTCAAGTGGCAAGTGCCGCCCGGGCGAGGCATCCAGGTCGGAGAATTACCGCATTCGCTCGGTCTTGCCAGCGCAGCGGCTGTCCGCTAGTTTTTCCATGGTCCACCATGGTTTTTCAAGTGCGACCAAGGAGCGACGATGAGTGAGCAGTCACAGATCTCGGCGTCCGTGTCAGCCGCCACGAAGGAGAGGCTGGATCGCTTCACGGAGAGCCACGGGCTCAAGAAGAACTACGTGGTGGAGCAAGCGTTGCTCTACTTCATGGAGGCCCGGCGTGATCTGCCCGACGAAGCCCTCGTCCCAGTCCGGCTGGTGCTCGAGGACAATGACTTCGAGCGCGTGGTCAAGTTGCTGGAGCGTCCTCCGACCCCGACCAAAGCCCTCCGCGAGCTGATGCGTGGCCAAGACCGTTGAGATTCGGGCGCTCGCTCGAGACGACGATCGCGGCGGGTTCTCTTGCGGGCAGGCCGACCTAGACCGCTTCTTCGAGCACTACGCCGGCCAAAACCAATTCAAGTTGCATCTGGCCGTTACCTACGTCGCGGTCGTGGAGGGTCGTATCTTGGGCTTCGCCACGGTCGCCCCTTGCTCGATCGAACGCGCAACCGTCCCGACCGCTCGCCTGCGCAAACGCCTCCCGAGCTACCCGCTACCTGCGCTACGACTGGCTCGGCTGGGCGTCGACCTGCGGGCGCAAGGCCTCGGTCTCGGCAAGGCGCTGCTCCGCTACGTGCTTGGCCTGGCGGTAGAGCAAGCGGAGCGCTTCGGATGTGTAGGCGTCGTGGCGGACGCAAAGCCAGACGCCGTCGAGTTCTATGAGAACTTGGGCTTCGACCCGCTCGAAGGAGTACGCGAGGGACGATTGGTCTCGGAACCGCGGCCGATGTTCCTCAGCATCGAAACGATCGCGGCAAGCATCAAGCCGTGACTTGAGCCGGCAGCAGGGAGTTGCGTGACCCTTCGGGCTGCGGGAGCGGGTTGGACGTGGCCCACCGCTCAGGTGGCAAACGCCTGGAGCGACGACAAGAAGCAGCAGGTTCTCGCCCTCGGCCGGCTTGGCTGGCCGGGGCGTTCGCCAGCACGCAGCTTGGTGCCGCCCTTGACCGACTCGGGCTGCGCTCGTCGGGATCCAAGGAGGAACGCATTGAGCGGCTGGTCGAGAGCTGGGTTCCCCCGCGCGAGGTCGCCGAGGGTATCGAGCTCACGGAACTTCGCGACGTCGCGCGCGAGCTAGAGCTCAAGACGTCCGGAGCCAATGCAGAGATTGTCGAGCGCATCACCAACCATTTCGCACACGACCGCGACCTGGTCGTCGTCGCGGCCTTGCCCGAGCCTCCGATCGAACCCAAGGACTTGGTGAGGCCGCAGTTCGTTGCGCTGTTTGCCAAGCGAACCCTCGGGCGGCCCCGCGACAACGGCGTGAGCCAAGCTCCGCTTGCGCGTTTCGATGCGGCGGTGTTACCCGCTCCCACCGTGGAGACCAGCCCTACGCCGATCACCAGCGCCCCCGAACCGATGGAGGCTACCGCGCTGGAGAAGCCCAGCGAGGAGCATCCCTTCGGGGCTCCGCCCAAGGACTTGCCCCCGCTCGATCCGCCGGCGCCCACGCGCATCCTCGACACCACCGGCGTGCGCATCGAGCGCATCGATCTAGCCAAGAAGGGCGATCGCAAGCGCTTCCTAGACATGGTGGCGCCGCTGTACGCCGGCGACCCGAACTACATCGAGCCCCTGCGCATGGAGCGGATGCAGTTCCTCGACGCCAAGAACAACATCGCGCTGCGCGACATCGAGATGTACGCGATGATCGCCCATCAAAACGGGCGCCCCGTGGGCCGCCTGACCGCCCACGTGGATCGGGCCTACGACCGCTATCACGGCACGCGGAGCGGCTGGTTTGGCTTCTTTGAGTGCATCAACGATCGCAAGGTCGCCCACGCGATGTTCGCCGAGGGCGTAAAGTGGCTGAAGGAGAAGGGTGCGGTCGACGTGGTCGGCCCCATGAACTTCAACACCAACCACCAGTGCGGGCTCCTCATCGAGAACTTCAAGCGGCCAGCGGTGGTCGAGATGACCTACAACCCGCAGTATTACCAGGAGCTGATCGAGAGCTTCGGCTTCGGCAAGGCCAAGGACCTCTACGCTTGGTGGATCGACGTCGAGGCCGGCATCCAAAACCCCAAGGTCGCCCGCATCAACAAGCTCGCCGACCGGGTCCGTAAGCGCGAGGGCGTGGTCATCCGAAACGTCGCGGTCAAGGACTTCGACCGCGAGGTGAAGACCATGTTCGACCTCTACAACGAGGCCTGGCAGAAGAACTGGGGCTTCGTCCCGGTCTCCGAGGACGAGTTCATCCACATCGCGAAGAACCTCAAGCCGATCGTCCGCGAGGAGCTGCTCCTGGTCGTCGAGGTCAAGGGGCGCCCGGTCGGCTTCTCGGTGACCCTGCCGGACGTGAACGAGGTGATGCCCAAGGATGGGAAGCTCTTCCCTTTTGGCTGGGCCGGGCTCGTGTTCGGTCTCAAGAAGATAAAACGCGCGCGCCTCATGGTGCTCGGGATGGTGCCGGAGTTCCGCAAGCGTGGGCTTGAAGCCCTGATGTTCATCGAGACCGCGGTGCGGGCCAAGCAGCTCGGGATGAACGGCGGCGAGATCGGTTGGACCCTCGAGGATAACTGGCTCATCAACCGAGCGATCGAGTCGATGGACGGCCGCCTGGACCGCCGCTATCGCTTGTTTGGTCTCACGCTGTAACAGACTTGACTGAAAGTTCACCAACTCCGATATCCGATTTGGGTTGCTGCAGTTCTTCCACGTCTTCTCGACCTTCGACGCTGGAGGTCTCGAGGTCCGAGCGATCCAGCTGATGGAGCTGCTCGGAGAGCGCGCGCGCCATACGGTCGTGTCGCTGGACGGGAAGGTCGGCGCGCTGTCCCGCTTGAGCCCCCGCGTCCGGCTCGAGTTGGCGGTGCCTCCCCGTGGCAAAGGCCCGGTGCGCACCGCGCTGACCACCGCCGATCACGTGCAGCGCCACGCGCCCGATCTCGTGCTCACCTACAACTGGGGCTCGATCGAGGCCGTCTTGGGCGCGAGCCTCACCCGCTTCCCACGGGTCATCCACCACGAGGACGGCTTCGGTCCGGAGGAGAGCCAAACCCCGCTGCGGCGGCGGGTGTGGCTGCGGCGGGCGCTGTTTCCGACGGTGAAGGCGGTGGTGGTGCCCTCCCGTCAGCTCGAGCGCCTGGCCGTCTCGGTCTGGCACCAGCCCGAGGCGCGCGTTCGCTACCTGCCCAACGGCGTCGATCTGGCGCGTTTTCGGCCGCGCCGCGATCCCCGCGGACCAGGTCCGGTGCTGATCGGCCACATCGGCCGCTTTCGCCCGGAGAAGAACCAAGCGCGCCTGATCGAGGCCTTCGCGGGCGCCCGCCTCCTCGGCCGGGCCGAGCTGGTCTTCATCGGCGATGGGCCCCTGCTGGCCGACGCCAAGGCCCTGGCCGCCAAGCTCGGGGTAGCCGACGGCGTCCGCTTCCTCGGCAACCTGACCGATCCCGCCCGCGCCTACCGTGAGCTCGACGTGGTGGCGCTGTCCTCGACGACCGAACAGATGCCGCTGTCGGTCCTGGAGGGCATGGCCACGGGATTGCCGGTGGTCTCGCCGGCGGTGGGCGATGTGGAGAGCATGGTGTCGGCGGCGAATCAGCCGTTGATCGTGCCCATCGGCCCCGGTCCCGCGCTGGGCGAGATGCTGGCCCGAGTGGTGGATGATCCGGAGCTGCGCGCCAGCGTGGGCCGAGAGAACCGCGCCCACGCCGAGCGGACCTACGCGCTCGACGCCTGCTTGTCCCGCCACATGAAGCTTTACCTCGACGTCGCCGGCCGCTCCTGATCGCGCCCTGAACTTCGCTGGACCAGGCCAGGGATGCGCTCTAGCCTCGGGGGGTGAGCGCCGTTCCCCTCGCCGCGATCCTGATGGCGATCGATCGCCAGGGCCGGGTCCTGGTCGGCGAGCGCCGCCGAGATCTCTCCTTTCTCCCTGGTTTTTCGGTGTTTCCCGGCGGGTCGCTCAAAGAACTGGATCGCCAGACCGCGGCCGAGGTCTTCGGCCGAAGCGATGAGGAGACCGCGCTCAAGATCGCCGCGCTGCGCGAGCTGATGGAGGAGGCGGGGCTGTTTTGGGACGGAGCGCGCCTGGTGGCGGTCCCAGCGGAGGCCGACGGGCTGTCCCTGGTCGAGACCGCCGCCCGGCTCGGCCTCCCGCTCAGGATCGAGCCGCTCCCGCGCCTGGCCCACTTCATCACGCCGGCCTTTTCGCCGACCCGCTTTGACACCCACTGTTTCCTGCTCGAGGTCGAGGAGATCGCGGAGCCGCGGTCGACCGACGGCGAGCTGGCCCGCGTCTTGGTCGAGGAGCCGGGGCGCATCATCGAGGACTGGCACCGCTTCGTTGCCTTGTTGGCGCCACCGACCCGCATGTCCTTGGCCGCGCTGGCGCAACGCGGCGGAGCGGAGGCCGCCTTCGCGCTGGCCGATGGAGCGCAGGGCCAGGACGTCTACTACTTCGAGTCGATCCCTGGGATCCGCACGGTGCCGCTCCGCACTCCGACCCTGCCGCCGGCCACCCATACCAACTGCTACTTCGTCGGGACGGATCGCTTTCTGATCGTCGACCCGGCGACCTACGAGGAGGACGAGCGCGCGCACCTGTTGCTGGAGATCGAGCGTTACCAGCGGAGCCACGGCCTACGGCCTTGGATGGTACTGCTCACCCACCACCACGGGGACCACGTCGGCTCGGCCAACTTCCTGCGGGAAAAGCTGGGCATTCCAGTCGCTGCACACCCGCTGACCGCGGCGCTGCTCAAAGGCCAGATCGCAGTCGATGTGCTGATCGCGGGGGGCGATCGCTTGGAGCTGGGCACGCCGGAGCGGCCGTTCCCGGTCGAGGCGCTCCACACGCCGGGGCACGCGCCGGGTCACCTGGTGCTCGCCGATCGCCGGCCCGGCTCGGGCGCGATGATCGTGGGCGATATGATCGCCAGCATCGGCACCATCATCATCGATCCACCAGAGGGGGACATGGGCGAGTACCTGCGCCAGCTCGCGCGCCTCAAGGCCGCGTCGCCGCGGGTCCTCTTTCCGGCGCACGGCCTGCCGGTGGTAGAGGCGGTGGCCAAGCTCGATCAGTACGTGGCGCATCGGCTCCTCCGAGAGGCCAAGGTCCTGGGCGCGCTCGAGCACCATCGCGGCACGCCGCGGACTCCGGAGGAGCTGCTACCGCTCGCCTATGACGATGTCCCCGAGGCGGTCTATCCCTTGGCCGCGCGGTCCTGCCTGGCCCACCTCCTCAAGCTCCTCGAGGAGGGACGCGTGCACCGATCTACCGAGGATCACTTCGCGATCGTCTGACCACCGCCCTGGCGGTTGACTTTGGAGTCAGTCCTGGGCGATGACCTTCTACGCAGTGCGTCAAGCGCCTGCGTACAGGAGATCGACCATGGTTCGACCCGCCGAGCACAACGACAGCCTGAAGAGCGCCGTGATCGTCCACGGCCTCCGCACCCCCTTCGCCAAACAGAGCAGCGCCTTTCGGCACGCCTCCGCCCTCGACATGGCCACCATGGTGGTCCGCGAGCTGATCGAGCGTTTGGGCCTGGCCCCGAGCGAGATCGACGCCATCGTCTATGGGCAGGTCGTGCCCTCGCTGACCGGCCCCAACATCGCCCGGGAGATCGTGCTCAAGGCCGGCCTCCCCCGCTCCATCGACGCCTTCTCCGTCATCCGCGCCTGCGCCACCAGCACCCAGGCCGTCGCCAGCGCCGCGCAGATGATCGCGACCGGGCAGGCCAAGGTCGTCATCGCCGGCGGCGCCGACTCCTCCTCGGACGTGCCGATCGCGGTGAGCAAGCCGCTGGCCGACGCCCTGATCACCGCCAACAAGGGCCGCACGCCCATGGACAAGATCCGCGCCTTCTCGGGTCTCGGCCCCAAGGACTTGCTGCCGGTGCCGCCCGCGATCAAGGAGCTCTCCATCGGCCTCACCATGGGCGAATGCGCCGAGAAGATGGCCAAGGAGAACCACATCTCGCGCGAGGCCCAAGACGCCTTCGCCCACCGCAGCCACACCCGCGCCGCCAAGGCCTGGGCCGACGGCATCTACGCCGAGGAGGTCATGACGGCCCATGTGCCGCCGAGCTACGAGCCCTTCTCGGAGGACAACCTGATCCGGAAGGAGTCGGTGCTCGCCAAGTACGCCGAGCTGAAGCCGGCCTTCGACAAGAAGTGGGGCTCGATCACCGCCGGCAACAGCTCACCGCTGACCGACGGCGCCTCGGCGGTGGTGCTGATGCGCGAGGACGTGGCCAAGGCGCTCGGCTATGCGCCGCTGGGGCGGGTGCGGAGCTTCGCCTTCGCCGCGCTGGATCCGGGGGAGCAGCTCCTCATGGGTCCGGCCTATGCCGCCCCGCGCGCGCTCGACGCGGCCCGCCTGCGCCTCTCGGACATGACGGTGGTCGATCTGCATGAGGCCTTCGCGGCCCAGGTCCTCTCGAACCTCCAGGGCTTCGCGTCCAAGAAGTTCGCCGAGGAGAAGCTGGGCCGAAAGGAGGCGCTGGGCGAGGTCCCCGATGATCGCCTCAACGTCCACGGCGGTTCGATCGCCATCGGACATCCCTTCGCCGCCACCGGCACGCGCCAGCTGACCACGGTGCTCCGTGAGCTCAAGCGGCGCGGGGGCGGCTATGGACTCATCACGCAGTGCGCGGCCGGCGGCCTGGGCGCGGCCTTGGTAGTGGAGAGCTGAACCATGTCGAACGAACAAACGCTTTCTGCCCTTACGCTCGAGGTCCGCGAGGACGGCGTGGCCATCCTGTGGATCGACGTCCCGGGCCAGTCTCAAAACACGCTGATCGAGGGGCTGCGCGAGGACTTCGAGGCCAAGCTGCGCGCCGTCCGCACCGACGACAAGATCCACGCGGTGGTGGTCGCCTCGAGGAAGCCCGCCTCCTTCATGGCAGGCGCCGATATCAAGATGATCCAGACGATCAAGAGCGCCGAGGACGCCGAGCGGAGGAGCCGCCTCGGACAGGCCGCCTTTGAGGAGCTGGAGACCTCGGAGAAGCCGATCGTAGCGGCGATCTCGGGCGCCTGCCTGGGCGGCGGCCTGGAGCTGGCGATGGCCTGTCAGGCGCGGGTCGCCACCACCGATCGGAAGACCAAGCTCGGCCTGCCCGAGGTGCAGCTCGGTCTCTTGCCCGGCGCAGGCGGGACCCAGCGCATCGGGGAGCTGGTCGGCCTGGAGGCTGGGCTCGATCTGCTCCTGACCGGCAAACAGATCGACGGCAAGAAGGCCAAGAAGCTGGGCCTCGTCGATGAGGTCGTGCCGCCCTCGATCTTGCTCGAGGCGGCGGTGAAGATCGCCAAGACCCTGGCCGAGGAGACCACCAAGAAGCCGCGCGGCCTGGTCGAGCGGCTGACCGAGGTGGCCAAGGAGATCGGCGAGGAGCTGGGCGACACCAAGGCGCTGCGCGAGCTGGCCCTGGCCCACAACCCGGCCGGACGGATGATCGTCTTTGACCAGGCCGAAAAGACCCTAGAAAAGAAGGCCGGACCACACTACCCCGCGCCTTATCGCATCCTGGAGGTCGTGCGCCTGGGCCTCGAGAAGGGCCGCAAGGCCGGCTTCGAGGCCGAGGCCAAGGCCTTCGGCGAGCTGGCGGTCACCGATGTGTCGCGGCGCTTGGTGGAGATCTTCTTCGCCACCACCGAGCTGAAGAAGGAGAACGGCACCGATCGCCCCGACGTGAAGCCGCTCCCCCTCAGCAAGGTCGGCGTGCTCGGCGCGGGCATCATGGGGCACGGCATCGCCTTCGTGACCGCCTCTCAGGCTCACCTGCCAGTGCGCCTGCGCGATCGCGATGAAGCGGCGGTCGGCAAGGGGCTGGCCGCGGTGCGCGCCTTGGCCGACGAGCGGGTCAAGAAGAAGAAGCTCAGCGAGGCCGAGCGCGACCAGCTGATGTCGACGGTGACGGGGTCCAAGGACTACGCCGGCATGAAGGGCGCCGAGATCGTGGTGGAGGCGGTGTTCGAGGATCTCAAGATCAAGCACGCCGTCATGAAGGAGGTGCTGGAGGCCTGCGGGGAGGACGTGATCTTCGCGTCCAACACCTCCTCGCTGCCGATCACCAAGATCGCCGAGGGCTCGCCGCGTCCGGATCGCGTGGTCGGGATGCACTACTTCTCCCCGGTCCACAAGAT
>Ga0154020_10003718_pt1 | contig 18295 bp, 18 predicted proteins | sample Klosneuvirus_201_FD_109709 | JGI IMG/M metagenome (GOLD analysis project Ga0154020, IMG submission 109709) | Active sludge microbial communities from wastewater, Klosterneuburg, Austria - Klosneuvirus_20160825_MG | ecosystem: Engineered > WWTP > Aerobic digester > Activated sludge | place... | reverse complement strand
GACCCTGCTGGCGCCCAGCCGCAAGGGTACGGTGGCGTTGACCGCCGTGGTGGATGGCGCCCGCGGCGGGCGTCTGGAGGTGACGTATTCCGGAGTGCTGCCGTTTGGCCCGTGCGGGTGCGCCAGCCCCCGTCCCGGAATTCCGTTTGGCCTGGCCCTGCTGCTGTTGGGCGCGCTGGTCCGGCGCCGCAACCCCCTGAGAACCCCGTGACCAACCACGATCAAGACCGTCCCACCACGCTGGCGGCCAGCCCCTCCCGCGAACGCATGATGGCGTTGCGCGAACAACTCATTCCATTGTCCGCGCGCAAGCGGCTGGACCTGTTGCTGGACCAGAACGACCTGCCGGAGGTCCTCCAGGCGCTGCCGGTGCAGGATGTGTACGGCTTGATCCGCGAACTGGGCATTGCCGACGCCATGGAGCTCATGGAGGCGTGCCCTCCGCGCGTGCTGCAGGGTTGCATGGACCTGAGCGCCTGGAAGGCGGACCGCGTGGACCCCCGTGGCCTGGCGTCCTTCTACGCGGCGCTGTTTGCGGCGGACAAAGACGGCGCCATGGACAAGATCATGCGCATGGACGCCGAACCGCGCATCCTCTTCCTCAAGCTCCACACGCTGACCATGGACATCACCGAGGACGGCGTCCCCGACGGTGGCGGCGACGATCACTTCATCACGCCGGACCGCAAGCTGGTGGTGAGCTTTGTGGATCCCCCGGGCCTCCCTGAAGAAGCGTCCGACCCTTTTGGCCTGGGTGGCCGCGGGCGCGCGCTGGCACGCGGCGCGGCGCGGGCACTGGTGGAGGCGTTCACCGAACGCGACCCCGCCGGCATCTCGCAGCTCATGGATGACATCCGCTACGAACTGCCCAGCCAGCTGGAGGAAGACGCGCTGCGGTTCCGCACCGGACGCATGATGGACCTGGGGTTCCCCGCGCGGGAAGACGCCCTCAAGGTGCTGGCCTACCTGGACCCGGACAAGGTGACCCTGCACACGCCCGGTGACGTCCGGGCTGAGGATGACCAGCCCGACCCCGACGCGCCGGACCTGGCCCTGGCGCTGTATGCGGTTCCCGACGACACCGTGGCCGACCGGTTTTTGCGCGCGGCCATCCAGGGGCTTCCCCCCGCCGAGCAGGACCGCGTGGGACGGGACCTGGCAATCCTGTGCAACTGGGTGGCGGTGGCGCGCAACATCCCGTTTGGTGACCCGGATGCCGTGCGTGGCGCGGTCCGGGAAGCGCGCATCACGCTGGACCTGGCCCTGCAGTACCGCACGCGGGGTGAACCGGGCGCGGGCATGGCGTTGTTGCGCCAGGCGGCGTTGATGGACCTCTACCGCGTGGGCCACAGCCTCACGCTGCGCCTGCAGCGCCAGGCGCTGCGCCTGCTCACGCCGGAGCGCGGGCGTGCGCGTGACGTCACCCGCATGTTGGACGCACCCGGCGGTCTGGCGCTGGCGGCGTTGTTGCCGCGGCAGCCGTTGTTCTTCACGGGATTGACGCGGCCGGGGGAAGTGTCCCGGCGGCCGTTTGCGTCCCTGGAAGAGCTGGCAGTGGCGGCACGGTCGTTGGCCGAAAGTGCGTTCCGCCTGGCGGTGGGCATGGACGTGCTGGGGGTGACGCCGGAATCCCTGCGCAAGACGGCGCTTGGCGGCACCAACCTGGGAGAAGCGGCCGAGGTCACGCTGGAAATCATGATCACCACCGCGCTGGCCCGGGCCGCGGTGGGGGGGGCCTTGACCAGCACGCCGTTGGGAAAAGTGGAGCTGGCCTCCCTGCGCGCCCGGCTCAAGGACGGCGCCAACGTGGCCCGCGCCGGGGATGCCCTGGCCGCGGTGGTGGCGCCCCGTGCGCCCTTGCCCGGCGCGCGCACGCCGGAGGACGCGCGGGAACGCTGCCGCACGCTGGCTGGCGTGTTGCTGGGCCGCCTGGATGAAGAGGTGGGCCACGTGCCGGAACAGGACGCCTTGGATGGCCGCTTTCTCACCCGCGTGCTGGTGACGGTGGACTGACCGGCATGGAAGCCAACACCATCCTGGGACTGGTTGCTGGCGCACTCACCACGGTGGCGTTTGTTCCGCAGCTGATGCAGGTCGTTCGCACGCGCAGCACCAAGGACATCTCCCTGGGGATGTTTGTCATCTTCAGCACCGGGGTGGCGTTGTGGCTGGTCTACGGCATCCGGACGCAGGCATTGCCGGTGATCCTGGCCAACGGCGTGACGTTGGTGCTGGCGCTCATCATCCTGGGCTTCAAGCTCACGCTGAAATAGCTGCAACACGCGGCCCCACCCACATGTGGGTTGTTGATGACGCGGTGGCAGGCCGGGGATGCCCCACGCGCGGGTCTGCTAGGGTTGTTGGGGTCATGGTTCCCCGTTCCACTTCCCAGCCGGTGGCAGGACTTTGGGCCTGGGCCTTGTGCGTGGCTGCCGCACTGCTGGCGTGGAGCAGCGGCTGTACGCGGGGCAGCTGCGCGCAGGACTGTGACGGCGCAGACGTGTGCGTGGACGGCACCTGCCGCACGCCGTGCAACGTGGAAGATGACTGCCCGCGCCGGTCCACGTGTGACAACGGCATGTGCGTCCCGCTGGTGGACGGCGCCTCTGCGTCCTCCAGCGCTGGCGGCACATCATCCGCCACCAGCACCACCAGCAGCGGGACGTTGGCGTCTTCACAGGCGGTTCCATCCAGCACAGGCGTTTCCACCTCCCGCGCGGCGTCCTCCGCGGGCACCGCGTCATCCCAGGCGCTGTCCCAGGGAGGCAGCAGCGCGGCCGGCGGCCCGTCCAGCGCGTCTTCCAGCCAGGCGTCTTCCCTGAGCTCCAGCAGCGCCAGCCTGTCCACCAGCGCGTCCCAGGTTCCGGTCTCATCTTCGGCGGTGGCGTCTTCATCCCTGGCGTTGGCCGGCACCTCATCCTCCCAGGGGCCGGCTTCAGCGTCTGGGTCCTCCAGCGTTGCCGGCGTGTCCTCCAGCGGCGCCATGACGTCTTCCAGCTGCGCGCCGGAAAGTGCATCCCAGTATTGCAGCCGGTTCAACGCCAGCTGCGGGGTGGTGATGGGCATGGACAACTGCGGCAGCCCCCGCAACCAGGTGTGTGGCGTGTGCCCTCTGGATGACCTGTGCACCGCACAACACCAGTGCTGCACGCCAGAAACCAACCAGCAGCTGTGCAACGCGGCAGGTGCCCAGTGTGGCTCCATCACGGTGATGGACGCCTGCGTGCAGACCCGCACGGTGGACTGCGGCGGTTGCAACGGCGGACGCGCGTGCCAGGGCAACCTGTGCGCGCCGTTGGGCTGGGTCTTTGTGGGCGTGGGCAACTCCACCTACGCGGGCACCAACAACGGCGCCACCATTGGCACCGTCCCCTCCACCGCGCAGCACATTGCCATTGCGGTGTGGGCTGCCGAGGACGAAAACCGTACCCTCAGCGGAAATGGCGGAAACTATGCGGTCATGTTTGACGGTGTGATGGCCTGCACGCGCAGCGTGGCGCCGTGGACCGCCACCACGCCGGAGGGCGGGTGTTTTATTGAGCCTGCTGGCATGTCCTTCCACTTTGACGGCAACTACCCGGTTGGTTCCATCACCGAATGTGCGTTGGATTTTTCCGCCACCACCAACGTGGTGTCCTTTGAGGACCAGTCCGCCACCGAGGACTGCGGGTTTGCCATCTACGCCTACGTGCCCTGAGGCGCCGCGGCGCGGTGCACGGCCGCCCGACGGCGGGGCGCCAACGCCAACACACGTTCCGCCACGCGCATCCCGCCCAGGGTCACCCCCGCGGTGGACTGCCCCGGGAAGATGCTGTCCCCCACCATGAACACGTTGGGCAGCCCCACGTCCGGGCCACGCACGTCAAACAAACTGGTTTGCGCAAAGCCACCCACCATGCCGCGCGGCCGGCGGGTGAACCGCTGGAACGCCAGCGGTGAGCCAGGCATCACCAGCCGCGCCGACGCTGCCAACCCCGGAATGGCGCGTTGCGCCGCCGAAATGAGGCGCTGGGTGTAGAGTTCCTTGCGGCGCGCCAGGCCTTCCGGATTGCGCCGGGCCAGCTCCCACCACGGCGCCAGCGCGGTGTGCGTGGACAGGGTGACGGCGCGCAACCCCGGCGGTGCGCGGTCCGGGTCTGCCTGGTCCGCCAGAGATACAAAAACGCTGTTGCCTTCCCCCAGCGGCAGTGCGGGATCCACCACCACCTGGTGATGGTCTGCCTTCAGCGGCCCCACCGCATTGGCATCCACGCCCAGGTACGCGGTGAAAGCACCCCAGGTCTCCGGGGTGTGCGCCACCGTTGCGCGCAGGCCATCCGGGGCCGCGTCCCCCAACAGGTCACGCAACGCCCACGGCGTCACGTTGGCCAGCGCCACATCTGCCTCCACCTCAAGACCGCGGCTGGTGCACACGCGCACGGTGCCATCCCCGCGCGGGTCCACCTGGGTCACCGGATGCCTGGTGTGCAGGGTGGCGCCGTGCTGGCGCAGCCAATCCCACAACGTCAACGCAATGCCACCCATTCCGCCGCGCACATGGTTGACGCCGCGCCGGGGGAGGTCCAAAGCGGCGGCGCCGTAGAGCGCGCTGCAATGGTCTGACGTGGTCTGCGCGGCAATGAGCAGTTGTGCGTCCACAAACATCTTGAGGCGCGCGTTGTGTTTGAGGCCCGGCAGGTCCACCACGCGCCGGGTGAGGAAGGGGAGCGCCCGGGCCACCGGCGCGCGCAAGGCGGTGAGGACGGCCCAGGCTTCCCGTGGCGTTTGTGGTGGCCAGGGGAACTCCCGCGCCGAGATGTCCCAGCTGATGTTGGCCAGAAGCTCCTGGGTCTCCCAGAACGACGCGCTGCTGGGGAATGCGTGTTGCCAGACGCCCCGCCACATCTGACGGCTGGCCGGCTGGGACACTTCACCGTCTGGCAGGTGCACCACCCAGGCGGGGTCCACCGGATGGACGGGCCAGGTGAGCCCCAGTTGTTGCGCCAGCCGCGCATGCGGCCCACCGCCAGAAAAACCACCGGCCAGGGTGGCCCCGGCGTCAAAACGGAAACCTTTGTGGAAGAAGGTACCGGCACAGCCACCGGGATAGACGTGTGCTTCCAGGACGGTGACCTGGCATCCGGCCTTGAGCAGCAACGCTGCGGCGGTCAGACCGCCCACGCCCGCACCAACCACCACCACGCGCATGGTGCGTCATCTACCGACGGGTTGGCTGGACGTCAGGTGGATTCAGCGGGGCAACACGCCGTGTTCAAACGGCACCACGCTGCGCTCGCGTTCAAAGGTGACGGTGAAGCCAAACTTGAATGTGAAGGTCTCCTGCCCCGGATCAAACAACCCCTCGGGTGGGTTGGGAAACGGCCCGGCGGCGCGCACAGCCCGCGCGCCCTCGTCATCCAGGTCATCTGAGCCGCTGTAGCGGTCCACCCGGGCCACAACCACCTTGCCCTGCCGGTTGACCTCGATCTCCACCAGCGTGAACCGCCGCCGCACCCGCCCGTCCAAATCCGGGCTCCGACGACGACGCAACACCGCCTCCGGGTGCCACTGCCGCCGCACCGCGTCTGACACGCGGTTGAAATACGCGGCGTATTTCCACTGGCGCGCGTTGAGGTACGTCCCGGTGCCTTCTGGTTCATCCAGCGCGTCATTGGCCGGTGCACCGCCAGCAATGCGCGAAAGGGTCTCACTGTCCGGATAGAGGCTTGGTGGCCCCGACGGGGCCTTGGTGGACGCGCCGGAGCGCCCATCCAACAGCACCCCAGCGTTGCGGTCCTGTTCCGGCTCATCCTCCGGCTGGTGGGTGGCGCTTCCGGCGCTGCCCTGGTTCTGCGCCTGTTGGGCGTCCCGCCACAATGACATGAGCCCCTGCGTGTTGGCGCCGGGATTTCCGCCCAACAGCCGCGGCGTGAACAGGTCCTTCTTGCCGGGTTCCTCGTCTGGGTTTTCATCCCCGCGCTCCAGCTCTTCTTCCGGCGTGGGCGTGGGATTGGGCGGTGGCGTGCCTTCCTCCTTCTGCTTCTCATGCGCCGCGGCGGCCTCTGCCGAGGTTTCCTTGGCGCGGGTCTCCTCTTTCACCGCGTGGTCATGTTCAGCCAGGTAGCGGGCCTGGTCTGGCTTTTGTTTTTCCTTGGGGGGAGGGAGCTTCACCACCTGTCCGGTGGGTTTGGGTTCTGGCGGGGTGGGCTTGGGCGGTGCCGCCTTGGGCGGCTTGGACATGGGCGGGACCTGATCCGGGACTTCCTGCGCCGGGGTCACCTGTTTGGGCGGCGGGACATTGAACGTGATGGTGATGGGGTTGCGCAGGGCGTTGGGAGGGCGCTCAGGCGGAAGACGCCGCACCACCACCGCACCCACCAAGTGGATGACGGCGGACAGGGCCAGCGCCGCCACCAGGACGTTGCGGTGGCGGTTTGGGGAGCGGGGTGTTTCCATCTTGGACCGGATGAAGCCTTAACAGCGGCCTCATCCCCCGTCACTGAGGCGTGCGGTGCCCATGGCGGTCACCTCATTCTTGTTGGCCTGCACCTGACGGATGAGGAAATCCTGGGCGTGGTGCTGGAGCATGCGGCGGGCTTCCTCCAGGCGGGGATAGTCATCCTGGCCCTTGAACTTGATGCTCACCACAAAGGTCTTGCACCACCCGTTGCGCAGCCACGTGCGCAGCAACGGCAGCGTGCGTTGGGGGAACGCAATGACGTCACACACCATCCAATCCACAGGACGTTTGGGTTCCCACACAAATGCGTCCCCTTTCACAAACCGCAAACGCGGGTTGCCCATGAGGTCTTCACGCAGCGGCGCACGGTCAATGGCAAACACCGTGGCGCCTGCTTTGAGCGCATCAAAGGACCAGCCTCCGGGAGACGCGCCAAGGTCCACCACGCTGTCAGACTTCTTGAACGTGCGCCCCAGAAACAACATGGCCTCGCGCAGCTTGAGGTGGGCCCGGGACGGCGCGTGCGGGTCTGCGTTGACGGGCGCCAGGCCCATGGGAAACGGCGCCACCACCTTGCGAAGGTGGTGCCGCTGGTCCACCGGCGTCACGCTCACCAGCGCTTTTTCCGGCTTCACCAGCGCCACCTGCACCAGGGGCACATCCACGGCATGGGACGGCGCCATGGCCGCCTTGAGCGCACCGGAATGACGCAACAACGCGTCCGCCAGGCGTTGCACCCGGGCCTGCCGCACGGGGGACCCGGGGTAGTCATGGCAACCTGCGTGGAACGCAAAACCCGCCTGCAACTCCGGGAGCCACGGCGCCAGCGCGCCCCACGCGGCGGCGGCAAGCTGGGAGATGGATGCACCCTCCACCATCACCGCCAACGGAAAACACTGCTGGGAGAACGCCACGCACGGCTCCACCAGTTCATCCTGGGGCTCCAACGTGACGCCCACAAATCCTTCGGCAAGCACCACCGCGGCCGAGGCCGGATGGACCTTGCGAAGTTCCCTGATGAGAATCTCTTCTTGTCCGGGGCGGGACGCATAGACCCGCAGCGGTGTGGTGGTGGACATCAGGTCCCAAGAACGGCCAGCAACTGGTCTGCATGGCCAAGCGGCTTGACGGGATCAAACACGCGCAACACGCGGTTTTGATCATCCAACACCACCGTGGTTCGCACGTGCCGGTTCCCCTTGAGGTTCCCAATGCGCGCACCCACGCGCCCGTTGGGGTCCGTCAACAAATCCGTCCGGATCTGGCAGCCTTCCTGGAAGGCCTTGTGGCTTTGTGCATCATCCACGCTCACGCCCCACACCCGCACGCGCAGGGCGTCAAACTGTTGCTGCCTGGCCGTGAACTCACGGCCTTCAAGGGTTCAACCAGGGGTGTCATCTTTGGGATAGAACCACAGCACCGTGCGTTGACCGGCCTGTGCGGGTGGCGGCGCGGTCCCGTCCCCGGCGCGCAGCTCCGCCAGGGGAAAGACATCTCCGGCCTGCAGCGTGATTCCCACCGGCGCGTTGGGCGCGGAGAACGCGCTGATAATCTGGTCCTTGAGGTTTGCCATGGCGTCACTCTCCCAGAAACGTGTTCAAACGCAACCCCAGGCGCGCGGCGTGTGCCCGGGCGCGCTGCAGCCGGGCCAATGACGTCCTGCCTCGGGCCGGGAGTGCTGCGTGAACGTTCAACGCATGCTGCACCTGCTGACGGAGGGCGGGCGTCAGCGGTGTGTCACACAAGCGCGCCGCAAGGGTGAGCACGTCTTCCAGCACCGCGTTGGCCTCAGGAGCGTGCGCCTGGAACCACGCGCCCACGGTCTGTTCCTGACGGACGCCCAGGATGTTGATGGTGGCAATGAACGCGTACTTGGCAGCCAGCACCTCCGGGAGGCGTGACGCGTCCAACACCTCACACGGCAAGCCTGTTGCGGCATGGATGTGCTGCATGACGGCGGCGTGTTTGCCCAGCGCCTGGGAAGGCGGACCCGGTTGCGGCGGCGCAAACGCCTTGCGGTTGAACCACACCATGAGCACAGTGGCATGGGGCAGACCAGCGTCCACCAATGACGACGGAAATATCTCATTTTGCAGGACCACCACGTCCCCGCGCCGCGCGGCCGGAACATCCGCCGCCGCCTTTTCCCAGCCCTCCCCCACCGCCAACAGCACGGGTGTTTCCGGTGGCACCGCAGAAAAATCCAACGGCCGCGGCGTGGACCGCAGGACCGGTGTCACGCGCAGGCCTGCGCGCAACGCGCCGGTGGCCAACAACTCCCCCAGCTGGCCCAGGCCCACCACCACCAGGTCTGACGTCATGGAACTCCCTTCATCCCCAGCGCGGTGGCCACCGTTGCAAGCACCTCCTGCGGCGCCAGGCGGGACCCGTGGTTGAACGGTGAACCAAACACCGCCGCACGGCCGCCCCAGTTTTCATTGCCAGCAACCGGTGTTTTGCCCAGGACCGGTGGGCCGTGGGCAAATTCAGCGGCCGCCAGCGCCGCCAGGGCGGGCCGCAGGTCCATCTCCGGGCCGGCAACGTTGGGATTCACGCCCACGGTGTACTGCAGTCCACCTTGCGGGTGGACGTGGACGGTGACGCCCACCGGACACCGGTGCAACGCATACACGTACTGGGGCGGAATGCGCTCCATGCCCCGCAGGTCTGCCAGGGCCAGCTGCCCGTGGATGGTGACCCGTCCCTGTTCCTGCAGCGCGGTGGCGCGCGCGGCGTCATCCTCCGCTTCTGGCGCATTGGGCCATGGCAGCCCGGTCTGGATGCGTTGGACCAGGTCCAACACAAACGCCCCCAGCGGCGGCCCGGACGCGGGCGTCTTGATGCCGCGCAACGCTTGGTTGAACGCGCGCCACACGCCCTGCCCGGTGGCGTTGTCCACGGAAGAATGGCCTGGATGGGGCCCAAGGTGGTCACACCAGTGGGATGCACACTCCAACACCGCGCGCGCCGGCGGCGGAAGATTGGCCTTTCCGCCAAAGATCACCGTCACCATGGACGCCATGGCGTCAGCATCTGCCTGCGTGGTGCACAGCCCGTCATGGGAGGACACATCCAACGTCTCCGGCATGGCGTCCATGTTGATGCGTTCGCCGGTGACGTGGTGGTCCAGGCACCAGGTGGCGCCGGGAACGCTGCCATCCACGCTCACGTAACGCCGCACGTGTGCCGGCACGTCCTCCAGGCGCGTGGCAGTGAAGATGTGCAGGTGGGTATAGGGCGGACCAGTCATGACGACGGATTTGGTTCAACCACGGTGGCCAGCCGCGGCGCAAACCGCTACACGCGTTCTCCATGACCACGCTGCTGCTCACCCATCCCACCTGCCTGGAGCACCACCCCGGCGCGGGCCACCCCGAGCGGGCGGAGCGGCTGACCTCCATCCTGGCGCGCCTGCATGACGCGCCGGTGCCGGGGACGGTCTGGGAACAAGCGCCCTTGGCCACACGCGCGCAACTGGAACGCGTCCACCACGCATCCTTGGTGGATGCGGTGTTTGAGGCGGACGGTCACCGGGCTTTTCTGGATGAGGACACCAGGACCAGCGCACAAAGTGTGCGGGCTGCGCTGTTTGCGGCGGGGGCCATGGTGCGCGCGGTGGATGCCGTGCTGGATGGATCGGCGAACAATGCCTTTGCCCTGGTGCGTCCACCGGGCCACCACGCCACGCCGGACCGGGCCATGGGGTTCTGCCTCTTCAACAACGTGGCGGTGGCGGCCGCGCACGCGCTGGCCCGTGGCCTTCAACGCGTGATGGTGGTGGATTGGGATGTGCACCACGGCAACGGCACACAGGACGCGTTCTTCGCGCGCCAGGACGTGTTGTTCTGCAGCACGCACCAGTTCCCGTTCCACCCGGGCACCGGTGCCGCGCAGGAAACGGGGCGCGGTGCGGGCGCGGGGTTCACGGTGAACATCCCGTTGCCACACGGTGCCCAGGACGGAGACGCCGCCGGGGCCATGGCGCGGGTGATCATGCCCATTGCCGCGCAGTACCGCCCCCAACTGGTCCTGGTGAGCGCGGGCTTTGATGCGCATGTGTTGGACCCGCTGGGCCAGCTGGAGTGGACCACCGCCGGGTTTGCGGCCCTGTGCGGCGCCGTCAAGGACATTGCAGCGGCCCACGCGGAAGGGCGTCTGGTCCTCGCACTCGAGGGCGGCTACCACACCGGCGCGCTGGCGGAGTGCGTGGCAGCGTGCGTGGAGGTGCTTGCGGGCGCCGTTCCTCCGCCGCTGCATCCAAACGTGCAGCGCGGCGCAGCCAACCTGGACCAGGTGGTTGCAGTGCAACAAGGGTTCTGGAAGTTGTGACGGCACGTTGACGTACTTGCAGCAGGATTGTGGAGTCCCACCATGAAGTGCATGTGGCAGTGCCTTTCCCTTGTTGGCGTCATGTTGGTCACCGGCTGTCCGCAACCCAACACGGACACATCCAGCAGCACCAGCAGCAGCTCCTCATCTTCTTCGTCGGGCGGGGCCGTGTCCTCGTCGTCTGCGGCGGCATCCTCGTCGGGCGCAGCCCAGTCTTCGTCCCTGGCACCGCCAAGCAGCGCCGCCACCAGCGCTGCAACCAGCACCGCCAGCAGCGCATTGCCGTCCAGCAGCAACACCGTCCCATCCAGCAGCGCCGGGTTTCCCAACTGCGGCGCCTCGCCCTGCCCCTGGCCCGCCGAAACGCTTGCCAGCGCCACCAATCTCACCGCGGTGGAGGGGCCCACGCCCAATGACTTTGGACAGGACCTTTCCGGCGCCCACTGGAATGCGGATTCCCAGACGCTGTGGCTCACCCGCAACGGAGGCACCGGCGGCAGCAAGGTCTGGGCGGTGGAATCAGACGGCGCCGGCGGCTGGCAGGTTGCCACACGTGGTGGGCAGCGTGCCGAATGGACGGGCTTTGGTGACGCCGAGGGAATCACCCAGGCACCAGGACTCACCGCGGACCATGTGCTGGTGCTGGTGGAGGGCGCGGATGAGGTGCGCCACTACGACCTTTCGGTCGGTGGCACCGCCACGCTGGTGCACACGTGGACGTTTGCCTCGCTGGTGCCCGCGTACAACGGTGACCTGGGCTCCGAGGCCATCACGTTTGTCCCCAACAACGCGCTGACCCGCACGGGTTTTGTCAACGGCCAGGGTCAACCTGACACCGCCACGGGCGGGTTGGGTGGCCTGGTGTTGGTGGGTCACCAGGCAGGCGGTCACGTCTATGCGCTGGACCTTGAGCTTGCGCCCGCCGTCGGCGTGCGGTTGGTGGGAGACTTCCAGACGGGTTTTGCAGAGACCGCAGCTCTGGAATGGGATGCAGCGTCAGACCGGCTGCTCATCTGGCACGGCGACGGGCGCAATGACCTTGAGGTGGCACGCCTGGCGTCAACGCTCCAAGGCAACACGCGCGCGCTGGACAGTGAAGTCACCTACGACCTGCCCGGGGGCGCCAACCATGAAGGCCTGGCCGTGATGGATGCAAGCTTTTGTGTCTCCGGCAACCGCGGCTTGTGGCTCACCACGGATGACGGCGGAAACAACGCGCTCTACCTGTTTGCGTCCTTCCCCTGTCCCTGACCACGCAGTCCAAAAAAATCCAGCGCCAGGCGCGTTGCATCCGGGCCCTGCCCGTCCACAAACGGCATCCAGTTGGGGCCGCCGCTCCACGCGTGACCCATGCCGTCCACGTTCACCAGTTCCACGCGCGCGCCCTGCACCGTCTGAAAACGCGTGACGGTGTAGCCCTTGTGTCCCGCACGCGCGGGCACCTCCACCACCTGCAGCGGCTCAAACGCGCGCGCAGGATCCAATGCGCCATCCACCAGCAAGGTGTTGGCGCCCACAAACTGCAACGCGGCCTGCACGGCGTTGTCCGGGCGGGCAATCCAATCCCCGCTGCCGTGCATCACCAGCACGCTCACCGGGCGCGCCACGTTGCTCTCCTCCAGGCACGCCGCCGCCTTGTGCGCCAGGCGTTCCGGCGCCAGGGGACTGGCCAGCGTGGGTCCCACCGGCGCCACCTGTTCGGGCCAGCCCAACATGCCAAACGCGGCACCGCTCATGACTGCGCCGGCATGGAACACCTTGGGCCGGCAGGCCAGCAGGTGCGCGGCCAGCACGCCCCCGGCAGACAAGCCCATCACGTAGGTTTGTGACGGCAGCAGCGGGTAACGCGCCTGGTAGTCCTTCACCAGGGCAACCACCTCGTCCATCTCGCTCTCATCCCGTCCCGCAAACCAGTTCCAGCACTTCCAGGGATTGCGCAGGCGGGACTGTTCCGGGAGCAGCACCGCAAAACCGCGCTGGGTGGCCCACGCGCGCAGCTGCGTGGATTCCCAGGCGTGCCACGCCGGCTGGTTGCACCCGTGCAGGAACACCACCAGCGGGATGTGGTCCCCCGGCGTCACCCCGGGGAAGAAGAAGCTGTGGCCCCACGTGCTGACATAGGCGGGCGCCACCGGGCGGCGCTGTTCGCGCGCAGCCTGACACCCCAGCAGCGCGCACAGCCCCACCAACGCCGTGAGCGCGTACACCGCCGCGTGGCGTCGGAAGAAGGTCAGTGGCCCTCAGATTCCAGCCAGCGCTCGGCGTCAATGGCCGCCTGGCAGCCGCTGCCGGCGGCGGTGATGGCCTGGCGGTAGTAGCTGTCCTGGACGTCCCCGCAGGCAAACACGCCGGGAATGTTGGTGCTGGTGGCGCCGGTGGCGCCGCTCTTGGTGCGCAAATACCCGCTGTCATGCATGTCCAGCACCCCCTTGAACAGGCTGGTGTTGGGTTCATGCCCAATGGCCACAAACACTCCGCCACAAGCAAAATCTTCAGTCTTGCCGGTGACGGTGTCCTTGAGGACCACGCCGTTGACGAACTTCTGATCATCAAACAGGTACTTCTCCACCTTGGAGTTCCAGCGGAATGCGATCTTGGGGTTCTTGAGCGCGCGGTCCTGCATGACCTTGGATGCGCGCAGGTGGTCCCGGCGGTGGACCAGCGTGACCTTGCTGGCAAAGCGCGTGAGGAACATGGCCTCTTCCATGGCCGTGTCTCCTCCGCCCACCACCACCAGCTCCTTGCCGCGGAACAACGCGCCGTCACACGTGGCGCACGCGCTGGCGCCGCGGTTCTTGGCCTGGTCCTCATTGGGGACGTCCAGCCACTTGGCGGTGGCACCGGTGGCCACAATGACCGTCTTGGCCCGGCGGATTTCCCCGTCTGCCTCAACTTCAAACGGGCGCTTGGAGAAATCCACGCGGGTCACGTTCTTGGAGATGATCTCCGTCCCAAACCGCGCGGCCTGGGCCTTGAACTGGTCCATGAGCTCCGGGCCGGTGATGCCCTTGGGGAAGCCGGGATAGTTCTCCACCTCGGTGGTGATCATGAGCTGGCCGCCGGGGATGTTGGGCACGTCCCCTTCAAACATGAGCGGCTGGAGGTTGGCGCGGCTGGTGTAGAGCGCAGCGGTGTAACCCGCTGGACCGGACCCAATGATGATGACGTTGCGTACCGCATCCACGGGGGGAAATGGCGCGGGGGGTGGTGAAGAACCGGTCTGACCCATGGAATCCTCCAGCAGTGCTTTTTGGGCTTCAACAATTGGAGCCCCGACATAGGCATAGGGTGCACCGCCGTCAAAGCAGTGGGATGCCGTGGGCAGCAAAAGGGTGCCTGGGCGGGCACCCTGCCGCGCGGACCAGGGGGGTGTACATTGCAGGGGCATGGCCCCACGTCCCCGGCGCCCCTGGCGTTTTCGTTATGTGTTTGCGCTGTTCATGGTGCTGGTCACCGTGCCCAGCCTGGCCATCAGCGGGTTTGGCGTGCTGGCCATTGTGGACGCGCGCGCGGTGGCCGAGGCGCGCCTCAAACAGTCCTGGGCCCAACGGTTGCGGCTGCTGGCGGCGGACGCGGCGATACAGCTGCGTGGCCTGGAGGGCGAACTGCACGCGCCCACCGCCGAGACGGATCCCGCCGAGGCCCGCGCCATCCTGGCCCGCAACGCGCAGGCGCAAGCCGCGGCGCTGGAGGCGTTGCTGCCGGAGCTGGCCAAAGAACATTTCCCGGCGGATCTGGCCATGGTGGTGCTGGTGCATGACCCGCTGGCAGAAACACCAAGGGCCACCGCCGAACGCTACCGCCAGACGCTGGACGCGTGGATGGAAGGCCGCGCCGCGGTGGCGGACCTGTTGCGCCAGGACGTCATCACCGAGCTGCGCCTGCCCCCGCCGCTGGACGAATACCGCCTGGAGGCACGGTTGCGTGGGGATGACCTGTTGGCCACGCAGGTGCGCACCCGCGCGGTGCTCTACGCGGTGCTGCTCACGTTGTTCTACGTGGTGCTCATCCTGGGCGTGGTGCTGGTGAGTGTGAGCATGTACCGCCAGGTGCAGCTGAGCCGCTTGCGCACGGACTTTGTGAGCCATGTGAGCCATGAGCTGCGCACGCCGTTGACGTCCATTCGCATGTTCCTGGAGACGGTGCTCAAGGGGCGCGTGCAGTCCCGCGAGGAGGAGCTGGAGTGCCTGCGCACCTGCGCGCGGGAGACCGAACGTCTCTCCCAGATGATTGAGCGCGTCCTGGATTGGGCGCGGCTGGAGGCCGGAAAGAAGACCTGGGTACCCATTGCAACCACGGCCGGTGAGATTGTGGAGCGGGCGCTGGACGCTTTTGCCGTCCACGCACAGGACGCGCCGTACCACCTGGAGCGGCACCTGGAGACCCCGGATGCGCCGCTGTTGGTGGACCGTGACGCCGTCACCGATGCGCTGCTCAACCTGCTGCACAACGCATACAAGTACACGCTGGAGGACAAGCGCATTGACGTGGCGGTGCGCACCCACGGGCGTCACGTGGAGCTGAGTGTGACGGACAACGGCGTGGGCATCCGGAGGCAGGACCTCAAGCGCGTGTTTGACCGTTTCTACCGCGCCGAAGATCTCATGAGCAGCCGCCCCCACGGCAGCGGCCTGGGCCTGGCGTTGGCCAAGCGCATGGTGGAAGGCCAGGGTGGCGTCATCAAAGTGCAAAGCAGACCCGGCGCGGGGAGCACCTTCACCATCTGCCTCCCGCTGGATCTTTCACCCCGCGTGTCCCCCACCACGCCACGCCACCCTGACCCCACCGTCACCGCGGCCACCCCGTGACAGGGCCGCGGCGCTGGACGTATTTGGGCATCCCATGACGGACCACGCACCCCAGCCCGCACCGCGGCGCATCCTGGTGGTGGAAGATGACCCGGCCATCACCACCGGGCTGTCCATCAACATGCGTTATGAAGGCTTTGCGGTGGAGGTGGCCCGTGACGGCAGGTCCGGCCTGGACAAGGCCCTCAAGGGTGGCCATGACCTCATCATCCTGGACGTCATGATGCCGGAGCTCAACGGCTTTGAAGTGCTCACCGCCATACGCAAGGCGGGGCTGGCCACGCGCGTGCTCATGCTTTCCGCCAAGGGGAGCGAGAAGGACAAGGTCATGGGGCTGCAACTTGGCGCGGATGATTACATGTCCAAACCGTTTGGCCTGGAGGAGTTGCTGGCGCGGGTCAACGCGCTGTTGCGCCGGCCAGCACAAAACGCCCCGCGGCTGTCCACGTTTGGCAACGTGCAGGTGGACCTGGATGGCGGCAAGGTCACGCGCAACAGCGTGGCGGTGACGTTGTCCCCCACGGAGATGAGCCTGCTGCAGTGCCTGTTGGAGCGCCCCGGCCGCGTGCAGGACCGGGAGACACTGCTGCGGCGCGCGTGGGGCAATGACTATGACGGGACCGCGCGCACCGTGGACAATTTCATTCGCGCGTTGCGCTCCAAACTGGAAGATGACCCGGAGAACCCGCGCCACATCATCACGGTGCGGGGGATGGGGTACCGCTTTGATGTCTGAGCTGCGTGGTGGCCTGGTGTGGATGCTGCTGGTGCTGGCGGCGTGTGGCGGCCCTACGCGCCGCGCTGAGACGCTCTACAAGCAGGGAGACAACCTGGGTGCCCTGCGCGTGGCCCGCACCGCGCTGCGCGGTGAGCCACTTCCGGACGAGGAGACCAGGCGGCTGCGCACCGTGCTCATCCTGGGCGCGCGCAACATCCTCAACGCGCCGGACACCAACAGCAAGGAGGACGCGTTTGAGTTGTTTGAGGCGCTGCCGGACGGCAGTGATGAGCGGCAGCGTGCCGCGCAGCGGGTGTTGCGCGTGATGGCCCGCCACGCCGACGTGAAGGACCTGCAGCCCGCGCTGCTGGCACTTGAGCCGGAGATGGGTGACGAGAGCCAGGTTCGCAGCAACCTGCGGCTCATTGTGGAACAGACGCGGGGGACGGTGGCCGCGGTGTGGGCCGCCCGCACCGTGGTGGAACGCTGGCCGGATGATGCAGACCGTTGGGTGGACCTTTCCGGCGCGCAGGCCGCCGCGGGCCAGTTTGATGACGCCAGGCGCACCCTGCTGGACGCGGAGAAACGGCTGGCCGCGCATTGCCATGACCTGCCCATGCGCATGGCGGGATATGACAAGGTGCGCCGGCAGAGCGCCTATGGCGCGCTGGAGGTCCAACGCTGCCGGACCTTCCCGGCGCTGGCCGCGCGCGCGCTGGCGTACGCACAAAAGCGCAACCCCGCCGCCCAGGACCTCACGGGCACCATGTTGGAGTTCCCCGAAAAAGCGGATGGGGCCTGCCCTGCCGGCGGCGGCACCGCCGTCAAGGCGGACTGGACCAACCCCACGCACGTGGTGCTGTTGAGCCCGGCGCCAGATGCGTGGTGGCTTGACGGGGTGCCACAGGACAGCCACCTGGGCCCGGTGGCGTCGGGGAAACACCGCGTGACGTTCCGCCAGGGGAAGGTGTGCGCCAGCGTGGAGTTGGATGCCGCCGCAGGTGGCGCCACCGCATTGCGTACCGAGAAGATGGACCTCCCGGCGGACTTGGGGCGGCCCTGAGCGACTGGGGCGGTTGAGGTCAACCGCGGCGGCGGCGCGCCAACACCAGCACGGCCATCAAGCCAAACGCCCACGGCCCCACCGCAGTTGGGACGGTGGCGCACGTGCAGGAGTCCTCCTCCGGTGCGTCCCCTCCACCGCCCGCTCCCGGGTCGGTGCCGGAGGTTCCGCCGCTGGTCCCGCCGGACGTGTTGCCGCTGGTGCCGCCAGACGTGTTCCCGCTGGTCCCGCCTGAGGTGTTGCCGCTGCTGCCCGCGTCCGGTTCGCCGGTGACGCAGCTGTTGTTCCCCGGGGCGCATACGCTCAACCCCGCCGTCCCGGTTGGCACGCAGCTGTAACCGCGTGGACAGTTGCAATCCGTGCTGCAGGACCGTGAGCACAGTGAAGACGTCCCGTCACTCACGCACAGGCCACCGGATGCACAATCCTGCGGGGATTCACACGGTTCCCCAAACGCGCCCCCGCCGCTGCCGGCACACTCATTGGGCAACCAGGACCACCCGCTGCCGCACGTGCCGCTCACCGGGCCGGTGTTGTTGCCCGGAACACACTGGTTGCTGCCCCCGCACCAACCGCACCCATCCACCGGCGTACACGCACCACAACTGGCGTATTGGCAGGCGCCACCCCCGCCGCTGCTGCTGGTGCCTCCCCCGCTGCAGTCATTGGGATCCCACACCCAACCGCCGCACGTTGCCGCACCGTTGAACGGGGCGTTGCTGCTGCCGTTGCGGCAGGTGTTGTCCCCCGGGCACCAGCCGCACCCGTTGTTGGGCGTGCACCCGCCGCAGGACGCAAACCGCGCGCACGGGTCATTGGACCCGGCATCCGGCACCGCACCACCGGAGGGGTACACAGCGCACACGCCGTTGATGTCATCCTGGGACAGGTTGCGGACCAACCCGCCCGCGTACGTGGGGTACATCACCGCGCCGTTG
>Ga0154020_10003717_pt1 | contig 18299 bp, 14 predicted proteins | sample Klosneuvirus_201_FD_109709 | JGI IMG/M metagenome (GOLD analysis project Ga0154020, IMG submission 109709) | Active sludge microbial communities from wastewater, Klosterneuburg, Austria - Klosneuvirus_20160825_MG | ecosystem: Engineered > WWTP > Aerobic digester > Activated sludge | place... | reverse complement strand
GCCTCGACATGCTCGCCCTGGTGGCCAGCGTCGCCGCCGAGCTCGGCCATCGCCTCGAGCTCCGCCTCGGCGTCCACACCGGCCCCCTCGCCGCCGGCGTCATCGGCACGCGCAAGTTCAGCTGCGACCTCTGGGGCGACACCGTCAACATCGCCAGCCGCCTGGAGTCACACGGCGTGGTCGGCGCCATCCAGCTCAGCGAAGCGACCTGGCGTCGCATCAAGGGCCACTTCGAGGCCACCCCGCGCGGCCAGATCCAGCTCAAGGGCCGCGGCGACATCGCGGCGTTTCTGGTCACGCCGCCTCAGGGTGCCAGGCAGACCACGTCGGCGTCGGCACCCGAGACCTCGACCGGACCGAACCCGGCGCGGTAGCCGCGCGACTCGCAGAAGTTCCAGCTGGCGACGCCGCAGGTGACGGCATCGGGGGTGCAGCGAGAGGCGAAGCCGGACAGCGCCGCGAGCGTGGTGTGCACGACGGTCGCGCTGGCGCTGGCCAGGCAGGTGACCTTGACGGTGTCTCCAGCGCTCTCGATGGGGCCGAAGCCACTGACCGCGCCGGCGGCCATGCAGTAGCGGTGGACCGCGGTCAGGCAGCGCGCACCGTAGCGCTCCTGGATGCCATCGCAGGCCGGCACCAGCAGGCTCAGGGCGGCATAGCTGGTGGTGCGCACCTCGCCCGGGCTGCACATCACGGCGCCCGGCGAGGGCGCGTGGCCCGAGGGCGGCGCGACCCCGCTGACGAAGCAGTCCAGGCTGCCGCCCAGCGTCTCGCAGTAGCGATGCGCCGCGGTCGCGCACGCCAGACTGCCGCTGCTGTCCCACGCGGTACAGCCGGGCTCGAGCGCGCTGAGGTCGGCGTTCACGACGTCCTGGCGCCCGGTGAGCGGACAGGCGCAGGCCCGGTCCCGGCACACCGCGCCCGCGGGACAGCGCGCGCCGCAAGCGCCGCAGTTCATGGCGTCGCTGTCGAGGTCGACACAGCGCTCCTGGCACCCGGTCCTGCCGGCGTCACAGCCGCACACGCCGCGACGACACGGATCCCCCGCGTCGCAGGTGACACCGCAGCCACCACAGGTGGCGCTGCTCCAGTCGATGCAGGCGCCGCCACAGAAGCTCTGTCCCGCGTCGCAGGGCACGCCGCCGTCGGCGATCGCACACAGCTTGGCGGCGACGCCCGCCGGCACGCCGAGGGGCGGCGGCGTGGGCAGCTGCGGCGTCTTCCCGGTGAGCGCCTGCAGGATCACGCAGCCCGCCAGCAGGGTGCCCGCCGGGCTGGGGTGGCTGCGGTCGGGGTCGTAGAGTTCGACGCCCGGCAGCTCGAGCAGCGCGATCTGCCAGGACGCGCCGACCCGCGCGACGACATCGCCGTTGTGCGCTGCGGCCATCCGGTAGCGCAGCTCGAGCGCCTCGGTCAGCGCCTGCGGCTCGGCCTCGACGTCGCGCCTGGCCCAGGTGGCATACCAGACCCCGCGCGCGCCGGCGTCGCGCAGCGCCCCGGCAAACAGCGCGGCATGCTGGTCGAAGCTGGCGGCCGAGGACACCGGCTCCAGGCTCTGGCCCTGGATCACGACCGCGTCGAAGCCCCCACTCGCGATGCGCTCGCGGGCTCCGGTCGAGGTCCAGTGCTGCGCCAGCGTCGCGCCGCCCACGGTGACCGAGTCGACCTCGACGCCGCCGCCGGGCGTCGCCGCGCCCAGGGCGCGCACCACGGCGGGCAGGTCATTGACGTAGGTATAGCTGTTGCCCACGAACAGCACGCGCAGCGGCACCCCGGCATCGGCATCGGCCTCGGCCGCGCTGGCGTCGGCGCCGGCGTCGCGTGGTGACGCGCCACCACCCGGAGGCAGCTCGCACCCGGCCACCAGCCACAGCGCGACCAGCACGGCGCGAGCCATCCTCGCATGGTAGCACCCGCCTGCACCTGGCCCTGCGCCAACAGTGTTGGCTCGGCCGCCGGGGCACTAGCGATAGAACATGGTGAAGCGGTAGCTGTGATCGAACCGGCCGGCGGCGTAGTCGGCCGCGCACATGCCCGCAGGCGCCGGCGCAGCGCAGGTCGTGAGGTCGCTGAAGTAGTTGGGGCTCACGGTGTCGCGCTCGTAGAAGGTGGCGTAGTAGCAGCGGTCGCGCCCGGCCGGCAGCGGCAACATGCGCATGAAGATCCCCGCGTGCAGCGGCGTGTTCACGGTGTAGTTCGCCGCCAGTGCCTCGTTGAAGCTATCGACGAAGTGGCTGACGCTGATGCAGCCGCGGCCCTGCGCGAAGTGCGAGCCCTGGCCCGCGGCGCGGCACTCGGCGTCGCGCACCGGATCGACCGGGAAGCAGCTCGGGCTGTTGCCGCTGATGCGGACACAGAACTGGCCGGCCGGGTCGCTGGTCGTGCCCATGACGCGCACCAGCGGCCGGCAGCCGGTGCCCATGACCATGAGCTGTCCCGGCGGGCAGGCCCCCGCCGCCAGCGTCACGCACTCGACCGCGCCGGCGTCGTTGATGACGGCGGCCTGTCCGCTCGGGCAGCCGAGGCTGGAGGTCGGGTAGGTGTTCGGGCGGTTGGTCCAGAAGCTGGCCTCGGAGCGGTAGCAGGCGCCCCAGAACTCGCCGCCCGACATGTTGCGGCAGGTCTGCACGGCCTGGCCATAGCTCAAGGCGAGCGTGGTCGGTCCGGCGTCGCTCAGCGCCGGCAGGGCCGACAGCGCCGACCCCATGCCGCTCGCGGTCACCCCGGCGCGGAAGTCGAGCCCTGTCCCGGGGTAGACCACGTCGAGCGTGATCGGCGCCCGCTGCTCGGTGAGCAGATCCTCGACCACCACGTCGACCGCGTAATGCCCGGGCTGCGCGCCGGACGACGCCACGATGGTCGTGGTGCCGCCGAAGGAGAACATGCTGGAGTCCGGCATGCCGCGCAGGGGATCGCCGACCAGGCTGTACTGGAACTGGCCCGAGCCGCCGCTGAGGTGGGGCGCGAGGTCGAAGCTGCCGCCCGGGCTCAGTCGCGGCGCGGTCGGGCAGCCGGTCACCGCGGTGGCCAGCGTGATCGGCGGCAGGCAGCGCACCGGACAGCTCATCTCCTTGATGGCGCTGCCGCCGCGGATGCGCAGCTTGAGCATGCCACTCTGGTCAGACGTCGCGTTGCAGACCATCGACAGCGCGAGCGCGTTGCTGCTCGGCGTGGCGCCGGCGCGTGGCATCACGGTGAGCCACGGCGGCGCCTCCACCACGGCGTCGAGCGCGGCGTTGCCGGTGAGCCCGGCCAGGTCGTAGCTGACGTCCTTGCTGACGCCGGCTGCGAAGGTGAGGTTCATGGGGCACTTCCAGCAGTGCACCTGCACCTGCTGGTTGACGGTGGTCGGCGCGTAGCAGCTCGCCGGCGCGTCGGTGACGCGGACGTTGACCGTGGTGGGCGTGGCCTGCGTGCAGGCTCCCGACACCATCGGCGTGCCGCCGGGCGCGCTGAAGGCCAGCCCATTGCCCAGGTCCAGGACCTGATCCTGGAACGGCGTGCCGTTGATGGCGACCTGGTACTGGCTCGACGCCGTGCTGCCGGGCGTCGGGTTGCCGCCCGAGATCGCCAGCGGCAGCTCGCCGCTGCCGGCGATGATGGGCGGACCGTAGCTGACCCCGAGCGGCGGCGCGCAGCGGAACTCGCACGACTGCCGCACGTCGTTCATCCGCGAGTCCGTGATGTGCAGGTCGGCGCTGGCCGCGCCGGCCCCGGAGCAGTCGCCCACCAGCTGGACCATGGTGGACGCGCCCGGAGGCGAGCTCAGCGACACGGTCAGGTTGCTGGCCGCGCCGCCGCCGGTGACCGACACCGCCGCGGTGTAGCCGGGCTCGACGGGACCCACGGTCATCAGGCCCGCCGTGCACTCGTTGGGCCGGCCAGCGATGAACAGCGCGTCGGCCAGCGCGCCGCAGGTCAGCGCGATGGTGGCCGGTGGACGCTCGATGCAGTTGACCAGCCGGTTGATGGTGATCCCGCCAGTCCCCCCCGCGAACCCCAGGGTCCCGGTCACTACGCCCTCTCCGACGCGGTCGCAGCGGAAGGTCGGCGTCGGGCGGGTGAAGACATGAGTGGTCGTGGTCAGGCGCTCGGTCTGCATGTGGTCGGACACCTGGCTGACGGCGCCGGACGCCCGGGTGCGCAGCACGAAGTCAGCCCCGTCGGGGGCCATGGGCAGCGCCGTCGCCGTCACCAGGAAGGACTCGCCCACGCCGGCGACGATGGGTCCCTTGTCGGGTCCGAAGAGGAACGACAACGAGGCCTCGCGCTTGACCCCGAGGCGCCTCGGGATCGAGCTCAACGGGCTGGCGATGCGCACCCTGCCGGTCATGTCGTCGAGGCTGGCGGACGACCCGGTCGCCGCCGGGGAGTCGAAGACCAGCGCCCCGAGCTGGTTCGGCAGCACCACGCTGCCGGGCGGCAGCACGCTCGAGGGCACCGTGAGCACGGCGTTGACCTTGCCCGGCGCGACGGCGACCGGCCCCGGGTCGATGAGGTACGTGGGCCCCGGGCTCTCGAACACACGCTTGATCTCCAGGCGCATTTCGGCGGTCACCGCGCCGGGGTCGAGCGTGACGGCGAGGAACCCGTCGTCGCTGACCGCGGTGCCGCCGCCGGAGCCGATGACGATGAGGTCGTCGGACTCGTCGCTGCATGCCGCGATGAGCACGCTCGTGAGCCCGAGCACAAAGCATGCACCGCCGACCCGATCGCGAACCGATCGATTCACCATGTCTGTCCCCCCGGATGACCACAACCACTACGTCGCCGACGCCACAATGGATCGACTCGCCGCGCGATCCCTACCTCTCACCACACGAAACCCTGGGCACGGGTACAAATCCGGTCGCCGGGACCCAAAGCCGCGCACCATGTAGCCATGCGCGCTGTCCTCCTCGTCGGCCTGCTCATGCTGTCTGGGTGTGGTGACCCGGCCTGGCTCCTCCCCGAAGGCGAGGCGCTGGCGACGGCGCGCAGCGAGCTCGCGACGCGCGGCATCCAGGCCACCGACACCACGCACGTCGTGGACGGCGTCATCGTGTGCGACGGGGCCGCGTGCGACCCGCCGCGCTCGCTGACGCTCGATGGCTGGGATCCGGCGCGCAGCATCGGCATCGAGTATGTCGCCGACGACGATCCCGACTTCGGCGCGGGGACGATCTACTCCGGACCTGCCGCCAGCGAGCGCCTGCAGGCGGCCGTCGACGCCCGGCTGGCCGGCGCAGCCAAGGTGCTGATCGTCCACCAGTGGGCGCACGAGACGGAGGCGCTGTGCCGGGACCAGTTCCTGTCCAGCCTCAGAGCGCGCCTCGACGCGCTCGGGCTGTGACCGGCCCCTCGCCCCCCGGCGCCGGCGTGCGGTCAGCCTGCTCGACACCTCTTGCCCATGAGCTGCGCGAACCTGTCCCTCGCGTTTCGCGTGCTATCCTGGACGCCATGAAGATCGCCACAGGGCGCGTCGTGAAGGGCGCCGTGGTGACGCGAACGCGGTTTCCCGAAGGTGCCCGAGTGCGCATCGTCCAGGAGGACGAGCGGTCGCCCATCGACCTCGATCCCGACGTGGAGGCCGGCATGCTCAAGGGCCTCGAGGAGTTCGAGAACGGCGAGGGCAGGCCTGCCTCGCGCCTGCGCGCGAAGCTTCGGCGCCACTCCAAGTAGCCCTTCTCGGAAGATGTCATCTGGAGCTCCGTACGCGGTCCGCTAATGCGCCGATCGCCGAGATGCAGATCGACGCTGCGCTGCTCTGGTGGCGAGGCAACCGAGAGCTTGCACCGGGCCTTCTCGCGCGCGAACTCGACGCGGCGCTCGGCCAGCTCGCGTACTTCCCGCAGGCGGGCCGCCGCGTGCGCCTCGGCGGGCAGTCAGAAGCCCGGCACCTCCTGCTGCGCCGGTGCAGCTATCACATCTACTACGTCATCGCGGATGACGAGGTGCGCATCGTCTACTTCCGGCACGCCCGGCGCCGCCCCGGTCGGTAGGCTCGCGGGCCGGGACCTCGCCCGCCGAAACCGACACGGCCGGCTGGCGACTCTTCGCCATCCGGCCGTCATCTTCTTCGGTGAATCTTGGAGCGGGAGACGGGACTTGAACCCGCGACGTCCACCTTGGCAAGGTGGCACTCTACCACTGAGTTACTCCCGCGAAACGGGACGTACCCTAGCGGAACGGTTCGGGTTGTCAACCCGAAAAGCACTGAAAAGCGATCATCAGTAGCCGGTGGCCGGCGGGGAGCGGCCACCGGGTACCATGCCGCCATGCATGTCGCCATCACGGGGGCTTCGAGTGGCATCGGTGAGGCGATCGCGCGCGAGTATGCCGCCGCTGGCGCCACGCTGACGCTGGTGGCGCGGCGCCGCGAGCTGATGGAGAAGATCGCGGCCGGGGCCAAGCGCGCCCGCGTGGTGGTCGCCGATCTGGGCGACGTCGTGCACGCGGCCGACTGGGTCGCGCCGGCCGAGGCCGAGCTCGGCCCCATCGATGTCCTCATCAACAACGCCGGGGTGCAGATCGTCGGGCCCACCGTGGATGTCGACCCGCTGGAGGGCGAGCACCTGATCGCGGTCGACCTGCTGGCGCCGCTGCGCATCACGGGCGTGGTGTTGCAGGGCATGCTGGCGCGCAAGGCGGGCGTCATCGTGCAGATCGCGTCGCTGGCCGCGCTGGCGCCGACGCCGGGCATGACGCACTACAACGCCGCCAAGGCGGGCCTGGCCGCCGCCGGCGAGAGCCTGCGCGGCGAGCTGCGCAAGACCGGCGTGCACGTGGTCGTGGTCTACCCGGGGCCGGTCAAGACCGCGATGGCCGACGCCGCGATGGAGAAGTACGAGAAGTCGCGCTCGCTGAACGCGATGCCCGTCGGCACCACCGAGGTGCTGGCGCGCAAGGTCAGGCGCGCGGTGGACAAGCGGCAGGCCCGGGTGATCTACCCGGGCAGCTACAAGATGTCGCGGCTGTTCCCGGGCACCACGCGCTGGTTCCTGGATCGCTTCACGCCGGGGTTCAAGAAGTAGCCCCCCTGCCCTGGCGCCTGCGCTTGCGGCTCGGCGCGGCGCTCTGCTCGACCAGCGGACGGCCGACGCCCTCGGCGCCACGCAGGAACAGGTCGATGACCCCGGGCATGACCTGCCCGAGCGGCGGCTGACCAGTCGAGCCCCACGCCATCAGCGCGGCGAAGACATCGAGCAGGAAGATGTCGGCCAGCATCTGCGCCGGCAGCAGCGAGCTCAGCGCGCCCGAGGCCAGCGCACGCTCGACGTGGCCGACCAGACCGCGGCGCAGCAGATCCTCGTCACGCTCGCCGGCGACCGCGGCGATGCGCCGCAGCGCGACCACGCAGGCGTGGGGCAGGAGCTCGCGCCGACCGCCCCAGGCGGCCTCGAAGCCGGCGCAGGCCTCGGCCAGCACGGCGCGCAGGGGCGTGGCCTCTGCCAGCGCCTCGAGGCGCGCGACGATGCTGCGCTCGCCCTCGCGGATGGCCTCGAGCAGCACGTCCTCCTTGGTCGGGAAGTGAAAGTAGAAGGTGCCGCGCGCCACCTTGGACCGGCGCACGATCTCGTCGATGTTGATGGCCGGGTAGCCGTGGCGCTCGAACAGCGCCATCGCGATGTCATAGAGGTGCTTGCGGGTGGCCTGCTTCTGTTCGGCGCGCTGGTTCACTCGGGCGATAGTAGCCTCTCGACCGGTCGGGCGTCGCTGGCGGGGCGGTGCGCGACCCAGTTGACCAGCGCGGTGAACCCGGTGACGCCGCAGATGACCGCGAGGCGGCCACCGCTGCTGACCGCGAAGGCCAGCGCCAGGTGATAGCCGAAGAACAGCACCGGCACCGCGAGCAGCAGCAGGTCGGGAGCCCCCGGGGCCTGGCGGCGTGCCGCGACGGCGGCCTGCGCGGCGATGGCGCAGCTCACGACCAGTGCGCCCGCCACCGTGGTGCCATGCGCGACGCCGAGGCCGTGCAGCCCGTGGAACGGCAGGAACAGGACCACGCCGACCACGATGGTCAGCAACGCCAGCGGCGCCGCGCGCCACAGCGCCCGCGAAGTCGCGATGCGCGGCCCCAGCGCGCGCGTCAACCAGCACAGCGCGCCGCCGAAGGCCAGGTGCCAGTAGTAGCTCGACACCGGGACGCCGTGCCAGCGGAAGGCCAGGTTGGGATCACTGTTCGACCACGTCCACCAGCCCGCCACCGGGCCCAGGATGTCGAACGGGAAGTCCATCGCCACGATGACCAGGCCGGCGGCGAAGGGCTCGGCCCAGCGCGACAGGGACAGGCGCCGCACCGTGGCGATGCCGGTATAGAGGAAGGCCGGATAGACCGCGGTGACATACAGCGGCAGCTGGTGCTTGTAGAACATCACGGTGAACTGGGCGTGCTTGAAGTTGTCGACCGTGTTGTAGGAGATGACCTCCATGGCCACGCCATAGATGAGGATGGTCAGCCAGGTCGCCAGCGCGAGGCGGTCGCCGCGCCGGTGCGCGCGCAGCGCGTGCACCAGGGTGGCGAGGGCGCAGGTGATGACCACGACCTCGAGGCCGACCGCGGACGGCGCCAGCGAGGTCGGGTCATGAATGGTCACCAGCCAGGTGTCGAGCAGGGTCCTCATGCGGTCCTCGGGTCGCGCGCGGGGGCGTCGCGGTCAGGTTCGCGGGCGGCGTCGCCGCGCACGCCGTAGTCGATCAGCGGGGCCGGGCCGGCGGCGTCGCCGTCGGAGCCACCGAGGGGCGCGCCCGCGCCGCCGAAGACGTCCTCTCCATAGCGGCGGTTGTGGCGCCGCCAGGTCCCGAACAGACGATCCCACACGCCGAGGTTCTGGCCGTAGTTGACGTGGAAGTGCCGGTGATGGTCGTCGTGGAACTGCGGCGGCGGCTGCCACGGCAGCAGCGAGCGCAGGCGCACCCCCGAGTGATCGAGCAGCGCGACCCAGTGCTGGAACACCAGCACGAAGATGAGGCCGCCCACGTGCATGGGCAGCAAGTAGATGGGCGCCATCATGATGGCCTGGTAGGTGAAGAACTCGACCGGGTGCACCGCCGCCGAGGTGAACGCGGTCGGCGTGGTGTTCCTGTGGTGCACCAGGTGGATGGCGCGGAACAGCGCCGGTCGGTGGTACAGGCGATGCGCGAAGTACAGCGCGGCGTCGGTGGCCAGGAAGTACAGCAGCGTGGTCGCCAGCGAGAAGGCGACGCCGTGTCGCCCGAGGTCGAGGTAGACCGCGCTGTGGTTGGCGGTCGCGATGTCGTGCGCGACGACGCCGGACGCCAGCGAGGCGACCAGGAGATTGGCGCTGCCGAGCAGGATGTCGCGGCGCCACAGCGCGGGCGTCGGGAAGCGGCGCGGCTGGCACTTCCAGCTGGCGGCGTCGTCGCGTCGGCGCCGGTAGTACAGCCACTCGAAGGCGAAGCCGACCGCGAAGTACATCCCGAGGCCGCCCGCCACCGACATCGCCAGGAACCCGTAGAGCGTCATGCAGGAGGCAGCCTCGGCGTTTCACTGACGAATGTCAACGAAAAGATCGGCTACCCTGTGGGCGTGCACGCGCGGGTGTGTCGAGCGAGGGCGATGCTGGCGACGGCGCTGGGCTGGGCGCTGGTGCTGGCCGTGGTCGGCGCGCTGGTGGGGTGCAAGCGACGGCCAGGCGCGGGCGGACGCGCCGCCGGGGTCGACTTCAACCAGCGGGTGCTGGAGCTGACGCGCAGCTATCCGGTCGGCGGGTTCGGCGGCTACTGCTGGCCGGCGCCCGCGGGCAGCGACGGCCTGACGCGCGATGTGCGCCTCGGTGACGATGTCGTCGCGCGCGGCGGCGCCGGCGGCACCCACTGTGTCGGGGTCACCTTCGAGGTCTTCTGGCGCGCGCTGGAGAGCTGCCCGGGCGGGGCGGCGGCCGCGCTCGACGCCGCCGCGGCGCGCCGGCTGCGCACCACCTGGTACGTGCCCGAGCTGGGCGGTCAGGGTGCGGCGGCGGCGCTGGAGCAGAGCGGCCTCGGCACCCGCGTCAGCCTGGACGACGCGCGCCCGGGCGACTTCGTGCAGGCCTGGTCGCACAGCGGCCTGGGCCACTCGATGGTGCTGCTGGGCCTGGTGCGCGATGCCAGCGGCGCGCCGACCGCGATCCGCTACTGGTCGAGCCAGCCCTGGACCGAGGGCATCGGCATCGGCGAGACCGCGATCGCGCCCGACGACACCGGCTTCGACCCGGCACAGCTCTACATCGCCCGCGCGCGCTGCCCGGCGCCGGCGGCGCTCGCGCCGGCTACCAGCCCAGGCGCAGCCCGACGAAGGCCCGCGCCTCCCAGAGCATCGGCCGCTCGATCTCCGGCATCGCCCGCGGCAGCGCCGGGATCGTGATCTCGGCGAAGCGGAGCTCGACGCGCAGCGGCTCGGCCACCAGCGACAGAGGCCCGTAGATGAACAGGTCGAAGCGCGTGGTCGCGCTGGCCGACATGCCCAGCCAGCGATCGCCGCCGTCATAGTAGGCATAGTCGATGGGCAGAAGGCCCAGCTGCGGCGCCATGGTCAGCCGCCGGGCCAGTCGGATCGGGATGCGCAGCGCGACCTCGGCGCGGGTGCGCTGGTGCAGCTCGTCGTCGAAGCGCTCGAGGGCGACCAGCAGGAGGCCCGAGTCGAAGCCGCCACGGAGCCCGACCTCCTCGCCGGTCTCACCGGTCATCACCGGGCCGACCGCGAGGCCCGACTTGCGGACTGGACCTGCCGTGGCGGCGACGCTGAGCAGACCGACGATCAGCAGCGCGCGCAGCAGAGTCCTCGCCATGCACCGTGTTTGTGCAAGCCAGGTGCCCGTGCAACGCGGCGGAATGCGGTCGACGGCGCGAGGGTCGACACCCCGATCGGGGTGCGCGCCCACACGGGAACCAAGGTTGCGTGCTGGTGGTGGTGTTGCTCGTGCTCGTGCTCGTGCTCGTGCTCGTGCTCGTGCTCGTGCTCGTGCTCGTGCTCGTGCTCGTGCTCGTGCTCGTGCTCGTGCTCGTGCTCGTCCTGGGGGCGCTGCTGGGGACATCGAGCCCCAGACCGGCTGGGGGACAAGCCACCTGGTCGAACGCGATTCGCCCGCGACTCGCGCCAATTCCGTACGCAATTCCATACGCTTGCGACCCATATCCCACCACGGCACACACCGTGCACTGTGCCCAGGGACCAACCTCGAGGCCGTCATGTCGAACCTGCGCGTGGGTACCAAGGCAGCTCTGATCGGCGTCGCACTCGCCATCGCCAGCGGCTGTTCGGGTGGCGGTCCTCGTGGCCTCGAGCTCGGCGTGTCGTTCGACGAGGTCACCAGCCGGGTCCAGATCACGATGAACCGCGAGCTGGCCGACGGCGAGACGCTGCATGCGCGCGTGCGTCGCGGCGCGGTCGGCACCCTCGACTGCACCGCCTCGATCAATGACCTCGAGCGCGTCGATCAGTTCCGCGTCGCCACCAGCGCCGGCCCCACCTTCTCGGGCCCCACCGTCGACCCGGTCGCCTTCGAGACCCCGTACGACGCCACCTGGCTGGAGCGCCAGCCCACCCCCGCCATGCTGGCCAGCATCGCCGAGGGCGGCCACATCATCGACGTCTGCCTGATGGACGGCGCCGGCGTTGTCCGCAAGGCCGAGTTCGACGTGCGCCAGGCCCTCGACAAGGCCGGCAAGGACGGCAAGTTCGACGGCAACGACGAGGAGCGCATCGCCAGCACCACCGCCTATGCCGAGCGCTGCATCGCCGACCTCGGCGAGATCCCCTTCTTCAAGAAGCTGGGCGACGGCGACTACGAGACCTACAACTGCCTCGACTCGACGCCCATCGCCACCACCGTCACAACGGCCGACGGCACGGTCGACAAGCCGGCCACCCAGGTCAGCCAGTGCGACAACCCGCAGTACATCTACTCGCTGTGCGAGCCCAACGCCGTCACCGGGTCGAGCAACGGCCCCCGCGTCGCGCGTCGTGACAACGACAAGGGCACCAGCTGGGTGCTGCTGTGCCGCAAGGCCCAGGCGCAGGAGGGCACCTACAACGACATCGCGATGATCGGGCACAACCCGTTCACCGGGAAGACCTGCTTCTTCCAGAACGCGCTGTACTCGCGCACCGACGGCCTGCACGTGCCACACCCCGGCGACAAGGTCGCCAGCGAGGCGTCCTCGCAGCAGTCGGAGTCGCTGTGGGAGGGCATCCATGGCGGTATCGGCAGCGGCATCGAGTGCGCCAGCTGCCACGACGCCGACCCCTTCATCCACACCCCGTGGATCGACGGCGCGCGCGCCGCCGACGGCACCGCCGTGGTCCCCAAGATGGGCGAGCACGAGAACTTCGCGCTCGGCTTCAACGACGCGCCCTATTCGCTGATCAACCTGACCGGTCAGGGCTGGACCATGCCGCAGCAGCTGACCGGCCCCGAGGTCGCGGCCTGCACGCGCTGCCACCGCATGGGTGACGGACGCTGGACGCGCGACTGGCTGACCCGCCTGAACGGCACCGACACCTCGTGGACCGGCATCACCAGCGAGAGCCACCGCAAGTTCGGCAAGGTGTTCTGGATGCCGCCCGACGTGGACGGCCTCGACGCCACCAGCTTCCCGACCTCGGACTATGGCAAGGCGATGGCGTACATCATGGGCTGCGGCGACGGTCAGACCTGCGCCAAGGCGCAGCTGCCGACCAAGCCCATCGTGGACGAGGGCGAGCTGCCCAGCATCGAGCTGACCGGGGCGCCGCTGGCGCGCGCCGCGCTGGCGGTGCTGGGCGCCGACGTGTCGGATCCGTCGTGCCCGGGCGGGCAGTGCGCCAGCCGGCGCTGCGCCGAGTGCCACTCGGTGTCGAAGAACGGCCTCGAGCGCTGGAACACGTACACCCAGGCGGCCTGGCGCGAGTGCAAGCTGAAGACGGATCCCGAGACCATGAGCCAGGCCGACGCCCTGGGCGCGGTCAACTGCATGCGCGTGGTGCCCAGCGACCCGAGCTCGGTGTTCGAGGCGCAGAAGCTCGGCGTGCTGACCACCGGCGTGCAGTACGGCCTGTTCCAGCGCCTGTTCCGCAAGGCCTACGGTGACGACTGGATCATCGAGTACACCCGCTTCAAGTCGCGCGTGTCGATGCCCAAGGGCAACCACCCGCGCCTGAGCCAGCGCGAGTTCGCCATCCTGACCAAGTGGTTCGGCGATGGCCTGCCCAACCTGTCGAGCGAGCTGCGCGAGCCGCCGCCGCCCGCGACCTGCGAAGACTCGATCGACGCGCCGGCGCTGGCCGCGCACGCCACCGAGATGGGCTTCGAGGGCTGGGGCGCGCTGAACCGCGAGGCCGGCATCCGCATGTTCGGCTGCACCAGCGCGGACCCGGCGCAGTGCTTCGCCAGCGCCACCGACCGCACCGGCCAGTGGGGCAACGAGACCGGCACCGTGCGCGAGCTCAGCGCGTTCAACTTCCGCACCTCGTTCTGGACCCGGTCGTCGGCCGACGGCCGCTTCGTCGGCAACGGCGGCGGCGCCATGTCGGGCGCGACCATCACCGACCTCATGACCGGGCGCGACATCGCGGTCAGCGCGTCGTACGACCCCGGCTTCTTCCCCGACAACTCCGGCTTCATCTTCCAGGGCTCGATGGGCGGCGCCGGGATCTGCCGCCAGAGCCTGCTCGAGCGCGACACCAGCATCGACTTCTCGGAGCCCGAGTGCATCACGGCTTCGGGGATCAACCTGTACCAGCACGTGGCGCGCGGCCTCGGCGGCAGCGGCGACTACTTCATCATCAACAGCCAGTTCACCAGCGACTCCGGCGGCAGCGGCCAGGATCCGTCGGCGTCGTTCAATGCGTCGTCCACCATGAAGTTCTCGCCCATGGTCTTCAATGGCTCCAAGTACGAGCAGCTGCCCTCGGTCATCGTGGACTCGCCCTACGAGGGTGACTCGGTGCTGTCGCCGTCGATGCGCCTGGTGGCCAGCCGGCTGGCGGGCCCCGAGGGCAAGTCGCTGGGCTATGTGGTGCGCAAGGTGACCGCGACGCGCACCGGCACCGCCTACCGCGTCGGGATCGACCAGAAGGTCGCCACCATCTGCGCTCCCGGCGCCAAGGTCAGCTTCTCGTTCGACGAGCGCTTCTTCGTGACCCACCACTATGACCAGGGCGGCGCCAACCTGTGGCTGTTCGACCTCAAGGACGGGTCGAAGCGCCAGATCACGCGGGTGCCGGCGGGGCAGAAGGCGCTGTTCCCGCACTTCCGCTCGGACGGCTGGATCTACTTCCTTATCAAGGGCGGTGACCGCGAGTACCTGGCCGGCAGCGACGCGGCGATTCGCCTCAAGGCGTCGAACCCGTGACGCAGGCGCGCGCCATCGCGTTCGCGACCCTGGTGGTCGGGGCGGCCCTGCTGGGCTGCACCGGCGCCGGGTCGGACGGCGGCGCGCGCGAGTTCCCGGCCGCCGGCGCCAGCGGCAAGGCCGATGTGCTGGGCCGCAAGCTGGCCGGGGTGGCGGCCCCGTACGAGGCGGCCGAGCTCGACGATGACGTGATGCGCACCGATCAGCTGCAGCGGCGCACCGCGGCGTGGGCCACCGCGCTCAAGGTGCTGGAGGAGGTCCCGCTGCTGGGGCTGGCCGAGTCGGCGGCGGCGCACGAGGAGATCCGCCTGCCCGAGGGCGAGGTGCCCAGGGTGCCGCGCTTCGAGACCTGGTACGGCATCGACGATGTGAAGCGGGTCTTCGTGCATCTGTACGAGGGGCTGGGCGCCAGCGGGCGCGCGGCGCGCGAGGGCTTCGGCGCGGCGGCCATCGAGGCCGCGCTGAAGTGGAACGCCGATGCCCTGGACCGGTCGGATCGCTGGCCGCTGGAGCGCTACCTCGACTTCGTGCAGAAGCTCGGCGTCTGCACGCCGGGGGCGGCGCCCGACGTGTGCGCCCGCGAGGTCGCGGCCAGCTTCGGCGGCGCGGTGTCGGGCAACGCGCGCATCCTGTACAGCCCGGCCACGGTGAAGCACCTGCTCGGCAACTACGCCAAGGTGGTCGATTGCCTGGGTGGGCTGGATGCGGTGAAGCTGGACGCCCAGCCGGTGGACGCCGCGAACTTCTCGGTCTGCTTCGGCGACGAGCTGCCCAGGGACGCCGTGCTGGTCAAGGCACAGTGGGTGCGCGATCTCGGCGAGGGGCTGCCGACCTGGGACACCGACGCGGCCGCGCTGACGCGGCGCCTGGGCAACAGCGCCGACTGGGGCGAGGAAGGCGACCGCCGCGCCCAGCCCGGGGCCGACGAGATCTACACCATCCGCCTGCGCGACGGCAGCGTGTTCAGGCTCGCCGGGCTGCACATCATGACCAAGGAGCTGCGCCACTGGCAGTGGACCACGCTGTGGTGGAGCGACAAGCCCGACAGCGATTTCGGCGCCGACCGGCCCGCCGTGATGAAGGACCGCGGCGGCGTGTTCGTGAACTACAAGATGTGCTCGGTGGCCTGGTATGGCGAGGACGATGCGCAGGCGCCTGATGCGCCCGGCCGGTATGCCGGGGCGCCGTCGCTGGCGGCCGCGCTGCGCGCCGTCTCCGGCGCCACTGCGGGCGCGCCGACCTGGTGCTCGAACCCGTACCTCGAGCATGGCCGCGGCAACGCGCGCTCGAACTGCATCGGCTGTCACCAGCATGGCGGCGCCACGGTGGCGCACGACCTCGATGGCGACGGCAAGCCCGACCCCTTCATCCTGGAGAAGGTCATCGCCGACGAGGCGCGCTTTCCCGACACCGGGCGGCGCCAGCTGCGCAAGGTCTTCCCGGCCGACTACCTGTACTCGTTCAGCCGGGTCGACGACTTCGCCCACGTCATGCAGTCCGAGATCGGCTACTTCGAGGGCGCCGACGCCGACGCCGTGCGGCCCCGGGTGACGCACACGCTGGGCCTGACCGGCGACGCCGCCGCGGGCGCCGCGCTGTATGAAGGCAACTGCGCACGTTGTCACGGTGTCAATGGATTGGGTGGTGGCCGGGCGCCTTCTCTGGCCGATCGGGTGCCGATGCGCGAGGACGACGCGCTGCTGCGCACGCTCATCCAGGGCAAGGGCGACATGCCGCGCTGGGGCGACCGCTTCGAGGATCAGGCGCTGGCCGACCTGCTGGCCCACCTGCGCGCGAAGTTCGGCCGCCCGCAGCCGTAGCCCCGCGGCGTCAGCCCCGCGGCGTCTTGCGCGCTGGCAGCTTGCGCGCTGGCGCCTTGCGCGCTGGCGCCTTGCGCGCTGGCAGCTTGCGCGGGCGCTTGCGCTTCGGGGCCGCCGCACCGAGGCGCTCGGTCACGCCGGGCAGCAGCGCCAGCAGCTTCTTGGGCGCCACCGCGCGATAGCTCTCCGCGATCCACGCGCACAGGAGCTCGACCGGGACCTCCTCGTCGGGCGCGAAGCGCGCCGAGATCCAGCCGCTCTTGCCCAGGCCGTAGCCGGTCGGCGACGCGAACGGCAGCGTCAACGCCGCGGCGCCCGACTCGGGCAGCTTGGTCGTGATGCTGAGGCCAGCCTCGGCGGCGTGCATGAACACGAAGACCTTGCCCTTGACCTTGAGGGCGCGCTCGCCCCAGGGAAAGTCCTCATGGGTCTCGGGGTAAGCCAGGGCGAAGTCACGCAGTGCGGCCTCGCTGGGGTGCTTCGGCTTGCGGCTCGCCATGGCGGCATCATGTGATGGAGCGCGGCGCGGGTAAAGCGCGCGCAGAAATGCCGCACCTGTGCGGTGGCCGCATCGGCAACCCGGCGAAGCTGCTACCATCGCCGCCGAGGGGGCGCCAGGGATGGCCGGGGGCATCGACACCGAGGTCGCGCGGACGGCGTGGGAGCACAGCCCCCTGGCCACCATCCTGCTCGACGAGCACCAGCGCATCCGCCACATCAATCCAGCGGCGGTGCTGCTGCTGGGTCGCGGCGCCACCGAGCTGCGCGGCAACGACTGGAGCGAGCTGTGCACCCCGCTGTTCCAGCCCATCGCGCGCACCCGGCTGGCCGCCGCTGCGGCGCCGATGATCCTCGACATGGTCGGGCTGCGCGGCCCGCTGACCCTGAGCTGGCACGTCGCCCGGCTCGCCGATGGCGGCACCCTGCTGGTCGGCGTCAACATCACCGAGGAGCACCACGCCCAGCTCCAGCTGCGCGCCAGCGAGGCGCGCTTCCGCACCCTGGTCGACCACGCCCCCGAGGCCATCCTGGTGCTCGACGTCGACGCCTCGGCGTACGTCGACGCCAACGCCAACGCCGAGCGCCTGCTGGGGCGCAGCCGCGATGAGCTGTGCGAGCTCGATCCCGATGCGCTGGCGCCGCCGACCCAGCCCGACGGACGCAGCTCGCACCTGGCCGCGCAGGCCTACCTGCGCCAGGCTCTGAGCGGCGAGACCCAGGCCTTCGAGTGGACCTACCGGCACGCCAGCGGCGCCGCGCTGGCCACCGAGGTCCACCTGCTCCGGCTGCCCGACGAGGCCCGCCGCCTGGTGCGCGCCTCGGTGCGCGACATCTCGGAGCGCCGCCACCTCGAGCAGCTGCGCCAGCGCAGCGCCGAGCTCAGCGAGCAGAACCGCCTCATCCTGGCCGCGGCGCGCCTGAAGAACGACTTCATCGCCAACATGTCGCACGAGCTGCGCACGCCGCTGAACGCCATCATCGGCTTCGCCGAGCTCCTGATGGACGGCCGCGTCGGGACGCTCGACGACGAGCAGCGCGGCTGCATCAGCGACATCCTGAGCAGCGGACGCCACCTGCTGACGCTGGTCAACGGTGTCCTCGACCTGGCCAAGCTCGAGGCCGAGCGCCTGGAGTTCTTCCCCGCCGAGGTCGAGCCGGCCGCCCTGGTCGAGGAGGTCGCCGCCACCCTGCGCGGCCTGCTCGGCGACAAGCAGCTCGGCCTCGAGGTGGTGGTGGATCCCGGCCTGCCGTCGCTGTTCATCGACCCCGGCAAGCTGCGCCAGGTGCTCTACAACTACCTGTCGAACGCCATCAAGTTCACCCCCGCAGGAGGCCACATCACGCTGCGCCTGCAGGCGGACGGCCCGCGCCGCTTCCGCCTCGAGGTGACCGACACCGGCATCGGCATCAGCGTGGCCGACCAGGGCCGCCTGTTCACGCAGTTCCAGCAGCTGGACGCCGGCCCGGGCAAGCGCCACCAGGGCACCGGCCTCGGCCTGGTGCTGACCAAGAAGCTGGTCGAGGCCCAGGGTGGTCAGGTCGGCGTGTCCAGCCTGCCGGGCCAGGGCAGCACCTTCTTCGCCGTGCTGCCCCGGCGCGCCGGCGGACCGCAGCCGCTGTACACCCCGGTGGCCACCGCCCGGGTGCCGCGCGTGCTGGCGCTGG
>Ga0154020_10003715_pt1 | contig 18313 bp, 17 predicted proteins | sample Klosneuvirus_201_FD_109709 | JGI IMG/M metagenome (GOLD analysis project Ga0154020, IMG submission 109709) | Active sludge microbial communities from wastewater, Klosterneuburg, Austria - Klosneuvirus_20160825_MG | ecosystem: Engineered > WWTP > Aerobic digester > Activated sludge | place... | reverse complement strand
GGCCACCGCGTTGGCCACCGAATCGGCCACCGAATCGGCCGCGGAACTGGCCACGGAATTGGCAAACAATGTCGGCGACGCCAAGGGTGGCGCGGCGGCCCCGCGCATGAGCTACAGTCGGCGCCGGCGCTACGGTGCATCGCACATCGGCGCCCGCGTGCGCCAGGTCGACTCCCTGCTCGAACGCATCGCCGGCTATGCCGACGAGATCGCCACGCGGCGCCAGGATCTCGCCGCCTTTGCGGCGCACAGCCTTTGGCTCAACGCGGGCTTGACCGCCAGCGCAGGAATCATCCTGGCGTCCACCGCCACCGCCATCGACGAGCTTGCCGCCCGCGCACGGGATGCGCGCCGCGGCTTCCTCGAACTGCCGCAGCTGGAGCGGGACAACGGCGTGATACCCGAAGCGGTGGCTCACGAAGCCCTCGACGCTGCGTGAATTCGCCGTTGCCTCTGCCGGCGCCGCTGCTGTTCGCGGGCGGTGAACGCCGCCTGGCGACGCTCGACGGGCTGGTGCGCTCCCTCTGGCTGGGCGGGATGACCAACTCGCAGGGCAGCCTGGAACCGCGCCTGGAGGCGCTGGCCGAACTGCGCCGCGACCTCGTCCGCGGCGCCATTCCTGCGCCGGAAAACTGGCCCTGGCCGCCGCTTACGATCGCACTGACCTTGCACGAAGCCATCGCCCGCCTGGACCTCCCCCGCTACTGCATGGACCAGCAGGAACTTACCGACACGGTGCTGATGAGCATCCTGTTCCACCTCGACTTGATCGTCGACTATATCGATCGCGGCGCCGGCGAAGAACAGGCGATGCAGATGGCCATCGCCGCCTTCGTCGAAGACTGGCAGGAGCATTGCGACCAGATCGACGAACTGGTCGAGGTCTTCGGCCTGGTGCCCGACGACTGCAAACACGAGCGCTGGGACCGGATGCGCGGCCTGCTGCATTCCTCCGGCTGGCAGGAAGTGCTGCGCATCCGCCGCCTGCTGGAACGCCTCCAGGAACTGTCCAGGATCATTCGCGGGCTCGGCCGCTCGCGGCAGTCGGAGCAGGATGACAAGGCCAGCCAGTCCATCGTCGAAGTCATGGAACAGGCCGTTGCCCTGCGCGCGGAATCGCGCACCGTGCGCGTCCCCGACATGCCGGGCGAGACGCGCGGCATCCACCGCTCCGACCGCATTGCGCGCATGCTGCCGGCCGAGGCCATGCTGCTCGGTCATCCGCACCTGCGCCTGGTGTGGCACGCGCGGCGCGCCGAACGCACGCTGCTCTGTTACGAAGATGACGACCGCATGACCGAAGTGCGCCTGCACCAGGCGCCGGTCATGCAGCCGCGTCCCGGACTGAGGGCCGCGAAACGGCTGGAACTGGGACCGATCCTGGTCTGCGTCGATACCTCGGGCTCGATGCAGGGCGGCGCCGAGGCCGTGGCCAAGGCGGTCGTGCTCGAAGCCATGCGCAGCGCCCATGCCCAGCAGCGACCCTGCCATGTCTTCGCCTTCGGCGGCCCCGAGGAACTGGTCGAGATGGAGCTGGGGGTCGACAGCGACGGCATAACACGTGTCACCGAATTCCTCGGCCAGGCGTTTCGCGGCGGCACCGACATCTGCGGCCCGCTGGAGCGCGTCATCGCCAAGCTCGAAGAGCAGCGCTGGCAGCAGGCCGACCTGCTGCTCGCCACCGACGGCGAATTCGGCGCCACGCCGGAACTCGCCGCGCGTCTGGCCGCCGTCAAGCGCGAACTGGGCCTGCGCGTGCAGGGCGTGCTGATCGCCGACCGGGAAACCGTCGGCCTGCTGGAAGTGGCCGACAGCATCTATCCGGTGCGCGACTGGCGCCGCTATGGCGGCGCGAATGTCGATTCGCCGATCCATTCGCATCGACTGACCGCGATGTATTTTCCCGGCGCCCTGCGCAATGCGGCGAACCAGGCGGCGACCGTTGCCGGCGAAACGGCATCGGCAGCCGTGATCACGGGCCGCCGCCGCGGCGAATCCGCTGACGAAACCAAGGATGGAAAATGAACTTTGCCGCCGAATATTTGGCACAGCTCGAAGCCTTCGCAGCCCGCGGCCCCCTGCCGCGCATCCGCGCACTGCATCTGCCGCCACTACAAGCCGTCGCCGACAACAAGGGCGAGTTCTGCGCGCTGGAACTGGATGACGGATCGCTCGGCCTGTCCTACGTGCTGCTCGACGACACGCTGGCGCGCCTGCGCGATGCCGGCGATAGCATCGGCCTGGCCGGCGCCGATGCCCTGACCGTGGCGCGCCGTTACGCCAGCGCCGACTTTTTCGCGCGGACGGTGGGCTTCGCCGCGGCCAACGCGTTGACGCGCTGCCTGTTCGACCGCGCCGGGTTCCGCCCCGACGACAGCGCCGACTCGATCGGCCAGATAAATCCGCAACCGGGCGAGCGGATCGGCATGATCGGACTGTTCCGGCCACTGCTGGGCCGCATCCTGCAAAGCGGTGCGTCGCTGACGGTGGTCGAACTCAAGGCGGAACTGGCCGGCGAGGGTGAGTGCGCTGGCGAGGGCTATCGCGTCACGCTGGATGCGCAGGAACTCGCCGAGTGCGGCAAGGTGGTGTCGACCAGCACCCTGCTGCTCAACGACACGCTGGACCGCATGCTCGGCTGTTGCCGCAAGGCAAGTTGGTTCGCCATGGTCGGACCGAGCGCAGGCTGCCTGCCCGATGCGCTGTTCGCGCGTGGCGTCACGCTGCTCGGCGGCAGCTGGATCCGGGACCGGCAGGGCTTCATCGCGGCACTGGAAAGCGGCGCATCGCGCAGCGAGTTTGCCGGCAAGTTCGTCCTCACGGCAGACAACTATCCGGGCTTCGCTGCCCTGCTGGCACATGCCTGCGGCACCGGCGCGGCGCACTCGCACTGAACCGACCGCGTCGGCGCCACCGAAAATCAGCCGCCGCAACCACTATGCCGCGCTACTGCGCCGCGCGCAGCGCCGGCAGCGCCGACTGACGCAGCATGGACGAAGCACCCAGCCAGCCCGCAACGACAACCAGAACGACGCCGGAAAGCAGGCCGATGACCCACAGGCCCGGCTGCGGCAAATAATCGAGACGGAAGGCAAAGCGCGCGAGACCCCAGCCGATAAGGCTGGCGGCAATGCCGGCGAGCAGGCCGGCGAGTGCTCCGAGCGCGGCGAACTCGGCCAGCAGGGCAGCGGACAACTGACGGCTGCGAGCACCCAGGGCGCGCAGCACGGCCAACTCATGGCGACGCTCGTCGCTGCTGGCTTGCAGCGCGGCGTAGAGCACCGCAAGCCCCGCCAGCACGGCGAAGCCGAACACCAGTTGCACGGCGCGCGCCACCTGATCGATCGTCGCATGCAGTTGCTTGACCAGTGCCGCAACATCGATCACGGTCAGGTTGGGGAAAGCACGCACCAGTTCGGGTATGGCGGCGGCCTTGTCGACGGGAAGGTGAAAACTGGTGATGAAGCTGACCGGAAAATCGTCCAGCACGCCGGGCGGCGCCATGACAAAGAAATTGACCCGCATCGAATCCCAGTCAAGCTTCCTGAGGCTGGTGATCGTCGCCTCGATCCGGTTGCCGGCGATGTCATAACTCAGGCGGTCGCCCAGCTTCAGGTTCAGCGTCTCGGCCAGCCCCTGCTCCACCGAGAACTCCGCCACCCGCGAATCGCCATGCCAGCGCCCGCCGCTGACCGTGTTGCCGGCCGGCAGCGCCGCCGCCCAGGACAAGTTGAATTCCCGATCGACCAGGCGCTGGGCGCGATCGTCGGCGTAGGTTTCCGGCCCCACGGCACGCTCGTTGACCCGCACCAGGCGACCGCGCACCATCGGCTCCAGTTGCGGCGGCGGCAGGCCGCGCGTCCTGAAAAACTCGGCGATGGCGACACGCTGATCGGACTGGATGTTGATGGCAAACCGGTTCGGCGCATCGGCCGGCACGCGCGCCTGCCAGCTGTCGAGCAAGTCGCCGCGCGCCACGGTGAGCAGCAGCAAGGCCGTGAGGCCGAGCGCCAGTGCCACCGCCTGCACCAGGGTTGCCGCGAGGCGGCGGCGCAAGTTGGCCAGCCCGTGGCGCCAGCCATAACCCCTGCCGGCCGGGCGCAGACGACCCAGGGCAGCAAGCAGCAGGCGCGCCATCAGGGTAAAGAAGCCGAGCGCGATCAGGAAACCCGTCAGCACGATCAGGCCCAGGCGCAGTTCTCCCGCCATCCACAGCATCAGCGCCGCCAACACCATGGCGCCCAGCAGATAGGCGCCGACCGAGGCTGGCTCGGATCCGCTCCACTCGCGCCGCAGCACGCGTATCGTCGGCACCCGTTTCAAGCGCAGCAGCGGCGGCAGGGCGAAGCCGATGATCAGCGTCAGCCCTACCAGCAGGCCATGCAGCCAGGGCAGCAGCGATGGCGCCGGCAATCTTGTCACCAGCAAACCGGCCAACAGCTGTTGCAGCGCCGCCTGCACGGCAAAACCCGCCGCGCAACCGGCCAGTGTTGCAGCGATCCCGAACAGCAGGAATTCGCCGCCGTGAATCAGCAGCAACTGCGGCCCGGACGCGCCCATGCAGCGCATCACCGCGCAGCCGTCGAGATGCCGCCGCATGTAACGCTCGGCCGCCAGCGCCACGGCCACCGCGGCAAGAATCACGGCCAGAAGTGCCGCCAGACGCAGAAAGCGCTGGGCCCGCTCCGTCACGTTGCGAATCTCGGGCCGCGCGTTGTCCAGACTTTCGATCTTTTCGCCGCGCCCGAGTTGCGCTTTCGCCCAGGTTTCGTAAGCCGACACGGCAGCAGCCTCGCCAGCCAGATGCAGGCGATAGTTGACCCGGCTGCCGCTCTGGATCAGGCCGGTCGCCGGCAGATCGGCGAGGTTGATCATCAGGCGCGGCGCCAGGGCAAACACGTTCATGCCGCGATCCGGTTCCAGCGTCAGCACCGGACCGCTGACAACCGCGATTTGTCCCAGTGCAAGCGAAGTACCCGCGGCAAGACTCAGCGTGGTCGCCAGGCGTTCATCGGGCCAGGCTTCGCCCGCTTGCGGGACATGCGGATTTTCGGCATCGGGGGCGTTGAGTACCGGAGCGGTGCGCAAGGTCCCACGCAGGGGATAGCCCTTTGAAACCGCCTTGATTTCGGCCAGCAAGGCTGCACTGCCCAGACTCACCATGCTTGGGAAGGTGGCGCTTTCGGCCTGTCGCAGGCCACGTACCGCCGCTTCCTGGCGAAACCTGTCGACCCATGGATGGTCGGCGGTCAGCAGCAGATCGCCACCGAGCAACTGGTGCGACTCAAGCCTCAATGCCTGCTCCACGCGGTCGGTCAGAAAACCGACGCTGGTCAGCGCCGCCACGGCCAGCATCAGGGCGATCCCCAGCACGGTCAGCTCGCCGGCGCGCCAGTCGCGGGCGAGCATGCGCAGCGCAAGCCGAATGGATGACGACACGGCTACCATGCCCGCATCTGTTCGATGGACTGCTCGACGCGGTCGAGCGCGATGACCTCGATGCCCTTGATGGCCTGTCTTGGCGCGTTGGCCTTGGGCACGATGGCATGGGTGAAGCCCAGCTTCGCGGCCTCCTTGAGGCGTTCCTGCCCGCGCGGCGCGGGACGAATTTCCCCGGCCAGACCGACTTCGCCGAAGACCACCAGCTTGCCGGGCAGCGGTTTGTTGCGCAGCGACGAAACGATGGCCAGCAGCACCGCGAGGTCAGCGGCCGGCTCTGAAATCTTGACGCCACCGACGGCATTGACGAACACGTCCTGGTCGCCGCAGACGATCCCGGCATGACGATGCAATACCGCCAGCAACATCGCCAGGCGATTCTGCTCGAGGCCGACCGTAAGCCGCCGCGGACTGGGTGCCTGCGAGCCATCGACCAGCGCCTGAATCTCCACCAGCAGCGGTCGCGTGCCTTCCTGGGTGCACAGCACGCAGGAGCCGGCGACATCGAGCGAGTGTTGCGAGAGAAACAGCGCCGAAGGATTGGCGACCCCGCGCAAGCCCTTGTCGGTCATGGCGAACACGCCGAGTTCATTGACGGCACCGAAACGGTTCTTGACTGCGCGCACCAGGCGGAAACTCGAATGCGTGTCACCCTCGAAATAGAGCACGGTGTCGACCATGTGCTCCAGCACGCGTGGTCCGGCCAGGCTGCCTTCCTTGGTGACGTGGCCGACGAGGATCACGCAGGTGCCGCTTTGCTTGGCGAACCGTGTCAGCTGTGCCGCGCATTCGCGCACCTGCGCCACCGAGCCGGGCGCCGATTGCAGCGCATCCGACCACACGGTCTGGATCGAGTCGATCACCGCCACCGCGGGGCGCAACTTGACCAGGGTGGCAAGAATTTTCTCCAGGTTGATCTCGGCCAGCAACTGCATGCCACCGACATCGAGCTGCAGGCGCCGGGCGCGCAGCGCGACCTGCTCGCCGGATTCCTCGCCCGACACATACAACACGTTTTCACGGGCCTGGGCCAGGCGCGCGAGGGCTTGCAACAAGAGCGTCGACTTGCCGATGCCGGGATCGCCGCCGATCAGCACCACACCGCCGGCCACCAGGCCGCCGCCCAGCACGCGATCGAATTCCTCGACGCCGGTGGGCTGGCGCGGTTCTTCGCGTGGGCGAATCTCGGCCAGCGTCTGTACGCCACTGGCCCCGCCCAGTGCAGCGAAATTGCGCCCCGCCGGTGCAGCCGCTTCGATCACCGCCTCAACCAGCGTATTCCACTGCCCGCAACCGGGGCACTGGCCCTGCCACTTGGGCGAACTGGCGCCGCACTCGGTGCAGGAATACTGGGTTTTTGCCTTTGCCATTAACTGACTTCGATGACAGGTACACGCGCGGCAAGGGCGCAGAACAACTCGTAGGCGACGGTACCGGCTGCAGCAGCCACATCGTCGGCGGCCAGGTACATGTCGCCAACGCCGCCCCACAAGGTCGCCGTATCGCCAACGCCGACTTTTGACGGCAGTCCGCTCAGATCGACGCAAATCTTGTCCATCGAGACGCGACCCAGGGTACGCACAAGCTGCCCGGCAATCCGCACCGGGGTGCCGGTGGGTGCGTGACGCGGATAACCGTCGGCATAGCCGCAAGCCACCACGCCGACGCGCATGGCCTGCTCCGCGATGAAACTGCTGCCATAGCCGACCGTATCACCGGGCGCCAGTTCGCGGACGGCGATCAACTCGCTTTCGAGCGTCATCACCGGTTGGAGATCGAGCTCGGCGGCGCTTTGCATGGCGGGAAAAGGCGACGCCCCATAGAGCATGATGCCGGGCCGCACCCAATCCCCGACCGCTTCCGGGAAGCGCAGCAAGGCCGCGGAATTCGCCAGCGACACGGGCAACTCGCGGCTGCCCGCCATGATGCGAAAACGCTCAAGTTGCCGCTCGATGCCACGCGCCTCGTCGGCGTCGGCAAAATGAGTCATCAGCGTGACCGACGCGATGCAATCCGCGGCGGCGAGCCTGGCCAGCGCCGCCGTGAATTCATCCTCGTTGAAGCCGAGGCGGTTCATGCCGGTATTCAGCTTCAGGTAGACCGCCGGACGAACGGGCAAGCATGCGTCGACCAGCGCCTCCACCTGCCACATCGTGTGCAGCACGGGCGTCAAGTCAAACTCGGCGAACAAGGGCAGTTCATCGGCCTGATAGGGACCTTCCAGCATCAGGATGGGATGGCCGATCCCCTGGTCGCGCAGCGCGATTGCGCCTTCGAGCTCCACCAGCGCGTAACCGTCGGTGACATCCATCAGGGCACGCGCCGCGGGCAGCAAACCGTGGCCATAGGCGTCGGCCTTGACCACGCTCCACACCCTCGCGTCGCCTGCGTGGCGCCGCACGACATTATGATTGTGGCGCAACGCCGACCAGTCCAGGCGTGCACGTATCGGTCGCGCCATGCCGCGAACTAGGCCGGCTTCTTCGCGATCAGTGCACGCAATCGACCTGAAGCGAATTCGACGAAGGTAGCCACCAGCCGCGAACGGAACTTCTCCTTCGGATATACCATCGACAGCGTGCGGATCAGGCGCGGCTTGAGCGGAATCGCCACAATGTCGCCCAGTCGCTGCTCCTTCGTCACCGAGGCGCGCGACGCGATGGCGAAGCCCAACCCGGTTTCGACGACACCATTGAGGGCGATCGGGCTGCCGAGTTCCATCACGATGTTCATCTGGTCGAGCGCGACCCCCGCATGGCGCAGGTAGTTCTCGGTGAATTCGCGTGTGCCGGACCCCGGCTCGCGCGAAATAAATGCATGCTCCAGCAATTTCTGTGGTGTCAATTCCTTGTGCCGCGCCAATGGGAAGCGCGGATGACAGATCACCACTAGTTCGTCGTCGCAGCACACCTCGCATTCAAGGTTCGGCTCATGCGAGAGCGATTCGATGAAGCCGATGTCGATGGTGTGCTCCATGACCCGATTTTCGATCGACTCCGAATTGCCGACGACGAGTCGCGAGCGCACGCCGGGATAGGTCGATTTGAATTCCCCGAGGATGCCCGGCAGCATGAACTCGGCAATCGTGGTCGAAGCACCGACCATCAGCGAGCCGCCGATTTCGCCCGTCAGTTCAGACAGGCGGACATCCATTTCCGACGACAAGCCGAGAATTCGCTCCGCATAACCGAGCACCACCTCGCCCGCCGGCGTCAGCGCAATGCGCCCGTGGCCGCGGTCGAAAAGCCGCGTATTGAAGTGCTCCTCGAGCTGCTTGATCTGAAATGTCACAGCCGGTTGCGTCATGAACAGCACTTCGGCTGCCTTGGTAAACGACAACTGCTTGGCAACCGCATGGAAAACCTGAAGCCGGCGATCAGCCATACGAACCACCTCCGAATTGAAGAATTTCTGTATGACCGGTATTCAATCACAAATCACCCGCCATGAGCGCAATTTATGGCCACGGAGCATGCATAGAGACCGGTATTCCCTGAGCGAAATTGACCACTAGTGCGTTGCAGCATCAAAGTAGTGATGCGCCTTTCGTGATATAAACCGGCAGCCCGAAACAAGGTCGGACCACCGGCCCCGGCTCACCGACCCAATTCATGAGTACTGGCTTCTACATCATCATGGCGGCGCAGTTTTTTTCCGCGCTGGCCGACAATGTCCTGCTGATCGCGGCAATCGCCATCCTGCGCGACATGCACGCACCGGCGGAATACGAACCCCTGCTGAAGACTTTCTTCACGGTGTCTTACGTTGCCTTGGCGGCCTTCGTCGGCGCCTTCGCCGACTCAATGCCGAAGTGGCGAGTCATGTTCATTAGCAACGGCATCAAAATACTGGGCTGCAGCCTGATGTTTTTCGATGTGCATCCATTGCTGGCCTATGCCGTGGTCGGACTCGGGGCAGCCGCCTATTCACCAGCCAAGTACGGCATCCTCACCGAATACCTGCCGCACCGGCTGCTGGTCGTCGCCAATGGCTGGATCGAGGGCCTCACGGTCTGTGCGATCATCCTCGGCGTGGTGCTGGGCGGCGCACTGATCAACCCGAAGGTCGCATACAGCATGCTCTCTTTCGACTTCCCGATCATTGAAACCGGCGTCAACACGGTCGCCGAAATGACGCTGATCATCGTCGGTACGCTCTATCTCGTCGCGGCGCTGTTCAATCTCTACATCCCGGACACCGGCGTCGACCACAAACCGCTGAAGAAAAACCCGGTCTATCTGTTTCATGAATTCAACCACTGCCTGAAACTGCTGTGGCGCGACAAACTGGGCCAGATTTCACTGGCGGTGACCACGCTGTTCTGGGGCGCCGGAGCGACTCTGCAGTTCATCGTGCTCGAATGGGCCAAGGTCGCCTTGAATCTCGACCTGTCCAAGGCCAGCATGCTGCAAGGCGTGGTCGCCGTCGGCGTGGCCCTCGGCGCCGTCCTCGCGGCACGCATGATCACCCTGCGCAAATCGGTGCGGGTGATACCGCTCGGCATCGCCATGGGCGTCGGCGTGATCGGCATGATCGCCGTGCGCGACATGTGGCTGGCGGTGCCGCTGCTGGTACTGGTGGGAGTCTTCTCCGGCTTCTTCGTGGTGCCGATGAACGCGCTGCTGCAGCATCGAGGCCACATCCTGATGGGCGCGGGACACTCCATCGCGGTGCAGAATTTCAACGAGAATCTTTCGATCCTGATCATGACCAGCACCTACTCGGTCTTGCTCAAGGCTCAGTTATCGATCTACTGGATAATCGCCCTGTTCGGCCTGTTCGTTGCCGGCACGATGTGGCTGGTCAAGCGCCAGCACGAGATCAACCAGAGAGAGCGGGACGATGTCGCGCATCTTGAAGACGTTGTCCATCACTGACATGGCGACGCTTAACGCAGGTCCGGCTCGAAGAACACCCACTGCGCGCTCGGGAAGCGTTCCTGAATGCGCGCTTCGACGGCGTTGATGGCGGTGACCATCTGCAAGCCGGTTTGGCTTTCCATGCCGCGCATGCGCGCCTTGACCGCGATGACGATCTTGTCGCCCCAGGCCAGGGTGATGACATTCAATACCTGCTCCACTTCGGGCTGAACGGCAACAAACGCCTCGATCTCGGCGCGCAGTTGCGGCGTCGCGGATTCGCCGACGATCAGGCCCTTGACCTCGATCATGACCGCAATGGCAATCACCATCAGCACGACGCCGATGGCCAGCGTTCCCAGAGCATCCCACAAAGGATTGCCGGTAATCACCGTGGCGGCGACCGCGACGAAGGCCAGCGCGAGGCCGAGCAAAGCGGCAATATCCTCGCCCGCCACTACCATCAATTCAGACTGGCGCGTTTCACGGAACCATATGAGGAAAGGCTGGCGACCGGCGATCTTGCGAATCTCCTTCAGTGCGCCCCATAGCGAAAACGCTTCCAGCACCACGGCGCTGGCCAGCACCGCCATGGCGATCAGCCCATGCTGCAACGGCTGTGGATGCAACAGCCGTTCGATGCCTTCGTAGACTGAAAAGGCGCCGCCCATGAAGAACAGCAAGAGTGCGACGATCATCGACCAGAAGTAGGTGACGCGATGATGACCCAGCGGAAAGTCGGCGCTGGCGGGACGGCGCGCCTGCTTCAAACCCAGCAGCAACAACAACTGGTTGGCGCAATCGGCCGTGGAATGAATCGCCTCGGCCAGCATCGAGCCGGAGCCGGTCCAGAACGCCGCCACGAACTTCGCCACCGCGATGCCGAAGTTGGCGCCCAGCGCGTAGTAAATTGCCCGTACCGAGCCTTCGCTGCCGTGGGACATCAACCTTCCTTTCGCTGCTTCATCGTCGATCGCATGAAACAAAGATCCTCCCACGCCTTGGCCTTGTCCTGCAGCGTGCGCAGCAGGTAGGCGGGATGGTAGGTGACTATCAGCGGGATGCCGCGGTAGTCATGCAACTTGCCGCGCGCAGCGCCAATCTTGACTTCGGTCTGCAGCAGCGTCTGCGCCGCCGGCCGGCCGAGCGCGACGATCAGCTTCGGTTTGATCAGTTCTATCTGCCGCTCCAGATACGGCTTGCAGGCCGCGGCCTCTTCCGGCGCAGGCGTGCGGTTTTCCGGCGGCCGGCATTTGACGGCGTTGGCGATATACACGTCCTCGCCCCTCTTGAGACCGATGGCCGCGAGCATGCTGTCGAGCAGTTTTCCGGCCTGTCCGACGAAGGGCTCGCCGCGCTGGTCTTCTTCTGCACCCGGTCCCTCACCGACGAACAGCCAGTCGGCGTTGACGTCGCCGACTCCCAACACCGCCTGTTTGCGCGCCTCGCAGAGTCGGCACTGGCGACACGCCGCCACGGTGGCGGCAAGTTCGTCCCAGGCCATGGGCAAGGATGCGGTCGCGGTCGCCGCAGCGCTTGACGGAATCCCGTTCGGCAAGCGTTCCGGAACCGCGACAGTTGCCGCCACCAGTTCGTCAACCGTCTGCGCCACCGCGGCCGCACGCAGTTTCCAGATCGGCCCCAGGCCCATCTCGCGCAAGATATGTTCGCGGTCGGAACTCATAGGTCTCGTGCCATCACGATGGCATCCTCACGGCCCTCATGTGTCTGGTAATAGTCGCGGCGACGCCCTATTTCGACAAAGCCGTGAAGCTTGTAAAAGCGCTGACCGGCAACATTGCCGGGGCGTACCTCGAGCAACATGCGCTTCGCGGCATGCGCCCGGGCCCAGTCGACAAGATGGTTCAGCAGCGCCGAGCCCCGGCCGCCGCGCTGGATTTCCGGCAGGATGCTGATGTTGAGCAGATGTACTTCGTCCACCGCTTGCATCATGAGCGCATAGCCGATCATCTGGCCCTCTTCTCGCGCCAGCCATGCGCCGTGACCGGCGGCCAGCGAGTCCGAGAAATTGCCGCGCGTCCAGGGAAAAGGATGGATGCGGCTTTCCGCGGCAACCACCGCATCGAGATCAGTGACCGTCATGCTCGGGTAGCGCACCACTATCTGGCACCGCCGCGAGCGATTCGCTCGACGGTCGTCAATGCCACCTTGTCGCGCACATAAATAGGTTGAGCCAGCGCAGCCGACACCGCCACGCCTGTGGCAAACGCCGGCGCTGCGAGACGCAGTACCGCCGCTGCAGTGGGAAACACGTCACTGCGCACGCCGATGAGATCGGATTTTCTTGCATGCAGCAATGACCCGTATGCTGCAAAACCGTCGCCCACGCCCCAGCCGCCGGCAAAAGTCGGCGCTGGCGCCACGGCGGGCGGGATGCAAACGGGCGCCATGAGTTGCCTGGCGCTGTCCCCTTCGACCCGGTAGGCGGCGCCATACACCTCGTTCATGCGCGCATCGAGGCAGGCCCAGACATCGCGCTCGCCTGAGGCGAGCGCCAGTGCTTCCAGGGTCGACACCGGGATTACCGGAAGATCGAGGCCATACGCCAATCCCTGCGCAATACCGCAGGCCAGACGCAGACCGGTGAAGCCGCCGGGTCCGGCGCCGAAGGCAATGCCATCGATCTGGTTCAGTGCCAGGCCAGCCTCGGCAAGCAACTCATGGGCCCAGGGCAGTATGTGTTCAGAGCCGCCGTTGGGAATTTCCGCCGCGCGCTCGATCAGTTCGCCGTCCTGCCATAGCGCCACGGACAGGCGCCGCGTGGCGGTCTCGAAGGCCAACAAACGCATGGATGAACGGAATCGCCGGTGTGGATTTACTTGCGGCTGCCGAGGATGCCGCGCAGCGTGTCCTGGATGTCGGCGGGAATCAATACGGTCTTGGCATTGTCCGACTTGGCCAGGTTGCCGATGGCATGAATGTACTTCTCGCCCAGCATGTAACGCATCGGCGCATCTTCGGTACCGATGGCAGCGGCAACGCGCTTGATCGCCTCGGCCGAGGCATCGGCCAGCGTCACCTGTGCCTCGGCCTGCAGGCGTGCAGCCTGCAACTGCGCCTCGGCATTGAGAATGGTGGCCTGCTTGGTGCCCTCGGCCTTGGTCACCATCGCCTTGCGCTCGCGCTCGGCGGAGGCCTGCGCCTCCATGGCCTTCTGCATGGACTCGGAGGGATTGATGTCCTGGATCTCGACCGACTTCACGGTCAGGCCCCAATCGATGGCTTCGTCCGCAACGCCTTCGCGCAACCGCGCCTTGATCTTGTCGCGATTGGACAGCGCCTCGTCGAGCGTCATCTCGCCAATGATCGAACGCAAGGTTGTCATGATCATGTTGCGGATCGCCTCGGAGAAATCCGTGACGCCATAGACCGCCTTGATCGGATCGGTCACCTTGATGAAGGCAATCGCGTTGGTCAGGATTACCGCATTGTCCTTGGTGATGACCTCCTGCTCCTGCACATCGAGGATGATGTCCTTGGTGGTCAGCTTGTAGCGCACCTGGTCGAAGTAGGGAACGATGATGTTGAGGCCAGGGCGCAAGGTGGTGTGGTACTTGCCCAGCCGTTCGACGATCCACTCCTCGCCCTGCGGCACGATGCGAACGCCTTTCGCGATCGTGACCGCGACAAAGACAAGCAGTGCAATGACAAAAAACGCGAATTCACCCATGTCCGACCCCTTCAGTATTTGCCGACTTTCAATATCTGGCCGTCAACCGCCAGCACCCTGACCCGCTCTCCGGCCGCAATCGCCTCGTCGGCGAGACAGGGCCAAACATCGGAACCCATGATCGGCTTCTGGAAACGCACCTCGCCGCGCGCCGATTCCACCCCGAGGGGCTCGACCGCCCGCACCAGGACACCGATCTCGCCCAACGCCTCATTCGCCTGGCCGGATCGGGTCTTGCCTTCTTCCTTGCGGAAGACCTTGAACCAGAGCACCGTCATGGCAATCGAAGCCGCCGTCCACAGCAGGATCTGCGTGCTGAACTCGATGGTTGGCGCGACCAGCATGGCGACACCGACCAGCAGCGCACCCAGACCGAACCATATGATGAAGAAACTGGGAACGGCAAGTTCCACCAAACCCAGCGCCAAGCCAAGAACCATCCAGTGCCACCAGGCAAGTTCCATATTCTTCGCGTCCTTTCCTGAACGGCGGCAAGCAAGTAAACGTAAACGGTCGAGAGCCAACCGACGGTTTCCAGCCGCATAAACCCGCCCGCTCGCCGATAAATTGCATTTTATCGTCTTTGCGATGCCTCCCTTTCACCGACGGACAGTATATTCATGGATACTTGCATTGGTCGGAAACCCGCTGCGGGGTTGCGCGCAACAACATTGCAATCGCATGCCCCCGATCCAATAAAGTATTGATAAAATAATTGGACAGCGTAAGCTCCACGATGAATTGTTTGTCACACCGAGTTACCATTCGCATAGAATTCAACCCGCCACTATCATCTTCAATACCACGAGGTCACACATGAACAAGTCTGAACTGATCGAAATCACCGCCAAGGAAGCCGACATCAGCAAGGCCGCCGCCGAGAAGGCGCTGTCCGCTGTGATGGCAGCCATCGTCAAGGCCGTATCCAAGGGCGACTCCGTCACCCTGGTTGGCTTCGGCAGCTTCAAGTCTTCCAAGCGTGCTGCACGCGTTGGCCGCAACCCGCAAACCGGCAAGGAACTGAAGATCGCCGCGACGACCGTGCCGCGCTTCACCGCCGGCGCCACCTTCAAGGCTGCCGTTGCCGGCAAGAAGGCCGCCAAGAAGAAATAAGCAACCCGGGTTTCGGATTGCCTTCAAGGCCCGCCGCGTGCGGGCCTTTGTTTTTCCTGCCGCTGACGGCTCGCCTCGAACAGGCACACCGCCGTTGCCGCTGCGACGTTGAGCGATTCGGTGCCACCGGCGAGTGGAATCGTGGCGCGAATCGTCGCCGCCGCGATGAGTTGCGGCGACAGCCCCGCGCCTTCGCTGCCCACCAGCCAAATGATCGGCCCGCTGAGATCAACATCATAGAGACTTGTACCGTCGCGTGCGACGGTCGCCAGCGAGGTCACCGGCGAGGCCGCCAGTGCCGCGGGCAGGTCAACCTGATCGCGAATCGCCAGCGAAAAATGTGCGCCCTGCCCGGCGCGCAGCACACGCGGGGTCCATGCGCCGGCGCAGCCCGTGCCCAGCAGAACATCACGCACACCGGCGGCGGCGGCGCTGCGCAGAATGGTTCCGACATTGCCGGCATCCTGTACCGCGTCGAGCATCACCGCGTCGCTGGTGATGGCGCCCTCGGGTGCCGGCGGAATATCGATCACGGCGGCAATGCCTGTCGGCGAACGCACGCCGGAAATCTCGCGGAACAAGGCATCGCGCAGAATCACGCAATCAACGCCGGCAGCACCGCGCAGCACTGCGGCGATCTCGGCATTCTGTTGACCGCTCTCGCTCACCAGCAATTGCTTGACGGCGATGCCGCGAGCAAAGCAGGTTGCCACCAGATGAATTCCGTCAAGCAATGCGCACCCCTGCCGGCGCGGATCGTCGGCCACGGCGCGCAGAATCTTGAAACTCGAATTGTCGCGCGAGGTGATGACGCGGGGATCGCTCATCCCGGGCCTTTGAGCAGCGCTCTTATCGGCGCGAAGGTCTTGCGATGAAAATAGGCGGGCCCGTGCAGCGTCAGCGCTGCGCGGTGCGCTGCGGTGTCATAGCCCTTGTGACGATCCAGCGCATACTGCGGAAAGGCCTCATGGATGGACCGCATCTCGGCGTCGCGCGCCGTCTTGGCCAGAATCGATGCAGCCGAAATCGTCGGCTCCGTTGCATCGCCACCAATGATGGCGCGGGCAGGAATCGCCAGCAGCGGGCAGCGATTGCCGTCGATCAGAGCTTCCGTCGGTGTCACGGGCAGAAGTTCGACAGCCCGGCGCATGGCCAGAAGCGTTGCCTGCAGAATATTGATGCTGTCGATTTCCTCTACCGATGCCGAGGCAATGCCGAAGGCCAGCGCCTTCTCGCGGATTTCCACGGCCAGGCGCTCACGCTTGCGTTCGGAGAGCTTCTTGGAATCCGCCAAACCCTCTATCGGCCGCGCCGGATCGAGGATCACCGCGGCGGCATAGACTGGTCCGGCGAGAGGACCTCGCCCTGCCTCATCGACTCCGCATACCAGATGGGTCATGCGCGCTGCAGATAGGGTAGTACCGCATCGGCGGCTTTCTGCGCGGTATCCTGGCGCAACAGCCGATGGATGCTGTCGAAGACGCGGGCAATTCCGGCACGCGCCTGACGGTCTACCAGCAGGTTTCCCAAGGCTTGCGCAAGGTTCTCCGGCGTCGCTTCGTCCTGCAGAAGCTCGGGCACGCAATAGCGACCCGCGAGTATGTTCGGCAGGCCGACCCACGGCAGATAGCGCATGCTCCGCATCAGGCGCCAGGACCACGGCGACATCTTGTAGGCGATCACCATCGGCCGGCCGACCAGCGCGGTTTCCAGTGTGGCGGTACCGCTCGCAACCAGCACGGCGTCGCTCGCTGCCACAGCGTCTGCCGCATGTCCGAACATCAGCGTAAAGGGCAACTCGTCCGCCTTGAGCTTCCATAGCGCGGTTTCAAACTGCAGCCGTGTTTCGCGCGAGACCAGTGGCACCAGAAACTGCAGACCTGGATAGCGTTCCAGCAACAGTTTGGCGGTCTCGACAAAGGTCTCGGCCATGAAGTACAGCTCCGACTGGCGGCTGCCCGGCAACAACGCAATCACCGGCCGATCAGCCGCCACGTCGAGCCGCTCGCGCACCGCGCGCTGATCGATTTCCAGCGGAATCACGTCGGCCAGTGGATGGCCGACATAGCTGCACTTGACGGCCGTCCCCTTGTACAGGTCAGGCTCGAATGGGTACAGGGCGAGAATGTGACTTACTGACTGGATGATCTTGTCCATCCGGTTTTTACGCCAGGCCCAGATCGACGGACTGACAAAATGAATGGTCGGAATTCCACTGCGTTTGAGGCGCTTTTCCAGCCACAAATTGAAATCCGATCCATCGACACCGATGAAAACATCCGGCCGGTCTTTCAGCAGGCGGCGCAGCAACTGGCGCCGCATGGCGGTGATCGCCCGATAATGCCGCAGGACTTCGGCATAGCCGCGCACCGCTAGCGTCTCCGCCGGCCAGAGTGATTCAAACCCCTCGCGCTGCATTTTGGGGCCGCCGATGCCGTAGAACTTCGCATCCGGCAGATGCTGTTTCAGGGCACCGATCAGATGCGCGGCAAGCTGGTCGCTGGAGGCCTCGCCCGCCACCATGGCAATTTTCGCCATCAGCGGATGATCCCCCGTCCGGGAGTCGCCAGAAAACTGGCGAGCATGGCCAGTTCAGGCACAACAGCGGACTCAGCCTCGATACCGGCGCGCGCCTCATCGAGCTTCATGCCGCTCTTGTACAGGCTCTTGTAGGCGCGTTTCACGGCAGCCACGGCATCAGTCGAAAAACCGCGCCGCTTGAGACCTTCCGCATTGATGCTGCGAGGCTCGGCCGGATTACCGGCGGCCATGACAAAGGGCGGCAGATCCTGCAGCAGGATGGTTCCCATCGCGGTGATGCTGTGGGCGCCGATCCGCACGAATTGATGCACCACCGTGAAGCCGCCGAGGATGGCCCAGTCGCCGACATGCACGTGACCGGCCAGTTGCGCGTTGTTGGCGAAGATGGTCTGGTTGCCGACCTGGCAATCGTGCGCCAGATGAACATAGGCCATTATCCAGTTGTCGTTGCCCAGCCGCGTCACGCCGACGTCCTGGGCCGTGCCGCAGTTGAAAGTGCAGAACTCGCGAATGGTGTTGCGGTCGCCGATTTCAAGCCGCGTCGGCTCGCCCGCATACTTCTTGTCCTGCGGTTGTTCGCCGATGGAACAGAACTGGAAAATCCGATTGTCGCTGCCTATCCGGGTGTGGCCCGCGATCACGACGTGGGGGCCGATGACCGTGTGGTCGC
>Ga0154020_10003714_pt1 | contig 18315 bp, 15 predicted proteins | sample Klosneuvirus_201_FD_109709 | JGI IMG/M metagenome (GOLD analysis project Ga0154020, IMG submission 109709) | Active sludge microbial communities from wastewater, Klosterneuburg, Austria - Klosneuvirus_20160825_MG | ecosystem: Engineered > WWTP > Aerobic digester > Activated sludge | place... | reverse complement strand
GTCCGGTATGGAAGGCCAGAAGGGCATGAGCGGCATGTCTGGCATGTCCGGCATGAGCGGCATGGAAGGCAAGAAGCAAAAGGGCATGAGCGGCATGTCTGGCATGTCCGGCATGGAAGGTCAGAAGGGCATGTCTGGTATGTCTGGTATGTCTGGCATGGAAGGCCAGAAGGGCATGTCCGGCATGTCTGGCATGAGCGGCATGGAAGGCAAGAAGTAATCCTTCTATGATCTAGCGGATGGGAGGCTTCTCCCATCCGTTTCCTGGCCTTACCTATACTCCAATGAACACACAGCAAAAATGGTTTACCGTCCCGCTGCTTGCACTGATCATGCAATGCGGTGCGAATACGGCGTATGCGGCCCCTTCCCTTCCCTATCCGGTTGCCGGCCTGACCCCGTTTGAGCGGCCTGCCAATGCCCCTGTACTGACGGCAAGTCCTGTTCTGGACGCCAGACAGGCGTTGCGCGGCGTATCCTCACCGATTCCGGACAGTCTGGATTTTCTCAAGGACCAGGGTAGGTGGTTCACTCCCTTTACACATCCAGGCATGACGGGCCCCTACGATCTGCGCGGATGGCACGCAGCACCAATCCCTGCGGCAGAAAAAAAATGAAAATACGATACTCGATCATCGGGCTGATCACTGCAGCACTCATTCCACTCATTTCGCTAACGGCGGGATGTGGCAAACAAAGTGTCCCGGAGCCACGGACACAAGAAGACATCGACAGCAAGAGCCATTTCCGCGCCACCTACGATCCCCTTCATTTCAAGCCTGCCATCGCGAGCGCGACTAACGAACAATGCCTTGCCTGCCATCGCGAGGTGCTTGAAGATCGCGTGCGGCCAGTGTCACCGGCCGGGGTAAAGGCGCAGGACACGCGGGCCTGGTATCAGCAAATATCCACCTACAAGGGTGAGCAGGACACCTTCCACCGGCGGCATCTGGTCACACCAATGGCCCAGGAGCTAATGAACCTGCAATGCAACACCTGTCACGAAGGCCACGACCCGCGCGAAGAAGCGCCTGGTAGCTCGGCGACCGGTGCCACGCAGGACGAAACCGGTTTTACCCTGCGCAAGCAGGTCAATCCGGAGACCACGTGCCTCAAGTGTCATGGTCAATTCCCCGGATGGGAGCTGATGCGCCTGCCCGGCACCTGGGATGAGACAAAACACTATTTCCAGAACGACTGCCTGACTTGCCACGTATCAACGCGGACACATCGGCATCAGGTCAACTACCTGAAGGCTGACGCCATTGAAGCAGCAGCCATCACCGCGAAGGAGAGCGGTAATGGTGCGGATGTCTGCCTGGGGTGTCACGGCGCTCGGGCCTGGTATCGCATTGCCTATCCCTATGCCCGCAACCCCTGGCCGGAAATGCCTGAAGGCATGCCCGACTGGGCCAAGGATCGGCCAGTGCACTCCGAATCACGTTTCATCAAGACTGAGCAAAAACCATGAAGAAGCCCGATCTCTCCATTCTCAATCAGGCTCGACGCAGCTTCCTGAAAACCTCGGCCGCCGGGACCGTGCTGGCGAGTTCCAGTGGATTGCTTGAGATGGCGCTGGGGCAGAAGGATGCCAACGCGTTTGCCTATGAGCCATATTACCGGGACGACCAACTGACGACTGTCGTCACTTCATGCGACCACAACTGCGGTTCGCGTCACATGCTGGTGGCGCACAAGAAGGGTAATGTCATTGTTCGGCTTTCGTCCGACGATGGTCGCTACCAGGCCGGTGGCGAGTTCGGCAAGGACACCGTCGCCGAACCACAGTTGCGGGCCTGTCTGCGCGGCCGTTCGTATCGCTCGCGCCTGTATTCTCCCGAGCGTCTGCTTTACCCGATGATGCGTATCGGCGAACGGGGAGAAGGCAAGTTCAAACGCGTTTCCTGGGATGAGGCGCTGGACCACATCGCCAAGAAGATGGTTGAACTGAAGACCAAGTATGGCCCCACCGCCATCCTCGATCAGGCTTATGCCGGCAGTTCCTACGGTGTACTGCATAAATCAGACCAAATTGAAGGTCTGCTCGCCCGCTTTCTCGGCATGTTCGGCTGCCGGACCAACTCGTGGTCCGTGCCCAGCTATCAAGGGACGACATTCTCGTCCAACATGACCTTCGGCACCATTCAGGACGGCAACGAAGACGATGCCTTCGCGCACAGCAAGCTGATCATCATGTGGGGCTGGAATCCCGCCTATACCTTCCACGGCGGCAACACCTTCTATTACATGCGGATGGCCAAACAGAACGGCTGCAAGTTTGTCGTCATCGATCCGCAGTACACCGACTCGGCCGCCGCCTACGATGCCTGGTGGATACCGATCAAGCCGAACACCGATGCGGCCATGCTGGCCGGCATGGCGCATTACATCTTCCAGAACAATCTCCAGGATCAGGCTTTCATCGACAAGTTCGTTCAGGGGATGGATGCCGGGACGATGCCGGATTGGGCGAAAGACCAGGAAAGCTTCAAGGACTACATCATGGGCGTCAGGGACAAGACACCCAAGACGCCGGAATGGGCGGAAAAGATCTGTGGCGTATCGGCTGCCGACATCAAAAAGCTGGCCGACATGTATGCCCGAACCAAGCCGGCAGCGTTGAAAGCCTCTTGGGGCCCCGGACGGAATGCCTACGGCGAACAGTACAACCGCATGGCTGCCGCTGTGCAGGCGATGACTGGCAATATCGGCATCCTCGGCGGCTGCGCCGAAGGTGTGGGCAAGGGCTGGCATGCTGAATCCACCGCCTATCCCTACGACGAAAACGCCAACCTCTGGTGGGCTTCGATCAAGTCCGATCGCTGGGCGCACTGCGTACTGAATTATCCGAACGTCAAACGCGAGGAAATCGGCTGCTGGCCACGTGACGACGAACTCGACGGCAAGATACCCAACATCAAGGCCATCTTCTGGCATGGCTCCGACTGGTTCAACCAGCTCACCAACATCAACAAGGAGATCGAGGCCATCAAGAAGCTGGAGCTGGTGGTTTGCTCCGACTCGACCATCACCCCATCGGGATTGTGGGCCGATGTACTGCTGCCCATTGCTACCCACTTCGAGCGCCATGATGTCGGCCTGCCCTGGTACAAAGGCCATTACTACATCCATCGCCCCAAAGTCATTGAACCTATGGGCGAGTCCAGAACCGATTTTCAGGTCTATACGGAGCTGGCGTACCGCCTGGAAAAACTCGACCCGAGCCTCAAGGACTTTGGCAAGCGCTATAACCCGCGCGCCGACCGAAGCTATTTTCAGAACCCGGATGCAACGGATGAGGCTTATCTCGTCGCATGGTGGAAAAGAGTGCAACACCATCAGGGCGTCACCATGTCCTGGGATGAATTCAAGCGGCGTGGTGTGTACAAATTCACCTTCGACAAGCCCCATGTCGCATTCCGCGACCAGATTGAAAAAGGTGTTCCGTTTGAGACCGCGTCAGGACGAATCGAGATTTTCTCGACCACGCTGGCCAAGGTAACAGACTGGAAAAAGACGCAGTGGGGCTATCCGATTCCGGCCATTCCGAAATGGATCGAGCCATTCGAATGGATGGGACACCCCAAGATCAAGGAATACCCGTTCCACATGATTACGCCACATCCAAGGCACCGTACGCATTCGATCTTCCACAACATTCCCTGGTTGCGCGAAACCTTCCAGCAGGAGATCACCATCAATGCCAGCGATGCACGGCGCCTGAAGCTGGTGACCGGCGATATGGTCGAGGTGTGGAATGCGCGTGGCAAGATTGTCGTACCGGTCTACGTCACCGAGCGCTGCATGCCCGGCGTGGTAGTCGTGTACGAAGGCTCGTGGATGGATCTCGACAAGAAGGGAATCGATCGCTCCGGCAATCCGGATTTCCTGACCAAGGACGAACCCAGTCCGGCTGGGGCCTTCGCCTACAACACCATCCTGGTCAACCTGAAGAAGACAACGCTTGCCCATCGTCCAGGCTGGGATAGCCAGGCAACCTCGCGTTCCTTCATCTTCCGGCGCGACGCATAAGGGGGCGGCCATGACCAACAAACTCGACATGAAGAAAGTCAAGGTCGCCCTTGAGCGCAAGGTGGCCCAGACATACGAACCGGTCAAACCGGCCATGCAGTTCGGTTTCATCCACAACAACGTTGACTGCATCGGCTGCCGCGCCTGCGAAATCGCCTGCAAGGACAAGAACGGCCTGCCGCCCGGCCCACGCTTCCGGCGCGTAATGTACGTTGAAGGTGGAACTTATCCGGACGTATTTGCCTACAAGGTGAATATGTCCTGCAACCACTGCGCCGAGCCGGCCTGCCTGCCGACCTGTCCGACTGGTGCCATCTGGAAGCGGAGCAAGGACGGCATCGTCGATATCGACTCCACCCTGTGCATCGGCTGCCGCAAATGCGAGGCAGCATGTCCCTATGGTGCCCCCCAGTGGAATCCAAAGGAACAGATCATCCAGAAGTGCAATCTGTGTGTGGATGAAATTGACGCCGGTCGCAAGCCTTACTGTGTCATGGCCTGCATGATGCGCGTCCTCGACATCGGGCCTATCGACAAATTGTGGGAAGGCAAGTTCAAGACCACGGCTGTCGGTCCGCATGATGAAACGGTACGCCAGGTAAAGAACATGGCCAACCCCGAACTGACCAAGCCGTCCATTGCCTTTGTGCCTCATCGCAAGGGCAAGGTCAAATCATGATCGGTCGAGAAGCATCACTTGCCTGGTCCGAGGATGTGGCCACGCTGGCATTGTTGCATGATCGGGAACTCACGCCCGGATTGCTGGCGGGCTTAAAAGCCATTGGTTTTCCTGACAATCTCGGTATGGTGCCGCGCGATGAAACAGGCAACCAGATTTTTGAAGCGATGCGAAAAACAGTGGCTGCCTTGCCGGAATTTCCGGATACAGCGTACATGGACAACCTGGCCGCGGACTTCGCTGCCATCTACCTGACCGGTGCACTGGATGCATCGCCCTTCGAGTCGTACTGGGTTTCCGACGAACATCTGGTCTGCCAGGAAGCAATGTTCGACATGCGCGAACTGTATGCGGCCGATGGTCTGGCAGTTCCCGACTGGCGCCTGCGCCCTGACGACCATCTTGTCTTCCAGCTTCAGTTTGTGGCGAAGCGTCTGGAGCGGCTCGCCACGCTGACCGAGGCTGAAAACGCTCATTTGGCAAACGATCACTGGCGTTCGCTGGCCACCCTGCTGGATCACCATCTGCTGCGCTGGCTTCCGGATTTTTCCAGCCGGGTTTCCGTACGTTGTGACACCGAGTTCTATGCCGCATTGTTCTTGCTGACCCATGTCTGGTGTGAGCAGTTGCGCGACTTGATTGCCTTGCACCTGGGTGAATCTCGACCGAGCAAAGAGGAAGTTGATGCCACGCTGCGCCCGAAGCATCTTGATGAGGTGAAAGCTGTGCCAGTTCAGTTCATGCCTGGCATAGGCGGACCCAGCTGGTAGAGATTATTTAGTCATATCCCGATGAGACCGTTTCAATCTTCAAACATATTCACATGGCCGAATCAGGTCAGGCACGGAGAAAACACGTGACGAACAAAGAAAAAATCTGCAACTCCCAACACTCGGCGGGTGGGTGTGCCTGTTCAGGGCAAGCGCCGGTAGAGACCCCGGTCGACGAGCCAAGTTCGCGCCGCAATTTTTTGAAGAATGCGGGCTCGCTGAGCGTTTGCTCCTTGCTCGGCACCGCGGCGCTGATGACCATGTCCGACGACGCCAACGCGAATATGGAGTGGGCCGAATGGTTCCAGGGAAACTACCGGCTGATGAGCGAAGAAGAAAAAGCGATGGCAAGGGCAAGACTTGAGCGCCGCTACTCGCGTGAATACGGCAAGACAGTGACCGTCGACGGCACGCCACCGCAGGAAGGTGTGCTCATGGGCTATGCCCTGAATATCAAGAAATGCATTGGTTGCCGCCGGTGTGCGAAGGCCTGTGTGGAGGAGAACAACCAGTCGCGAGGCAAGGACCAGGATATCGAGTGGATTCGCGTCCTCAAGATGGAAAAGGGTGAGTTCAGCCAGGAGAAGATGAATCAGGGCTATCCGGAAGGACTCGGGATACAGGTGGGTGGCAATGCCTACTCCCCGGCCGGCGTTGTCCTCGAAGGCGAACATTATTACCAGCCCGAGGCAGTCCCGGAAAAGGATTCCGCCTACATGCCGATCGCCTGCATGCAGTGCGAAAAACCCCCCTGTGTCAAGGTTTGTCCGGTCCGCACAACTTACCGCGAAGCTGACGGGCCGGTCGTCATCGATTACAACTGGTGTATCGGTTGCCGCATGTGCATGTCGGCTTGTCCCTACTGGGCTCGCCGCTTCAACTGGAGCGATCCGAACCTGCCCAAGGAAGCCATGAATCCGGTGACACATTATCTCGGCAACCGTCCGCGCATGAAGGGTGTGGTGGAGAAGTGCACATTCTGCATCCAGCGCACCCGCAAGGGACGCTACCCCGCCTGCGTCGAGGTATGCCCAACTGGCGCCCGCAAATTCGGCAACCTGCTTGACCCCAACAGTGAAGTCAGCCGGATCATCGCGCGCAAGAATGTGTTTCGCCTGAAGGCGGAACTCAATACCTTCCCGAAATTCTTCTATTTCATGGATTGAGACGCGACATCATGGACAAGCTGAAAAGATTCGCCGTCGACTACGTAACCTATGTCGTGAAAGGCAGTCCGGCGTTTTATGCCTGGATCGCCTTCCTGTGCCTGTTTATCCTGTGCCTGCTGTACGGCACCTACCTGCACGCAGCCGACGGTTTGCGCTACACCGGCCTGACCGATCAGGTGCATGACGGGCTGTACCTGGCCAACTTCGTTTTCCTGGTCGGCATCGCCGCCGGAGCCGTGACCATCGTGTTCCCGGCCTACGTCTACCATCACAAGGGATTGCACGCAGTGGCCGTGCTCGGTGAGATGCTGGCCATTTCAGCAGTGCTGATGTGCATATTGTTCATCATCTCCCATATGGGACGCCCCGACCGTCTCTGGCACATGCTGCCCATCATCGGCATATACAACCTTCCCAACTCGATGCTGGCTTGGGACACCCTGGTGCTGATCGGGTACATGCTCCTCAATTTCATCGGCGGCTTCTATTTCCTTTACAGGAAATACACCGGTCAGCCATTGAACAAGAAGTTCTACATGCCCTTGATCTACATCTCTATCGTCTGGGCATTGAGCATCCATACGGTGACGGCATTCCTGCTCAACACCATGCCTTCGCGCCCGATGTGGCACCACAGCATGATGCCGATCCGCTTCATCCTGACCGCATTTGCAGCCGGCCCTTCGCTGATCATTCTGATCTTTCTGATCGTACGCAAGCGGACCCGTCTCTGGATAGAAAACTCCGCCATTGACCTGCTGGCAACGATCATCACCTATTGCCTTGGCCTTGCCCTTTTCCTGAGCCTGTCCGAAATCGTCACCGAGCTGTATGCCAACACCGAACATGCCTTGGGATTGCAATACCTGATGTTCGGCATGCATGGCTTCACGGATTTGGTGCCTTGGTTCTGGGGTTCGCTGGCCGCCAGCATTGCTGCCTTCGTGATCCTGTTGATACCCGCTTGGCGGAGCAATTACCGCTTGCTGGCACTGGCCTGTGGCCTGGCCTTCAGCGGAATCTGGGTAGAAAAAGGCATGGGATTGCTGATTCCCGGCTTCATACCGACGCCAATCGGCGAATTCACCCAGTATTTGCCGACCACGCTTGAAATTTTCGTCACTCTCGGCAACTGGGCGGTAGGTTTTCTCATCCTCACGGTATTGCTCAAAGGCGCTATCGGCATACTGCTGGGGGATATCGCTTACGCCAAGTCGACACAAGCCAAAACAACCTCCGACGCTGCCGGCGTATCGGCTACGCCCGAGTTGACGTAAAGGAACTGGAATGAAGAAATCCGCTATTTTGCCGGCTGTACTGCTGCTTTGGTTCGTCAGTCTTTCCAGTGCATGGGCCGAGCCGGCCAAGTGTTTCGAAAGCCGAAAGGGCGCCTCGGAAGTCACCCAGCGCATGATCGGGGAAAACCTGCCGAACGTGAAGTGCTCGCCCAAGACCGGCGCCGTGTTGTGGTGGGGCGACCCCTTCGATGGCACCATGCCCATGGGTGACATGCCCATTCAGGATGCCGACTACACCCGCGGCAAAGCCCTGGTCAAGCCGCGTTCGGACAAGATTGGACTGCTTCCGCTATGTGGCAACACCTGTCACACGGGTACCCTGCCCAAAGGATTCCCGACGAACAAGGACACCCGGGAACTGGTCATGATGCATCAGGCCATCGTGCTTGACTCAACCAAACTGCCACACGGACGCGGCAACATCTGGTGTCTGGATTGCCATCATTCCACTCAGCGCAACAAGCTGGTTGATCATCGTGACAAGCCAATCAGTTTCGACCAGCCACAGCAACTGTGCGGCAAGTGCCACGGCGAGGTTTATCGGGACTGGCGAGAAGGCATTCACGGCAAACGAATTGGCGAATGGGCCAGCACCGGCACCAAGCGCTGGTTTGTCTGTACCGAGTGCCACAATCCACACAACGTCCAGCATGGCGACCGTAACCGTGGTTTTGCGCAACATCAGCCGGAGAAAGCGCCATCGTTGCCGAAAGGCATGAAGACGGCTGATCACGAGCGTCACCCACACGGTACCAGCGACCACTGAGCAAGCGCTCATCCTCAAGACTCCGGGCAAGGTATGGTTCTACTTGCCTGGCATGAATGGCCGGTGCCTTGCACCGGCCTTTTTCCAGTTGCTGTACTGATTTCAGGCGGATAACGTGAATCGAAAAACCCCCCTCTTCTTTGGCCCGCCGCTGGCCTTGCTAACAGAAGGCGAGACCAACACCATGGAAATCAGTGGCAAGGTCAATCGCACGGCGGAGCGCTACATGGAAATTCTCAAGTGCCACGGCCTTGAACTCAGCGATGTGGAGCGAGACTGCCTGATACAACTCTGCGGCATCGGCTATATGTCTCCGGAAGATATGCGCGACTTGCCCGACGATGTCCGTTTTGCTGTTGGGGCCGATCCGCGTCTGGACAAGGAATCGTTGGCGGCCAGGCTTGAAGCCGCGCCCTTTGCCGATCTGGTTGCTACTGTCGAGGCATTGGGTTTCTAATTACGGATTCATCAGAAAATCGCCCACCGGATGCAAACCAAAGTTCGTTACCTGAGTCATCGTCTGCTGCAGGGTGTTTTGCTGGTCGCGGCAGGTGCCTCGCTGGCCCTTGGTGTGCTGTTCCTTGGACTGTACCGTGACCAGTTGCTCCAAGAGCGGGCCGAGGTCTCGATGCAGCTCAATCGCATGCTGCAGGTCACTTGGGAAAACGCCATGCTCAAGCGCGACGTGGAGGGCTTGCGCGACATCGTGGCCAAGCTGGGCGGCCTGAATGGCATACGCGACGTGCTTATCCTTTCTCCCGCTGGCGAAGTGCGCTTCGCCTCCGACCCCGAAAAAATGTGGCTGCGCATGCCGGAAATCGCGCAGAAGACTTCCCCCGGAAAACCGGCCACCAGCTTCGAAACGCAAGCCGGCGGCAACGAGGTGCTGCGCTCCATCAACCCGGTACCCAACCGCGCTGCCTGTACCGACTGCCATGGCCCGGTGGCGACAAATCCGATTAACGGCATACTGGTGATCGATTACGACGCTGCGCCCATCCGCAAAAGTGCGATGCGCAGCGCCATCCTGCTCATGCTGGCCGGCGCTGCGGTAATCGCCCTTACCCTGCTGACCCTGTGGCTGATGTTGCGCCGTCATGTCATCACGCCTCTGGCCACCCTGGATGCGGCGACCCGCAGCCTGGCGACGGGAGACCTGACGGTACGCGCGCCATCGGCGAACAATGACGAGATCGGGCGGGCCGTCATGAGTTTCAACTCGATGGCCGAACGACTTTCCGCTCAGATTTCCCTGGCCGAAGCGCACCAGCAGTTCCTGCAGACCTTGCTCGACGGACTGCCTGACGGCGTGCGCCTGATCCGTGTTGCCGACAAGAAGGTTGTGCTGGCCAATCAGACCTTCTGTCTGCAGGTTGGCCAATCGGCAAAGACCTTCCTGCAACGCCCGTGCTACCAGTACAGCTACGGGCGCAACGAGCCTTGCATACCGACACTGATAGTTTGCCCGCTGGTCGAACTGAAGGAAGTGGGCGACAGCATCAAGACCAGCCATTACCTCATTCGGCCGGATGGCACAGTGTTCCACGCGGAGATTCATGCCGTGCTGGTCGAACTCGACGACGGACAGGGTCGTGAGCGCTACATCGTTGAATCCGTGCGCGATCTCGGGCAGATCTCCCAAATATCGCATGAACAGCGCCTGTCCGAACTTGGTTTACTGGCGGCAGGCATCGCCCATGAAATTCACAATCCGCTCGGATCGGTCCGACTTGGCGTCCAGGGACTGGTGCGCGAATTGCATGCCGGACTCGTCACGCAGGAGCAAATCATCGAGTACATGCGGCTTATTGATCAGGAGATCGACAAGTGCATTGCGGTCACTCGGCGTATGCTTCTGTTGTCGCGGCCACCAGTCAGCAGCCTGCAGCTGGTGGTGGTCAATGAGGCGTTGACCGATACCCTGATGTTGCTGGAGTTCGATGCACATACGCATGGCATTTCCCAGCAGATCGAGGTTCCCGAACAAGCGCTGCGCCTGCTGACCGATGAAGCCGACATCCGCATGATTCTGCTCAACCTGATTCAAAATGCTCACCACGCGATGGACAAGGGTGGCACCCTCATTGCCCGCCTGTTCGCCGACGACGGTGACGCCGTGATCGAGATTTCCGATTCCGGCGTGGGCATTCCGCCCGACACCCTCGCCCGCATTTTCGATCCCTTCTTCAGCCGACGCGCCGATGGCGTGGCAGGAACAGGGCTGGGTCTGACCATCGTCAAGAACTTCGTTGAGCGCATGGGCGGCACGATTCGCGTTGAAAGCACGGTCGGGCAAGGGACGCAATTCAACATTCGTCTGCCGCTGGCCGAAACCGTCATGAAGAGCGCCGGATGAAGAAAAAAACCCTGTTGATCGTCGATGATGATCCCGTCTTCAACGGCCTTCTGCGACGGCAAATCGAATCCATGGGCTTTTCCACGCTCGGTGCCGGCTCGTGGGCCGAAGCGCAGCAGCGGCTAAGCGAAATCGAGCCCTGCGCCATCATCCTCGATTTCAAACTGCCAGACAGCGACGCGTCGCGGATTCTCAGCGAAATACGCAACCAGTATCCGGTCATTGTCCTGACCGGTTACGGCTCGATACCCAATGCTGTCAGCGCCATCCGTGAAGGTGCCGCTGACTTCCTGACCAAGCCGGTCAATCTCGACGAGCTGGAACTGACCGTACGGCGGGTGCTTGAAACCGCCGAACTGCGCGAATCCAATCGCTTCTATCGTACCCAGCTGGCATCGCACAGACCGGGGCCGATGGTGTTCGAGAGCAAGGCGATGCGCAATGTGCAGGAGATGATCGACGCTGTCGGATCAACCGACACCACGGTGCTCATCCTCGGCGAGTCGGGAACCGGCAAGGAAATGGTCGCCCAGGCGATTCATGAACGCAGCCCACGCGCGCAACGAGAACTGGTTCCCATCGATGGCAGCGGCTTGCAGGAAAACCTCTTCGAATCGGAGCTCTTCGGCCACGAGCGCGGCGCCTTTACCGGGGCCGACCGGCAAAAGAAAGGCCTGATCGAGGAAGCAGCCGGCAGCACGCTATTTCTGGACGAAATTGGCGACATTGGTCCAGCCATTCAGGCCAAGCTGCTGCGTGTCCTTGAAACCAGCACTTTCCGTCGCCTTGGCGGCAACAAGACGCTCAATTCCGATGCACGCATCGTCACAGCAACGAATCGTGACATCGAGGCCATGAGCCGCGCCGGAACCTTCCGCAGTGACCTCTATTTCCGGCTCTCGCGTTTTGTCATCACCATTCCGCCCTTGCGCGAGCGCCGCGAGGATATTGAACCGCTGGCGCGGCACTTTCTCACGCTGTTGACGCGAAATGCGCCCACCAGCATGTCCGCCGAGGCACTCAAGATGCTGCTGGCCTACGACTGGCCGGGCAACGTGCGCGAGCTCAGAAATGCCATCGAGCGCGCCGTAATCCTCGCGCGTCCCGGCAACCCCGTCCGCGTCGAGCATCTTTCCTTCATTCCCCGCAATCAGGCTGGCGAGGTGGTTCTGCGCTTTGGTCAGGATCCAAATCTGGAACAGATCGAACGCGAATACCTTCGCCAGGTCATGGCCAAGCATGGCGGCAATCGGGTGAAGACTGCTGCCATCCTGGGCATCAGCGAGCGACACATCTACCGGCTCATTGAAAAATACGGATTCAGCGAAAAGGCAGCCGGCAGCTAAGACCGGAGGCCGGGCAGCGCACGCGTGATTTCAAAATTGGCCTAAATTTCCGGTTGACCGTGGCAACAACCGCCCCCTGACGTACACTGCGCTCCTCACACTTTTGGCAGGATGCCCGATGCAACAAGAACACTTCATTCCGGGCAAAGATGCCTCGCTCGAACACTCCATTTCCTCCATGCAGGCCAAACTGGCGGCCCGCGGTTTCGACATCGAGGAATGCTCCTGGCTCAACCCTGTGGACAACGTCTGGTCCGTACATGTGCGTAATCGCGCCTGCCACCTGATGTTCACCAACGGCAAGGGCGCCACCAAGCTCGCCGCCCACGCCAGCGCGCTGGGCGAGTATTTCGAGCGGCTGTCGTGCAACTATTTCTGGAACCACTATTACCTCGGCGAGCAGATCGCCAACCGCTCCTTCACACACTACCCGCGCGAACGCTGGTTCCCGCTGACCGCCGACGCTACCGACTGGCCGGCCGAATTGCTGACGCCTGAATTGCAGGCTTTCTACAACCCGGAAGGCAGCATCCCGGCCGAAACGCTCGTGGACATGAACTCCGGCAACGAAGAGCGCGGCATCTGCGCCATTCCCTACGTCCGCCAGCGCGACGGCGCCGAGGTGTTCTTCCCGGTCAATATCATCAGCAATCTCTACGTCAGCAACGGCATGTCGGCCGGCAACACCCAGGCTGAAGCACGCGCCCAGGCGCTGTCGGAAATCCTCGAACGCCACGTCAAGTTCAAGGTCATCGCCGAAGGCCTATGCCTGCCGGACGTGCCGGACGAAGTGATAGCCCGTTACCCGACCATCGCCGCCGGCATCAAGGGCCTGCGCGACGCCGGCTTCGGCATTCTGGTCAAGGACGCCTCGCTCGGCGGCCTCTACCCGGTGATGTGCGTGACCATGCTCAACCCCCGCGACCAGGGCGTCTTCGCCAGCTTCGGCGCCCACCCGCGCTTCGAAATCGCCCTCGAACGTGCTCTGACCGAGTTGCTCCAGGGCCGTGCCCTTGAAGCACTCGACGGCTTCCCGCCCCCCGGCTTCGACCTCGACGAAATCGCCAGCGCACCGAATATCGAAATCCACTTCGTCGATTCAAGCGGCATCATCAGCTGGGAATTCCTCGGCGAGGAAGCCGATTTTGAATTCGTCGACTGCGAGTTCAATCCACAGCCAACGAGGTTTCGCGACATCCCACCAGCAACATATAACACACTAATAAATAAGAATATATGTCTTTTGACGTTGCATCTCGTCTCATGACGGCGCGTTAGAACCGGGTAGCCAAGTGGGTAGCTAGATGGGTAGTTCGCTGCTAGAATCTCTCGCAGCTACCCACTTCGCACAGCGCATCAGCCGACCACCTCGATCTCAGCCAGGCCAGCAGCGGCGCGGCGAGCGTCGGACAACGTTTATCGATGCGAGGAAAAGTCGCCGTAACAACAATCCCTGGTGACCGGGAGCCGGCAAGTAGGACTCGATTGATCCTGACCGGGAGTCGGACATCATGGGAACCCAGATCAATGTACTCGACGACATCCAGATAAAGCACTGGGTCAACAAAGGCGCACCGATTGCCCGTTCTGATGGGGGCGGTCTGACCTTCACGTTGTCCGCGACTGGAACCGCTACGTGGATACTGCGCTATCGGATGGGGGGCGGCCGCCGCAAGGAACTGACCCTCGGCAACTACCCCGACTTGTCGCTCGCCAAAGCTCGCCAGATGGCGAGAGTGCACAGAGTGTCGATCGACAAGGGAGAGGACCCTGCCGCCAAGAAGAAAGTCGAGAAGATGCAGTCCAAGATGGCCTGGACCGTCCGCGTGTTGATCGACGACTACAAGCAGAAGAAACTGGTGACACCCAGTCTCGCTGAAGGGACCATCTATTATCGAAAGTGGGATCTGGAGAAAGTCCTACTCCCCAAACTCGGATCACTGGAAGTTCGGCACGTCACGCCAGCTGAGATCGTTCACGTGCTCGAGTCGGCAAAGCGTTCCTGGACGATTTCGAAGCGAATCCTGACTTCATCCAAACTGCTTTTTGCCCATGCTTGTGGCAAACGCCTCATCGACTCGAACCCCGCCGCTGGAATCGATCTGGTTGCCATCATGGGAGAACGCCCCCCGATTCGCAAGCGCGTGATGCTGAACGAAGAGGAGTTACGGACCCTGCTGGCAGACATCGAGGATATCGGCCCGGAAAACGCCTTGGCGTTCCGGATTCTGCTCGCCACCTGCGTAAGGTCCGTCGAACTGGCGAAAGCCCGGTGGGAGCACATCGACTTTGATCGTGCAACCTGGTGGGTTCCAGACGCCTCCGTGAAGACCCGGAAGGGCTTCCTGGTTCCGCTCACGCCGACTGTCGCAAACTGGTTCAAGGATTTGCGTGATCTCGCTGGGGAGTCGCCGTGGGCACTTCCAGCGCGGATTGAGCGTCGGCGGCGGCGGCTTGGAGATACCCACGTCGGTGAAACCACCCTATGGGCCGCGATTTCACGTGCCTTCGAACGCGGTGACATCCAAATCCGAAGATTCACGCCTCACGATACCCGGAGCACGGCAAAGGGACACATGCGCAACATGGGCATATCCCGAGAAATTTCCGAGCTGGCCTTGAATCACACATTGAAGGGCATGGAAGCGATCTACGATGTCCGCGAGGAGATTCCGGAACGCAGGGAAGCCCTGGAACGCTGGGCAGGCTTCATCACAGCGTGCGAAAACGGACGCCCTTGGAAGCCGGGCCCGCTTCGGAGGATTGCGTAGCCTGGTGATCCCGGTAGCATCTCCTGCACACTGTTTTGCCCTGCAGCGCTACCAGACATGCCCACCGCGCACGCAGGCTGCTGCACCACAGTGCCCTATTTGCTTGGCGGACCACTCCCGAGCCTCAGCGGACATTTGGAATGCACTGCGGGGCGCCTCGACGCGCACGTATCGAACCGAGTAGCAGGTTTCCGGTTCGCGGTGCTTTACGACGACGCATCAAGCAACATTCGCTTCGGGCTCGACATCGCTGGCTTCGGGTTGCTCGTCCTCGGTGAGGACGCCCTTTAGAAACTCGTCGTAGCGCTCTTGCAAATGCTTGAGCGACGACTCCCGGTCGGCCTGATATTCAAGGCGCTCCTGGAAGAACTGGAGACGGGAACGGTTCTCGTCAAGAACCTGTCCCCACGTCTTCACATAGATCGAGACGTTCGCCTTCGTATAGATCAGCCCACTGCTGTCACTGATGCGCTGTGTGGCGTAATCGCCGAGGTCATCGCTAATCGCCCAGAAGACCCAGGTTGTATCGACGTTGCGGAAGCGCTCGTCTTTCATCACTGAAAAGGCGTACTTCTCGATCTGCGTGACCTCGTCGTCATTGATCTTGACGGTCGGCGCTTTCAACTCGATGACAAGATGCGTGAGCGTGTTGGCCCGGTGCTGGCGGATCGCTTTGGAGAGCATGAGATCCACGATCCCGCGTGTCTTGGTGATGTGTTTGACTGGCTCGTCGATGACGAGGTCGTCACCAAGAAGCTTCTTGTGTTTGCGGAGGACCTCGGTCAGCGATTGATCGTCGACCGAGAGGTTGTATTCCTCGCCAAACAGCCAGCAGTTCTGCGCAATGATTCGATGAAGCTGCGAGCGCTCCTTCAGGCGCTTCTTGGGCTCGGCATCAAAGAGAATAGCTTCAAGGCCAGTCAGGAACTTGAGGCGGTCAGTGACGACCTTAGCCGCGCCGATGATGGCGGACAGGGACACGTCCCGGAGCAGCTCGGCGAGCTCTTCCTGCTTGCGCTTGGGCAGGTTAAGGACTTCCTCGAAGATGAGCTGCAGTTCCTCAGGACCCTTCTCGACGGCCTGCCGCAACAGGCGCAGATTGAAAGCCTTGCTCTTGGGCGGCGTGCTGGCGAAGTCCTGCACATGCTGGGCCATGTTGACGGCGACAATGTCGAACACCTGTCGCTCGACCGTTTCAAGATGGGTCGCCGGTTCGCCCTGATAGGGATAGATCGCCTCGCTCTTCCACTTATCGACAACCGAGCGCGCTTCCTGCGCTGCACGGTTACGGAAATGGGACTTGATCGCCTGTTGCGCCTCGTCGATGACGGCGATCACTGCTGGATTCATTTCGGCAAGCTCGACGGTCCCGTCTTTCTGAAGCTTCGAGATGAAGCTGGATTTCAGGTAGGCCGAAAACTGGAAAGCGCCGATGTGAAAGCGCCGGTCAACCGAGAGGAGCGGAAAGCCTTTCTCGTTGCACAGATAGAGCGCCCGGTTTGTCGTCGCGCGCCATTCAATGATCTCTAGCCTCGCCGGGTGCGTCTTGTCGTCCTCGCGGATGTCAGCGAGGTTGACGGAGTGCCGCGATGCGATGACAGAGTCAGGGTCGATCTGATGCGTATCGACCTTGACAGAGACGGCCCGGTAATCGGCGAGATACAGGGCAAAGATTTCTGACAGCTCTTGAAGACCAGTCTCGGTCGTCAGGGAGCGGTGCTCCTTGTGGAGCTCGGTGATCGACAGTGTGACGCCGCGCGACTTGCCTGCGGGTGCGAGCTTCTCATCCGAGATGCGGACCTCGCGGATATTGCTGGCGTTCATGGTGATCTTGAACGTCCAGAGCTCCGTGCCCTTCGGGTAAGTCACGTCCCATTCGGCGAAGCGGCCCAGCGAGAACGCCTTGAAACGGCCCCGCCCGTCCTGGCCGTGAAGAAACCGCCCTTCGCCCTTCGTCACGGCGCCGGGTCGCTTCCACGAACCGCCAAGGCGGCGGAAGCCTTCCGGCGCTTCCGAGAATGGGATGCCGTGGCCGTTATCGGTGACGATCACAGCGGACATTGCGCCAAGCGCGTTGTAGTCGAAGCTGACGCTGACACTCGTCGCGTCGGCATCAAGACCATTCCAGATGAGCTCGGCCAAAGCCTGCACGGGCTTGGCCTTCGTAATCTTTTCGAGGAAATCGGACTGGACTTCGACCGGGTATGCGTGATCTGCCATTGCATCCTCCTGTCGTTTTTCGCGACATTTTCTCACAGGAACAGGGGGCAGCCCAATCTTGCCTAGGCAACGTCGCCCTGCGAGGTTGCCCAACCCCAACTACCCAACTGTCGTCGAGGTCGCTTGGAATCCGGAACATGGGAACGGCGTTGATGAGGCGCCGCTTGGACTGCCACCGTTTCGGTGGACATGCCAGCACCGGACGCCCGCGGCTGACGGCTGTGGGCCGGGTGGGGACGGTGATGCAGGGCATGTGATGGATTGTTGTGGTGGCCATCGCCGGCAGTGGTGGGGAACTTCCAGCAGCACGAGCGGGAAAATCCTTCGGCGTCCTACATCTGGCGCCCCGATCATCGGCGCATTGCTCATGAACCATCCATAGCGGCGATGCCTCTGGGATCCAGCAATATCCATTTGACCGACGACAATGGGAGGCCCTCACTGATTGGGTGATTTCCCGACTTTGCTCAAAGAATTAGATGGTCGCATTGCGCTCGGAACGCGCACGCAAGGCACGTCTTCCGAGGCAGCGACCAGCGCGGCAGAGCGCGGCCTGCGAGAATCTCTTCCCGCCGCCTGACCAGGGCTACTACTTGCTCGTCAGTCATCAATTTGACGCGATGCGCGATCGGTAAGGCTCGCGGGGCCGGCGCCTTCACCAACACATACCCGTAGGACGCCACCGACTGCCCCGTCTGCCCCATCACCGCCATCCTCTGCGCCGACAACTGGATCACGTCCGACAGGCAGGGCTGGTTGCCCCAGCGAGTCTTGAACTCCACCAACACGATCACGCCGGAGGGCATCCGGTATGCCCGGTCAAGTTTCGCCACCAGTCCGACGGGCGTGGAAATCCGGAACAGCCTTTCCATGTAGACCAACTCGGCATCCCGCAGCGCTGCCGGTCG
>Ga0154020_10003711_pt1 | contig 18319 bp, 18 predicted proteins | sample Klosneuvirus_201_FD_109709 | JGI IMG/M metagenome (GOLD analysis project Ga0154020, IMG submission 109709) | Active sludge microbial communities from wastewater, Klosterneuburg, Austria - Klosneuvirus_20160825_MG | ecosystem: Engineered > WWTP > Aerobic digester > Activated sludge | place... | reverse complement strand
TAGCAGCAGTTGCTTCATCCCGGTTGGTTTTAGTAAAGTCCAAATAACCAATATCTCTCAGTAGAATGGTGTCTTTTGATGACATTAGTGCCAAGTCGCTAATAAAATAGTCAAGGCGACTAAACTTTAGATAGGAATTGAATTCATAATTCAGCAAGGAATTAAATATCAATGGTTTTCCATCATATTCTGCTACAAACTGTACTTTGAGATCTTTCTGTTTTGGCAATATGGGATCATCATCCTTGCGACATCCCGCCAAAAATATAATCATAAAGAGGAGTGAAAAGTAACTTAGTTTGCTCATGACAATGGTTTGAATATTAGGAATTTACAAATATAACATTTAATAGTCTTAAATAATTTCGAATCAATCTTTAAATATTTCTGGGAGATTGGTTCTAAGTTTTTCAGTAATCACTGATTCTAAATCATCATGCCAGCTGATTTCATTGAATAAATGATTCATATTTACTTTCAATAATAGATTTAGGTCAAATCCTGCCTTTGGCTTAATTCCACTTATATTAAACTGAAACTTCAGTGAATTTGGTACATCTATATAGTACTTCCTCACCACACTATCCGGTAAGGTGGTAATAGAGATGTACGCGGCCCGATAATGCATTTGTAGAGAGTCCCATAATACATTTCCCTTTGGGTATAAAGAATGACTGGTATTTCTGAGTAAATATGTGTTAATAAGTCCTATTGAATCACCACCCCCCATAGTGAATTCCAGGCTATTGAAAGTCTGTTCACTATTCAGAGTGAAAGCCTCAAAATCAGTCTTACTAAATGAAGGATTGACATAATCATCCACTGAGAGGACACTATCTTCATTATTCTTAAGATAAAATTTAATTCGTTTATCAAAATACTTGTCAGACTGCGCAAGCGAGTGAAACACGAAATCAGAAAACATAAACTTTATTTCATTTACGCGGAATGAATTTTGACCTGCGTCCTCCAGCGTATCAGCAGGTTTACTTACAGTTCCATAATTGTATGAGGCCTTGTCGTGCTGAAAACTAAACTCCAAGATAAATTTCGGGTATTTACAACAGCAATTTTTATCTGCGCTAACATCGAAATTTGACGCCTTTGGATCGGTACATCCCTCATTTTGCTTGCCACATGATATTAACATAACTATCGTCGCCAATAGCGGAAATAGATGCCAAGCCCTACTCAATTTAAGCATGCATCTCTCTGTGTATTTTTGTAACAATATCTTTTACTTGTTGTGAAAAGTCCTTAGAGAGCATCCAGTTAAAATAGCCTTTCTCTTTATTGAAAACGTCTTTTACCGGCTGATCGAGATATTTTCCGAAGTTAAAAACGATTTCTCCATCTTGATTGTATTTGAGCCGCTGGGTGGCATCCAGTGTCTTTAGGTTTGTTGTAAACCGGTGTAAGTCGTCCGGATTACGAGTGACGGGCGACGGAATAGAATTACCGTCTTCATCTATCATATCTTTACCCTCATAATGATCCAATTGGCTATACAGAACTTCCATGGTAGCACGGACGTCTACCATAGCATCATGAGCATTTTCCATCTCCTTCTTGCAATAATATCTGTAAGCAGCCTTCAGTGTCCGAGGCTCCATCTTATAAAATATCTGCTGCACGTCTATCGTCCGGCGTTTATCCATTTCAAATCGGAGACCTGCTCTAGAAAATTCCTCCATCAAAATCGGGATGTCAAAACGATTGGAATTATATCCTGAGAGATCAGAATCACCTATAAAATCAAAAATTTCCTTAGCAACTTGATCAAAAGTGGGTTTATTTCGTACCATTTCACTAGTAATTCCATGTACTGACGCGGCTTCATCAGAGATGAATACAGGTCCGGGATTGATAAGTTTATAATACTCACTTTCGGTTCCGGTGGCCTTATCAATCCGTATAATAGCAATCTGTATTATCCTGTCTCTAATCACATTTAGACCTGTAGTCTCAACGTCGAAGAAACAAATGTCATTGGTGAGATTTAAACTCATTTTTTATTTTGATTAGATAATGATTCTATAATTGTCTCTGGTAAAGGTAGTATTCCTTCTTTTACTGCTTCTTCCTGGGCACCATGCAGTTGGATCGGTTGTTGCCGCTTTCGCATCTTTAAATTAAAAAATTCAACCAAAAGTGAAAATGCAATGGCAAAATATAGATAACCTTTGGGAACACTTCCTACAAACTGCTCCCCCACTCTGAAATGAGCAAGGTGGCTACCTTCCAGAATCAACATAAACCCAATCAATAAAAGAAAAGTAAGTCCCAGCATTTGAATCGTAGGATGTTCGTTTATAAAGTTTGAGACTGGTGTAGCAAAAAGCATCATAATTATTACTGAAATGATTACTGCAATAATCATAATGATTAAGGCCCCGGGAAGGCCGCTAGTCATGCCAACTGCCGTGAGTATTGAATCAAAGCTAAATACTATGTTGATTAAGGTCATTTGAACTACCGCAGCCGTAAAGTTCATTTTTTTAGCACCGGAACGAAATTGTGGGTCTTCTGTGCCTTCCAGTTTGTGATGAATCTCAGAAGTACTTTTATACAGTAGAAATATGCCACCTAAAATTAGAATAATACTCTGTCCGTTAAAAATACCTTCAATGGGACCCCAATTGATTGCAAACCAGGGCTTCTTCATTGCAATCAAGGCACTTATCCCCAATAGCAAGATAATTCTGAGTACCATAGCCAACATAAGCCCAATGCGAGTAACTCGCGCTCTGTGTGCTTTTTCAATTTTTCCTGAAATAAGTGATATGAAAATGATGTTATCCACTCCCAATACTATCTCAAGAAATGTCAGTGTCAGTAAGCTAATCCACACATTGACATCCAGAAAATCAGGAATATACATATAGTAATTTTGTAATGTAATGATCTTGAAAGTCCACAAAAATACTAACTTTGCCACTTATAATCCTATAAAATCTTTAATAAAGCGGCCTAATGATGAACAAAAGATTGATATCTAAGTCATTATACATACAATCATTTACTATACTTTTTCTTTTTCTAAGTTTTGGAGGTCAAAGTCAGACTCACACACCTTTAGTGGAGCATTTTACCAATAGCAGATGTCCCGCTTGTGCCGCTCAGAATGTAGAATTTTATCGAAAACTAGATAAATACAAAGGCCAGGTTAATCCGATTTCATTTTATATAGCAGTTCCATACAGAACTTGTGAATTATATATAGCCAGTAAAAGTGGAAGCGATGCACGCCAACTTTTATACAATATTGTGGGTACTCCGTCAGCACAAATAGATGGTTATAGTAAGATGCAGTTTCCCACAGACATGGCTTATTTAGATGCGATCAGATTGCCTGCTGAATTTTCAATTGAATTTCTGGAGTCAAGTACACAGAAGATCACTTTGAGGATAACTGCTCTAAACAATATCGATACTACGACAAAACTTAATCTTTTTATAGCTCTAACTGAGAAAAATGTCTCTTATGTTGCTCCGAATGGCGAAACAACACATTTAAATGTATTTAGGAAGTTCGCTGAAGATAATGGTACATCAATTGTATTTCCTGCTGGAACAGCAAAGGGTGAGGAGATAGTAAAGTCCTTTGACTTTTCATACGTCGCCAACTGGATACCTAATGATTTTAATTATACTGCCTTCATTCAATCCCCACTTTCAAACCAAGTGTTTGAATCCAAGCGCACGGAAATAAGTAATTCAGTGGCTATCGGTTTTCAAAATAAAATGAGTTTGGCTGTTGATATTTATCCTGTACCAGCTGTCGATCGGATAAATATCTTAATTAAGGAACCTTTAGAATCCTTAATTATTCGTAATTTAACCGGTGAGATTATCAATTCCTGGCAAAAAAGAAATCTGATTGTTTCTGACATTCTCACTTATGAAATGGTACCAGGAATATATTTTCTCGAAGTTATTTCAGCAGATAATTTAAAATCGGCTACTAAAAAATTTATAGTAAACTAGCCTATGAAACTATTAGCAGGTAAAATTGCTCTCGTCACAGGTGGATCCCGTGGTATAGGTGCATCAATAGTCCGTATGTTTGCAGAACAAGGTGCCGCAGTCGCCTTTACATTCCATTCTTCTGCCGAGGCAGCGAATCAACTGATTAGTGATTTGTCTCATCAGGGTACGGTCCGTGCTTACCGGTCAGATGCATCCAATACAAGTGAAGCTGAAAAACTTATCGCTCAAGTCCTTGCAGATTTTGGAGGGCTAGATATTCTGGTAAATAATGCCGGAATCACGAAAGATGGCTTATTGCTTCGCATGAGTGAGCAGATGTGGGATGATGTGATCAATACCAACTTAAAATCAGTTTTTAACCTTACTAAGTTTGCCATTAAACCCATGTTACGTACAGGTGGAAGTGTAATAAATATGTCCAGCGTAGTCGGAATCTCCGGAAATGCAGGTCAGTCAAACTATGCTGCTTCGAAGGCAGGTCTTATCGGGTTTACAAAATCAATGTCTAAGGAATTGGGAAGTAAGAATATCCGTTTTAATGCCATTGCTCCCGGATTTATAAACACTGAGATGACGCACAAACTGGATGAAAAGACTAAGAGTACATTTCTATCTGAAATACCGATGAAGAGATTTGGCGAGGCAGAGGAAGTTTCCAAAGCAGCTGTATTTCTGGCTAGTGATTTGTCCACCTATATCACTGGTCAGGTATTAAATGTATGTGGTGGGCTAAATATGTAACTTATGCGGAATGATGTTGGATTAACAGATCTTGCACCTGACAGCAAGGTATGGATTTTTGCACCCAATCCTTTATTAAAGGAAAGTGATGTTAGCCTGCTCGAAGAGCGTCTCAATGAATTTGCGTCTTCTTGGGTCAGTCATGATAATAAATTAAAATGTGGCGCTACGGTTTTATACAATCAGTTTGCTATCATAGCTGTTGATAATAGCTTTGTAGTATCCAGCGGCTGTTCGATGGATACATTGCATCGCTTTATTTCTACACTGAATATTGAATTTGGAGTTGACTTTCTAAATCGTAATGTATTCCAATACTTAGATGACGGAGCTGTTAAACTAATCAAACAAGGTGAGTTAAAGACTGCACTTCAGGAGAATAAAATTACTTCGAAAACCTTATTTTTTGATAAATTAGTTGATCAACTGGATGACTTAAGGTCTGAATTTTTAAAACCTATGGATTCTTTCTGGATGGCACAGTTAGTCTGAAAATCTTTATCTCTAAATTTCCTATTTACTATTCAGCATCAAAAAATGATTCACTTGTTTGGCTATAAATTTGTTGGATTTTATCAATAGTTCCGGAAAAGTCAAATCCTAAATCTTTTATAGTTCCGTCATAGGCATTGAAAATCCATCCATGGACTTGTGGTATTCCGGAATCATTAAAATTATTTTGAACTACCGCTGTCTTAGCTATGTTTCCGCATTGCTCTAGTACATTAAGTTCAGATAACCTATCTAAGCGCTTGCCCTTATCTGCGATTTCATTTAGTTCTACCTTATGCTCCTTATATACATCTCGTATAGACTTGAGCCATGAATTCAAAGTTCCGTAATCTTTGGGATTGATAGCTGTTTTGATGCATCCACAATCATAGTGTCCGCACACGATGATCCTTTTTACTTTCAAGTGCTCAATGGCGTAGTGTATGACAGACATGGAATTAGCATCAATGGATATGACCTGATTGCCTATATTTCGATGGACAATGACCTTCCCCGGATCAATTCCCATTAAAGTACTTGCCGGAATACGATTATCACAGCAGCCAATGAACAATATGTCTGGACTATTTACCACTGAAAATCGCTCGTGATCATTTGAATTGGCAGCAGAATAATGACTGGCCCAATTTTTGTTATTTTCAAATAACTCTAAGTAGTCTGAATCCGGTTTGCTTTTCATATTTAAATTAATTTTAAAATCCTTCTTTTAATTTCCCTCCATCCAACTTACCGGAAACAGCTTTTATCTCATAACGGGTAAAATCCTGATTGGATCTGAACCCATAAGAATAAATGACTTCATTTGGTTTCGATAATCTTACAAATTTTTCTGTGAAGACTATTTTCTTCGGTTCGTCCCAAATCAACTCATTAGTAAATATTTCTTCTCCATTGACGCTTTTAAGCAATACAGAATCTGAGCAAATGACTTGTTGTTTTTTCATCAATCGTTCTGCTTTTTTTGCAGTAAGAGTGCTTGATACTTGCCCGCTGTCATTATAGAATTCGAATTTCACTCCATGTGGGAATACATCCCGTCCATTGGGTGTCGTCAGATATCGGATAAGTGTATCACCAGTGATTCGAACCTTCATTCGGGCCGAATCACTATACAGTATCTCTACATCAGTGATGATCTCAATGCTTTTCTCAGCACTTCCTGTCAATCTGTTAACTTCGCTAAGGTCATTTTCACAAGCGCTGAAAAATGCCAAAGATAGGCAGAATAAGATATACAATTTCAAATTTAAGCGCACCTGATTACTCTTCAAAGATATACAAATGAATTAATTTTCATAATAGCGTGACGGATCCTTTATACAATATTCTTTTCTTATCCGCTAATTCGATGATTGTTACCCATACATAAGTTCCACTACTGCACTCTTTACCCTTGAATTTGCCATCCCAGCCTATATGATCACCCACTAAATGGTCTTTTTCCTCATATACGCAAGCGCCCCATCTGTTAAATACCGCAAAACTGACTATTTTGACAAACTCTGAGCCGGCTGCAATTTTGAAATAATCATTAACACCATCATGATTGGGTGTAAATGCATTGGGTAAGAATATCTTATAGTCCTTTAATGGAGTCTCAATACTCAGTGCTATGCTATCTCTCACAACACATCCTCTCTCATCACTGATCATTACATATATCCATTGTGAAGAATCCGGGGCTATTAACACAGGTGTAGAACAAGTGTCACAATCAAACAACTGTGGAGGCATCCATTGATAGCTTCTCTGATTACCTTCTAGACCGATTACTTCATCCAGTATGGGGAGGAGGCTCTCTCCCGGTGTTACATTCGGCAGTTCTGTGATGTTGGCATATAGGTCTCCTCCGCAGCATTTTACATAGACACTATCAGTTACCCTTGAGATACAACCCACTTCATCCTGCACGATTAATTCAATTTTTTTCTTACCTGAAGTTTGATATTAATGTAAGTCGAATCAGCAGTCAAAACTTTTACAGAATCACTGTAGAAATTAAAATGGCTGTTTGAAATCTTAAAGGGATAGTCTTTAGTCTTATCAATCAGGTGCAAAGTGTCCAAACGGCACAAGGTATCTCCTCTAGTCTCGAAGGTAAATTCAGGCTTCAGCCCCGCAAAAGTCCCTGAGCCTCCAAAGCTCACAGTGACCTGATTATTCTGTGAAGTATAATTATTAATTACCAAGACATACGATTCTCCGGCCTTCATTTCAATTGGCTTTAAGTAATTGTTTTGTCCAGATGAACATCCTGCCGGTTCAGATATATCTGTTTCTCCGTCTCGGAGTCCCGTAGGTCCACAGCATTCATTACCATTACCACAGTTCGAAGTAATGACTCCGGTAGCCATACATCTGATTATTGATTTCTGACAGGAGTTGATTCCCATGTCAAGCTTGTAGATAATAAAATCAATGTCATCATTTGGCACCAGAGGAATTAAATCCAGGGTAAGTGTACCTGAATCTTTACAGATCCATTTGTACCATATACTGTTACTTTCAGGTGACACCCCGGGCTGACTGGAAAAACAGACGCCTTCCTGCATTTCCTTTATATTTCCATATCCAAAGATACCGGCAGAGGTAAAGGCATTCTTATCGCATAATCTAAACGCAGTAATACAGTCAGCGCCTTGTACAGGCTGTGGATAATAATTGTTGATACATATCTGAAAATCGCCACCCAATAAGTTTTGCGCTTTGACTCGGATCAAATAAGATTTGCCTACCAAAAGTTGAGAGTGATATAAGGCAACGGAATGATTTATGGCATTTTTGTTACAAGCTACTTCAAAAAATTGACTACAATCCCCCTGATACAATGCGGCGGCGAAATCAATAGCAGGAGATATGATCTTAATCAATACATCCGGAGCAGAGGCAATGAACCTGAACCAAACATCGCCACCCGCTGATGTAAAGCAAGATGTCGTAGGTCCGGAATCTGCAGTAGCTTTGATAGTTGTAAAACTAGCCACGTTACTACACCAAAGTGAAGGTTGGGAAATATAATACGCATTAGCGCACTTATCATTTGAGGGCTGGGCGGCAAGTCGGAAGCAGCAAACTGAAGATATCAATAGTACGATAGACGAAATGCGCATCATTTATCTACCTTATGACAGTAACAGAGCCCTTAAAAATCTTATCAACCCCATCTATAAATCTGATCTTGGCATACCAAGCGAAGGTGGCGGGATCAACGAATTTATTTTTAAATCGACCATCCCAGCCAAGTCGTTCATCATTCAATTTAAAGTTATGATTCTCAAAAACGCAGGCTCCCCACCGGTTGAAAACTTTTAACTCTAATACCTCTTCTGCAATAAAATTTCCAAATACAGTAAAATAATCATTGGTGCCATCGTGATTCGGAGTAAATACATTTGGTACGAAAATGGGATAATTCACATATACCCTGATAAATATTGAGTCCTCTGCTGTGCAATTGAATTCATCAGTTGCAATCACTGTCACCCACCTGTCTCTGAAGGGACGTATCGTATTCGCATCACAACCCTGACAGTCGATTCCTACAAAAGGTATCCATTGGTAGAAGATGTCATCCCCCTCGAGGACAGCCTGAGCTTTTATATATACAGAGTCTCCTATCTGAATCTCAGCAGATCCAGGACTGAGTGTGATGTCGTGATTAGGCCCACAACAGAGCACTTCAATAGGTTTAGTGAGTGATACAATACATCCTTTTTCGTTTTTGACGGTAAGAGTGACTACCTTTTCACCTCTTTTGAGGTAAGAAATGGTTTTATCGCCGGCGGTAGTGGAAGACTGCGGAGTAGCATCTGTTCCAAATGTCCATAAGACATCAGTTATTTTTGAAGTTTGGTCAGTCGTCTTGTCAATGATTTGTATTTGTTCTTCACGGCAAGTAGTTTCGTCCAGTACCAAGTCAAAATCTGGCTTTGGTCCCTGAAAGGTGCCGGTGCCACCGAATTCCATTCTAAAACCATTCTTAGCTGCTGTAAAATTATTTATTCCCAATAGGTATACTTTTCCGGCTTCCATATTGATGGGCGCTAACCAATTGTCTTGGCCACGATCACAGTTGGGTGGCTCAGAGATGTCACTTGCCTGAGGCCTTAGGCCTGTCGGGCCAAAGCAAGAAGCTGCTTCACATCGAAGTTGCTTTCGGTCACAACTGAAAAAATCACCTGTTACTTCATATACTACAAAGTCCAAATCATCATTTGGCGCAAGAGGTGTTAAAGTGAAAGTCAGAGTTCCCGGCTGATCACACTGCCACCGAAACCATGTAGAGTTTGATTCAGATGATACACCGGAGACTACATCTCCAAGACAATCAGAATCTTTAAATTCATCCGGAACAATTCCAAATCCCTCTACACTCTGTACTATAAAAGCAGATTTGTCGCACAGTACAGAAGCAGAAATACAATCACTACCGGGCTTTAGAGGTGGAAAATAATTATCAAAACAAAGTCCGAAGGTTCCCGTAGATCCATTTTCTCCTTGCACTCTCAATAAGTACTCACCCCCTGGAATCAATCCCCCTTGGTATAGCTCCAATACACCCCCGGTTTGAAGATTTGTCACGCACTCAATATCACCTTGTGTTGTAGAACAACCACCTGCATACAAGGCCATTTCTGGTCTACTCAGTGATCCGGGTTTTAGTGTAATCGTAATATCAGTAGCACTGGCAATAAATTTAAACCACACATCATTGGTAGCACCACTAAAACAACTCGCGGCACTGAGATTAGAAGGAAGCGCATTGACATTGGTATAAGCGCCATCAGGAGAGCACCATTTTTTCACGTTGGGGATAGAAATTGCCCCCCTACAATCATCATTGATGACCTGTGCTTTCAAAATAGATGATGGAATAATAGCGAAAAAGAGAATAACCAGGATATGCTTAGCCATTTTAGATTAGATTAGGATTGAGGTGAGGAGAGAATTTCTAAACTATGAATAATGAGCTTTTCCATTGCTTTCTTTGGATCAGCGGAGAAGGTACCAACTGTGCGATTTGCCAATATACTATTGATAGATAGGGCTCTGTGCCCAAGTAGTTTTGCCAAGCCATATATTGCTGAAGTCTCCATCTCCATATTGGTAAAGTGATACTCTTCAATCTCTTTATTTTGTAATAATGAAATGAAATCTGAGTTGAAGGGCTCTAATCTAAGGCGACGTGTCTGAGGTCCATAGAATCCTACATTAGTCAGAGTGATACCGGGAGTTCCTAGTTTTTCAAACTTTTTAAGTAATTGATTGTCAGACCATTCAAAATATGGTTTAACTGGCCAAGGGATGTCCCAAGTAAGTAACTCATCACTAATTCGGTTATTGAAATTGAGGTAGAAATGCATTAGATTATCGAGTCCAACTGCTCCTGCTGAGATAACCACACTATCAGTTGCGATGCCATCATATATTGCACCTGAAGTTCCAATTCGAATGATATCCAAGGAGGTCAAGTCATGCTTAATAGTTCTGGATTGAAAATCTATATTGACCAATGCATCCAATTCATTCAGTACGATATCAATATTGTCCGGACCGATTCCAGTGGCGATTATAGTAAACCATTTTTCTCCAATATGGCCACAATGTGTGACAAACTCACGATAACTCTTTTGATATAATATCTGATCAAAATGCTTACTTATCATGCTGACGCGGGCAGGGTCACCGACTGTTATGATAGTGCCACGGATGTCTTCCGGCACCAAGCCTAGGTGATAAATACTACCATCAGGCTTTATGATAAGTTCTGATTCTTTTATTTGCATAGAATATAAATTGGAGGTGTAGTTATTGAATTACTATAATGTCCTGCACGGTCTTTTATCTGTACAGAATAAGACATCGTATCTTTAAGTTGGTCAACCCCAGCAGTACAGGGAAGTTGTCCATTAGAATATATGCAACAAGTTTGCCTTATCGTAAGTGCTATCTCACCTGAGATTCCCTTTGCGCCGGCATTTTCAGGTAAAAAAGGAATTTTAAATTGCTGGCCTACGGACGAGGTCCTGTTATCACTCAGGAAAACATTCAAACTATCGCTATCCCCCAAGTCTCCATCACCATCGGTATAGTTGAAAGTGATCCGAATGGAGTCATCAGAGATTATTGATGCTTGACGAATGGAATCCTTCGTCATACTAAGCATTGAAATAATGGGTTCAATCGGATATACCGGAGGCTTCAAGCAAGCAAAGCAAGCTACAGCAAGGTAAAGACCCAGAATATATGTTAATCGTCTGATCATGATTATATTTGAACGAACAAATACGTAAGTTTTAAGATTATAAACGCTAAAATTAAAAAATAATGGCAGATGCCTGATGACTACCACTTACTTACGAATCAACTTCCCGCTGAAATAAAGGTTTTAGTAGAAAAGTTAATAAAGGGAAAATCATTTGATTTTGAGACTGCAGCTCTGAGCCTTTTCGAATGGCAAAGTGAGGCTAACGACATTTATAAGCGTTATTTAGAGCAATTAAATTTTGTTTATCCTACAAAATTAGAGGATATTCCATGTCTTCCTATCCAATTCTTCAAGCAATACCCGCTAAAGTCATTATCATTTTCTCCTGAAGTCATATTTAAAAGTAGTGGAACCAGTCAGCAGGCTAAAAGCAGGCACCTGGTAGCAAGTGAGCAGTGGTATCACGAGATTTGTACCCAAATATTTACGCGGCACTTTTCATCACCCTCTGATAGCATCTTTTTAGCACTTTTGCCACATTATATTAATGCCGGGAACAGTAGTCTAGTGAATATGGTACACCATTTTATGACTCTAAGTAATGATAAGAGGTCTTGTTTTGTAGAGAATATTTCTGACCTATCGAGCAATATAAATGCTGCCTTGAACAGTGGAAAAGACACTTTCCTCTTTGGTGTACCTTATGCCCTGCTTGATTTCTCAATCCAAGTTCCATCAGGTAAATGGGAAAATTTATATATTATAGAAACAGGGGGAATGAAAGGTCGCCGTACTGAGATAACTAAGATACAATTACACCATGAATTATCGGAGTTGTACCAGACGACCAGGGTTTACTCTGAGTATGGCATGACCGAGCTTATATCCCAATGCTATACCCAGAGAAGCACTCGTTTTTCGAATTCTGCTTCACTTCGAATTATCACTAAAGAAATTAATGATCCATTTGCTGTGCAGAAATCCGGAAAAGCAGGCCGTATCAATCTAATAGATCTGGGGAATTTGCATACTATCTGCTTTATAGAGTCGGATGATCTCGGAATAACATATGGTGATAACACATTTGAGATAGCGGGACGTCTAGATAATACGGACATCAGGGGTTGCAATCTGTTGTATGAAGAGTTTAATAATTGATTAATTGCTTGTATACGTTTGCTTCACGGGAGTGTAGAACCTTAAAAACCAATTCAAGTAAAAGATCTCTATTAGTCATAGCAGTAACATTTACTCCTTTCGAATACTGGTCATATGTCTTGAGCAAGGCCAATATATAAGTTATGTCACTTTCTAAATAATTAGCCAATGCTGCACGATATTCTTTGAGCGCTGTGGTACTTCTTGAGTTTATAATGCTTATAATCTGTTGATCAGTCGGGGAAATGATTCCTCTTAATAAAAATATTTTTTGAAAGTATCCAAATACAGCTGAGACAATCATCGGCACTTGTCCTTCTTTCATATTATCAGCCAAATAGTCTGCCACCATATAAGCTTTCTTCGCATTTTTGAAAGCGAATGCGGCATTGAGTTCAAATACATTAAAGTTTCGGCTTATACCTATAAATTGTTCTATATGGCGTCCGGTTATTTCCTTGTCGTTAAGAGTTACAATAAGTAACTTCTCTACTTCATTTGAAATCTTCTTAAGATCATTCCCCAGGTATTCTGCCAGTAATTCGGCGTTATAATCAGCTATACTTTTACCTGACAGTTTTACTTGTTGTTTTATCCAGCCGGGTAATTGATTCTCCCAAAGCGTCTTAGATTCATATACAGCGTGCTTGCTTTTAATAGCTTTAGTCAGTTTTAACTTACCATCTAGATTCTTATCATGATGCGCTAATACCAGAATTGCCGAGGGAAACGGATTATCTGCATACGCCGCCAACTGATTGATATTCTTCAAGCTCTGTGCATTTTTTACAACAACCAATTGGTAGTCTGAACCCATGGGAAACTGAGAAAGGCAGTCCAAAACAGAGTTGATGTTGGTTTCTGCACCATATAATATATTTAGATTGAAGTCCCGGGACTCTGCTGGTAAAACCTTGTCAATAAATAAATCGGTTAATTGATCTATGAAAAAGGGTTCATTTCCATGTAATAAATAGACGTTGGCCAACTGTCGGGTAGCAATTTGGTTGCTTACTTGCTCAAAAGAATATTCTGCCATGCTACGAAAGTATTATAAATTGATAAAGTTGAATTGAAATACAACTCTAAAAGAATGAAGATAAGATAGCTCTGGTATCGATATATGACCCAATATTGACTTAAAATTGATTATAAGACCACAATTTGACAAAATTAAAATAATTTGCATCCAATATTAAATGATAAATATCCGATGGTTCCTTTTTTCTTGATTCTATATGTATTAATGGGGTTTAACTGCCCAATGACCCCACCTGCTCACGTGCAGGAGATATTAACTCCACACAAAATTCCTGGGATAATTCCACAACCCGTGGCGATTAAATTATCGGATAATTGGACTAAGACTAATTCTTTCCCTGTCTTCATCTACGATCATAATTTCGAAAAAGATCCCGCACGTAATTTTAAGACAACTCTCAGGTATTTAAAGACCGATCTTTCAAATGCGTTACAAATCTATGTTAACAAAAGTGATACAATAAGCCATAATGATGGATATCATTTGAGCATAAAAGATAACGAAATTGAAATCCTATATAGCTCTGAGGCTTCTGCTTTCTATGCTTTTCAAAGCCTTATTCAGTTGGTGCCACTTGAGTTTCTCACAGTTGATTCTACTCTACTTCAGCTTCCTATGGGTGAAATATATGATTATCCTCGGTTTTCGTATAGAGGTATGCATCTGGATGAATCACGCCACTTTTTCGGAAGCGAGGCAGTCAAAAAGTATATCGATATGCTAGCGTATCAGAAAATGAATTATTTTCATTGGCATCTGACCGATGATCAAGGCTGGCGAATTGAGATCAAAGCCTTTCCTAAATTAACCTCTGTAGGTGGTTGCCGTGAAGCTACTCTGGTAGGGCGTGCAGGTGCCAAACCCGAGGTTTATGATGGTGTAGAATATTGCCATTTCTATACCCAAAAAGAGATAAAGGAAATTATAGACTATGCAGCAGACAATTATATCACTATAGTACCTGAGATAGAGATGCCAGGCCATGCCACTGCTGCTCTGGCTGCATATCCGATGTTGTCTTGCAGTGATAAAAAAATAATTACTACCCAAAAATGGGGCGTCTTCTACGATATTTTTTGCCCTACAGAAGAGACATTTGGTTTTCTAGAAAAGGTACTTACAGAGGTGATTGATCTCTTTCCCGGGCCATATATCCACATAGGTGGTGATGAAGTGCCGAAAAAGGCCTGGAAAGAGAGTGCCTTTTGTCAAGAATTAATTAAAAGAAATAAGCTTAAAGACGAAAATGAGCTACAAAGTTGGTTCATTCAGCGGATAGAAAAATTTGTCAATTCTAAAGGTAAAAAGATCATTGGATGGGATGAAATCCTGGAGGGCGGACTCGCTCCAAATGCAACAGTAATGTCATGGCGGGGTGAGAAAGGAGGCCTCACTGCAGCTAACCTAGGTCATGATGTAATAATGACGCCAAATGACGAATGTTATTTCGACCATTATCAGATGAAGGATGCTCTTCAACCGTTAGCTATTGGTGGCTTGACTACATTGAAAGATGTGTATGACTATGAACCGATACCTTCGGGGCTTAATCTTGGCATGGAAAAACATATTTTGGGCACTCAGGCAAATCTTTGGGCGGAATATATTCTGACTCCTGAACACCTCCAGTATATGGCTTATCCTCGTTCGTTTGCTCTTGCTGAAGTTCAATGGTCTTCAAAGTCAAGTAAGAATTATACCGATTTCCTCCACCGCTTGTCATATCAGATAGAGCGACTGGATAGCTGGAAGATTAACTATGCAAAGTTCTACAAAACGGAATTAAAGTAATCACTGGGCTTGAGCGATCCATTTCTGCACATTCCTTTTAGTCCACTTGAGTTGCTGCGTACTTTTGATAAGGGTATCAAATTACATATAAAAAGGGATGATTTGGTTCACCCGGTCCTGGAAGGGAATAAATTCAGAAAACTTAAATACAATTACTATCACTTTTTAAAAGGCAGCTTAAAAGTAATAATAACGAGTGGTGGCGCATTCTCAAACCACTTGGTGGCAGTCTCCCAATTAGGTCGTCTAACAGGTATCCGAACCTTTGGATTAATAAATAATTCCTATGCTGACCTGGAAAATCCTTCATTGTCTATTTGCAGGAGGAATGGTATGTCTATTCTTCTGAAAAATGAAATTAATCCACTTCTCTCGCCAGAGAAATTTGGAATAGAAGCGGCTGAGATATTTTATATACCAGAGGGAGGCTCAAATATATTTGGTCTGCGTGGTTGTGAAGACATTGTACCTGAGATCACATCTCAATTACCCGAAGTAACTCATATTGTGGTTCCCAGCGGCACTGGGTCAACCTTTACCGGCATGTCCCACTGCTTACCGTCTCATATTCAATTGATTGCAGTCAATGTATTGAAGATGGACCTTAAAAACCATTTGCGAAAGGAATTTGGGTTAGTACTTAGTGACAATAACGACATTTGGGAAGGCTTCCATTTTGGGAAATATGGTGCTTATAGTGATGAATTGATAAAATTTATAATTGACTTCTATTCGGAATTTCAGCTACTGCTTGATCCTATTTATAATTCAAAGGGAATATACGCTGTATATGATCAGATTAAGAAGGGGTATTTTCAACCCAATTCGCAAATCGTGTATCTTCAGACGGGAGGAAACCAAGGCACACTTGGATTTAACCAGCGCTTTGGCAAGAACTTACCTTGTAAGAATATAGACAATTTTTTACTCTAAGTACAAACCTTTCTAACCTATAAGAGCATAAAAATGGGATTTTCCATCATCTGCTTCAATGTCTGTAGAAATTTAGCTGCTACGACCCCATCAATCAATCTGTGATCGCAAGACAGTGTAATTTTCATAGTATGACCGGGTACTACTGAATTATTTTTAACCACTGGTTTTGATATAATACTGCTGACGGCCAAGATACAGGCATCCGGAGGGTTTATTATCGCGGTGAATGACTCCACGTCAAACATTCCTAGATTGGATATGGTGAAAGTATTACCCTGCATTTCATCCAGAGACAATTTCTTTTCCTTTGCTTTACCTGCGAGTATTTTGATCTCTTTATTTAATTGACTCAGTGTTTTTCCTTCTGCATTTTTAATCACAGGTACCATAAGCCCTTCAGGTGTAGCTACTGCTACTCCGATGTTGATGTCCGCATGATATATAATTGCATCTGTAGACCAGCTTGAATTAATCTCCGGATGACGGTTTAGTGCTGTTGCTACTGCCTTAACCACCAGGTCATTGTAAGATATTTTGGTGTCATCAATGGCATTTAACTGCTCACGTGTTGCCATGAGATTTTCCATATCTACCTCAGTGGTGACATAGAAGTGAGGAGCTCCATATTTACTTTCAGAAAGACGGCGTGCGATAGTTTTTCTGATTTGGGTCAGAGGAACTGTTTTTTCTTCAAGATTCACGGCCGCGGTAGAAACAGACTTTTGAGTTTTAGCAGCCTTCATTGCCTGCATGACATCTTTTTTTACCACTCTACCTCCGTCACCACTACCACTTACAGAAGATAGATCTAGGCCACTTTCTTGCGCAATTGATTTAGCCAAAGGGCTAGCTTTAAGACGGTGATCAGTCTGACCGATTGAGGCATCTGTAGAGCTATCTTCAACTAGCGCAGAACCCTGTTGTACGGTATCTTTCTTATCAGAATCCATTTCTTTCTGCTCCGGCTCCTTACTGCTACTCTCCTGCTTAGACACTTTTTCTTTCTCATCAGGCTTGTCTTCACTTTTATCACCGGTAATCAATGAAGATATATCCTCACCTACTTTACCTATTATAGCAAGTAAAGCACCCACTTGGATTGGTCCCTCAGGTACTCCAATATATAATAGGTTACCTTCATAGAAGCTTTCAAGCTCCATGGTAGCCTTATCTGTTTCTACTTCAGCCAGCACATCGCCGGGCTTCACAGGGTCACCCACTTTCTTTAACCAAGCGACGATATTACCTTCTTCCATGGTATCGCTCAGTCGGGGCATATTTATTACTTCAGCCATAAGGTCATATTATTAATGGGTAAAAATAGGAATTATTAAATATTCGACTGAATCAATAAAATTTGACTTGATTAATGCCGAAGTCCTATAAACTCTATTTCACATGTATTTTCTATAAAAGTTGTCTATTTTTGAGCTGAAACAGCTAATTAATTTAATGTCAAAAGAACAGAGAACCTCCATAGAAGCCGAAATCAATGCTGATAGTTTAAAATTACAGATTAATCAGCTTCAATATAAATTGAATGAGATTTTTAAAGGAGGTGGTGAAAAAAAAATCCAAAAGTTAAAAAGCCAGAATAAATTTCCTGCGAGGGAGAGAGTTCAATTATTGCTTGATAAGGATTCTGAACAACTTGAGATTGGAGCTTTCGCAGGATATGAGATGTATCCGGAACATGGAGGTTGCCCTGCCGGTGGTGTTATCATAGTGATGGGTTATATACATAGGCGATTATGTATAGTAGTAGCTAATGATCCAACTGTAAAAGCAGGAGCTTGGTTTCCTATCACGGGTAAGAAGAATTTAAGAGGCCAGGAGATTAGTATGGAAAACAGAATTCCTATCATATATCTGGTAGACAGTGCCGGAGTTTACCTACCACTCCAGGATGAAATTTTTCCTGACAAAGAACATTTTGGAAG
>Ga0154020_10003710_pt1 | contig 18327 bp, 12 predicted proteins | sample Klosneuvirus_201_FD_109709 | JGI IMG/M metagenome (GOLD analysis project Ga0154020, IMG submission 109709) | Active sludge microbial communities from wastewater, Klosterneuburg, Austria - Klosneuvirus_20160825_MG | ecosystem: Engineered > WWTP > Aerobic digester > Activated sludge | place... | reverse complement strand
TGATCTTGAATTTCAACACGTAAGGTGACCAAACGCCCATCCCGTAACATGCCCCGCATTAATATCTGTGACAATAAGCGAGGATCGATATTGCCGCCGCAAATGGGAATAGCCACGGTTTTTCCGCTAAAAAGGTGCGGATGGCCTAAAACACCTGCAAGGCCAGCAGCCCCAGCCCCCTCAGTAACAATTTTTTGTTGGGTAACCAGCAGTTCAATCGCGCGCTCCAACATATTTTCATCAACTAAAATAATGTCTTTAACCAATTCTTGGATGATGGGCAAAGTATGTAATCCAGGGGTAGGTACGGCAATGCCTTCCGCTATTGTTTGGCCTTGGCTGGCACTGGTTGTTTTATGAAAAGCATTATAAATCGCCGAATAAGACTTGCTTTGCACCCCAATAACATCAATTTTGGGGTTCATATATTTCACCGCTAAAGCGATGCCAGCAGCCAATCCACCCCCGCCAACCGGAACCACAATCACATCCAAATCTTTGACTTTTTCGAGTATTTCAAGGCCCATTGTGGCTTGTCCGGCAATGATTAAAGGATCATCATAGGGATGGACAAAAGTCAGGTTCTCTTTTTTGGCCACTTGTTTGGCATAATCAGCAGCTATATCAAGCGAAGAACCATGCAACAAAACGCGTGCGCCTAAATTTCTGGTGCGCTCAATCTTATTGAAGGGGGTGGCTTGGGGCATGACAATCGTGGTGGGGATTCCCAGGCGCTTGGCATGATAGGCAAGTCCTTGGGCATGATTACCAGCTGACATAGCGATAACGCCGATTTTTGCCTGTTCGGGTGTTAAATTGACTAATTTATTTAAAGTGCCGCGGTCTTTAAAAGAGCCAGTATATTGGTATAAATCCAGTTTCAAATATAATTTTTTAAGATTGAGTAATTGGGCTAACCTTAAGGATTCAATGGTGGGTGTATCAATGATTTGTTTGGATAAAACGGTTCTTGCTTGCTGAATATGCTCAAGAGTGACTGTCATGGAAATTTTCTATTCTTGGTTAACAACGTAAGAGAACGACAATGATATTTACGCGCAGCTTAACGCCGAAAAATTTTGTAAACAAGTGAATAATTAACTGGCAAGCAATCTAACAAATGTTTTTTTAATATCTCTCCATTTTTAACTTCATGAATGGACAATTACCAAAATTTCTTTATTTTACGATTTATCATGGCGGTCATTTTAAGAAATTCGTGAATAAAATAAGCAAGGATTTTTGTATTTTGGTAAAAGTTTTTAAAACAGTTGATGCCGTAGTTCGGGCTTTAACACCCAGCTACCCGGTTTATTGTTTCCGTCCCCACGTTTTTCACAATCTTGCCAGTAGTTTTTTGCAAGAGTTTCCGGGAAGGGTTTTATATGCGGTTAAATGCAATCCCCATCTCGAAGTTTTAAAGGCATTATATAATGCCGGAATTAGGCATTTCGATACGGCATCACTTCCTGAAATTGCGCTTATCCGAGAAAATTTTCCTGATGCTGCCATTTATTTTATGCACCCGGTTAAGGGACGGGCAGTCATTAAAACTGCTTATCACGTTTATAACGTGGATAATTTCGTCGTGGATTACCAAAATGAACTGGATAAAATTATTGAGGAAACAGGTGGTGGCAGCGGCTTAACAATCTTTGTGCGCCTGAAAACCCCGCCGGTTGAAGGAACATTTTACCATTTGGCTGATAAATTTGGTGCTTCGGTTGCGGAAGCGGTGCAGATGTTGCAACAGGCGCAATCGATGGGGTGCCAATTAGGATTAGCTTTTCATGTTGGCTCGCAATGCCTTCATCCGGAAGCTTACCTACAGGCCTTAAAGATTGTTGCAGAAACATTGAAGCAAGCTAAAGTTAATTTACATTTTTTGGATGTGGGGGGCGGCTTTCCTTCCCAATATATGGGACAGAAAATAGCAGGATTGGCCGAATATGTGAAGTCAATTGAAACGGGTCTTCAAGCAATTTCTTTAAGGCGCGATTGTGTCTTAATGTGCGAACCTGGCCGTGCCCTGGTTGCTGAGGGGATGTCTATGGTGGTTCAAGTTTTATTAAGGAAAGGCAATCAGCTTTACATTAATGATGGGATTTATGGTTCTTTAAGTGAAACAGTCACGGCCAAACTAAAACTGCCCACTCGGTTAATTCGGTTCAAAAAACCTGTGTCCACTGATATTATTTCTTATACGATAAACGGGTGTAGTTGTGATTCCTTAGATGTTTTGTCAACCACCTTTGATTTGCCAGCAGATGTGGTAGAGGGGGATTGGATTGAAATCGACCGCATCGGTGCCTATTCTAATGCGTTGGCCAGTCATTTTAACGGGTTCTATCCGGAAGCGGCGGTGATTGTTGAAGATGAACCTTTTTCAAGTCTCCATCCACGTTTTTTGAAAAGCAATGATTAACAATAAGGCGATATCCAATTAAAATTCGGGAAGAATTAGGAAGCGGCAAATATTGGGTGATGATCTGAAATTTCCTGATTTCCAACCACGGTTTCCTTGGATCAATGCCGATCTACAAACGATCAGGAATTTTCTTGTCGATCCCAACCCCGTTATTACAGCGGTCAAAATTGAAGAAAAAATATTTCAAACTCATGACGGCAGCCAAGATCAAGTAACGGCAATCATTCATTGGCCTGTTTTGTCTGATCCACAACGACCCTTAATTATCTTGATTCACGGGATGGCAGGCTCAGCCAATAGTATCTATATGAAAATGGCTGCTGCTTTCTTCTCAAAGCAAGGATATCCGGTAATGTGCCTGAATCTAAGGGGGGCCGGGTCTTCCGCAACATTATGTAAAAGCAGGTATCACGGTGGATTTACGCGTGATCTACAGCCAGTGATTGATCAAATAAAAGTGGCTTGCTCCTTTTCAAGTTTGTTTTTTATAGGCTTTTCTTTAGGGGGAAATATCGTGTTGAAGTGGGCGGCAGCAAAGCCTGATCCCATCGTAAAAGGGTTTATAGCGGTCTCTGTTCCCATTGACTTAGCTTTAACGGAACGACAAATTGCCTTGCCTAGAAACTGGTTTTACCATCAATATTTGCTTCATTGCCTGAAGGAAGAGTTTCAGGGTCACCCCCTATATCAATCATTGGCCCTGAAGGAACGCCGGGCCATCAAAACGATTTATGAATTTGATACCCGCATTACGGCGCCAATGGCAGGATTTAGTACAGTCGAAAAATATTATCAATGGGCGAGTGCGATAGATGACTTACATGTCATCCGTGTCCCGACCTTATTCATTCAGGCCCAAGATGATCCTTGGATCCCTTTTTCTGCATTTAACACTGTCAAGGAGGGGATGAACCCACCTTTAACCTCATTATTTCCCAAAAACGGTGGCCATTTGGGTTTTCATGGCACTGGTTCTCTGGTGCCTTGGTATAATCGCTGTGCCCAGGTTTTTATTGAGCAGTGTTTGCAAAAATAAGATTGCGAATTTTTTTTGTTAATCGTTATTTATACCGGACGATTGCATCTGCAAGACCCGTAACGAATAAAAATAAGTGAATCTCGGAAGGAGATTTTTTAATAAAAACCCTCAGCCTTATTGTAAACACGGAATAATTAGCTAAGTATTAAAAATAACAATTTGATTATGCTAATAAAATAAATTGTACAATAACGTAGGAATAGATATTCTGACAAAGAGTGTAAAATGTCATATCAAACGTTATTTATTAATTGGATGGAAGATGACGAAGGCAATTGGCTCGGATAAAAATAATCTTTATTGTTCTTTTTGTGGCAAAAGTCAGAACGAAGTTCGCAAACTCATTGCAGGGCCAACGGTTTTTATCTGTGATGAATGTATTGATCTTTGCACCGATATTATCAAAGAAGAAAATAAGACAAATGTTGTTAAATCCCGTACCGGGTTACCAACACCCCAAGAAATTTGTAAAACCCTGGATGATTATGTCATTGGGCAGGAGCATGCCAAAAGGGTCTTATCAGTTGCGGTGCACAATCATTATAAAAGGTTGGCCCATAGTAATAAAAGCCATGACACGGAATTGTCTAAATCAAACATTTTGCTCATTGGACCTACAGGAAGTGGCAAAACCTTGCTTGCCCAGACCTTAGCACGGATTTTAGATGTTCCCTTCACAATGGCGGATGCAACCACCTTAACCGAAGCTGGCTATGTGGGGGAGGATGTGGAAAATATCATCCTGAAATTACTCCAGGCTTCAGACTATAATATTGAACGCGCCCAACGCGGCATTGTTTATTTGGATGAGGTGGATAAAATCAGCCGCAAATCCGAAAACCCTTCCATCACCCGGGATGTTTCCGGTGAAGGTGTTCAGCAGGCGTTATTGAAAATTATGGAAGGGACTGTTGCTTCAGTGCCACCGCAAGGTGGGCGGAAACACCCCCAGCAAGAATTTTTGCAAGTTGATACTACCAACATACTATTTATTTGCGGCGGTGCTTTTGAAGGGCTTGAGAAAATCATTGCTGCCCGTGGACAACCTTCATCAATGGGTTTTGGAGCGTTAGTCCGGGCACCTGATGAAAGGCGGGTCGGGGCTCTTTTGAAAACGATTGAACCGGAAGATTTGCTAAAGTTTGGACTAATACCAGAATTTATCGGCCGGTTGCCAGTGATTGCCACCTTGGAAGACCTGAATGTGGCCACGTTAGTTAAGATTTTAACGGAGCCTAAGAATGCTTTAGTTAAACAATATCAGCGTTTATTTGAAATGGATAATGCCAAGCTTGAATTCACACCGGAAGCTTTGCAATCCATTGCAGAAAAAGCTTCTGCCCGTAGAACAGGGGCACGTGGATTGCGCTCGATCTTGGAAGAGTTGCTATTAGATCCTATGTTTGAATTGCCAAGTAAGCGGGATCTAGAATCGGTTGTTATTGATAAGAGTGTTGTTGAGGGCAAGAAAAAGCCTATTTATTTGCCGCGTCAACATAAAGAAGAAAAAACAGCTTAAACAATAAAAAATAATGGCTACTTGATATTCTCGTTATTTGCCCAATTTTAGCATATAAGGGATTACTCATGATGATTGGCCAAGTATGAGTTTCGTTATGTACCAGTATATATTGGTAAAAATTAGTCTTTATTTTGGTCAATTTGTTTAAGGATGATGAAAGGTAAATCGAATGGAAAATTCCCAACAAACCCTCTATCCCATTTTGCCGTTACGCGATGTTGTTATGTTTCCCTATATGATTGTCCCGCTATTTGTTGGGCGTGAAAAATCTGTTCGGGCACTCGAAGATGTGATGAAAGAGGATAAGCAGATCCTATTATTGACTCAACTTGATACCAGTTTAGATGTCCCTTCGAACAAGGATCTATATACGGTTGGAACGGTTTCCAGTGTTTTACAGATGCTGAAACTTCCAGATGATACCGTCAAGGTATTGGTTGAAGGTAGGTATAGGGCCAAGGTGGCCTCTTTTGTTGAGAGTGAGCACTTCCTGCAAGCACATGCCAACATTTTGGAAGAGAAAACAGAACGATCGGTGGAAATAGAGGCTTTGGCACGCTCCATCCTTTCACAATTTGAGCAATATACCAAACTGAACAAAAAATTACCCCCGGAAGTTTTGGTTTCGATTAATCAGATTGAAGATTATAACCGTCTTGCTGATACCATTGCTTCCCATTTGACGATAAAATTGTCTGAGAAACAAGAATTACTCGAAACCGCGGGATTACTGAAGCGTTTGGAAAAAATCAGTGGTCATATTGAAGCTGAAATAGGGCTGTTACAAGTTGAGCGACGGATTCGCAGCCGGGTTAAAAGACAAATGGAAAAAACCCAGCGTGAATATTATTTAAATGAGCAATTAAAGGCTATTCAAAAAGAATTGGGTGAATCCGAAGATGGGCGCGATGAATCTTCCGAGCTTGAGCAGAAAATTAAAAAAACAAAACTAAGCAAAGAAGCCAAAGAAAAAGCCCTGGCCGAGTTAAAAAAATTGCGGACGATGGGCTCAATGTCGGCTGAGGCCACGGTGGTGCGCAATTACTTAGATTGGTTGTTAAATATTCCCTGGCACAACCCTTCTAAAATGAAGAAAAACCTGAATTGGGCTAAAAAGATTCTGGATCATGATCATTATGGTTTGGATAAAGTCAAAGATCGCATCTTGGAATATTTAGCGGTGCAACAGCGGATGGATAAGGTGAGGGGTGCTATATTATGTTTAGTTGGCCCTCCTGGTGTTGGTAAAACGTCTCTTGGTAAATCAATTGCCCGTGCTACGGGACGGAATTTTATCCGCATGTCATTGGGCGGCGTCCGTGATGAAGCAGAGGTGAGGGGACATCGCCGGACTTACATAGGATCTATGCCAGGAAAAATCATCCAGGCCATGAAAAAATCAAAGTCCTCAAACCCCTTATTTTTACTTGATGAGATTGATAAACTGGGCGCTGATTGGCGGGGTGACCCGTCATCGGCATTGCTGGAAGTATTGGACCCTGAACAAAATTCAACTTTTGCCGATCATTATCTGGAAGTTGATTATGATTTGTCGGACGTTATGTTTGTCACCACGGCCAATAGTTTGCAAATGCCGCAACCATTACTTGACCGTATGGAAATTATCCGGCTGCCCGGTTACACCGAAGATGAAAAGGTTGAAATTGCCAAAAGGCATTTAATGCCGAAAATATTTAAGGAAAGCGGGGTTAAAAAGGCAGAATTAACCATTACAGAAGATGCTATTCGAGGTCTCATCCGGTATTATACAAGGGAAGCAGGTGTGCGAAGTTTAGAACGTGAATTAGCCAACCTGGCCCGCAAAGTACTCAAAGATATCTTGATGGACCCTAAATCTCGTAAAAGAATTATTGTTACGGGAAAAAGTTTGGAAAAATTGGTCGGTGTCCGCCGTTTCAATTACGGCCAAGCAGAGCTTAATGATATGATTGGCGTGACCACCGGGTTGGCGTGGACAGAGGTTGGGGGTGATATTTTAACCATTGAGGCAGCGACTGTGCCAGGCAAGGGGAAAATTATTGCGACTGGTAAATTGGGTGAAGTCATGAAAGAATCCGTGCAAACCGCTGAAAGTTTGGTCAAGGCGCGGGCGGCCGATTTCGGCATTAAGCCAACTATTTTTCAAAATAAAGATATCCATGTCCATGTTCCTGAGGGGGCGACACCAAAAGATGGACCTTCCGCAGGGATAACAATGGTGACCTCGATTGTCTCTATCCTTACCGGTATACCCGTACACCGTGACGTGGCGATGACGGGTGAAATCACCTTAAGGGGCAGGGTTTTGCCGATTGGGGGATTAAAGGAAAAGTTACTGGCAGCTTTGCGTTCTGGAATTAAACATGTGCTGATCCCTTTGGAAAACAAAAAAGATTTAGCCGAAGTTCCTGATGTGGTGAAAAAGGGTCTTAAGATCACCTGCGTTCATGAGATTGATGAGGTTTTAAGGGAAGCGCTGATCCGTCCTTTAATCCCCATTCCGTGGATAGAGAACGATGAAGGCCAGGTCGTTCCTTCGTCATTGGTTCCGGCGAAAAAAAATCGTTCAAAAACTGTTTTGGCGCATTAAAGAGAAGCAGGTGTTGGTAATAAAGTCACGTTAGGAAAAAAAAGTGACAGAAACGCAACATCTGCAGTTGACGAAACCAAAAAATCTTGTCTAAAATCATGAAAATCCTTAGTTCATGTAGAACTTGGTTTTCTTTTGTGAGGTTTAACCAATATTTTTAGGGGGAAATTACTGTGAATAAGAATGATCTGATTAATGTCGTTGCTGAAAAAACTGAACTTTCTAAGGCAAAAGCTGGCCAAACGATTGATGCTGTTTTTGCAGCCGTTGAGGCAGCTTTGACCAAGGGTGATGATGTTCGCTTAGTTGGTTTTGGCACTTTCAGCGTTATTAAACGCAAAGCTGTTGACGGGCGTAACCCGAGAACAGGCGCAGCCATTAAAATTCCAGCTTCCAAACAAGCAAAATTCAGGCCAGGTAAAGGTTTGAAGGATTCTGTAAACAAGAAGAAGTAGTTTTGTTTTTGTTTAGAACAAGTCGGCTAGTGATAAGTTGATTATTGCTAGCCGATTTGGCTTTTAAGGGCGGTTAGCTCAGCTGGGAGAGCATCTCGTTTACACCGAGAATGTCGGCGGTTCGATCCCGTCACCGCCCACCATATCTTATCGATTTCAACGTCTCCGTTTCACGTGCCTTTGAAAACAATTTTATTGACGTGGCCTTTGGCCTTATTCCTGTCTTCATCCATGATCATTCAGAAAACAAGTGTCGATTTGGTATAAAATGGATATTACAGATATTATCCGTACGAAATTGTTGACTTTGCAACCCCGTCATTTGGAGGTGCAAGATGAATCAGACAAACATGCAGGACATGCAGGACACCGGCCCGGACAAGTAACCCACATTCGGATTACGGTAACATCGGATCAGTTTAAAGGCAAAACCCCTTTACAACGTCATCAACAAATTTACCAGTTGCTAGCATCGGAAATACAACAACTGCATGCGATCCAGCTTTCTTTAAAACTGCCTGAATAACCTTTATTGGGCAGTGTGGGTGAAACTATTCTGTAATATGGCTAATTATAATGCTCGGAAGGGGTTGATAATTCCTGGTTGGTTTCTGATAGGGATTTTTCTAAGAAAGAGACCGGCGTGATCCGCAAGGTTTTAATTTGGTAGCGTAACATATCCAATACCTCAAAGCGTAATCCATGAAATATAAAAACCTGTCCTTTGTCCGGGATACGCCTAGCTTCATGTAAAACCAGACCAGCAATGGTTGAGGTTCGCATATCCGGCAAACGCCAATTAAATTCCCGATTTAAATCCCTTAAAGTTACTTGGCCGTCGACAAGATAGCTGCCATCTGTTTGGGCCCGTACGCCAGCGACATTAATATCTGTTTCATCTTCAATATTTCCTACAATTTCTTCCAAAATATCTTCTAAAGTCACAATGCCCATTAAAACGCCATATTCATCCACCACCAGCGCAAAATGTTCCCGCCTGCTGCGAAAAGCTTGTAGTTGCGATAATAAATTCGTGGTAAAGGGGATAAACCAGGGCCGGTTGGCGATTTTAACTAAATCGATATTTTCGGTTCTGCCTTGATTGGCTTGCAAGGCATGTAATAAAGATCTTGCATGTAAAACGCCAATGACATTGTCTGGATTGTCGCGCCATAGGGGAATACGGGTATGTGGACTTTTAACCACCAAATCAATAATTTGGGCAATAGGTTGATCAATATCGATCATGGTCAGGTTGCGTCGATGCATCATGATACTGCCCACCTGTACTTTATTTAAATCTAAAATGCTATGTAACATCGCGCCCGTTTGGCGGGGCTGGGAAGTCACCGCAGAAGCATGAAGGTCAATGGCACCGCGTAACTCTTCTTGGGCAATTTGGGAACCGAGTGCACTGGTATGATTGAGATGAAGTATTCCCTGCAACCCAAATAAAAATTTATTGGTCAGCCACGTAAAAGGATAAAGCAGATAAGTAATAAGCTGGATAACCCGGGAAACTGCTAAAGCCATGCGGTCAGCGTTGTTGATGGCAATGGTTTTAGGTAACATTTCACCGAACACAACCACCAAGAAGGTCATCAATATGGTGGCATATATAACACCGCCTTCATCAAAAGACGTAATCAGTAAATTAGTGGCTAAGGCGGACGCCAAAATATTTAACAAATTGTTGCAAATCAGGATGCTGCCGATCACTTGTTCCATATTCTGGCGAAGCTTATTGACACGCGCGGCTTGTTTCTTGCCCTGTCTTTCCAACGCATGCATGCGGGAGCGGGAAGCGGCAGTTAAGCTCATTTCTGCAGCGGAAAAGAAAGCAGAAAGAACCAAAAGTAAGAAGATAATACCAGCCGTAAAGATCATATCGTACCCATCCGTTATTAAAAATCATTAAGAAGGTTTAAAGTATTATTTAGCGATAAATAGGAAAAAACATACCATTATCTCTTGATTACTATTACCGTAAAAGTCACAAAATATAGAAATTTAACTTCACTGTAAGCATACTTATGTAAGGTGATAACATCAAGGATAGCGTTCAAAAGCTTTTTCATTATATAGGAACGTAAGATTACATTTTGCCTATCAGGCAAAATTGGGTTACAGGTTGAAGGACAGTATTACTTTGAATGTTTTAAGCGAGGAAGGGTACGGACATATGTTTTTGTATCGGGTGCTTGCCAGCATTGGGGTTCTAGGTTTTTTAATAGGGCAACCTGCTTTTGCCCAAATTGGACCTTTGGGAAAATTGCCAAATTCCTTGACCATTAGTCAATTCGCCCAAGATCATAGATACCCTTTATATTATGGCCCAATGGCAGAGAAAAAATTTGAAGAAAACTGGGTTGGCAGCAATATCACCCAATTAAATGAAACCTTCGCGCAGCTGTCGGTTAAAACCGCTTCACCTGCTTGGAGAAGAATTTTACTGGCGCTACTGATCCAGCAATCGCCCGCACCTGTTTTTTCCGCAGATGATGAAAAACCTTGGGCGGAAATGCAAAAACTATTGGAATGGCGTTTGTTATATTTGGTTAAGATGGGCGTACCCCAGCTAACAATCGAGATTTTAAAACAGCAGCCGGAAATTTTAAGAAAAGCTGCCACGATAATCAGTTCCCAAATGGACTTACTGATCTTAATAAACCAACCATCGGCAGCCTGCGACTTGTTAAAAGCCAATCCCAATACGGCTCAAACATTGATAGAATATTCTTTATATTGTGCGTTTATGGCAAAAGATACCCAGGCTATTGATAAAATCACCCAAAATACGGCAACTTTACCCGCCACCTCAAAGGCTAATATAATTTTTTTGATGCAAATTGCTAAAGGAAAGTTGAATGCTTTGCCACCCTCTTGGAAATTAACCAAACCTATTGAGTGGGGCTTTTTAAAGTTGGGTCCAAAGAAATTATGGGAATTGTCCTTATTAAAAATTGACAATCCAGGTATTCAAGTGGCCCTAGCCTTAGATAATGCAATTTCGGTAGACGTTAAACTGGGAATAGTTGAACAAGCTTATTACCGTAATGAAATACCCACAGATATATTACAAACCCTATACTCCACAAAAATTTTCACGAAAGCTGAACAGGAGCAAGCCTTATCATGGCCAACATTGCAATTATCGTTAAGGCAACGGGCGGTGATTTGGCAAATGATTAATCTGGCTGATGCAAACAATTCAGATAAAATCAAGCTAATCCTTAAAATTTTGGAATACGCCCAAACAAATGGTACCTATCTGAAAACGATTGAATTATATGAGGGGAAATTAGCAAACATCTTGCCCGACAATGAATTTTCCGCCCAAGCATTCATGATGGCCCATGCCTTATATGTGGGTGGGTTGCCGCAGCAGGCAGAAAAATGGCAAAGCCTGTTTAAGCCACAGCTGGATAATGTGCAAGATCAAATTAATTCGCAACGCTTGGCGATTTTAGCCATGCTTTATGATCAAACAGGCACGGCATCGGTTAACTTGACGGATTTACCGGCAACGGTTTTTACAAAAAATAAGAATGAAACCCAACAACGAGTCTCCAGGGTCTTTGCTATTTTAGAGGGGATGAACCTGACCAAAGGGAAAATTTGGCCGGAAATGGCAGCGGATTATGCCAGTGATTCGGAAGCAATGGTTGATGTCAAGGAATGGTTCTTCATCAGCGATGCGGTGCGTGAACGCAGCCAAGGGGAGGCACTGCTGTTGTTATCGTCCCACATTGATTCAAAGGGGTTTGGCTATACCAATGCCCAATGGGCCGCCCAAGCGCTTTTCATTTTGCGGCAATTGGGGCTAAGGGAAGAGGCAAGACAGTTAGCGATTGAGGGATTAATAACGAATGGTTTATAAGAAATAATTGTTCTTATAGCGATTTTTCTATGTTTTTGATGAAGATAAGGGTGGAAAATGGATAAAGAAAAATCACGTCGGTTGCCAAAAGAAGCAAAAGGTAATGTGGAACCGGAAAGCCTTAGGCAAATTGAAGCATTTCTGGACATGATGCGGGGCGAGCGGGGTTCCAGCAAAAATACCTGTGAATCATATCACCGCGACCTCGTCAATTTTACCCTTTTTCTGCATCAAACCAAGAAAAAAATAAAGACAGCGAGTGCGGCCGATATCCAATCATACCAGCGGCATCTGGGGGCAGCTGATTTCTCGGGTAAAACCATTGCCCGGCGCTTATCTTCCCTTCGGCAGTTTTATCAATTCCTGTTAACTGAGGAATGGCGCCAAGATGATCCGATGGTTTTGATTGAAACACCAAAATTAAAAAGGTCTTTGCCCAAAACCGCTACCGAACAAGAAATTATTCAACTGCTGCAAACGGCCGCCCAGCAAAAAAATGCCGATGGGTTTCGGATGTTGGCAATGATGGAACTATTATATGGCAGCGGTTTGCGGGTTTCAGAACTTATTTCCTTGAAAATTTCTCAAATACCCCAACATGGCGGTGTTATCATGATCCAAGGGAAGGGCGGGAAAGAAAGGATGGTCCCGCTGAGTCCGCCTGCTCAAACCGCAATCAAAGAATGGCTTGCACACCGAGCGGAAACGTTAAAAACTGCAAGTGATGGCAAAAAAATCCCATCTATCTGGCTTTTCCCATCTTATAGTAACCAGGGGCATATGACGCGGCAAAATTTTGCCGTCCAACTGAAAAATTTAGCGATCACTGCCAAATTGGATCACCACAAATTTTCCCCCCATGTCCTGCGCCACGCTTTTGCCACCCATCTTTTGGAGCATGGGGCAGATTTGCGGACTGTCCAGCAATTGCTGGGACATGCCGATATTGCGACGACCCAAATTTATACGCATGTGACGGACGATCGTAAGAAGGCACTGGTGCAGAATTATCATCCCTTAAGACAAAAGCCTTTAAAGAAAAAGTGACTTTAATTCCAGTTCGTATATCTTAGGGAGAATAGGTGTTATTATATTGCACAATTTGCGCTTTTAAGTATCTATAATGGTTGTTTATTTTTTAATAAAATGGATATAAACGGAATGCCTACATTTCTGGAATTTGAGAAACCCATTGCCGAACTTGAAGGGAAAATTGCTGAATTGCATCACCTTTCTGGTAACAGCGGGGTGAATATACAAGAAGAAGTTAGCAAGCTAAAAAACAAGGCTGAAAAACTACTCAAGCAAACATACGGCAAACTATCCGCCTGGCAAAAAACCCAAGTTGCCCGTCATCCGGAAAGACCCCATTTTAAAGATTATATCCGTGTTCTGTTCCCCGACCTGCTTGCTTTAGCGGGGGACCGATATTTTGGTGAGGATCAAGCAATTATCGGGGGGATGGCTACTTTCCGCCAGCGTTCGGTCATGGTTATCGGTCATGAAAAAGGTGCGGATACGGCCACCCGTATGCACCATAATTTTGGCATGGCGCGGCCTGAGGGTTACAGGAAAGCCCGCCGTTTAATGGAACTTGCGGACCGCTTCCACCTGCCTATCATTACCTTGGTTGATACCCCCGGCGCTTATCCTGGGGTGGATGCGGAAGCACGCGGGCAGGCCGAAGCGATTGCCAAGTCCGTTGAAACTTGCTTAAAAGTCAATGTACCAATTATTTCGGTCATTATTGGGGAAGGCGGTTCAGGAGGGGCGATTGCCCTAGCTGCCGCCAATCAAATATTAATGTTGGAACATTCGATCTATTCAGTCATTTCACCGGAAGGATGTGCTTCCATCCTCTGGCGCAGCGCCAATTATTCTAAAGATGCAGCCGAAGCTTTAAAATTGACTGCCAGCGATCTTCATCAATTGAAAATCATTGATCGGATTATTTCCGAACCCCTTGGCGGTGCCCATCGCCACGCGGAAGAAGCCATTCATAATGTGGGGCAAGCTATCGCCGAATCTTTGGAGGGTTTGTTGGGTGGGCCAGAAAAAAATTACCGGGAAATGCGTCAGCAAAAATTTTTAGATATGGGCCATCACGGATTAAACTAAGGCATACCATAGAAAACTTTGTTGCCTTATAAAACTAGAATAATTTTGAGCAATTTTTTATCCAACCTATGGCAGATTCCAACTGATGATTCATTCCTGGTTCGATGGGCTGATGATTGGCTTGGGCTTATTTATGGCGATTGGTGCCCAAAGCGCTTTCGTCCTCAAGCAAGGCTTAATAGGGGATAAAGCATTTTTAGCCGCCACCGTCAGTTTTTTATGTGATACCTTTTTACTAACCCTGGGGGTGATAGGGTTGGGCAAGGTCATTGCCCAATCTGATTGGCTTTTAAAATTTGCATCGATTGGTGGCGGATGCTTCCTCATATTTTATGCCTTCCGCTCGCTTTATCAGGCATATCGGGCAATTGGCATAGATTTTTCTGGGACAGCGGGTTTCTCTGCATCATCCCGCGCCATTATTTTATCCTCCATCGGTTTTAGTTTGATAAATCCGCATGCATGGTTAGACGCAGTGGTGTTGATCGGCAGTATTTCCAGCCGCTATGACGGCAATCATCGGTGGGGGTTTTATTTGGGAACCATCGCCTCATCCGCCGCGTGGTTATATGGGTTGGCAGTGGGTGCCAAAATTTTACAACCGCTTTTCCGTTGGCAATTAACTTGGCGGTTATTGCATATACTTATTGCGGCAATGTTACTGGTGATAGCATGGGGCTTGCTGTACCCTTATTTTACGTAAAGAGAGGGTTATAAAAGTTTTATCACTCGTTAAATCTAATCAATCATAAAGGAAGCACTATGTCGTTCAGGTCTGTCCCCATGAAGTGGCGTGGATGGGATCCGATATTTTATTGCTAATTATGGAACTTTTTTGTGATAAATGTTCGCCAAATATTTTTATTTTGCAGGTATTGAATAAATAGTGTAGGGTGCGCCTGTGAGTAATTATCAAATATAGTTCGCTATTACATAAGAAATAGGGCACAAATGTTAGCAAAAAACCGATCTTTGCGGCTACGTGGAAGTGTGGCAGCCTTTGCTTTGATCAGCGTGTTTCCTTTAGCTGCTGAAGCGCAATTATCAGGCATTAATCTGGGAATAGAAGGCAGCTGGAGCAATGGGGAGGAGGATTGGGGTACGCAAGCAACGATCTTAGTGCCACTGATCAACAGCCCGGCTGGAATGTTTTATACCATGGCCAGTGGTGGTTGGCAACATCATGATCCCGCTGGTTCAATAGGGTTTGGTTACCGCCATCTTTACGAAGGGGGATGGGGTTGGGGGGTATATGGTAGCGGTGATGCCCAGCGCAGTATCAACAACCATAAATTTTTTGGGGCTACCACGGGGTTGGAAGTTTTTATCCCATCAGGGATTTCAGTATCAACCAATGTTTATGTGCCGCTTGGTAAAAAAAATAAAGTTGTCAATGGAACCGGAAATGCGGGAACAGTGGTTTTAAAGGATAAAACGACTGGCGGTGCCTGTAATCCAACAGCTCCCGCTCAAGTTTGCAAATTAGTGACTGATGGGAGCCAGGCTGCCACCGTTGAACATAACCGTTTTGGGGTGGATTTAACGGTTGCATATGAAATGCAGATGGGTGGTATTTCTGTAACGCCATTCGTCGCTGGATATGTTTTTGATCGCGTTAATAATACAGGATTGGCTGGAATTATGGCAGGGGCAGACCTTAATATTTCCCTGACCGGCGGCATCGCCCTGAATGGGGGGATTAAAGTCCGGTATGATAAAGAACAGAAAGCGGATGTGATTTTAGGCTTGGGTTTGAACATTCAATTAGGGAGTTCGGTTGCGAATATGCCTACTGCTATGCAAAAAGCACCGCGGCGTTTGCCAGCGAGCATGCGGATCCAGCAGGACAAAGGCGCAGTTCTTTTTGATGAACCGGTTATTTGGGATCGGAACACTGCCAATTCCCCGGTTTCCGAAGTGCGGTTTGTGAATGTTAATAATATGGCTCAGGCAGCGGTGATTGTTGCCGCTACCGCCAAGGATGGCATTGTTGTATTTAATGGAAATATTACCGCCAATGCGTCGCTGAATATTACCAACGATCATGTGGGGTTAATTAGCGGCTCCACCATCTTAAACCTCAAGGGGGCCAGAACCGGATTAAACACGACATTTACAATGGCCGGGACCAAAGGCACCATTACCCAAAATAATGCGGTTGATATCATTACCGCTACCAACCGGAATAACGTTATCTTAGAGGATTTGACAATCCGTCAGGGTTCTGTAGGGATTTTCTTAAACGGAACCCCTAATGCAAGATTAATCAACCTTGATATTGCTGATACCCAAGACAATGGAATATTTGTTAGTTCAGCCCATAATTCCCTTTTTGATAATTTGACAATTGATGCGGCCATGGGTACTGGCATTCGGTTGAATGCCACCAACGGTGCATTATTGAATAATTTGACGGTCACCAACTCTGGTAACTCTGGGATCCATTTGGATACTGTTTCTAATACAAGGTTATTAAATTCTAATGTGACAACAACAACAATGGGTGACGGGGTTATTGTTGAAAGTGGAACTAATGTGCTGGTCGATCGGGTGGCTACGAGCTCTATTAACGCTAGAGGGTTTAATATTATTGCCGGTCAAAATATTACTCTCAGCAATAGTACCAGTAATAATGCCCAGATTGGGGTTTCGGTAGAGAGTTCGAATGGGGTCGCTCTAACCAATTTATTGGTCCAACGCGGGGCAGTGGGTATGAATACAATTGGTATTCAAACAATTGCTGCATCGACAGTGACCCTTACAAATGTGGATGTACAAAACTTTGCTATAGGTTATGTATTCCCAGCGGGTGTAACCCTCACTGACGGCGGCTTCAGTAAAGCCAGTGGTAATACTGCCAATTGTGATGGGGCCAATGATGCCAACGGTAGTATTAGTATTAATATGGGGGCGCAAACCTGTAATTAATGGTACCTGTGAACAGGGCTTGTTTAATCAGATTTTTAATCATACCCTGCTTCCTTTAAGGAAGCAGGGTTTTTTATGTAAAAATAGAATCCATATCATGCAAATGGGTTACTCTATTCAGCTGAAAAAAACGGCCTGGTTAAGATGCGGCATGATGGGGTCATCCGTTTTTCATGTTGCATCTAAGACGTCAGCCTTCTAAAATGCAGGGCAAGATTTTTTCCTGATCATTGATCAGGGCCGATCGCTTCCGGAAAATAGGTAATGATTTTTTTTAGCAGGTTGATGATATGAAGAAACCTGATGTTCCATCTGCAATTTCCAGCCAATCCCATAATTTGACGATTTCGGGCAAAGATATTGCTTACCATTTCCACTCCTATACCAATCCAGTGCTTCATGAAGAAATTGGACCGCAAATCATTAGCAAAGGACAGGGAATTTATGTTTATGACGAAGCTGGTAAAAAATATATAGAAGGGATGGCAGGTTTATGGTGCACGTCCTTAGGATTTAGTGAAGAAAGGCTGATTGAGGCGGCAACTAAGCAAATGCGTCAACTGCCTTTTTATCATACCTTCAATCACCGTGTTGCCCCAATCGTGGCTGAACTTGCCGAACGATTGATTGATATGGCACCCGTACCAATGTCAAAGGCGTATTTTACCAATTCCGGTTCGGAAGCCAATGACAGTATCATCAAGCTGATTTGGTATTATAATAATGCGTTGGGAAGGCACCAGAAAAAAAAGATTATTTCCCGCCATCGCGCCTATCATGGGGTAACCATTGCCACCGCCAGTTTAACGGGAAGGGCAAACAGCCATATTGATTTTGATTTGCCCATGGCAGGCATCATCCATACCGATTGCCCCCATTTTTATAGGCAAGGATTGCCGGGCGAAACGGAGGCAGATTTTGGGGCGCGCTGTGCGGATAACTTAGAAAAGCTCATTTTAAAAGAAGGTCCTGAAACAATCGCTGCGTTCATTGCAGAACCGGTGATGGCAGCGGGCGGGGTTATCATCCCCCCTAAAGGTTATTTTGATAAAGTCCAAGCAGTTTTAAAAAAATATGATATTTTACTGATTGCTGATGAAGTGGTTTGCGGTTTTGGGCGTACCGGGAAAATGTTTGGCTGCGAGCTTTACAATTTAAAGCCTGATTTTATCACATTAGCCAAAGGCCTTTCCTCAGCTTACTTGCCCATAGGGGCGGTGTTGATCAGCGAAAAAATTTATGAAGTGGTGCGCCAAAATGCCGATAAAATCGGCACTTTTGCCCATGGGTTTACCTATTCCGGCCACCCAGTCAGTGCAGCCGTAGCGGTTGAATGTTTAAAGATTTATGGGGAAGAAAACACCCTT
>Ga0154020_10003709_pt1 | contig 18329 bp, 7 predicted proteins | sample Klosneuvirus_201_FD_109709 | JGI IMG/M metagenome (GOLD analysis project Ga0154020, IMG submission 109709) | Active sludge microbial communities from wastewater, Klosterneuburg, Austria - Klosneuvirus_20160825_MG | ecosystem: Engineered > WWTP > Aerobic digester > Activated sludge | place... | reverse complement strand
TAAAAGAGAATATCGTAATTTTACACCCTTCAATTCATACGCAAGTACATACAGACATTGATAAAACCCCTAGAGTTAAAAAAGCAACACAAGAACTTTTAAATAAATTAAGAAATGAATAAACCCGAAGAAAAAGATATTTTAAGGAAATATTGTTTAACATATGACCAATTAGAAAGATGTTTACATTTATTTGGTACAGAAGTAGCTGTTAAAGGACAGGAAAAAGGTATTAGCAATACTCATTGGCATAATCATACAGATTTATGGGTTACTTCTATTAAAAACAAATATTTAAATGAATTAATAAATACTAAATAATGAGTAAAGAAATATGGAAAAGTATTCCTGATTACCCTAATTATAAAGTTAGTAATTTTGGAAATGTTAAAAATATAAAAACAGAAAGAATATTAAAACCAGGTAACAGCAATGGTTATTTACAAATAGGTTTATCAAACAAAGGTCAAAGAGAACACTTTTATATTTATAGAATAGTAGCAGAAGCTTTTAAAAAGAATAAAAAGGAGGTAATTACACATTTAGATGGAAATCTAAAAAACAATTGTTCTAAAAATCTTAAATATATCACTTACGCCGAATTATATAAAAAAGTTAGCAAAAGACAAACAGGAAGGGTAAGAATTGAATTACAAGGCGAAAATCATAAACTTGCAAAATTGACAAATAAACAAGTAAAAGATATAAAGACTAAGTATCTACATACTTCAGAGACAATTTTAAAGAAAAAATATAATATAAGCGGTACAACAATTAGCTATATAAAAAATAATAAAACTTGGAAACATATATAATATGATAAAAGAAACAAACGGGGAGCAAGTCAAAATGACTTTTGAAGATAAGAAGATTTTTATAGATAATTTTGACATGTCTGAAGTATATGCCCAACTTCCTAATTATGAATTTTTTGATAGGTATATGAAAGAAGATAAAAAGTTAGAGAGGTATGAAAATACACTTATATACTATGAAATGAGTGATTTATACAAAAAATATGTTGTTCATCTCCCTACTATAGATAATATAAAAAGTTGGTTAAGAAATAGTAATAGTTATGATGCATTAGTTAGATTTGTTGATTTCCCTCTTTACGCTAGGATGATAGAGAAGGAAACAAATGAAACCATATTTAAAGAAAAAATTTTACCGCTTTGGCAATTTTCTTTCATAGAAGAATATATTGGAGAAAAAATGTTTTGGAAACAAGTAAAAACAAAATAATGGATAATTACGAAGTAAAATCAAGAATACAGATTCAAATAGAACATTATAATTATAAAACAGGCAATCGTTGGATATTTTTTATTTATAACAATGTTGAATCAAAGCACAATAAAAAGTTTGGATTTAAAAAATGCAAAGTAGAACCAAGTTTAAATTATTTTATTAAAAGGACTTATTTAAGAATGGAGTGTTATATTTTTAAAACAATTTTAAATAGTAAATAATGACAACATTAAAATTAGACAAGTTAACAGAGGACATTTATTACTTAAACGTAAGTTTTGATAAAAACGAAGAAAGAGATTATAAATTAGATGCTACAATGGAGCATTTAAAGTTTTATTACAAATTAAAAACTGAGGACGAATACTTTTGTGTGGATTTTCCTCATGATTTAGATTTAAAACAGTTAAAAGCAGTGGATATATTTCAAAGAATACATTCTGGTGTATTTAGATTGGATAATTCCATCGGATTTATTATAAAAATTATTAGATTTACAGAATAATACCCTATATTTGCTAAAAATTAAGATTATGAAATACAGAGCTTACAGTGTAAAATTAAACAATGGTTTGGAAACATTTGGATTATTACCTCTCAGTAAAGAATGTAATATTGTGGATGGTAAATTCTTTTTGGAAAGTAATACACTTTTATTGATTTCTGAAAACGAAACAGAAAAATTTGATTTAATTGAAAAATTTGATGACTACGGAGATTTTAAAATCAATCCTAAGAACGGTAAAAATCAAGTAGAAAGACTTAGAGTAGTTAATCCCTATAACTACCAATTAAGCGGAGACGATGTAATTTGGTTCCTTGATGAATTTGTAGTTAATGCTGAATTCGCAAAAAACATAGTATATAACTCCAAGCTTAAAATTGACACTCCTTCTTTAATTACGACAGATGTTAATTAATGTTGATTAAATGTAAAAACCCCTTCTTTTCAGAGGGGGTTTTTTATTATTTAAGTCTTCCTTGTGCGTTGACCCAATTCTTTAACCAATAATCTGGTTCATATTGAGCACCTGTATACCCAAACATTTTTATCATGTATCTCCATATTTTAGCATCTCCTTTATCACCTAAAAATGCTCCAGTGTTTTTTGAATAATATAAACTGTTTGAAAAATCAGCTCCGAGCATTTCTCCCATATGTTTTGTAAGTAATTCAGTTATACCAAAAGCATTTGAAACAACATCAGAACCTAAACTCCAAGGAGTTAATAAATTTCTTTTCATTTCTTGAAAGCCGAATCCAGGAAAAGGAATTAAAGAAGTTTGTTCAGAAGCAGCCCTTAATGATAACACTAATAACATTTGACTAAAATAACTTTTTTTCTTCACTTTTTCAAGTTTTTCGTCATCGTCAAAGTCCCATCCTAATACTAAAGTGTAGAACATATACATCATAAATGCCACACTTATATCTACTCCTGCTCTCATCAGGTTCTTCTTTTTAGTTTCTGAAGAAGCGTACCAAGCCATTGTAGAACTTAAACTTTGTTGTCTCATTCCTATAGCACTGCCTAATATGTGTCCTAATGCTTTAACTGTTGTGACATAGTAGCCTTCTGTCCAAGTATTGGTACTTGTATCAAAGGTTTCAGTTAAAGCTAGTTTACGAGATACCGCTATGGTATACCACCTTTTCATGCTTTCTACTAATTTACCTATACCATGTCTTGAAAGTTCGGTTTGGTTTATATCTGCGTAGTTACCATGTAGTTCCATGTTTACACTGTGCATGTAAGTTCTAAACTCTAAGAATTCTTTACCTCCTATTTCCCATTCTTTTGGGAAACCTTCTTTTAAAGAAAGTTCTCCATCTTTAATCTCATACATTTGATATACTGGATATTCTTTTCCGTCTTCATTCATTACAAGTTTTTTATCCATCATACCTAAAGCCATTGCAGATTGAGCATGTATCTCTCCTCCTGTTCTTGGTACAAGTAATAAATTGCCTATATTGAAAAATTTAGCTTTTACACTTGTTCTTCCTGATATGTCATCTGTAAACTCTCCTTGTATGAAATCAAAGTTTTCCAACATTTGTGTCCAAAACCTTAAATTTTTACTTCTTCCAAAATCTGCTGTTACACTTGCTAATAATTCAGTAGCTAAAGCGGAACCTCTTACATAATTTCTTATGGAAAGATGTTTATTTGCAAAAGCTTCTGTTATATTATTAGAGTTAGCTCCTATAAAGTTTAAAGCACCTCCTAGTCCATCCATTGTAATTTTTAAGCCTGAGAGAGTTAATATACCGCTAATTACTCTTCTTACAATGGGTTTATTAAACAGGTTATCAGGTATTTCTTTTAATATATTTTGAGACCTTAATTTTTTTATGGTTTCAATTCTATTTTTTTGTCCTTTATGATTTTGAGCAAAGGATTTTTCCATTATTTCTAGTAATGGTTTAAATACTTCATCCATATTCTTTCTGACATGGAAATCTTCTGCATTCAAACTATACTCATATAAAGCATTGAAAATATTTCTACTCACTCTATCGATGGGTACTTTTCCAAACATACCTAATGAAGGAGTTTCTCCATTATCGAATACTATACCTTCTAAGTCGTAATCTTTTTTTGTAGCGTCTCCTTCTAGTTGACTATGGGCATTTGCTACTTGAGTACTATTTTTATTCCAAATACTAGATATTTTTTGCCCTGTCTCTCTTAGAATATCGGGAACGTTATTTACCATCCTGACTTTAGATTCTAAAGCATCTTGTTGAATTACTGGAACATCGTACCAACTCTTTAAATCATTGTCTACAGCTTCTTGTTCTTGTAAGTAAAATTTTAAGCTTTCTTTATATATGGTGAACAAGTTCTTATCTTGTTTCATTTTATAAAAATCTTCGTTTACATACTTAGCATAGTTTTGCCAATTCTGACCATGTTGTTCCTGTAATTGTTCTATAGTTAAAGGTGTCCATTCTTCTCTATTGTCTTTATTCCATTTTTGTTCATCCTCTGTAGTTTTATAATTTACAGCTTTGTTTACATACTCATCCTTTGTCTTTTTTAGTTCTACTTGTTTTGCATATTTTAATTTTTTATATTCTTTTTTAGTAGGAACAGAGACAGAGTATGATTTTATAGGACAATGGGTTGTCATTTTAATTTTTTTACCGTCTATATCTGTAGGGTCTGCTAGATACATTTGTTTATTTACATGAGTTCTTATAAACCAATTCATAAAGTCTGTGGTTTTTAAAGGCAAGTCAAATACATCTGCTTTCAAAAACTCACCAAAAGTTTCTTCTCCAAAGAAAAGTAATAGTCCATCTCTATCTTCATTTTCTATGATTTGCATTAGGTTTATCATGTCTTTTTTTGTAAACTTCACGCCTTTTGCATGTTCTTTAAACACTTCTTCCATTAAAAATGGAAGTTTAGAAATTTCTTCCCAGTAATAGTGTGTCATTAATGTCTCTGAACTATCAGAAAACATCCAACCTATTACATCTCCTATTTCTTCATATCTTTCTTTTTCTTCTCTACTTTCTCTTCTTATTTCTTCTGAAAATATAGTCTTTACTTCAGTTTTTATTTGATTTAACTTTTTAATTAATTTAGAAGCTTCTCCTTGATTTCCGTTTTTAGACTCTTCTAAATATTGTAAAAGAGTATCTTTAAATGTTTTTTGAGATACACTATCAGGGTATTCGTAGCTATCTAAATACACTAAATCAGAATAAGTCATTAATAATCTATCCAATGTTATAACCAATTGTTTTTGGTCTTCAGGTAATAGATTTAAATTTGGTTCTGAAAATTCATTTTTTACGGGTTTTAATAAAGATGTTCTTAACTTTCTGATTTCTTCTAAAACCAATGTGTAATCATTCTTACTTTGTAATTTATTCAATCTTTCAAACCCTCTTTTTAAAACTTCTTCTTGATATTGCTCGTTTGGAACTTGTTTTACAAGGTTATCTTCTACTTTTTTTAGAATTACATTTATAATTATTTCAAATTCTGAAGTTTCTTCAGGAATACTTATTTCTGAATCTTCATTCCACCAATCTGACGTTTTCTCTAAAATTCTTTGTTTTGCTTCTAATTCAAAATTAAAGTCGTTTCCAAATTTATTTTGTAATACACTTTTAATTACAGCATATGAAACTTGACCGTTTTTGGTTGTTTTTCCAAGTTCTTCAAACAAATCTATCAAATCATTTTTTAAAATGGACAATTTAGATTCAATCTTTTGTTCAGTTCTTTCTACATCTATTTCGTTAAATTTACTTAATTCTTGAAAATATTGATTAAGGAGTTGAGCTTTTTCCAATTCATCTCCTGTCTTGTTATCAGTAGAAAATAACTCTGCTCGTTTAGATTTTATATCTATTAAATTAAATCTTATTTGTTCTTTGACTTCATCATTGGCGTAAGTATATTGTTTTTCAAATAATGCTATGGAAGTATTTAATTCATTTAGCTCTGTGAATGATTCATAGAATAAATTATTCTTTGCCCATTTGTATCTGAAATTTTTATATTCTCCTTTATAACCATTGTTCATATAGTTATAATTGAAATCTAAAATCTCTATACGCTTTGTGTGATAGTTTTGTTTATTTTCTTCTGTAGGTTCTTTTTCGTAAAGCGTTCTTAAACTATCCAATTCTTTTTCTAATCTTTGTCTTTCAAAAGTTATGTTTTTATGAGGATTTAAAAATGTTAATACTGTTCTTTTACCTTCTTTTGCTATTTTATCTATTCTTTCTTCTGCTTGAGTTAAGATGTTTCCTAATTTATAAACATCTAATCCTACACTATCTAATAAATCTTGTATTTTAGATTTATACTTTTTAAAACGTGAAGAAGCATTTACACTTCCTGCTTTTCTTTGGTCTGCTAAAATGTTAGCAAGTTTAGAAATAGTTACGTCTCCATTTTTTACAGCAGCCGTTACGTTATAACTAAAAGAAGACATAGCAGACATGTCTTGTCCCAATCCGTTTAATAAATCATCTACAAACTTCTCTGTAATCAGAGTGTTGTTTAATAGTTGTTGTCTTTTTTCTATCACTTTAGAATTATTAATTGGGTCTTTTTCAAGTTCTTTTATTTCTTTTTGTAATGCTAAAGATGCTTGTTCGTTTACTCCTTCAAAATTTTCTAATATATATCCTTTTATATTAGATTTTAATTTGTTCAATATAACTCCATCCAAAGCTCTAAATTTAGATACTACATTCATTATTTGAGAAATATCATTTGTTTTTAAGTTTGATTTTTCCAATAAAGTTTGAAGTTCATTATCAAATAAAGAAATTATTTTAGAATAGGTTTTTCTATAAGTTTGTAGCTCTTTAATGTTTTCAAAAAAATCATTTGAAAATTCATCGTTGCTCAATATATATTCTATACCTTCATATATTTTTTGAAAGTCGGAAATAACATTGATAAAGTCGTCAAAAGAATTGGTTAAACTTAAAAGTTCATTTGCTTCACTATAATATTTATTTACTTTTATTTTATTTATATCGTTTAATAATACTTCTATTTTTGGAGCATGTACAGCTTCTAACGCATTGTTTAACTTCTGTTTTAAAGAAGAAGAATCTATTACTTTAGTTATGTTTTTTAATTCTTTCCTTACTTTATTTAAAGTAGATTTTAAAGATTTGATGTTATCACTCTTTTTTATTTGGTCTACTATAAAAAAAGATGCTGTTTTTGAAAACTCTGATTTCTTTTTAAATATACCCTTTTCTTTAGCTAAAGAAATATCTAATAAAGATACGTCATTGTCTAAAATCATTTGAGCAGCTTTTCTATATCCTGTTAATAATTCTTGTTGATAACCCCTTATTAACCATGTAAAAAGTCCTCTAATCCATTCTTTTAAAGAAAAGTTTTTCTTTTGTAGCTGTTGTAATTTACCTTGGTCATTATTATTTAAAGCAAATATGTATTCTGTAATAAGTTTTGCAACGGCTTCGTGTTTTATTTTGTCGTAATTAATACTTCCGTCTTTATTTATATACTCTGAGTCCGTTTTGTATTTTTCTAAGGTAGTTTGGTATATTTCAAACCTGCTTATGTTTCGTAACATTTCGTTTTTAAATGGACCATCTGGTAATAATTCAAAGAAAAAGTGAGCAGCTTCTTCAGGAATGTCTTCTAAGGTTCTGTATTGTATTAAAAATTTTGAAATGTAGCTTTTTGCGGAGTCTGATAAATTTTCAAGGTGTTCAAACTTAAAATCAGGGTTTAATTTATAAAAAAACTCCATTAAATTAGGCGTATCTGCTTCAAATGTTTCTTCTTTTTCATATTGTGAAGGCATTAATGAGTCATCTTGTGATGCTTCTGTTTTTCCAAACTTTCCTTGATTATGGATATATCTTTCCATATTAAAGTCTGGATTACTAGCTTTAAATTCTTCTGTTTGAAAATAATCAGGAACTTGATTTAATGTTTCTGTATAATGTTCCAACTCATTTTCAATAAGCTGATTAGGAATACTCACTTTAAACTTATTATCTCCTAAAGGCGTTAAAAAAGTATATTCTTCACCATACAAATTACTTAATCGAGTGTTAAATAATTCTACTTTTTTATCACTGTCTATTACATTACTAAACGATATAATGTCATCCTCTATTGTTGTATTAGGAATACTATTAACAACAATGTGATTAAATTTATTTTTTACAGCTATTTCTATGTCGGCTTTACAATATGTCATTTTTATTTATTTGTTATTTTACAAACTGTTTCTGTTTCTAAAACTGTTTCTTCACTTATACTTGGTTGAGTGAGTTCTTCTAATGTTTTTGCATCGTTTATTAATTGGTCTACTTGAGCTTGGTCTTGTAAAACTAAAATTTTAAATCCATTAATACTAAATACACTATAAGAAACGGGAACTAATAAGGTTGGTGCAAATTTACGTATATTTTGAAAATTTTCATCATTTGCTGTTGTTATTAATAAAGAAGATTTTCCTATGGTTTTTTGAATGAATTTAAACTTATCTTTTAACAAGGTATAAGTTTGAATGTTTTCTTCTAACTTATGCAAAATAGGTAAAAAATTAATAAAATTATCTATGAAAGAAGTATTATAATGTTTACCGTATTTATAATTGTAAAACTTTAAAATGTTTCTATAAGAGTGTGGATGCCTATCGTGAAACTCTTCGTTTGCACCATCTAATATAACATTTTCTTGTCCCATATCTTCTGGTCTAATATATATTAAATTAGATTGACTATAATTTATATTAGGATTGTTTGTTAAGAACAACATGAAATATTTTAAAACGTCGTGTTTTCTATCTACTGGTCCCCTTTTTAAAAATTCTGCCGTAGAAGAAGTTGTTACTTCTTGCCATAATTCATTAGGTATTAAGAAAGAAAAGTTGTCAAACCCATTATTACTTTGTCCTGATTGATAAAGAGAGAACATCATTAACTCTTTTGCAAATTCTGATATTTCTTGTGTTTCCTCTTGTGTAAACTCTTTATCTATATTAAAATGTAAAGGGTTAAAGTTTAAAAGATTTTTAACTTCTTCTCTTATTAAGTTTTCTGAATAACTATTGGAAAACTCCATATCTAGATATATTGCTTCTCCTGTTATATCATCTAAGTAACTTTGAGCATTTTCTTCTGTGGCTATATCAAATCCTCTTAAATTATTAAGGAAGTTGGAGTTTTGTAAACTAGGATATTTTTCTATGATGTCTTGCAATTTTTGATACATTGATTTCCAATCGCTTGAAAGCTCTTTGTTATACAATAAATTCTCAAAATAAGTTGAAAACTTTTGACCTTTATAAGTAAAATAGTTTTTATAAAGAAATTCTCTAAAGTCGTTTTTGTACTTTTCAATTATTTTAACTAAATCATTACCTCTAGCATCTGTATTTTTAGAGAACCACTCTAAAGATTTTATAAATACTTTACTATCTACTTCATTAGGCGAAGTAAAAATTGTTTCTTTAAACAAAGAACCTAAAACATCTTTTATTATTTTGGAAATATCAAATGCACTATAAACTGAATTGGTTTGTATTTTAGTTATTGCTCCTTCATTGAAAAATCCTGATTGAATTAACTCTTTTAAAGTTCTTTCTTTTTGGTTAATAGACTCTACTGAAATATCCTTAACCCTATCTGAATTCATTGCATACCCTAATCTTGCAAATTGTTTAGCATCTTCCAACCCTGTAACAAAGTATTTTATTACGTTTATTTGATTTTGTATGAATTCAGAGTCTACATTTTTAGAAAATATAGCAACCATCTCTCTCGTAGTCAATTCATCTTGTGACAATTCAGTATGTTTGTTAAATTCTTCCATTGATGCTAATAACTGTGATTCTGTTATGTGTTCGCTTTCAGCTATTAGATATTCTGCCTTAGTTGCTGGATTTTTTGTTCTTTGTAAAAAATCATTTTCTTTTTCAGTGTATTCTCTTTTTTGCTTGTTTTTATCAAGTCTTAACATAGGAGATATTAATGTCCCATATTTTGATTTTATAGTAGAGTTATTATGTATTTTTAAAAGAGTATCTTCTACGGCATGTTTCAACATGTAGTTAGGGATAGTTTTTTTCTTTTCTTCAAACATTTTGTATACAAGTCTAAGAATTGGTTGATTCACAAATAAAACAGAAGGTTTCAATCCATTTCTTGTAGTAATCAAGTATTCAAACAACACTTTATTGTGAGAATTAATTCCTAACATAGAATATTTAGGACTACTCATAATATCTATAGTTGCCGACATAAGTTGGTCCCAAACACCTTTTATACTTTTTCCAAATTGGTCTAGTCCATGTACTTTTATTTCATTTATATCTCTTTGGTTTGGGGCTAATAGCGGAGTTCTAGCAACCATAGTATAACTTGTATTAAAGGATGGTTTATCCCAAACTTTATTAATTGTCATCTTAGAATAGTTGTATAAACTATACATAACTCTATGAATAGAATAACCTCCTAATGCTCCATTGTGAATGGTTACATCTTTTACATTTTTTTCTGCATCTATAGAACTTAGTTCTGTAGCATTTGATTCTTTAAATATTAATTCTTTGAAGTTAGTTAAATCTCTAATTAGATTAGCATTTTCATCAATATCGTCTTGAGTTGAAGGATTTATCAACATACTGAAGTATCCTGGAGATTCTAGAGTATTTAAAATGTTAGATAGTAGTTGATTACTTAAATAAGATTTATGGTCTTTAAGTTTTTTAATTAAAGACATAAATTCAAAATCTATATTTATCTTCACTGCTTCTCTATTGCCATTTGTTAAATAATCCAACATTTTATAATATTGTTTAACCTCTTCAGCCAAAGAATTAAACGCAGAAGGTATAGGTTTCCCCTTATACTCTCTGAAGCTATCAGTATAGTTATAGTCAAAAAATTGAAATATGGCTTCAAAATATTCTTCTTCGTTACCATATTCTTCTTCTGATATATTAAATCCTTCGAGTTGTTTAATGTTTTCCAAAGAAGAATTTATTTTAAAATATAATTGAGTTTTTAAAGTTGTTAAATCCGCAGTATATTTTTTAACTTTATCTTTTATTAGTTGAGACTTTGCTTCAGACAACTTTCTTTCTAACTCTTGTCTTTTTTTATACGTAAATACATCAGAGGTAATTTTATTTATTTTAAATAATATTTCTGCAACTGTTTCTTCGGGTTGTTTTATTAAATTTCCTTTTCTATCTAAACTAGGAAACATGAAATTTGTTTTATCTATATCAAAATCAGAACCGTTTGCGACCATAGCTTCAAAAGGAGCAATCATTATATTTCCAGCACTTTCTGGAAGAAATTGAGATATTTCTAAAGCTTCTAGAAAGCTATTATCGTTAGTAGGTATTCTATACCCATAAAAACTTATTTTATTAATATGTGTAGTCCTAAAGCTACCGTTTTTTAAAGATTCATTCAATCTTTTTAATGAGAGTTCATAATTGAGTTCTTTTCCTCTATATACTCCTATTTTTTCACCATCGGGGTGCGTTAATTCTAATAGGTGTAAGAAATCTCCTTTTAAAGGTATTTTTACACCCATTCTTCCTGTTTTGATAATTTTTCCAGTTGCATCTTTTAACAATGTGTAAAACCAAGTATCTGTTTTACCATATTCTGAAATTTGATTATCACTTGCTTTTTTATAACTTATTGCTTCTGATACATTTATAGCAGAAGTACCATTCACTTTATATCTTCTAATATCTTTATCTAACATTCCACCTATTGTTTCCAATATGATGTCTCTAAAATAGATGTTGCTTAACCCTTCTTCTCTTGTTGCGTTTTTTACATAATCTATTACAGATTGAGGAGACTCATCATTTAACGACATTACCAATGCTTCTTTGAGTTTTTCAAAGTTTTCTATTTGTAATTCATTATTAACATATTTTAGTCCTAACTTATTCAAAGAAACTTGCGTGTGATAATCTTTTAATTGAGTTAAATATTTAATATATTCTTCTTGGTTTAATTCAAGTCTATTTTTTTCTTTATGTCCTTCTATAAATTCATAAATTACATCGTAAAAAGTCTTTCTTTGTTGAGAACCTATTAATGTATTATTTGTATTTTTATCAACGTTTATTTGTTGTTGAATGTAATTGGAATTTATTTCTTCCGCTGCTTCATCCTTTATAAAGCTTTCTTCTAAAGACGAAATTTTGCTTAAATCTATCTTATTTAGTTTAGAAGATGATTCAAATCTAGCATAAGCTTCATCATTATCGAACATGTTGTTCATTAACTGAATCATTTCTGGTGAGTTTTCAGATAATATATGTTCTGGAATAAGTGGAGCAACAGACATTTTATCAAACTTTGTTTGAACAACCCCTTCTCCTTTATGCAATCCTGTTAAAGCTATTTTTAAAGGATTAAAGTAATGAATAGGTTTAGAGTTTGCTAATTTTAAATCATTTGAAAATTGCTCTCCTGTAGAAAGTTTATAGTTAACTCTATAAATTGCTTTTTGTCTTTCATATTCTTGGTCATGTTTATCTGTCCATTTTTGAAACCTTATAAGCATTATTTTATAATAATCTAGGTTAATAAACCCTTGACCGTCTGCTACTTTTACTCCTTTTCCATCTGTCCCTTCGTATTTTGAAAGAATTTGTCGAATAGGTTCTAACATTTCTTTTTTGTACTGTTGATATTCCAAAGTAGAAGAGAAATCATCAATCGTTTTATATTTCCCTCTGAATTGTTCGGAGAGAAAATAATTTTCAGATAACGTAATCACATTTGCCTTTTTTAAATGTTCTTTTAACTGCCTAACTCTCATCTTAGAGTAATCTACTACTCCTTTTTTACCTTTTCTTAGTTCGTTAAAAGTCTCTCCTTTTAAATAATTTAACACTCTATTAATTGTAGGAGTTATAGAGAAAAATGTACCAGTAGTAGTTGTTACAGTACCTCTTTTAAAAGGATTATCAAATTGAGCCACATCGCCTTTATACCAAGTATCAAACTCAGTTTGTAATACAAATCTATTATATACATACGCTTTTACTAAAAGTGTCAAGGAGGTACCTTTAGCTACCGACTCAGCAGCAGCAGATATTTCTGCACCTGTAGATTCACCAAATACGTTAGTAGTATCTGTTTTGTTATCTGCTTCTTTTAAGATTTCTTTAACTGCTTCTAATTGATTTGACGAAAACTTTGCTTTTATATATTTTAAATGTTTATCAACTTCTTTATCGAAGTATTCTTTTATCTGAGTTAAAACTTCTTGTTCAAATTCCTTCATTCCTTTTTCAGATATATTCTTTCTTAATGATTCAGAAAGTATACCTACAAATTTGCCTAGTGATGGTATTCCCTCCTTATTTGTCATATAAGGGTATCTTGACAAGTTATTTTTTACTACTTCATATTTTTGTAATTCCATAGACACATAGTCTAACAATGTTTGGTCTACGTTTTCTTTATCTTTACGAATTGCTCTTTGAGATAGGGAAGAAATGGAAAACGGAAGAACATTCTTATTATTGTATGAAGTAGAACTTACAGAATATGCTGTGCTAGAATTGTTTGCTCTAGTTATTTCTACCTTTCCTGATAATAACAACGACATCATGTTGAAGAACATTTTGTCAACTTGATTTAGTTTCTTAGGATGTTTTTCACTTATTGAATAAGTTATCAAATTTGTTTCTTGATAAGAACCTAGGTTTTCCAACATTATTTTAACAGCATTGCCGTTTTCGTCAACTCTTTTATTACCGTTTTCGTCAAATAAAGATTTATAGAACACACTATTTTTCAACCAAGTGTATTTTTCCACATCTAATTCTGGAGCTAAAGCTGCTAATTCAGAAGAATTATTTACTTGATTTAATATTTTAGTATGCCTAGTCATCACGTTGTCTTCGTGATTACCATATTTTAGCTTTCCGTCAATGTAATAACTGACTGTTTTTGAAGAAGAACTAAATAAGTTTTGTATGTCAGCCAAACTTCTCACAAAAGAAACTATTGATTTAACATTGTAAATAGTAGAATTATAATTATAACTTGCTGTTTTCTCAAAAGTTTTTAAAGGATTATTTAAAAGTAATTTTACATCAAACTTTATGTCTGTAGATACAAGTTCTTCAAACTCTTCTATGGACAAATTTTTATTTGAAAAATTATATTTTTCTTTTAATTGTTTATCATATAATTTTTTCAAGAATTCAGCTCTCATAATAAAAGATGCTTTTATCTTTCCTGCGTAAGTGTTAATCCTAACTTGTTGAGCACTATCTTGATAGGCATCTTCATTAATAACTATTCCTATTGATTTTAAAAACTCTTTATTTGATAAATCTCTAAAATCAGAAGTTAAGTCAAAATAAATCTTATTGTTGATTTTTACATTAATATCTTTTACAAAGGTAGCACCTCTTGAAAAGTTTTCTCTCCAAATTCTTTCATTTTGTCTATTACTTATTGTAGGATTGGTTCTAACACTCATTCCTATTTTCCCATCTTTACCGTAGGTAAGTGACAACTGTTTTTCAAGAACATTTAATTGAGACATTACATTTATAAAAGAAAACAAAAAGATACTATCTTGTAATGCTCTTTCTTTACTGCGTGTTTCTATTTTACTTATTAAATTAGTTAACATTTGATGAACATCTCTTGTTTCAGGAGTTCTATTAAAAAACTTTTGTAATCTATCTAACATTTCCTCTACGGAAGATGTTCCATCTAATACTTGTTTGATTTTATTAAACGAAGATTTGCCATCCTGTAATATTGGTGTACCATATATATTTAATTTTGGAGTAAATTCTCCATTTACTTTTTCATAAATAGGTATAGTGGCAAAAAAACTTTTTACTAATGAAACAGATTGTTCAAAAGAGTGAGTGTCGTTTGGTCCCTTTAAGTAGTCTGATACATTAAAACTCCCATCTTCCTCGCTAATTTCTTCTGCAAAAGACTCTTCTAGAAAATTATTTTCGTCTTCAAATCTCTCAATATTTTTATAAGACTGTTTTAAAGAAGGGATTGTAGATGTTCTAATCGTTAAAGTGTACATTTTATCGAAGTTTGGAGTATTCCCTTCTTCGTCTTGTTTTACTAAATTGAATAAATCTTGATACACTCCATACATTAAAGTTGCTTTCTCAACTCCGTATTTCTCTGAGTTTAACTTTATACAAGCATCTTTATTAAGATATACCCAAGATTGTCTTTCTTGACTAGGCACATCAAACGGAAGTTCAAATTGTTCAATATATTCTAAGTATTTATCAATTACTTTATCTAAAGTTGCTTCTTTAATGTTTTTGAATTGTTCAGCATTTAAGTTTACTAAATTAAAAGAATTACCTGACTCTCTTAATATTTCTCCTATGTAATATTCTATACTATCTCTTACAGCTTGTGCTCTTGAAGGATTTACTATATATTTTCCATTTTCATCTGTTGTTGAAGCACTTAATACTTCAAACATTGCGTTAGAATAGGAGAACTTACTTTCAGCGTATTTTCCATTATACAATGCTTCAAATAATTTACTAGGTTTATTTTTTGAGAATAAACTTTTTAAAAAGTCCATTAGTTTTTCAAACATTCCTACTATACCTTTAGAATATTCTTTACTTGGGAAAGCATATTCTGCATTTTCTTGCTTTGCTAAAACAAATTTGGCAAATTCATCGGCTAAAAATTCTTCTACTTCTCTATAAGAAAGGGTTTTAGTGTTTTTATTATTTCCGTTTCTGTCAACAAAATTAATACCTTTAGCAATTAACTCATCATAGAGTTTTTTCTTTTCTTTAATGGTTAAATAAAGTTGAGAAAATCTATGCCATCCTTCATGAAACCCTGTTCCTTTTTTAGCATTTAACCAAAGTTTTATACCAAATTCTCCGAATTCCCCAAACTTTGTAGCATTAATTGTTTCGATTAATCTTGCTATACCTACTTTACCAAACATTCTTTCTAATTCTTTTATCTCTTGTAGTAGTTCTTCTTTTTCAGCAGCAGGAGACCCATCAATTAATGAGTCAATTACTGTACCTGTTTTAGCAATTTTAGGAATAATTTGTTTCTTCTCTTCTTCTTCGACAATCTTTTTTAATTTCTCAGCATATTCTTGAGAAGCGTCAATCATTCCTACAATATCTTTACCTTCAAAATCGGCTCTGATAAGATTTGATACATCTAATTTATTTAATGCTGTTTTTAATTCTCTAAGGGTTAACGTATCTCCTTCTAATGTATATTTAACTTGTATAAAGTCAACTTGAGTATTTGATACTTCAAACCCTTTTTGTTGTAGCATTAATCTATACAGTGCTAATTGAGAGCCATATTTTTCCAATCCTGTAATAAGATGTTGTCTATATCGCTTTATTAAATTATCCGATGGAATTTTACTTGTTTTAATATCGTGTATACTAATTCTACCTTGATTATCTACCAATAAAATATCTGGCTCACCTGTTACGTGGTCGGTGAACATTCTGAAACCTTCAAGTATTACAAAACCACGGTCTTCTAAAGATTTATAATGTCTGGAAAGACTATCTTTTAAATGAAGGAAAGCTGCTTCGTCTATATTAAATTTATAAGGGTCTATACCTTCTTTGTATCTTTCTTTTAAAATCTTTAAGAAAGATTGATAGCTAACATCTCTGTTATCAATAAGAGTTCTTGCTAAAGTATCTACTATATTACCTGCTGTGGTTGCTTCATTTCCTTTAAACGTAGAGTCAAACTCTGAGTTTGCTACAGACGTAACACGTAACTTACCTTTCCATTGAGGGTCGTTACTGTTATCCTTTAAAGATTTAAGTTTTTCAAGAGTTTGTTCTTGTAAAGTTTGTACTCCAGGTTCTTTTGGAACATACAATTTATAGCTGCTTCCTTCTATATCTCCACTTATTATTTTTTCATCTTCTATTACGCTGTCCATAACAGTATATTCGTTATTTTCAGAATCATAAGATATTATAGTAAAATAATTTCCTTTTTCGTTTACAAAGGTTGTTCCTTCAGGATATACTTTTCCTAGTCCTGCTACTTCTGGTATTGGTTGAGTTGTAAGAATTAATCTTTGATTGACTTTACCATATTCTAAAGAGGTTGCATTACTTTCTTGAATAGGTAAAAAACTTGTTTGAAAGTTATCTTTTATAAAGCTATCATAAGTAGATATGTCATATCCTTCTTCTACAAAAGGTAGGAATATAAAAGAGTTATTATTTGCTATGACATAGTTTATTTTACTATCCCAAATTGATTTGGAATCGGCTCCTCTTACATGATTTAATTGTAATTCACCATTCTTAGCTATACTATATTTAAAAGTGTGGTCGCTACCATAAAAAAGTAGTTTTAAGAATTTTGAAATGTTTTGTAATTCTTCTTCTGAATCAATTAATATATTTCCATTTTCATCTTTTTGATTTACTGATATGCTTCCGTTTCTATCTAATACATCTATTAGTTTATGTAACCTATGTTGAGGCTCTAAAGTATGTCTTTTTTCTCCATCTGTATAAAAGGATACATCTTTTAAACTAACTCCTTTTAAACCTACTTTAAACCCATTTGACATTTCTATATAAGGTTCTCCAAGTCTAGTTCTTTGGTCTTCTGCTTCTAATAGTTCTCCTTCAAGCCTAACTGTTATAGGTAAACCAGATAGTTCTTCTACTTCACTTATTTTTCTAAATGTAGGTTCTTGCTTTCCTCTTCTATCAAAAGAATTACTACTATCTGATTTAGCAGCTACTCCTTGTAAAGGGAAAATACTGGCATAAATATCAACTCCTAATTCTAAATTTTTTTGTAATTGATTTAATATATCCGTAGGTAAGGTAGAACTAATATCGTTTTTATTACCTTTTAATAGTTGAGACTCTCTTGAAGTATTTAAATTTTGCGGTAGGTAATAATTATCTTCAAATTGAACACCAAAAGAATATCCTTGTTCAGAAACCTGTCCTTCTTCATTGAACAATATTTCATTACCATTACTGTCTACCAATACTGCTACAAAAGGAGATAGATGAGCTTCTTTATTTATAAAAGAATTGGTATCTACGTCTTTCTTTAATTTTATTTTGAATTTTAACTTAGAGTTTGTAGGAAGCTCTGCATTTATCCACTTGATAACATTTCTTTGACGAAGGAATTTTTTATTCTCTACACTTTTTAATACCACTTTGTCATTTTCTACTTTTTCAACCTCTTCTGAAATAGTGTCAAAGCTTAACTTTCTTTCCTTTGAAAGCTTTGTAGCATCTATTTGTTCATTTATAACATTGGGAGTTTGCCCTTTTGTACTATCTATGGTGATGTCAGACTTTAATTCTTCATTTTCTTTTTTATTTAATTCTTCTGCTTTTGTTTCGGTACTTTCTTGTGTAGGGGTTGGTGTTTCTGCTTTGGTTGTTTCTTTGATGGATTGTTCTAAAGCAGCTAATTCTGCATCATATTTGGCATTGATTGTTTTTTCTTTAGTAGCCTTAACTTCTTGTGATTGTTTATCAGTATAATCGTCTTTTACAAGTTCTGTCTTTATAATTTT
>Ga0154020_10003708_pt1 | contig 18329 bp, 14 predicted proteins | sample Klosneuvirus_201_FD_109709 | JGI IMG/M metagenome (GOLD analysis project Ga0154020, IMG submission 109709) | Active sludge microbial communities from wastewater, Klosterneuburg, Austria - Klosneuvirus_20160825_MG | ecosystem: Engineered > WWTP > Aerobic digester > Activated sludge | place... | reverse complement strand
GATCGCGTACTCGAACATCCCTTCGAGTCCGTTCAACGGCGTGTCCGTCGTCGACGTCTCTGGATCGGACTGGCACGCACTCGCACCGAGCAACGCCAAGCACAGCCACCTGGTTCTGGTCATCACGTCGGCGTCAGCAGCCCTCGTGCCACGCGAGATCAGCCCGGGAATCGCGAGCCAGCCGTCGTGGATCCCGTTGTGCGCTCGAATTGCGCGCTCGATTCGACTGCCCACATCGACGCGTACGCCGGGAATGCGAAGGCGGCCCTGTCGTCGTGTGGTCCGGCGCTGGCAAGAGGTAACGTGATGGACGTGATGAAGATGGTCTCCACGACGTTGCTCCTCGTCGCGATTGCAGGCTGCGGCAAGAAGAGCGACGCACCTCCACCCTCGGGTTCTGCGTCGGGATCGCCGACGACGACACCGACGACACCGACGACGACACCCCCGATCGACGCGAGCGAACCGGTCGCACCGAGCATCGACGCCGCGAGTGCGGCCGTCGTTGTCGACGCGCCCGAGGCAGTGGCCGACGCCGCGGTCGAGCTCGCGGTCCCGGCGCCCGATTGCGTCGCGCTCCTACCGGCCAAGGTGCTGAAGGGGATCAAGAAGCCGACGGTCACGACGATCGAGCGTGGTTGCGAGATCGCGCAGGCCGGCAAGCAGTTCATCGTCGTCCACTTCGGCTGTGCGCCGCTCGGGACCGACTGGTTCGATCGCGCGAAGGCCACGTTGCCGCCCGTGCCGGAGATGAAAGGAAATCGCGCGATCGACACTCGCCAGTTCGGACCGGCGAGCCCGATCCCGTGTGTCGCGCGCGCCGTCGCGACGATCGAGTTTGGCGCGCTGCAGACGCACGCCGAGGCGGTCCGCGAGGCGGTGAAGTCCTACTTCCTCGCGACCTACGTTCCCGCGGATGGAGCGACCGACGCGAAGTGATGATCAGTCGAGGCCGCCGAACACCGCCGCGAGGGCGATCATCAGCGGCTGCACCTCGATGTTGACCGACAGCGACATCTCGTCGGTGTCGAGGTTGCGCCGCCCGGTCACGGTGGCACCGATGAACCCGGTACCGAGCTGCACGCCCGCGAGCGCGACGAGGCCGTCACCGCCACCACCGATCCCGCCGCGCAGCTGGAGCCGCGGGAGATCGCCGAACGCGTACTGCAGCTGTGGTCCGAACGAGATCTCGGCCGACGAGAATCCGAACGTGTGCACCTCGCCGAAGCCGCCGAGATACGTGTGGTGGCCCATGCCCCAGACCTTGCCGAAGCGAATCGTTCCGTCGAACGTCGCGTCGTGATCCTGGCGCGCGGCGAACCCGATCCCGAGCTGGAACATCAAGGGATCGAAGTCGTCCTCGGTCGAGTCGTCGTCCGCGCGCGCGGAGCTGCTCGCGAACAAGATCGCTACGACGATGGCTGCGTGCTTCATGCAGCTATCGACGAACCGGCGCGCCGTTCACGCGTGGAAGCGCTCGGCAAATCGCGCACCGTCGCACGTGATGCGTGCGGCTCGCGGGACCACGTCGAGGACTGCGATGCGCGTCGAGGGAACGCGCGCGACTACTTCGACTTGTTCTTGTCGGGCGAGAGCTTCGCGAACGGGTTGTTCTTGAACCCCGAGACGCCCCAGTCCGCCGGCGGTGGTCCATCGTTGCGTGGACCGTCGTTGCGCGGACCGTCGTTGCGCGGACCACGATCGTCGCGGCGCGGACCGCGATCATCGCGACGCGGTCCACCACCACCGCCCGGGCCACCGCCGCCGAACCGCTGATCGTTGCGCGGGCCGTCGTTGCGCGGACCGTCGTTGCGCGGACCACGATCGTTCTGGCGCGGGCCTTGGCCCTGTCGCTGATCGTTGCGCGGACCTCGGTCATCGCGACGCGGACCCTGTCCCTGACGCTGATCGTTGCCCTGCGGGCCCTGACCGTGGCGCTGATCGTTGCCTTGCGGGCCCTGACCGTGGCGCTGATCGTTGCCCGGCCCCTGCTGATCGTTACGTGGGCCACCGTGCTGTTCGTTGCGCGGCCCCTGCGCGTTCATGTCGCCGCCCTGCTGCGGACCACGCTCGCGCCACTGACGACGATCGCCACCGCCTTGCTGCGGACGATCACCCTGCGGACGATCACCCTGCGGACGATCACCCTGCGGGCGCTGCTGTTGCGGCATCGGGTTGCCGTTCGCATCGAGCTGCGGCTGCTGCTGGCGATTGCCGCCACCGCGACCGCGCCCACCACGACGGTTGCCGCCCTGCCCTTGCTGCGGCTGGTTACCGTCGCCCTGCTGCTGCTGGTTGCGCTGCTGCTTCGGCGCGGGCTGACCACCGCGCTTCGCCGAGAGAGCGATGCGCTTGCGCGTGTTGTCGACCTCGAGAACGCGCACGGTCAACTTCTGGCCGACCTTCACGACCTCGGCCGGATCCTTCACGAACTGATCGGAGAGCTGCGAGACGTGGACGAGGCCATCGTTGTGCACGCCGATGTCGACGAACGCACCGAACGCGGTGACGTTGGTCACCATGCCCTCGAGCACCATGCCCGGCTTGAGATCCTCCATCGACGTGACGTCGTCGCGGAACGCCGGCGGATTGAACTCGGCGCGCGGATCGCGGCCCGGCTTCGCGAGCTCGGACGCGATGTCGCGGAGCGTGGGCTCGCCGACGTCGTCGGTGACGTACTTCGAGAAGTCGATCTTGTCGACGAGCTCTTGGTTGCCGATCAGCGCGGGCAGCTCGACCCCGAGATCCTTCGCGATCGTCTCGACGAGCGGATAGCGCTCCGGGTGCACGCTCGACGCATCGAGTGGGTTCGTCGCGTTCGCGATGCGCAAGAAGCCAGCGGCCTGCTCGAATGCCTTGGGTCCGAGCCCCGAGACGTCGAGCAGCTGCTGGCGCGATGCGAACGATCCGTTCGTATCGCGATGGAGGACGAGCTTCTTCGCGAGCGACTTGCCGATGCCGGCCACGTAGCCGAGCAGCTGCGCGCTCGCGGTGTTGAGCTCGACGCCGACCTTATTCACGCAATCCTCGACGACATCGCCGAGCTTCTTGCCGAGCAGCGGCTGGTGGACGTCGTGCTGGTACTGGCCCACGCCGATCGACTTCGGCTCGATCTTCACGAGCTCGGCGAGCGGATCCTGGAGGCGACGCGCGATCGAGATCGCACCGCGGATCGTGAGATCCAATTCGGGGAACTCTTCGCGGGCGAGGTCGGAGGCGGAGTACACGCTCGCGCCCGCTTCGTTCACCTGCACGATGAACGGTGCGTTCGGTCCTTCGCGAAGGCCCGCGTCGCCGAGCGTCTTCTTGACGAACGCTTCGGCTTCGCGGCCGCCGGTGCCGTTTCCGACGGCGATCGCACGCGGGTTGAACCGCTGCACGAACGCGAGGAAGTCGTCTTTGGCGGCCGCGAGCTGCGACTCGCCTTGCGTGATGTACACGGTGACGGTTCCGAGGAACTTGCCGGTCGCATCGATCGCCGCGCACTTGCACCCGGTGCGCATGCCCGGGTCCACGCCGATCACGCTCGCGCTACCGAGCGGCGCGGCGAGCATGAGGTTACGCAGGTTGCCGGCGAAGATATCGACGGCCGCGCTGTCGGAGCGCTGCTTGAGCTCTGCACGCACGTCGTTCTCGACGGACGGCGCGAGCAGGCGCTTCAGCGAGTCCGCGATCGCGAGGTGGAGCTGATGCGCCCACGGCGAGTCTTTCACCATGTGCACGAGGTTCTCGATGCCGTAGCCGACCTTGTCGAAATCGACGGCGACGCGCGCGCGCAGGACGCCCTCGGCTTCGCCGCGGCGGATCGCGAGGAACCGGTGCGACGGGATCGTCTTCACCGGCTCGTCGTGCGAGTAGTACTGCTCGAACTTCGTCGGCTCGTCGGCCTTGCCGGGGACGACCTCGCTGATCAGCACGCCGTTCTCGGCATATTCGCGGCGCGCGAACGCGCGGACCTCGGCGGTGTCGGCGATCTGCTCGGCCACGATGTCGCGCGCGCCGGCCAACGCCTCCTCGACGTTCGCGACGCCCTCGACCACGAACGGTGCCGCGGCTTCCTCGGGAACACCCTCGGTTCCCTGCGCGAGGATCATGTCCGCGAGCGGTCCGAGGCCCTTCTCGCGCGCGATGGACGCACGCGTCTTGCGGCGTGGACGATACGGCGCGTACAGATCCTCGAGCTCGGACTTCGCGCGGGCCGAACGCAGCTTGGCTTCGAGCTCGGGTGTCAGCTTTCCCTGCTCGGTGACCGACGCGAGGATCGCGGCCCGCCGAGTCTCGAGCTCGACGAGGTATTCGCGCTTCTCTTCGATCGCGCGGATCTGGACTTCATCGAGACCGCCCGTGCGCTCTTTGCGATAGCGCGCGATGAACGGCACCGTGTCGCCGTCGGCGAGCATCGCGACGACCGCTGCGATGCCGCGCGGATCGAGGCCGAGCTCGGTCGCGAGCACGGGCACCGGATCGAAGTCCACGGGCGTAGCGGGAGCGCTCTCGTCGGTCATGGGCCGGCGACCGTAGCCGCCGGACCGACGACGAGCAAGCCCGCGGGCGTGTCACTTCGGCTGCACGAGCACGGTCGCAGAGGGGCGTTCTGCCACGAGTTTTCCGTCGGCCACACCACCTGGTGGGCGATCCACGGGTTCGATCTGTTGTATGCCACCGCGATGCCTCTGAAGACCCTCGATGCCGCGCGCTCTCGGTTGATCCAGAAGCTTCCGAAGGTCGAGCTGCACCTCCATATCGAAGGCACGCTCGAGCCCGAGATGATGTTCTCCCTCGCCGGCAAGCACGGCGTGTCGCTGCCGTACGCCTCCGTCGAGGCGGTCCGCGCCGCCTACAACTTCCACGACCTCCAGTCGTTCCTCGATCTCTATTACGCGGGCTGCGCCGTCCTCCGCGATCGCCGCGACTTCTACGCGCTCGCGATGGCGTACTTCACACGCGCGCACGCGGACAACGTCGTCCACGCCGAGCTGTTCTTCGATCCGCAGTCGCACACCGATCGCGGCATCCCGATGGAGGTCGTGATCTCGGGGCTGCGCGACGCGATGGACGACGCGCATCGTCGCTACGGCATGACCTCGGACCTGATCCTGTGCTTCCTCCGCCACCTCTCCGAGGAGGCGGCGTTCGCGACGCTCGACGCCGCGATGCCGTTTCGCAGTGACATCGTCGGCGTCGGGCTCGACTCCGGCGAGCGCGGCAATCCGCCGGCGAAGTTCGCCCGCGTGTTCGCGAAGGCGCACGCGATGGATCTGCGCCTGGTCGCGCATGCGGGAGAGGAAGGCCCGGCCGCGTACATCACGGAAGCTCTCGACGTCCTGCACGTGGACCGCATCGATCACGGCGTGCGCTGCGACGAAGACGCCGCGCTCGTCGAGCGCCTCGTGCGCGATCGCATTCCGCTCACGGTGTGTCCGCTGTCGAACCTGAAGCTGCGCGTGGTCAAGGATCTCGCCGAGCACAACTTCGCCAAGCTCCTGCGCAAGGGCGTGGTCGTGACGATCAACTCGGATGACCCGGCGTACTTCGGCGGCTACATCGGCGAGAACTATCGCGCGACGGCCGCCGCGCTCGATCTCACGGCGGCCGAGCTGACCACGGTCGCCGAGAACGCGGCGCGCGCCTCGTTCATGCCCGCGCACGCGAAGTCGGCGCTCCTCAACCGCATCCGCAGCGAAGCCGCACGCGCGTAGACTGCACGGCAGATTCACGATTCAAGGCATGGCTGTGGTCGCGAAGCTAATCGCGCGTATGCGCGCGGCGCGCTGGTGCAACCTGTGCGTCGTCAACCTGCGCTTCTTGATCGGCTTCGCGTTCGTGCCGGCGGCGCTCAAGAAGGTGCTCGGTCAACCATTCACCGACCCCACGAACCACGGTCCGTTTCACGACTTCCTCCACGGCTTCTACGCCACCGGCGGCTTCTACACGTTCGTCGGCGTGATGCAGCTGATCGCCGCGGTACTGCTGTGTACGCAGCGCTACGCGACGGTCGGCGCGCTCGTCGCGCTGCCGATCATCAGCGCGATCACGGTGTTCTGCTGGAGCACGGGCGTGGTGTTCACGTCGGTGATCGCCACGCTGATGGCGCTCGGCACGATCGGCCTCCTCGCGTGGGACTGGCCCAAGCTGCGCCTCGTGCTCGCGCGCGATGACCGCACCACGGATGCTCGCGTCGAGCCGATCACGCCGCGCATCGACATGCGGCTGTGGGAGCGATGCGGCGCCGCGATCATCACGCTGTATCTCGGCACGGCGCTCGTGCGCGGCGGGGTGTATCGCCCACGCGGGATGGAGTGGAGCGAGCCGGCGTTCTACGTGATGCCTGCGGTGCTGCTGCTGCCGATCGCGACCTTCCTGGTCGATCGACGCCGCGTGCGCAGGGCACGTTCTTCCTAGCGGTCGGCGCTGCGTCGCTTCTCGGCCCGCGCGAGGAACGCGACGGCGATCGCGATGAACCCGACGGAGACCCAATCCTGGAGCGAGGGCCACGGGAGGCCGAACAGCGCCGCGAGCAGGATCGTCGCCACGACACCGCCGAGCAGCGAGATCAGGCGATTGACGAGCCCGGCGAACGTGGCCGTGCGCCCTTGGAACATGAAGATGAACACCGAGAAGAACGCCACGGCGCCGTAGGGGACGCCGGCGAGAATTGCGAGCGGCACGGGATCGCGGACCGCGCGATCGAGCTCGACGATCCGCGGATCGCTCGAGCCCGACGCGAGGAAGACGAGAACGATGACGATCATCGTGACCGTCGCGGCGATCTGCTCGATCGCGAAGAAGCCCTTGTTGTCGAGAGGCACGCCCTTACCGCGCGTGTTCTTGAAGTAGTTCATCACGTAGATGCGGATCGAGTACGCGATGATGTAGAGGCCCATCACCACGAGCGCGAACGGCGAGCGCAGGAAGTCGAACGCGCCTTTCGGCGCCGGCACGGGGATGCCGAGCGCGGTCGCGATCGGGATCAGCAGCACGTTCGTCGCCACCGCGAGCAGCGCGAACACGACGGCCCAGTTCTCCTCGCGATACACCTGCTTGACGAGGATGCCCTGCCGGATCTGCACGGCGTCCACGACGCGGCTGATCACGATCACGCTGCCACGCATGATCACCATCGCGACCATCACCGACATCGGCAGCATGTACATCAGCGTCGTCGTCGGGATGATCACCGCCGTGCACACGCCGGATGGGATGATGTAGACGATCTCCGACGGCAGCGTGAGCGGACCGAATCGCCGCATCTGGTTCGAGCGCATCCGGATCCAGCCCGCGGCGATCACGATGACGAGCGCGAACGCGCTACCGCCGAGCGTGTTGTTGACCAGGTACGTCATGTCCGAGAGCCGAGGCTCGCGGAGGCTCGTGAAGTACTTCACGAGGATCCCGGTCAGGACATACGAGCCGAAATAGCCGCCGCACAGCTCGAGCAGGTTGCGTGTACCACCGGGCGCTCGAGAGGCTGTCACTTCGGGGCTGGCCCGGTCGGGGCTGTGGTCGTCGGCGGCGGCTTGCTCGAATGGCAGCTCGCGCAGGTCACGAGGATCTCGCCGTACGCTGTCGTCCGCGTAGCGATCGTCGCTGCCTTTTGCTTGCGCGCCTGCGATGCGAGCCGCTGCAGCGTGCGCGCGTATCCGGCGCGCTCGGGCGACGACGACCAGTCGAGCGGCGTCGCCGCGAGGACATCGAGTCCCGCGACCCATGGCGCGTCCTCACCACCGACGATGCCCTCCCACATCCGATCCGCGGCCCACCGGTGACGAGCCATGCGCCCCTCCACGGTGGTCTTGTCCGGAGGCAGCGGGAACGTGCGGAACTCGGACGCGACACCCGTCTCGACGTGACACGCACCGCACGCACTCGCGAGCGACGCGACCGCGCGGCAGCCCTGCTCGACGGTCGTCACGCGCGCGAGCGCCGCTGCTCGATCGCGTACGGCGACGACATGCGTGGCCCACGATCCGTGCGCGGGCGCATCGGGCGCCTCGGAGATCGAGGCGGCGAACCGCTTCGCCTCGTCGAGCTTGCCGGTCAGGAGGAGACGCTCGATCGCTCGCACGAGATCGAAGCTCTCGTGCATGTGCATGCGCTGGACGTCTTCCCGCTCGAACCTGTCACGGGGCTTCGGTTCCGGCTTCGGTGCCGGCTTCGGCTTCGGCGCATCAGCGAGGGCGTCCGGCGCCGCGGCAACGATCGCCAGTGCGGCGAGCCAAGGTACGGAGCTCGCGAATGACCGCATATATCACCCTACCCGAGCATGTCCTCGAGGGGGCGTCGAGGGGCCACGTGATGGATGGCCTCGGTCGGATACCCGAGTCGGAGCACCATGTGAGGGCGTCCCGCCTCGGGAACGAGCTCGGCGACCTGTGCGCGATAGCTCGGCAGCTCGAGCACCTGGTTCAGGAACGCCGCCGACATGCCATACGTGGTCGCGAGGAGCAGCACCGCCTCGAGAGCTTGCCCGCATGCGAGCCAATCGGTGCGCTCGTCGGTGGGTGTGCCCATGACGAAGACGACGGGCGCTCCGTTGACTCGCTCTTCCTCGAGGGCGCCGAACCGATCCGGCAATCCCGACGAGTGCAGCGAGCGAGAGACCGTGAATGGCATCGCCGATCCGAACTCTTTCTCGACGAACGGGATGCCATCGCGGCGACGGCTCCCCGTCGAAACGAGCCAGTGTTCGATCTCGGCGCGAAACGCGGGGTTTGCGTACTGCAGGCGATCGGCTTCATCGACGAGGTGCGCGACGGCGTGTTTCTGATCTGGCACGAGGCGGATCATCGTCGCGCCTTCGACGGCGGCGGCGGCGATCAACGTATCGCTGAGCGCGGTCGCGACCGCACGCGGTAAGAACTCGCGGCGATTGGTGTGGCGCTTCGGGATCGCCGCGAACAGCGACGCGTCGTACTCGTTCGGAATGTACGGCGCGCCGAGACGCAGCGTCGCCACGTGATCCGGCTCGTCGTGATCTGCGAGCACCGTCGTGAGCTCGTCGGTGTAGCCCTTCGCACGTGCCGCGATACGCGCGTTGAACAGCGCACAACCGCAGCTCTGGATCTGTCCACGTCGTTCGGGATCGACGGTCTGCAGATGACGCGATCGGTCGGCGAAGATCTCGAGGACCGAGTCCACGATCCGGAACCGCCACGGTTGCGTGTTGTACGAGCTCGGAGCCATCGCGGCTGCCTCGACCACCGAGCGCATGACCTCGGGAACAACCAGCGAGGGCGGCGTACAAGAAGGACTGAGCATGCTCGGCACGATTGCAAGCGACGAGCCCGTAGGTGAGTGTTGCCTGTCGTCGAACGCGTGCGGATCCTGCGCGGCTCCGGGTCGTCCGCGCAAACTCTGCGCGATGTCGCTAGCGAAGCGCGCCGCTCTTGATCGCGATCGCGCGAATCGTGTCGATCGTATCGGCCTGGTCCGCAGTCTTGTCGTCCCGGTAGCGGACGAGCCGCGCGAACCGCAGCGCGACGCCGCCCTTGTACTCGCTCGATCGCAGCACGTCGTTGAACGCGATCTCCACGACCATCTCGGGCTTCACGTAGACGACGTGACCATCGCGATCCACTTCGCGCGCGAGCAGCTCCTTGGTCTGCCACGCGAGCACCGCATCGGTCATGCCCTTGAACGTCTTGCTCACCATCACGAAGCCGTCACTGCTCCGCGCGCCGAGGTGAAGGTTCGAGAGCAACCCTTTGCGCCGCCCCGAGCCCCACTCGACCGCGAGCACGACGAGATCGAGCCTGTGGACGTGCTTGATCTTCAGCCACGATGCGCCGCGATTGCCCGCGTCGTAGATCGCGTCGAGCGACTTCGCCATCACGCCTTCGTGACCCTCGGCGATCGCCTTGTCGTAGAACGCCGTCGCCTCGGCCGCATCCGCGGTGATCATGCGTGGCACGGAGTGCGCCGGTGCGAGCGCATCGAGCGCGGCGAAGCGTTCGCTCGCGGGCATGGCGAGGAGCGTCTGATCGTCGACGAGCAGCGCGTCGAACAGCTTCAGCGAGAGCGGCAGACTCGCCGCGAGGTCCGTGCGCCTTCCGAAGCGGCGCATCGTGTCTTGAAATGGTAGCGGGCGGCCGCCTTCACCGAGCGCGATCGCTTCGCCGTCGAGGATCACGCGACGAGCGGGCATCGCCAACGTCGCCGCGACGAGCTCGGGCACCATGTGCGTCACCTCGTTGAGGTTGCGCGAGTACGCGCGCACCACCTCGCCGTCCTTGTGCAGTTGCACGCGAAAGCCATCGAGCTTGAGCTCCATCGCGGCGGGCCCCTGAAACGTCGCGAGCGCATCACCAGGCGACTCCGCGGTCTGCGCGAGCATCGGCAGCACCGGGCGAAATATCTGTAGCCCGAAGCGATCGAGGCCCGCGGCGCCGTCGGCGAGCACCGCCGCTGCGACCACACCGATGTCACCCGCGAGCATGTACGCCGCGCGGACCTTGCCCGCGGGCTGCGCGGTCGCGAGCGCGAGTCCTTCGACGACGAGCGCGTCGAGCGCACCCTGGCGCAGCTCGCCGAGCACGATCGCGGCGAGGAAGCGTTGCTCGAGCGACGTGGCCTTCGCGAGCAGCGCGCCGTACTGATCCTTGCGTGCCTTCTGCGAGCCGGTGCCCGACAGCGCCGCGATCGCCGCGAACCGCGCGTCGACCTCGGCGAGCGTCAGCGACGCGCCATCGTCGGACACTGCAGGCACCGCATCGCGCATGCCGAACACGGTCGCGTAGCCCACGCCGAGCTTGTGCCCGACCTCGCCCGAGAGATGGCGCGCACAGATCGCGCGCTCGTCGACGGGGACCTCGCGCAGCAGCGCCGCGAGGAGCTCGGTCTTCTTCTTGCGACCGGCGGTCTGGGCGACTTCGGCGCTCGTCTGCGCGACGCGGGCGAACAACACGCTCGAAACCTAGCGCGAAACCTCGCCGGAGAGCTCTCGCCGTCCCCATCGCCACGCGCCGTAGCGCAGCCAGCTCCACGCGCGGCCGAGCAGCGACGGGCGCGACAGCTCGAGCATCGCCATCGTTCGCGACGCGCTCGCATCGCCATCATCGAGCTCGGTCGCATCGTCGATCGGGACTCGTGCATCGAGGAGCGCCACGTCATCGAGCGCGGACAGCATGTCCTCGGCATCCGCGAAGCGCTTGGTCGGATCCTTGGCGAGCGCGCGACGGATCAACGCGTCGAGCGCCGGTGACACCTCGGGCACGATCGCGCGCAGCGGTCGCGGCGGACGCGTCAGCGCGTTCGTCATGATCTCCTGCGGACTCGCGCCGAGAAACGGGCGCAACCCGGAGAGCATCTCGTAGAGGATCACGCCCACCGCGTACACGTCGGCGCGTGCATCGTGCGGCTCGCCGCGCAAGCGCTCGGGGGCGATGTACGACGGCGATCCCATCGCGAAGCCATTGCCCGTGATGCCCGCGGAATCGGCGAGGCTCGCCAATCCGAAGTCGATGATCACGGGGCGGCCGAGCCACGGCTCGCCGGCATCGAGTCGCGTTCGTGGCGCCGCGAACATGATGTTCTCGGGCTTGAGATCGCGATGCACCACCCCGTGCGCGTGTGCATGTGCCAACGCGACGAGCAACGCGCGTGCGACGTTGATCGCGCGCGACACGGCGAACGAGTCCTCCGACAGCGCGAGTGCCAGCGTCGGTCCATCGATCAGCTCCATCGCGATGTACGGGACACCCTTGTCGTCGGTGCCGTGATCGAAGATCCGCACGCAGCCCACGTGATCGAGCCGCGCGATCGCTCGCGCTTCACGCTCGAACCGGGCGACGTATTCGGCGCTACGCTTTCCGAGCACCTTGAGCGCGACCGGCTTCTTCAAGCCGATGTGCTCGGCGCGGTACACGTGACCCATGCCACCGCTTCCGAGGTGACCGAGGATGCGATACCGCTCCGCGAAGATGTCGTTGGTGCCGAGCCTGCCCACGACGTGATGTACCGCAAGCACCGTGCCTCGGCATCACACGCAACAAACCGCAGGAATTGCTCGTCGAGAATTCTCCCGACTGCAGCTCCTGCGTGAACCACCTGCGAGTCTCGCAGGGGATCGCGTGTCCTAGCGGTCTCAGCGCGCGGTGACGTCGAGCGCCCAGCTCGCGAGCGCGCCCGTGTCTTGCGCCGCGCTGTCGACGACCTTCAGCGTCCACGCCCCAGCGAGCGCCTTACCGCTCAGCGACGGCAGCGCGAACGACATCACCGTCAGGTTGTCCTGCGAACCGCCGGTGTTGCCGTGGACGGTGATCGTCTCGGTCCCCTTGGTCAGCGTGACCTTGAGGTCGCCGATATACGTGTGCGTGATCGTGACGGAGACCTTCGCGTCGGTGATCGTGCCGGTGTCCGAGACGTCGATCGTGCTCGAGACGCCGGTCGCGCTGTTGTCCGGGATCGCGGCAGCGGGCGCAGCGTTGTACTGGTGCGCGACATCGCCCGGCGTCTGGTTGCACGACGGGTGCATCGAGCAATCCGCATCCGAGCAGTTCGCCTGGCCGTCACCGTCCTCGTCCATGCCCACGCCGTCGTCGCAGACTTCGCGCGGCGTCATCAGCGACGGGAGATCCGCGGTCACGGCGCGCGCGTATTCCTTCACGTACTGGTACGAAATCCAGCCGTAGCCGGGTCCCGTCGGGTGTTCGGTGCCGAAGCTCGCCGTGCCCCAGCTGTTCTTGAACAGCCAGAAGCCCTTCTCCTTCTTCGGCACGCCGTTCACGAGGATCGGCTTGCCCTCGCCGTCACGCGACTCGACTTCCATATCGTCGTCCCAGCCGACGAGCTGGATCGCGTGACCCGCGCGGTGCGTCGCCGACTCGGTCTTGTCCTTCTCGTTGGGATACGTGACCACGCCCTGGCGCCACAGCGAGTCGCTGATCGGAATCGTCGAGCGGCGGTGGTTCCACGATTGATAGAAGAACGTCATGCCGACGTTCACGCCGACCTTCTTGTCGAAGATGGCGGCCTTGATCGAGTTCGTGTTGATCCAGCGCTTGCGCGGCAGCTTGTAGCGTTGCGCCATCTTCGCCGACTCCGGCGCCTCGCCGTTCGTGTAGCACTTCGTCGGCAGGTTCTCGCCGCCGGTGCACTCCGCGTCGTTCGCCGCGGTCCACGGGAACGACTCGTACGGCCACGCGGACTCTTTCACCGTGCCGAAGCGAACGGCGGCCTCGATGTTGTCCTCGGCGTTCGAGCCTTCGGTGTTCGTGAACGACCGCTGCTCGTTCTTCGCCGACCACTGGAGGAACTGCTCGGAGAAGTCGGCTTCGGCGACCGGCATGCCGGCCTTGATGTAGAGGTTCTCGATCAGCGCGGTCGACGCGAAGATCGAGCACACGCCACGGCTACCCTGGCTCTTCACGGGCGACTGATCGCCGACCTCGAACTTCGCGGGATAGACCGCGTCGGCCTTGTTGTCGTCGGGGAGCGAGCCGTTGTCGGGCGCGCCGGCGTTGACGTTGTCCTCGGACACCGGGAACTCGTCGTCGTACGGCGTCGGAAGTGAGGACTCGTCGGCGCACGCTGTCATCAGAGGGACACTCATGACAGCGACGGCCAGGAGGCGAATACGAGAGCGGCTACGCATGGCGGCGCTGGGGTCCACAAACCATGCCTGCGGTGTCGTGGGCGAAGTCGTTGATCTGGTGTGGCGATAGGCTCCCGGAGCAACTGGTGCAGCCAGCACTGGGTGGCCACTCGACCAGCCGGTAGTGGCATCATCGATGTGGTGACCACCTCCTTCGGCCGCTACCGCGTCGACACCGTGCTCGCGCGCGGCGGCATGGGTGAGGTGTTTCTCGGCCGTGTCGATGGCGCGCACGGCTTCGAGCGGCCGATCGTGATCAAGGTCATCCGCAACGACCTCATCACGGACGAACGGTTCGCGATGATGTTCGTCGATGAAGCGCGCATCGCGGCGAGCCTGCACCATCGCAACATCGTGCAGATCGTCGACTTCGATCGCTTCGACAACGGCGTGTTCCTCGTCACCGAGCATGTCGATGGTTGCGATCTCCGCCAGCTCCTGCGCGAGCTGCGCTCGCCGCCCCCACTGCCGCTCGCGATCGCGATCATCGCGGAGCTCGCGACGGGCCTCCACGCGGCGCACGAAGCCACCGGTACCGATGGCCAATCGCTGCAGCTCGTGCATCGCGACATCAGCCCGAGCAACGTGCTGCTCGGCATTCACGGCGAAGTGAAGCTCGCGGACTTCGGTGTCGCGAAGGCGCGCTCGCGCAGCTATCACACCGTGTCCGGTACGATCAAAGGCAAGGCGCCGTACATGTCGCCCGAACAGATCCTCGGCGGTCAGCTCGATCGCCGCAGCGACATCTTCAGCATCGGTACGCTGATGTTCGAGCTCGTCACGCGCACGCGCCTGTTCTCGGGCGCGAGCAACGCGCGCGCGATGCAGATGATCCTCGCCGGCGAAGTCCCCGCCCCCGAATCGCGGCGCGCCGGCATTCCACCCGCGCTGTCAACGATCCTCCGCCGATCCCTCGCGTTCGATCGCGACGAGCGCTACGCGACCGCCTCGGATCTCGTCGACGATCTCGACACGCTTGCTCGCGCGGAACACTGGTCGCTCTCGCTCGCGCAGATCGCGCACGCGGTTCGTGTGACCAAGACCCGCATGCAGGGCCGCCCGCCTTCGACCTCGGGGGGCGACGCGTGACGCAACCGTTGGTCGCGAGCGCCGAGCTCGTCGGCCCGTACCGCGTGGTGCGTGCGATCGGCGCCGGCGGCTCCGCGCGCATCGACCTCGCCGTCATCGAGCGCGCCTACGGCTTCGTGCGCCAGGTCGTGCTCAAGCGACCGCTCGAGCACCTGCGCACCGACACGCATGTCGCCGAGACGCTGCGCCGCGAAGCACACCTCGGTGGTCGACTGCGCCACCCGAACCTCGTCGCGGTTCTCGATGCCGGCACGCACGACGGCTACGTCTACCTCGCGCTCGAGTATGTCTCCGGCTCGTCGGTGCGCACGATCATGCAAGCGGACGCGTCGCCCAAGGTGCGTACCCTGCCGTTGCCCGCCGCCCTCTCGATCATCGTCGGCGCCGCGCGCGGCCTTCACGAAGCGCACGAGCTCGCGGGCACGGACGGCGCGCCGCTCGGCCTCGTCCACCGCGATGTCTCGCCCGCGAACATCCTCGTCGATCGCGACGGCACGGTGAAGCTGTCCGATTTCGGCATCGCGAAGGACACCCGGGTGAGCACGCTGTCGGGCTCGATGCGCGGCACCGTGACGTACATGGCGCCCGAGCAGTGCCGCGGTCACGCGTTCGATCGCCGCGCCGACGTGTTCTCGCTCGGCGTGATCCTCCACGAGCTGATCAGCGGTCGCCGCTTGTTCTGGGCGGAGAACGATGTCGCGTCGCTGCACAAGGTGCTGTCGGCGCCGCTCCCCGATCCGCGCGAGTCCGCGCCGACCGTCGCGCCCGAGCTCGCCGCCATCGCGATGCGCGCGATCGCGCGCGATCCCGCCCAGCGCATCGCGAGCGCGCACGAGCTCGCCGATCGCATCGAAGCGTTCGCCGCTCGCGCCGGCATCGTGCTCGGTGCACGCGCGGTGGCGCCGCTGATCGCGACGGCCGATGTGCCCGCGCAGCCCTCGAAGCAAATGACCGCGCAGGTCGCGATCCCTGCCGCCGAAGAGCCGTCGCTGGTCACCGTGATCGAAGCGGCGCCCGAGCCCGACGAGATCCTCGAGCCCACGTTCGGCCCGAACGCTGCGGGCGACGACGAGATCGCGACCCCGGTTCGGCAACCGACGTATGCGGAGCACCTCGCGGTCGAGCCAGCCCCCCCGCGATCCACCCGCCGGCTGTTGTTCGGCATCATCGCGGCATGCGCGATCGGCGGCATCGCGATCGGCGCATGGATCGCCACGCACGCCGAGCCATCATCGACAGCGACCTCCGCGTTGTCGTCCACGCCGCCGTCGCCATCGTCGGCGACGACGCCGCCGCCATCGTCGTCGGCCCCGTCGTCGACCACGCCGTCCGCGAGCCATATCGATGCCGCGATTGCCGCGGACCCGTCCGCGATCGACATCGATGCCTCGGTGGAACCGTCCGCGATCGACATCGATGCCTCGGTGGAACCGTCCGCGATCGACATCGATGCCGGGCTCGCATCGGACGAACCCGACACCGAGGGCGGTAGCGCGTCACCGACGAAGTCCACCGGAGGTCGCAAGCGACCGCGTCCCGACAAACGCACCGCGCCACCTGCCGTGATCGATGCGGGCGTTGCACCAGCGGCGAAACCGGACGCCGGCGTCGCGCCCAAGGTCGAGTGGAACCCGAAGATCGTGTTCCCGAGCGATCAGCCGAAGTAGCCTCGCGCTCCGCGCGCGAAACCGCGACCGCGAACGCCGACGCTGGCATCGCGCCCGCGATCGAGCTACGCGTCGAGGAGGGAGCGACCCGCTTGAATTCGGCAGTAACCGCGAGGCTCGATGACCTGATGGACGACGCGAACGACGACGCGAGCTTCGTGACGAGAGCGAGCACGCGGGAACAACCACCCATCGCTGACGGGACTAGACCCAGTTGAACCTGGCATCGCGTCCAACGCCGCCGATGACGAGCGAGAGCGCGCACCGAAACGGAGCTCGGCGCGCATCGATGACCCGTCCCATTTCCGGTGGCCCTCTCCCGGATCGACGACACGAGCGGCGGGATGAGAGCGAGCACCGGATCGAAACGAGCTACGCATCGAGAAGGGAGCAACCCGCTTGAACTCGGCAGTAACCGCGAGCCTCGACGAGTAGCGATGCTGTCTCCCGGGACACGACGCATGGCCGTGATGATTGCGAGTATCGAGACGGAACTCGACACGCATCGATGACGAGCTCGACCAGCTTGAATTCGGCAGGAGCCACGAATCGTCGATGATCAGGATCTCTCCCCGATCGATGAGTTCGTGACGAGAGCGAGCACGGAGCCGGATCACACACATCGTTGACGGGATGAGGCCAATTGGCGAGCACCGAGCCTGAGCCCGGCACGCATCGGTGACGAGCTCGACCAGCTTGAAATCGGCAGGAGCCACGAACCGTCGATGATCAAGCTCTCTCCCGGATCGACGACACGTTCGTCGAGATGAGAGCGAGCACCTAGCCGAAACGAGCTCCGCGTCGGCAGGATGATCAGCTCGAAATCGGAAAAACCATCGAACCGTCGATGACAGCGATGCTCTCCCCCGAAGAGACGACACGGGCCGGCGGCGAGCCTAGGTGAGACCAGCGGCGCATCGACGACGCGATTGCCGAGCTCGTCCGGCAGTAACCCGACGCCATCGATCGCTTCGATCGCGTCAATGGCGTCAATGGCGCACGACCACGGCGCGACGCACGCCACGTGCGCGTCGAACTACCACGCTCGGAACCTGCGCCTCGTCGAGAGTCCCCGCGACGCCGGTAGGTCACCCGCGCTTACGGCTCGGCGAGCTTCCGAGCGGTCCGGGAAGCTCGCGTACCGAGATCAACGGATGCTTTCGCCATCCAACGCGCAATAGCCACGTCCTCGGCTCCGCCGAGGGTAATCGCTCCCACTCAGGAACCTCGTCGAGGTCCGCCCAGCCATCGAATGCCCACGCCGTCGAGTACGGATCGATCAACGCGTTCTCGGCGCCCGGTGTCGTGACGTCGTCGCGATGTCGCCGCCAGTTGTTCAAGACATACGCGAGCGCTCCACGCATCTGTCGCGGCGTCGTGATGTCGACGCGGTGATAGCGGAACTCGAACACCTTCCCACTGCGAGCGAGCACGGCGTTGATCTTTTTCGCGACCAGAATCTCGAAGCGGCGCATCCCGTCGGCCAACGCGTCCTTGTCCGCTGCTTCGACGAGCAGGTGGATGTGATTTCCCTGAATCGAGATGTGGATGATTCGAAACGCGTCCGAGATGCCGAGCTGGATCGCAGCCCGCTTCAACGCGGCCCATAGCTTCCGCTTGCGGAGGCGGCCGACGGCACGAACCACGCGCAGCGTGATGTGCGACGGATGACGCGCCTTATGAACAGGACGCGCGGCATGACTCGGGTCGTGCTTGTGACGCAACCGAGGTCGACCTGCGCCCGGCCGCGCGCCACCGTGGGGTCCCTTTCGCGTCGGTTCGGGGAACGAGAATCCAATCTGCCCACTCGTCGCCATGAATCATTACTACATCGGCGGTCTGACAGATTCCTCGTCGAGAAACGGCTCGATCTCCGACGAGGATTCTGCCGCGACGTCGTCCGACGAACGATCACCAACCTCGATGCGTTGCTCGTTTCCGCACCGTGATCGAGCTCGTCCCGACGCTCGTTTCATCACTGG
>Ga0154020_10003707_pt1 | contig 18331 bp, 14 predicted proteins | sample Klosneuvirus_201_FD_109709 | JGI IMG/M metagenome (GOLD analysis project Ga0154020, IMG submission 109709) | Active sludge microbial communities from wastewater, Klosterneuburg, Austria - Klosneuvirus_20160825_MG | ecosystem: Engineered > WWTP > Aerobic digester > Activated sludge | place... | reverse complement strand
GAGCAGCGGCGTGGTGGTGTCCTCCAGCGCGGGCGGCGGAAGCAGCGGCGTGGTGGTGTCCTCCAGCGCGGGCGGTGGAAGCAGCGGTGTGGTGGGTTCCTCGTCGGGCGGCGGGTCTTCCTCGTCCTCGGGTGGGCTTCCTCCAGAGGCCGTGTGCAATGACCTGTTGGACAATGACCTGGACCAGTTGTTTGACTGTGCAGACCCGGATTGCCAGGGGACGCCCGCCTGTGTGACCGGCGCTGGCGCGGTTGGCACCACGTGCACCAGCAACAACCAGTGTGCGGCCACCGGCGGTGACCCGCTGTGCTTCAATGAACTTATTGCGGGCTATCCAGCGGGCTACTGCACCGAAGGCTGCGTGGGCGGCACCACGCTTGCCACCGGCACCGGTTGCTCCGGCACTGGCGTGTGTCTGGCCAACCCCGGCGCGGCGGGCTTCTGCCGCGCGGCGTGCGGTGGCGGCGTGACCTGCCGTGCCGGCTACACCTGCCAGCAATTTGGCACCACGCCTGACGTGGCCAGCGTGTGTGTTCCGGATTGTACGGACAACGCGCAATGCGGCGTGACCAACCTGTGTGACACCGACCCGTTCAGCAACAACCTTGGCCGGTGCATCACCTGCGGAAACGGCGTGGTTGACACTGCCGCTGGCGAGGAGTGCGAAGGAACCACCGCGCCCACCGGCCAGAAGTGCGAATCCTGCCAGTTGTCCCCGGACACCTGGACCTGCCCCGCGGCGTATTATGACAGCGGCTTCCCGGCGGATTGTGACTGCGGTTGCGGCATTGTTGACCCGGACTGCGCCAACGCCACGGTGGCGGCCTGCAACTACTGCGCGGATGGTTGCAGCACGGTGGGGTGTGACATGGGCCCGCCCCTGAACCCCACCAACAATGCGGTTTGTATTGTACCCAGCTGCGGCAACAACGTGCGTGAAGGCACTGAAGAGTGCGACGGCACCGACGTGCTGGCGGGCCGCACCTGTCTTGCAAACTGCACCGTGAACGTTCCGGCCACCTGGACGTGTGACCGCTCCTTCTTCTTTGACAACGACTGTGACTGTGGCTGCGGCGTGTTGGACCCCACCTGCGCCAACGCCACGTTGACGGCGTGCACCTTCTGCAATCTGGGTTGCAGCACACAGGCGTGCGCGGGCAACACCCAGATCAATCCCACCAACAACGCGGTCTGCATTTCCCCCACCTGTGGCAACAACGTTGCTGAAGGCCAGGAGGAATGTGATGGAACGGATGTGGCGCCCGGCTACACCTGCAGCCCCGCCTGCACCATTGTGGTGCCCGCCACCTGGTCCTGCCCGGAGGCGTACTTCCTGGACACCACGTGTGATTGCGGGTGTGGCGTGCGGGACCCGGCCTGCGCGGACGGCACGCTGTTGTCCTGCACGTCATGCGTGGACGGGTGCAGCACACAAGCCTGTGCCGGGAACACGGAGATTGACCCCGCCAACAACGCGGTGTGCCCGGCATACACTTGCGGCAACAACATCCGGGAAGGCGGAGAAGCGTGTGACGGAACGGACACGCCGGCGGGCCAGACCTGCAACCCGGTCAACTGCACGTTGGTGGTTCCCTCGGCCTGGACGTGCAACCCGGCGTGGTACTCGGATGGGGATTGTGATTGTGGCTGCGGCGCGCTTGACCCCACCTGCGCCAATGCCACGCTGGCTGCGTGCGACGTGTGCCAGTTTGGGTGCAGCAACCAGGCGTGTGCCGGCAACACGCAAATCAATCCCGCAAACAACGCAGTGTGTTTGTGAAACCCTGAGACACCCCCCCGGGAGGCTGGCCTGACCGCCGGTCTCCCGGGTCCCGGTGGGCCCGCGCCTGCGCCGTGTTTCACGGTGACGTGGGAAGGCCCGCGGCCCCCGCAAACTTCAAGAGATGTTCCTGGATGATGCGGCCGTTGTGGGGTCCCACGCGCAGCAGCTGCTTTTCTGCCGGCGTGAGCGCCTCCAGCGCGGGGTCCTTGTAGCGGTAGACCAGGGCGTGCCGCTCCAGCTCCGCCGGCTGTTGTTGCAGTTTCACCGACGTCAACCGCTGGATGCCACGGGCAAGTGTGTCATCAAACCGTGCGCCCCGCGGCGCAATCACGTCATACGCAGCCTGGAGATACGGCCGCAGCTGGCGGTAGCGGGCACCGGCGTCTTGTGCATCCACGGAGGTGAAGAGTGCAGTGAGCCCGTTGAACCGTGTTTGGCTTTTGGGGTCCACAAACGTGCGCGGTTCCTGCGCGGGCGTGGACGGCGCCGGTTGTTCCACCACCGTGAAACGGCCTGGAAGTTCCAGAAACGTCAGCAGTGGCGCCGGAGATTCGCCATCGGCAACCATGGCAACAGCGGCAACCAGCGTGGTGAGCATTCCCTCACGCCCCAGCAGCGTTGCCATCTCTGCACTGGCGGGTGTTTGTGCCAACAGGGCCGCGCCTTCCTCCATGGAGGGCGTGGGCGCCGCAGCGGTACCGCCGGTACCCTCGTCCACGGTGCGCAGCACCTGCGCCGGTGCCGGGGGCTGCGTGCGCAACATCCACAGCGCGCCCCCCAACAGCGCGGTGCCCATGGCGGCAACGCCAACAAACACGGCGGTCCTTCGCCTGGGCCCGGTGACGGGGTCAGGCTGTTGGGGCATGGGCATCTGCATGGGGGCAATGGTTGGCATGGCATCCTCCGGGTGCGGTTGCATGACGCAAGGAGTTGCAGCGCGTATGCCACCGGCGCGGGCCTCATCACCCGGGGATTCTCGCCGAAGGAAGCGCCCCCAGGACCACGCACAAAGCCTGGTCGTGCTGGCCTCTGGCCGGCCCCTGGCACACCCATACCGCCTCCCCCCAGATGTTCCCGTCCGGCGCTGACGTCACTGGGCTGGAGCACGGGGCTGGACGGTATGACCCCTCCACTCGCGGCCCGCCGCACAGGACCCAAGGCTGGACCTTTCCATGAGGCCACGCCCCTCATGCCTACCAGCGCCAAGGTCCGCATGGTCGACGGCGAGCTGCATGCTCGGAAGTTTCGGGATTGAGACGGTATGGGTGGTCCAGGGACCGGCCAGAGGCCAGAACGACCGTGGCGTGTGACGTGTGGCGTGGCGTGTTGAGGCGCTGGTCAGCGGCTGGTGGCTGCTCCAACACGTGCCGCGGGAGATTCCCGGATGTGAGGCGCGTGGGCCCACGTGCCGGGATGTGCCTGCAGCCCTGCCACAAAGTGTGGATTTGGTGCTCCGGAGGTCTGACGCCCACCGCACCATGTTGCGCGGCGGTTGGCGCGCGGCGCCCTTGTGGGGCACCTACCAAAGAGGGATACATGTGTTCAGTATGCAGCCCGCCCGAACCTGCTGTCTGGACCTGGACACGTTCTTTGTGTCTGTGGAGCGCCTGCTCAACCCGGCCCTGGTGGGACAGCCGGTGGTGGTGGGTGCGGCCACCGGACTGCGCGGCGTGGTCACCGCGGCCAGCTACGAGGTGCGGGCGTTTGGTGTCCGCTCCGGCATGCCCATCCGGGAGGCGCGGGCGCTGGCGCCCCACGCCATCTACCTGGACACCCGGCACGGCGTGTATGGCCCGTATGCGGCGCGCGTGAAGCCAATCCTGGAGCGCTACACACCCGTGGTGCGCACGGCCAGCATTGATGAGTTCTTCCTGGACTTTGGCGGCTGTGAGAGCCTCTACCGCGTGCCCACCGACGTGGATGGCTGTGCCACCATTGAACGGACGGTGCGGGCCATGCGTCAGGCCATCCAGGACGAGGTGGGGCTTCCGGCAAGTGCGGGCATTGGAACCAACCGGGCCATTGCCAAGATGGCCAGTGGTGCGGCCAAGCCCGCGGGCGTTTTGATGGTGCGCGCGGGGTCTGAGCCGGCCTTTGTCCTCCCACTGCCGGTGCGCAAGTTCCCCGGCATTGGCCCGGTCACCGAGGAAAAGATGAAAGCCAGCGGCATCCTCACGCTGGGCCAGCTGCTGCAGGCATCCAGTGCCGAAACAGAACGTTTCCGCCGCATGGTGGACGCGGTCCAGGCGTGTGTGGACGGTGTCACCGACGATGGGGACGGCCCGGAGCGGCCCGCGTTTTTGGAACATGACCCTGCCGGTGCGCGCATGGGGAGCCTGTCCAACGAGCGGACGTTTGGAAATGAGCGCAACCAAGCGGTCATTGAGCACTGGCTGCTGGCGCTGTGTGAGCGCGTGTGCTGGCGGGCCCGCAAACGCAGCATCATGGCCCGCACGTTCACGCTCAAACTCCGCTACAGTGACTTTGAAACCATCACCCGGGCCAGGACCCGCGCCGCCACGCACCATGAGCGTGAGGTGTTTGACGTCATTCGCGGGCTCTTCCGGGAGAACTGGGTGGCGGGACGCGCGGTGCGCCTGGTGGGGGTGCAGCTGTCCAACCTTGAAGCTGCTGGGCCGCCACCGCCGCCACCACCAAATCCCAACCAGACAACGTCACGCCCCGCCGGTGGCACGGCCATTGACAAGGTCCGCGGGCGTTTTGGCTATGACGCCATTCGTGTGGGAGCCACCACGGCCGGCCGTGAAAGATGAAGCGAACATCAACCGGGGCAACCGTCCTGGATGCCGCGCTCCAACCGGCTCAGGTCAAACCCATCCGCCTCCAGCCGGTTGAGGATTCCATCAAACAACGTGGGGTCCATGTCCTTGCTGCGTGACAAAATCCACAGCGTGGAACGCTCCGGGTTGGAGATGACGGCGTAGTCATAATCCGCACCAAGCTCCACCACCCAGTACGGGCTCTTTTGCCCGGGCGCAAAACTCACCAGCAGCTGTCCTTGTTTGTCATCATCCGGGCGCCACGCGCGCGCCACCGCGCCGCTGGGTGTCCCGTCCGGGCTGCCGGTGCGGCAACCATTGCGCACCAGGATTTCACCCCAGGGCAACAGGTCATATTGCGCGGTGGTGCAGCGGCAGTCCTGCTGGAAGCGCTGTGGGAAGTCCGCCATGTCGTACCATTTGCCCAGGAACCGTTGGACCTCCAACTCCGGCACCGTTTGAAGGCTGGTGGCAGGAAGCTCCACCGGGCCGCACGCTGAAAACACCAATCCCACTGCAAGCCACATGGGTCGCATGATCCACTCCGCTTCACTGTTGAATGGTGGTTTGGATGCGCGGTCTGCGCGGGGGATTCAGGGCGCGGGCGGGGGTGAGGCCGGGGGCCCTATCTGCCGGAGCGCCGCCAGGGACACGTCCACGTGCTGGTCCAGGTTCAGCATGGCCTTGGACCGGGCTTTCACTGTCCCGTCCTGCGCAATGACAAACGTGACCCGGTCCACAATGCCCAGAAAACTGCGCACGCCATACAGCTTCATCAGTTCTTTTTTCGGGTCACTGATGAGTGGAAACCCCAGCGTGAGCTGTTTGACAAAAGCCTGCTGGCTGTCTGCGTCGTCCTTGGACACGCCCACCACGCTGGCCTGGAACGGGGCAATTTCGGCCTTCAGGTCGCGGAAGCGTTTGGCCTGCTCGGTACAGACCTCGGTGAAGTCCTTGTTGTAGAAATACAGGATCACCGGACCGCTCTTGAGCGCTTCATAGAGGTGGAACGCGTCACCGTTGCTGCACGGTGCGGTGAAGTCCGGGGCCTTTTCTCCAATGGCAACCATGGCGGCTCCGTGGCTTGGGCGTACAAACAGACACCCAACTGGTTAGATGGAGACGGTTTCTGGCGCAACCCGGCCCGGACCGGTTCATCCCTCCAAGGCACGCGCGGGGTCCAGCCGGGCCGCGGCGCGGGCGGGTGGCCACGCACCCAACAATGCGCAAGCCACCGCGGCGCCAACCGCACCCACCGGCAACCACCACGGGACCACAAACCAGCTGTCGGGTTGAAACGGAATGCGCGGCAGGTACGTGCGCGCCAGGACGTCCGCCAGCGAACAACCTCCCAGGCCCAGCACCAGTCCCAGGCTGGCGGCACCCAGCGCCATGACCAGCGCTTCGGCCAGGATGAGCCGGGCCACGTCTGACGCGGTGGCGCCCACCGCGCGCATCAAGCCCAGCTCTTTGCGCCGCGCGTTGACCCTTGCGTGCAACGTTTGCGCAACGTTGAAGCCGGCCACCACCAGGATGAGCAGCGCCACCAGCACCCACGTGGACAGCAGCGCCATGACCGCCCAGCCGGCCACCTTGCTGTTCTGTTCCACGGCGTACCCCATGGCCTCGGCGGCCTTGATGACGCCGGGGAGGGCGGCCCCGTCATGGGTCAGGATGTATGCGCCCGCGTACCCTTTGGGCGGTTGTTGTGCGTGCACCTTGTTCCAGCGTTCCACCGTGGCGCGCGGGACGGTGATGCCCAACAGCATGGCCTTGTCACTCACGCCCACCACCACCGCGGTGACGCTGGTGCCGCCGGTGTTGCGCCCGCTGCTGTAGCTCTCTCCCAGCACCAGCGTGAAGGCAAAACCCACCACACCTTCTTCGGTGAGGCCGGGCACGCCCACGCTGGGTGCCACCGCGCGGTTGAAGATTTCCAGCAGCTGCCGGCTCACCACGCACGGCACCACACCTTGCGGGTTGTCCTCAAACGGCGTGCCGTCCGGAAGATCCTCGCCCAGAAACGCGCCATCCACGCCGGACGCAAACACATCGGTGTAGACGTCCCGGCCCAACAGGCTCTTGCCACCCTGCGCGCGCATTGGAAACAACGCCGAGGTGCGCGGGTACACGTGCGCCACGCCCTCCAACGCAGCCAGGCGTTGAACCACGGTGTCATCCAACGGGCGCATCAACAGGTCACTGCCGTCAAAGCGCAAGAACCCCACCGGCACCCCACCCTTGGGACGTATCTCCACGGTGCCCGCCGGCATGCGCGACAAAGCACGCGCCACAAAGCCGTCCCGGATGCCCAACCCCAGCGCCACAAAAAACACCAGGCACGCCAGGCCCAACGCAATGCCCAACGTCCCGCCCAACAGCGCGCGCGCGCCACGCCGCACGTCTTCCACCACCCCCTGCCACAAGGCGCCCGGCGTCATGCTGCCTGCCCGTGCAGCAGGCCGTCTTTGAGCCACAACGTGCGCTCCATGCGCGCGGCCACCGCCGGGTCATGCGTCACCAACAGCAACGCCGCGTGTTGTTGCGCCACCAGGTCCAGAAAAAGCGCCAGCACGCCGTCTGCCGTGGCGCGGTCCAGGTTTCCGGTGGGCTCGTCAGCCAGGATGAGGCGTGGGGACATGAGCAGCGCGCGCGCAATGGCCACGCGTTGACGTTCCCCGCCGGAGAGGATGGTGGGGTGCTCCAAAGCGCGGTTGGCCAGGCCCACCTGTTCCAGAAGCTGTTTGGCCCGCGGCGTGGCCACCGCACGCTGGGCGGCGCTGGCAAAACGCGCGGGCAACAACACGTTGGAGAGGATGTTGACGTGGTCCAACAGGTGGAAGGCCTGGAACACCAGGCCCACGGTGCTGCGCCGCAACGCCGAACGTGCGCCGTCATCCAACGTGCGAAGTTCCTGACCGTCCACGGTGATGCTGCCCTGGTAGTGGAGGTCCATGCCGCCGGCCAGGTTGAGCAACGTGGATTTTCCGCTTCCAGACCGGCCACACAGGGCAATGCTCTGACCGGGTTCAAGCTCAAAGGACAGTTGCGTGAACAGCGTGCGCGGCGGTTGCCCCACCGTCTTGCCCACGTCACGCAGCGCCAGCACCGCCGTCATGGCGCGCGCTCCCCAACGCTGATGTCCACATCCAGCTTCAGGCCATCCACCAGCGGCGTGGCGGTGACCCGCAGCGCCTTGAGCAACGCCGTCTGGCTGCGCACCTTGCGCAGCATGTTCTGCAGCATCACCGCTTCAGCACCGGTGCCCAGGTCCTGCGCAATCAGCTCTTCGGCGCGCACGCCCGCGGCGTCCAGGCGCACCAGCAAGGTCCCCACGTCACGTTCCTGCAGGCGCGGGTCAACCACCACCTTGGGTGCGGTCCCGGCACGCAAGCGCGCCAGCGCCCGTTCAAACCGTTCTGGCGTGCCGCCGCCCAGCAACAACACGTCCCCCACGCTGGCCAGGTGCCATTGCCGCCACGCCTCGCCACTGGGGTCGTTGGCCACCCACCACTCTGCGTCCTTGGCATGGGGCGCCAGCGTCATGCGGCGCGCGGTGAGACGTTCTTTGATGCGGTCCTTGAGCGTTTGCATGGGCGTGCCCGCGGCGGGCCGCAACAACGCCACAAACGGCATCACCCGCAGCAGCTGCCGGCGAACGTCCACGCCCGTGCGCAGCAACCCGGCCCACGCCAACGCATCCAACGTGTAGACACCACCGGCCACGTGCCCATCGGTCAGGGCCATCACGCCCTCTTCAAGGTCCAGCCCCACGCGTCCCAGGTGTTTGCGCATGGTGGGCAGGGCATTGGGGTCCACGGCGTTGGCTGTTTGTTGCGCCTGAAGCCACGCCAGGCCGCCCTGGCCGGCAGCAAGCACATCCGGCTCCAGGATGGTGTTGAGCGGCAGCGGGTCCCCTGCGGGGAAGACGCTCTTTCGCACGCCGTCCACGCGCGCCGGGTCCACCACCGCCCAGACCTGCACGTTGAGTCCCGCGGCCGAAGGAACAATCACCCCCGCGGTCTGCCGGATGAGGCGCGCGGCCATGGCCGCTTCGGCGCCGGCTGCGGCTGCGCGGTCCGGATTGCCCACAAACTGCAGCGGTGCTGCGGGGAGCTTCCCGCGCGCAATGCCCACCTGGGCCACCTTGGCCAAGGACGTCTCCGGGGTGGTCTGTGCGGCCGCCGCCGCGCGGTCCTTGCAGGTCTTCCCCGTCGCCACAATCACCTTTGGCGGCAGGCTCACGGTGCACCACACCGCAACCTCGCGCGTGCCAAAGGGGCGCGCAAACTGACGCACGGTCACGGCGTTGACCGCAAGGTCACTCACCTTGTCCGCGCCTTCCCGTTCCCGCGCCAGGTTCTCCACGCGGGACAACAACGCGGGCGCATCAGAAACCTGCAACACCCAGGTCAGACCATCCGGGTCCACCGCCACGCCAAACGGCGCATCCGGCAGGATTCCCGCGGCCGTGAGTCCTTCCCGCGTGGTGAGGTCAGAACCAAAGAGGTTCACCAGCACCGCGCGGTAGCCCTCCTTGGTGCCCGGCTTCTCCAGCTTGTTGAGCAAGAGCGTGCTGGCCTGGATGGCCTCCCACAGCGACGGACCCCACACCGCAGCGGCGGCGTTGGCGGGGAGCTGTTCCAGCGGGTCCACCACCTTGGGCGGCGGCTTCTTGCACGCTGCCAGGGCCAGCACACCACACACTGCCAGGGTCACGCGGGAGCGGTTCATGGGTCTCACGCGGGGTGGGACGTGGTGGGGTGGAAGGGCATTCACCCCGTCACTGCCCGTGGGTGTTGATGTGCGCCATGCAAAACATGGTGGGTTTTCCGCCACAGGTTTCACACAGGCACACGCGGAACTCCTGACGTGGATCCTGGTCCGTCACGCCACAGGTCTTGCACACGCGGGTGGCCGGGCGCGCTGCTTCTCCCGCCTGTTTGAACGTCTGGAACGCGCGCGTGCGTTGGGCGGCTTTCCGCTCGCGGTGGAGCAGCGCCCAGAGTTCTTCGGCAAAAAAGATGAGGTAGTTGGCCACCGCCAGCACCGGCATGACCTTCATGACGCCGGGAAGGGTGCCCACTTCATACAGCAGGAACAGCACATCCAGCAGCGCCAGCCATTTCACCTTCACCGGGAGGATGAAGAACAACATCAGCTCGTAGTCCGGCCAATACGTGGCAAAGGCCAGAAACAGGCTGAGCAGGATGTACGCATTGGTGGCCGGCACATCCAGCGCAAAGCCGTACACCGTGGTCATCAACATGCCCAGAAGCAGGAACAGCTGGTACTTGAAGCTGCCCCACTGGGACTCCAGGCTGGTGCCCATGGTGTAATACAGCGCAATGGCAAACAGGCCCCAGATGGGGGACGTCGTCGGCGGAATGGCCATGTACGCAAACAAACGCCAGAACTCGCCGCCCAGGATGCGCTCCCGGTCCAGCATGAGCCAATTGGAAAAGCCCGGCTTGCCAAGCTCCAGCACCAGCACAAGCCCCTGGAACATCACCATGTAGAAGGTGAGCCCGTGGATGGTGAGGTTGCCAAACCTGCGCTCCAGGCGCGCCAACAACTTGTCCATGCGGCGGACATAGCATGGGGCACCCCTCCCGGCACGGCAGGCCAACTGTGACGTGGAAGAGGCATTGCGGTGACCCGCCCCGGGCGCACAGCATGCACGGGTGCGTGGGAACTTCTGGGTGCTGGGCGGGATCCTTGTTGTGGCGTGCAGCCACGCGCGGCCCGTGCCGCAGGGCGCGGGGCAGGCACTGGCGGATGCAGCCCGGTTGCGGGGGCTGGCGTGGAAAACAACCCCGCGCGTGGAGACCGTGACCCAACTGGACCCCGGCGTGGACGTGGCGTCACCGGTGGTGCAGCAGCTGGCGTGGTTGCTCACCGCCATGGCGCTGGTGGACGCCACACCTTCGGCGGCGGGGCACGCCAACCAGGTGCATGGGCACTACGCACCCGCGCAGAACACGGTGCTGGTGAAGCCGGATGCGGCGCTCCAGCGGGCCGCGTTGCTGCATGAAAGCGTCCATGCGCTGCAACACCAGCACTTTGGAGTGTTCCGCCATGCCCCGGTGACGCCGGACGCGTGGCTGGCGTGGCGGGCGTTGCTGGAGGGGGATGCCACGCTGGCCAGCATGGACGGGTTGCTGGAGGATTCCGGCTCCTTCCCGCTGCCCAATGAACGCGCTGCACGCGCATCCCTGGCCCAACTGCTGGTGTCCCAGCGCGCCGAGCAGGATGTGTTGGACACCGCGCTGACGTTGGAAGGGCTGGCGGCGGTGGCTGCATTGCGGCGCGTGGGCGGAAACCGCCTGGTGGATGAAGCGCTCACGCATCCTCCCGCGGGCAGCCACCACATCCTGCGTCCAGCCGGCTGGGTGCGCGGGGATGGTTGGGTGGAGCTGGCGCCGTTCCCTGCACAGCTGCTCATCCAGTCGGGCCACGTGGTCACGGCAGACGGTGCCGCCGGCGCGTTTCTGGCCGGCTGGTACCTGCCGCGGGACATCCGTGACGTGGCGCGCGGGTGGACGGGGGACCGCGCGGTGGTGCTCACCCGTGGTGAGGATGAGCCGGCACTGGTCTGGGCGCTGGTGTTTGAAGACGAGGTGGCCGCCACACGGTTTGTGGCGGGGGTGTACGCGCGGGCCAGCGCACCGTGTGTGGACCTGGTGCGGTGTGACGCTGGCGTGCCTTTGTGGGCCGAGCAGGAAGGCCGGCGGGTGGCGGTGGTGCGCGGGTTGGAGCCGCAGCAGGCGGAGGCGCTGGTGACCGCGGCCCTGCAGTTGCCCGTCAAGGAGATTGCGCAGGCGCCGCTCCACGGCGCGCCATGGGTGGACCTGCCGGCACGTGAGGCGCACGTGGACCTCATTGCGCGCGCCCGCCAGATGCCCGCGCAGGTGGCGCCATCACGGCTGAGCGTGACCAGCGTTGGCGCGCGCATTCCCGTGACCACGCCAGGATGGCAGCTGGGGAAGGCCAAGGCAGAGGTTGTGGCGCAGTTCCGCCACGCGGTGGATGGGGACATCACGGTGCGGGTGGTGCCCGCCGCCGAGGGGGCGCCCCTGGGTGCATACGCCACCGCGGCGTTGGGCCGCACCACGCCACGTGGACGCGCCTGGATGGCTGATGGCGTGCGGGGCGTGATCAAGGCGGATGCCAACGGCGCGGTGCTGGCGGTGCAGCGTGGCGGGTTTGTGGTGTGTTTCATTGCCACGGGTGCCAGCGCCCAGCTGCTGGACGGGGTGCGGTTTGAGGCTCTGGTGGCGCCGGGCGGGGAGGAGACATGATGCCCGCGGTGCTGGTTCTGGCGCTGGGTGCGGCGCTTGCGCAGACAGTAACGCTGGGCGTGCACGTGGAGTGGCCGGATGGCACGGCGGTGCCCGGTGCCTTGGTGGAGGTGCACGCCAGCCACCCGGAGGCCCAGCGCGCGCTGTGGGCCTGCAACGGTCATGTGGGGTGCGCCGAACGTGCGCTCAGCGTCGGACATTCGCGCGCGTTGGTGACCCGCCCCGCGCCGCTGGCGCAGGCCACCGCAACGTACAACGGTGAAGCCACGTTGGTGGTTCCCACGGGGCTGTTGCACCTGACGGCGCGAAGTGGGGACTGGGCCGCCGTGGCGCGCGTGGATGCCCGTGCCAGCACCAGCCCCCGTCTGGTGCTGCTTCCGCCACGCCGCTACCCCGTCACGGTGCTCCAACACGGGCGTCCGGCCGCCGGCGCGGTGGTTGGCGCCTACACCCGCGCGCTGCATGTGGTGGACGTGGTCACCACGGATGCGCAAGGCCGGGCCATGGTGTCTGGTCCGTCGCTGTATTCAGCAGCCGTGCAGCATGGGGAACACCTCACGGTGCTGGATGCCTGGAATGTCCCGGTGGTGCTCCCGGTTCCGCGGCTGTGCGGGGAGGTGCTGGAGGATGGCGTTGCCGCGGCGGGCGCGTGGGTGCACGCCGGAAGCGCGGTGGCGCCAATCCAGGCGGATGTGCGCGGCCAGTTTTGCGTGGAAGCGCGCGAAGACGGCGCGCCGCTTTGGGCCAGCCACCAGGACAAGGCATCACCTCCGCCCATGTTTTTTTCTGCGGCGCGCCTGGCCCACGTCCGGCTGCACCTGTTGCCCGGCGTGTCCTTCTCCGGCGTGGTGTTGGACCAGGACGGCAAGCCGGTGGCCGGGGCACGCGTGGCGGTGGAACACCCGGATGATGAGACGCCCACCCAGCGCGTGTTGATGGTCCTTGACGCAGACGCACAGGGCCGTTTTGTGGCCCGCGGGCTGCCGCGCGTGACGCTGCAGGTGCGGGTGGACGCCCCGGGGATGGAGTCCACCACGGCACGCGTGACGCTGGGGACGCCCACCGCGGTGGTGATGCGCCGGCTTTTTCCGTTGGAGGTTGCCGTGGTGCGCGGGGGTGCCCCGGTGCCCTTTGCGTTTGTCACCGCAGAACTGCTTCCGGATGCCGCGGTCTCCAACGCGGCCCACACCGACCGGTTGGGTCTGGTGACGTTGTGGATGCCCCAGGGCCGGTATGCGGTGACCGTGGGAGAGACCGCCGCCGCCACGCGCGTGACCGTGCCCGCGCCGAACGCCGTCACGCTGGAGGCACGCAAACGCCTGGTGGAGATTGCCGTGGTTCGCGGAAAGGACCCCGTGGGTCAGGCGGTGCTGGAGCAGGCAGACACCGGCGCGGACCTGGACACCACCGCGGGGGATGGACGGGTCTTTTTGTGGACCGGCCCGGATGCGGTTTTGACGCGCGTGCGCGCCCCCGGCGCAGACGTGTTGGTCCCCATCCCGCCGGAGGCCAAGGCCACCGTGATGCCGCTGCGCGCGCGCGTGGGACCTGCCCGGCAGCTCCCCGTGGCCGTCACGCGCAAGGATGGGACCGCGCTGGCAGACGCGCAGGTCTACACCCAGGACGGTGCGGACCATGTGTTGGTGTTTGCCGGCCTCACCGACGCATCAGGAAAGCTCACCGTGGCGCTGCCGCGCGGTCCAGGGGCCGCCCTCAAGACGTTTCTCCCGTTGGAGCGGTTGTTCTCCAGCGTCCCGGTGGACCCGGATGATGACGCCATGGAAGTGCGGCTCATCTCTGAAGGCACCGACGTGCTGGTCCTGGATGAACAGGACCGCCCCATCCCCGAGGTGTGGAAGCTGGGCGTGGGTCCCATCCCCGCACCGCAGGGCAGGGTGCGCGCGGTGATCTCCGGGTCTCCCATGGCGCCGGAGCCGGACGTGCTGGTGCCGGGCATGGAGCCGGTGGTGGAGCCGGGCAGCCCGCTCAAGGTGCGGTTTGCGCCGTGTGGCTACCTGGTGGGCGCCACCGTGGACGCCAATGGCACGCCCGTGCGCGCGCCCCTGGAAGCCGCGCGTCCCGGCGGCCGCCCGCTGGCGCGGGGCAGCTCGGCGGTCAACGGGTATTTCCGTCTGGGCTGCCTGCCGGTGGGCACCACCGAGGTGCGCTCGCCCATGCTGGGCGCACGCTCCAGCTGGGAGATTCCCGCGGGCACGGTGGGCGGGCCGGTGGTGCTCACGCTGGCCAACACACGGTGGATCAACGTCTTCACCGCACCCGGCGCCGAGGTCCAGGCCCGTGACCCGCGCACCGACACCGAACGCGCGCGCACGGTGGCCAACGCCGAAGGTCACGCGCGCCTGGGCCCGTTGTGGGACGGGCAACACGTCATCCTGGCCGAATCCCCGCGCGGTGCACGCCTGGCGCGCGTGGAGCTGCAGGGAGATGCCGGGACGCGGTTGGACCTCCCCTTGGACGTCACGCCGGCCAGCGTCACGTTTGTGTTGCCACCGTCGGTGAAACTGGAACGCGTGCTCATGCAGCAAATGGACGTGGAGGGCGGCCCGTTGGCGTTGGGGCAACCGTCCCCGGATGGACGCGTGCGCGTGGCGTCATTGATGCCCGGGCCCTATTGGGTGGAGATGCGCGTGGCGTGGGCCGGCGGTGGAGAAGTGCTGCGCAGCGCCATCCACGTGGACGGTGGACTGCGCCGCTGGACGGTGCGGCCCCATGGCCGCGCGCTGTCCCTGGTACCCTACACCTCCGCTGACGAGGGAGAATGATCCAACTGCGCCTTCACGCGGGGCGGCAACCCACGGTGATGCACAACCCCAGCTCCGGCGGCGGTGGACTGAGCACCGGGCGGTCCACGCTGGCGGGTACACACCGGCCAAACACCCCTGCAATCTCCCCGTCAAACAAAAACGGCGAGTTCTCCACCCAGAGGTCCATCTCCCGCGGCGTCCACGGCGTGGGCCCTTTCAAATCAAACACCGGCAGGCGCGCGCGGGTGGTGGTGGCCCGCCGTTGGGCCACCAGCGGGACGCGCAGGCCGCGCAGGCGCAACTGGTCCTGGTAGGCGGCGTCATCCCCAACGTCATCCCACAGCACACCCTTTTCATTGGTGCTGGACTTCACAATCCACTGCCCGCGTTGCGCCACCAGCAGGGCCTGGTTGCCCTCCACCCAGATGGTCTGCGGAACCCGGACCATGGACCCCGGCCGCACCAGCCCACACGCCAGGGGCAGCACATTTTTGTCCAACAGGCTGCACGTGGGCGGCATCCACCACCGGGCCCGTCGCTGCGGCACACGCAACGCCTGGTAGCCCTGGCGCAATGCCACCAGGCCTTCGGTGCCGTATTGGAAGAACACCCCGCCGTGCTCCTCAATCAACGCCATGCCGGCCTCATCATCCGGCTCCAGCACGCCGCCCACCTCACTGCCCGCCAGCAGGCGCTCCACAAACGCCGCCATCTGCCCCTGGAACACGCGCGTCTCCGCGTTGTGCAACACCCCTGCGCGCAGCACCACGCCCAGCGCCTTGGCACTGTCCCCGTGGGTGCGCCGGTCCAGTGAGGCGCGCCAGGCGGCCACCGGGTCCTGCGCAATCAACTGCGGCACCGCGGTGAACAGCCCCATGTCGGCGTAGAGTTCGTTGAGCCACGCGGTCTCCACCGCGGTGACGCCGGCGCCGTTGCCCACGTTGAATTCTGTCAGGAAGAACTGGTTGCCGTCCCAAAATCCATCCGGCCGGGACCACGCCACAAAGCGCTCCTCCGCCAGGTCCGCCAGCAATCCCACCTCCCGCGCCTGCTGTGGGTTCAACCCCGCCGCCGCGGGGTCCCGCGCCACGGCGGCTGCCACGTCAGACAAAAGCACCTGAAGGTCTTGCGCCAGCGTGGACAACAACGCCTGGGGTACCACCATGGGCCGCAATGGAACCAACGCGGGCGGTTCAATCCCCCACGCGGCCGCCTTGGCCAGCCAACGTTGCACCGCCTGGGTCACGCGCGCGGGGTTGGCCAGCACATGGGCGTTGGCCTGGGCCACCACCTCAGGGGGCTCAGGGAAGGTGGCAACGTGGGTCATGGGCTGGACGTGGCGCTACTTCTTCTTCTTGGGAAGATCCGCGCCAAGGGAAAAGCGGGCCATGGGATTGGCAGACACCGCTCCCGCGGGCTTGGGGGAGGGCGGCACAAACTTGGGCGAATCCAGACCCAGCTTGGCCGCAATGGCCGCCTTGTTGACGCCACCGCCGCCCGCGTTGTCCCGCAGCTCCTGCCGCAGCCAGGACATCATGGCGTCCATGAGCGCGGGCTCCACGGGGACCTTCTGGTAGTAGGCGCCAATCTTGGTGCCCATCACCGCGGTGTCATCCGCAGCGGCCACGCCGGCCTCGGCCAGGGTGCGCGTGAAGGCGGCCTGGGCGCGGGGAGGAAGCTGGTCCATGGGGAACGCCACCATCAGCAGGACCAGGGGCAATGCGTGGTCCACCGCAGCGTCGGAAAAGATCCGTTCGCCGTCTGGACGGGTTGCAAGCAGGACATCCACAAATGCGCTCACGGGCTACCGCCTTCTGTTTTTGAAAAGAAAAACCCAGGCACGCGTGGCCCGCTGGGCCGCCGTCGCACCTGGGCGCTTGGAGCTGATGAACCCCGGAATCAGTTGTTGGTGCCGGCCGGCCAGTTGTCCTGGCCCTTGGCCGCGTCTGCCAGCTTGTTGATGAACTGCCCGGTGTAGGCCGAGTTCTGGATGCTGTAGGAGCTGTCACCAATGACCATGTCCCGGTACGCGTTGATCACGCCCGCATCCGCGCCGGCCAGGGCCCGGAAGATGTTCTTGCAAAGCTCCGCGCCGCCATTGCCGCGCAGGGCATCATTTTTCACCAGATCATTGAGCTTGGCGGCGGCAATGGTCTGGTCGGTTGAGGTCCGGGCGTTCTTGGCGTCAAAAATGGCGCCAGAAAAAGCGTCGGTGGGGCGTTGCGGGGTGGTGGGGGGCGTAAAGGCGCCGCGCGTGACGGACATGGTGTGCTCCTGCCTGGGTGTGGGGAAAACTGACCTCTTCCGACTAAAGCAGTTGGCCCATGTAGGCAAGTTGGGTTGAAGAAGGTTGTGGATCCCTGACGCATCAAGGCGGAGGCCTGCCCGGTGGACCAACCGCAGCGTCGGGGCCCCGCGTGCATCTGGATGGTTCAGCCGCCAATGCCCGTCATGATGACCTTGGGCGCGTTTCCATGGTCCGCCTGGGAGAACAGGTGGTTGGTCTTTCCCGCCAGCGCGTCCCGCAACATCACCACCAGGTGTTCGTCCGTGGCACCGGCACGCAGCACGTCCCGCAAAGAGACGCCATCCGGGCTGGCCAGGCACGCGCGAATCTCACCCTTGGCCGTCAACCGCACGCGGTCACACACGTCACAAAACTGGTTGCTCACCGCGGTGATAAATCCCACGCGGCCACCGCCCTGCGCCGGCAGGTAGAACGCGGGTCCACGGTCCGCCGGGCGGTGCGGCTCTCCCGCCGTCAACAGCGGCGCCAGCTGGGCCTGCATCTCCGCCCAGGGCACGTGTTGGGCCATGAGGGCCGCACCTTCACCCAGGGGCATGAGCTCAATGAACCGGGGGGTCAGCCGGTGCTCCAGCGCCCAACCGGCAATCTCCACAAGCTGCGGCAGGTTGTGGGTGCGCAACACCACGGTGTTGGTCTTGATGTCCTTGAAGCCCGCGTCTTGCGCGGCGGCCACGCCGTCCTGAACGCCTGCCAGGTCTCCGCCACGCGTCATGCGGGCAAAATCTTCCGCGCGCACGCTGTCCACGCTCACGTTGATGCGGCGCACGCCTGCGTCAAACAGCGCCTTGGCGTGACGGCGCAGCTGGCTGCCATTGGTGGTCAACGCCAGATCCAGCCCCGGCAACGCGGTGGTCAGTGTCTGGCACAGCTCAACCAGGTTCTTGCGAAGCAGCGGTTCCCCGCCGGTGAGCCGCACGGTGCGCACCCCCACGGCGTGGAACGCGCCCACCACGCGCACCATTTCCTCAAAACTCAACAGCTCCGCTTTGGGGCTTCCCTCGTACCCAACCGGCATGCAGTAGACGCACGCCATGTCACACCGGTCCGTCACGCTCATGCGCAGGTAACGCACCGTGCGCCCGCGGCCATCCTTGACGCCGGTGCCGCACGCCACGTCATCCGGTGCATCCGTCAAGATGGAGAGGCCAGACATTGCTGCTTTGATACGCACCGTGGGACCCACCTGCAACCACAAACCGGGCCCGGCAACCGGGAACGCGTGGGGGCGCCAAACAAACACAAAACGCGCGTGCACCAGGCCGGGGTTGCGGTAGAGTGCGCGTCATTGTGACCGGGCGGTTGGTGGCGTCGTCCCGGACCCCATGGAGCGTGCATGCTTGGCAAGCGGCTTGGAAATGCGGCGGTGGTGCTGGTGGTGGGCCTGGGTACCGTGG
>Ga0154020_10003706_pt1 | contig 18332 bp, 7 predicted proteins | sample Klosneuvirus_201_FD_109709 | JGI IMG/M metagenome (GOLD analysis project Ga0154020, IMG submission 109709) | Active sludge microbial communities from wastewater, Klosterneuburg, Austria - Klosneuvirus_20160825_MG | ecosystem: Engineered > WWTP > Aerobic digester > Activated sludge | place... | reverse complement strand
TCAAAAACGAGGCACACTTCCTCTACGGCCGCTTTCTCGCGCACCAAAACCGCCCCGCCGAAGCGGAACTCCAGTTTGAGTACGCCCTGAAAATATCGCCCAAAACCTGGCATTATCCCTTGGGCATGGCCCTGCTGGCAGCCAAAAATGGAAGGAACAACGCAGCGCTCGACAGCCTGGAAAAAGCCTTGGACAGGTACTATTTCGACGAAGTGGCAATTCAGGAGGAGCCGCTTTTTTTAAAAATCCGCCAGACAAAACGCTTTCGGGAACTAATGGCCAAACATTTTCCCGAAAACACCACCAGACACTAACCCTTTCCGGACATGAAGCATTTCCTCGCACTCCCGCTGCTGCTCCTGGTTATCACCCTTTCCGCCCAATCGGAAAAGAGCGCCACGCCGCTCTCACCTGCTCGCTCGCTCACGCGCTCACCTGCTGCGACAAGAGCCGTCGTCGTCGGCATTTCCAACTACCAGGACAAGGGCATCCCTGACCTGCAGTACGCCCACCGAGACGCCCAGGCTTTTGCCGACTGGCTCAAAAGCCCTGCAGGCGGAAGCGTACCGGAAGATAACATTCAGTTGCTAACCAATGAAAATGCAACCAACAGCAATATTCTCGTGCGACTTTATGCCCTGATGACAAACTGCCAGGAAGGTGACCGGGTCGTGATTTATTTTTCCGGGCATGGCGACGTGGATTCCAGAACTATCAGCCGGAATGGTTTCTTGCTGGCGTACGACACGAATGCTTCCGCGTACTTGGTTGGAGGGGTTAAACTGGGTGATTTGCAAGATATTGTGTCCACCCTTTCGCGGATAAATAAGACAAGTGTGCTGGTCATTACAGACGCCTGTCATTCGGGCAAACTGGCCGGAAGCGAGATCGGTGGTACTGCCGTCACAGCGCAGGCGTTGGCAAAACAATTTGCCGAAGAAGTCAAAATCATGTCCTGCCAGCCCGCAGAATACAGTCTGGAAGGAATCCAGTGGGGCGGCGGCCGCGGCTTGTTCAGTTATTATCTCCTCCACGGCCTGACCGGCTTTGCCGACAACGATGGCGACGGCGTGGTCAATCTTTTTGAAATCCAGCGCTACCTCGAAGACAAGGTATCTGCCGAGGCCGGGCGCCACCAGTTCCCCATGACCGTCGGCGAACGCCTGACGCCGGTGGCCCACGTGGATCCCCCCGCGCTCGCAGCCTTGGTGGAGGAAATGAAAAAAGCCGGAACGGGAGACTTAAAACCGTATGCCATGAAAGGCCTGGAAGACGATGTGCTGGCAAAAGCCGACTCGGTCACCCGGTCGCAATACGCCGAATTTAAGAACGCGCTCGCTGCGAAAAACCTGCTGGAGCCCGCCGATCATTGCGCCAAGGATTTGTTTCAAAAACTATCCGAAAATGCGCAGGTAGCCCCCTTGCAACAATTGATGCGGCACAACCTCGCCGTCGCTTTCCTCGATGCGGTGCAGCAGGCCCTGAATGCCCTGATGACCGACGACCCGTATGAGGTAAATCAGTGGCGAGAATGGCTCGGGAAGTCCGGCAAGTATACTCGCTACCCCGAACTGGTGCAGCGGGCGATTGATTTGCTCGGAAAGGAGCATCCCCTTTATCATTCGCTGGAAGCGAAACGGTTGTTTTTTGAGGCTTATGGCATTACCCACTATGGTTATGGGGCATCGGGCATACAAGGCTCCGATTCCCTCAAACAGGCGGCTCGGGAACGCCTCCACCTGGCCCTCCGGCACGACACCCTGGCGCCCTACGTCTATTATCTGTTGGGCAATATGTTCCTGGGGACTTTCCAGGAGGATTCGCTGACGTATTATTACGAAAAAGCGACAGCATTGTCGCCCAACTGGGTATTGCCCCATCTGGAACTGACGTGGAATTATCTCGATGCCAACCTGAATTTTGAGGAGGCCGGAAAACATATCCACCGGGCACTCGCGCTCCGTCCGAACTCTTATCAGGCTTTGGAAATGCTGGCATGGTGGCATCAACGCTACAACAGGGTAGACTCCGTCGAAGCCGTCTGCCACCAGATGCGCGCGTTGCGTCCCGACTTGCCCAATGATTATTTGACATTGGAAAGAACCGATTATGAAATCACGAGAAATTACGACCGTGTGAGGGCTTATTGGCAAAAAGCGGTTGGCGTGGATTCTACTTTATTGTCTCACGTATTCCTGTTACATAAAACCCGCCGGTTCGAGGAGGCTTTACGACAAATTGCCTGGTCGCAAGCCCACGGTGGCGGCAATTTCGATTGGTTTTTCGCAGTCTACTATCTGGATATTCAAAACTGGCACAACGCAGACAGCCTTTTTCGCCGGGTATTTCAGGACTCTCCGAGTAAAATTGATCGCGCTGCCTATTTGGCATTTTTAGGAAAAATCCACGTTCAAACAAGGCAACTCGATACTGCCGAAGCGTTCCTTCAAAGGTCTCTTTCGTCGCTCAAAACGCCACACCCAAGCCAGTCGTACAGCCTTGCCTGGTTGGGTGTCATCGCTCAAAAAAGGGGTACTGCTGCGGAAGCGGAGGCATATTTTCAGCAAGCCATTTCCAGGCATCCGGAGTTGTGGACCTTCGATTACACCTTTGTCGGATCAGAAATCCACGTTCTTTTTGGCAACTTCCTCGCCGACCAAAACCGCTTCGCAGAAGCCGAAGAAAAATACCGGAAAAGCATCGAACTGGACCCGGGCAACTACATTGGCTACTACGCCATGGCCCGTTTCCGCGCCCGCCAGGGCAAACAAACCGAAGCGCTGGACTACCTCGAAAAGGCGTTCGACCGGTACTATCCGATTCCAAGGCCCATTTTCGAAGAGCCGCTTTTTGATAAACTCCGAACCACGAAGCGCTTCAAAGCGCTAATGACTAAACACTTTCCGAAAACTGCAAAACAATAACCGAACGCCATGCTGTACCGATATTTTGATTTTTACGCGGGGTGCAACCCCACCCCCAACCCCTCCCCCGGCGGGGAGGGGAGTTTGCCCTCGAATACGTTTATTATCACTGGCTGGGATGCCATAACATCCCGTACCGGCAATGCCAAAAGAACGCGCGATGTGGCCCCCCTCCCCGCCGGGGGAGGGGTTGGGGGTGGGGTTGCACCCGCCGCGAGCACCCGCACGACCACACGCCTGGTTGTCCTCCTCCTCACGCTGCTTCCGTTTTGCCTTTCCGCCCAAACGAAAAGTGCTGTGCCGCTAACTCAAAACTCAAAACTCACCACTCAAAACTCCACAAGAGCCGTGGTGGTGGGTATTTCCGACTACCAGCACAAGGATATCCCCGACCTGCGCTTCGCCGACGCCGATGCCGAGGCTTTTGCCGCCTGGTTGAAATCGCCGGCGGGCGGCAGTATGCCCGATGACAACATCACCTTGCTGATCAATACAAAAGCCACCCTCGGCAATTTCGCCATGGCACTCGATGGCTTGCTCGACAACTGCCGAGAGGGCGACCGGGCGATTATTTATTTTTCCGGCCACGGCGACGTGGAGCGAAAGACCATCAGCCAGCCGGGATACCTGCTTTGCAAGGATGCTCCCGCCGCTTGCTACATGAGCGGCGGCGCTTTTAACTTGCGGGATTTGCAGGAAATTATTTCAACACTTTCTCTACAAAACAAAGTGCATGTGCTTGTCATTACGGATGCCTGCCATGCCGGAAAGTTAGCCGGGAGCGCCATCGGCGGGGCGCAAATTACCGGGCAAAACCTTGCCGCTCAATTTGCCAACGAAGTCAAAATCATGTCCTGCCAGCCCAACGAATTGTCGCTCGAAAGTGAGCAGTGGGGTGGCGGGCACGGCGTTTTTTCGTACCACTTGGTGCGGGGCTTGACGGGCTTGGCAGACCGGGATACCAACGGCTCGGTCACGCTCTTCGAAATAGGCCGCTACCTGGAGGACGCCGTGCCCGCGGACGTTGCGCCGATGTCGCAGTTGCCGCAGGTAGTTGGAGAAAAGCAGACCCCGCTCAACCAGGTGGATGCGCCCTCGCTGGCGCTGCTGCAAAAAGAAAAAGCGGGCGGCTCCTTGCTTGCAGCAGGCTCAAAAGGCTTGGAAGACGAGGTGCTCGCAAAAGCCGACTCCGCCGAGCGCCGGTGGTATTTTGCCTTCAAGGAAGCGCTGACGGCGGGCAACCTGCTGGAACCGGCTGATGCCTGCGCTAATGTTTTCCACGCCCAATTAGTGGCCAATGAAAAATTCAAGCCGCTCGCAGGTTTGATGACCCGCAATTTTGCCGCCGCGCTGATTGACGAGGTGCAGCAAGCCCTCAACGCCCTGCTCGACAACGACCCCTACGCAGCCAATACTTGGGCTTTCAACCCGCAGCGCTACGGCCAATACCCTGCCTACCTCGCCCGCACCATCGAACTGCTGGGCGAGGGGCACTACATGACCCGGCCGCTTCGGGCAAAACAACTTTTCTTCGAGGGGCTTAACCGCTCGCGGCTCGTCGGCGAATTCGAAAACGAGCCTGCCCGCCGCGATTCCCTCAAAAACGAGGCGAAAAAACTGCTGCTCCAATCCTTCGCACTCGACCCAGAGGCGGCCTACGTGCCGCAAGCCATCGGCAGCCTGTACCTGTTCAACGCGCCGCCGCAGACGGATTCGGTGCTGCTTTGGTGCAGCCGGGCGGTGGCACTTTCGCCGACGTGGCTGGCGCCGTATCTGGATTTGGCACATGAATTTTTAGGCATCCAAGGCGACTTTGCAAAGGCGGAGAAATGGATATTGCGGGCACAGGCGCAGGATTCGACTGCCTACGTCACCCTCGAACGGCTGTCGTGGCTGCGCCAATGGCAGCTCCGCCCGGAGGAGTCCCTCGCCCTTTCCGACCAAATGATTGCGCTCAAACCGGACCTGTTCAATGCCTGGTCCACCAAGGCCAGCACCTTGTATTGGATGTTGGGCGACTACAAAGCCTCCGAAAAATGCTGCCTCCGCTCCCTCGAACTCAACCCCAACCAATATTGGTGGGCGTACTATGTCCTGGGACTAAACTACACCCAAACCCGCCGCAGCGACAAGGCCATCGCGCATTTTCAAACTGGAATCCCTGCCGCGAACGCTTTTGAAAAAGGGTACCTGTACACCGGATTGGTGGAGGCATTGGTGCAAACCGGGCAATACGAGCAGGCTGAAAAAGTCCTTGCCGAAATGGAAGCGGGCAATTTTGGCACTCCATGCTATCAAACATGGGTACAAGCCGAAGCCGGGCGGATGTGGCTGCAACGCAGCCTCCTCGAAAAAGCCGAAACCGTTTTGAGGCACGCCCTGTCCATTGACCCGACCCTCGACCCGGCCTGGATTCAACTAAACGCCCACCTTGGCGAGGTGAAAAAGCGGCAGGGCAAGCCCGCAGAAGCCGAGGCGTTTTTTCAAAAAGCAATCTTTCAGGAAAAAACGTGGGAAAGTTACCCCTTCCTCGACGAGGCGCACCTGCTGTACGGGCAGTTCCTGCTCACCCAAAACCGGGAAGCCGAGGCCATCCGGCAATTTGAAAAATGCAGGGAATACCGCCCGAACGGCTGGCGGCAAGCCTACGGTTTTGCATTGCTGGCGGCCAAAAACGGGCGGAAAGCGGAGGCATTGGATTGGCTGGAAAAATCGCTCGACCGCTACCTGCCCCGGAAGGCATTGGTTTTGGAGGAGCCGCTATTCAAAAAAATACGGAAGACGAAACGATTTGAGGAGTTAATGGCGAAGCATTTTCCCGAAATCACAAAACGCTGATACCATGAAATTTGACAATTTTGGTTTTTGCGCCGGGGAGAGCCTGTCCCGTATTTTAGTCGGGAGGTTGGGTTGTTCCCCACGCGGGCGCCCGCACAACGGGATTGTTCAGAAAACTGTGTCGGCCCGTTTAAAGCAAAAATAACACAGAGAACACCGAGTGCTGCACAGAGAAACACAGAGATTTGATTTCAAATAAGTGACACTCTGCGCAGCACTCGGTGTCCTCTGTGGTGAAAAATGCTTCGCCGGAGGCAAGGCTAAGTAGTTACAAAAAGGCCTATATCTACCGTCTCTTTCGTTGGTACCTGCCACCTGCCTTCGACTACATTTTTCGCGCGCCAACCCCATACTATCAACCCGAACAAGCTGTAGTTTTGAGTCTGAAAACAGTGCCCCGTTTCCCCATCCACCGATGTTGCCCCGGTAAACACGCTTGACCAAACCGCTGCAAGCGCCTGCTTGCTCCTGCACCCTGTCGTGATCATCTTCCGACGGCGCCCCGCACGCTTCATAGACGGCGCCGCCTACTCCCTTTGCTCGCACAAAAACTACTCCCGGCCTCGAACGCCTTGCGGAAGCGGAATCGCTTTGGGTATTTCTCCAAACCTGTTCGCTGAAGCACCCGACCTGCCGGTGATAACCTGCTGCCTGTTCCGGAATTAATGCTTGCCGTATGGCATGTAACTCCGGGGCCTCCATCCTTCGCCACCTTCACCTTTTCTCAATTATCACGTATGAAATCAAAAAGAGTGCTCATTATTCTGCTGGCTTTGTTGCCGGCGCTCGCCCTGTGGAGCCAGACTATGCTCCAGGGTACCGTTGTCAACAGCAACGGAGACGTGCTGATCGGCGTATCTGTCTCTGTCAAAGGCACCGCTGTCGGTACCACAACCGACACCAAGGGCGCCTTCCGGCTCGACCTGCCGGACGGCGACCAGGTACTGTTGATCAATTACACCGGCTACGGCAGCCGGGAAATCACCGTTCGAGACGGCCTGAGCGCCATCGAGATCACCCTGGAAGAAGGTATCATCCTTCGAGAAACCGTCGTCACCGCCCTTGGTATCACCCGTTCGGAAAAATCGCTGGGCTACGCCGTAGCGCAAGTGGACGGTTCGGAACTGACCAAGGTGCGCGACGTGAACATCGTCAACGCACTGGCCGGCCGCGCTGCCGGGGTCACGGTTATCGGTTCCAGCGGCAATCTGGGCGGCTCGGCGCGCATCACCATCCGGGGCATCAAAAGCATCAACGGCAACAACCAGCCGCTGTTTGTGGTGGACGGGGTGCCGATGGACAACTCTAACTTTACCAACGACCTGCAGGCTGCCGGGGGATCGTACGATCCGGAAAAGAGCATGTACGACTATGGGAATACCATTCAGGACCTGAACCCCGACGATATTGAAAACATCAGCATCCTGAAAGGTCAGGCCGCCGCCGCACTTTATGGTTCGCGCGGCGCCAACGGCGTAATCATGGTCTCGACCAAAAAAGGCAAGTCTGCTGCTGGAGGCCGGCGCGGCATCGGCGTCAGCGTAAACAGCAGCCTGACCGTTGATAATATTTTTGTGTTCCCGAAATTTCAGAATACCTACGGCGGCGGCGTGGATTTGTATCCGCGTGGCTACACAGACAATTCTGGCCATTACCAAACCTCATTGGTCACGTACAACGCCGACGGCAGCGTCAGCGGCACTTACCAGTCTTTCGACCTCGTACCGGTGTATGCGGTGGATGAAAGCAGCGGCGTGCGCTTTGCCACCTCCTCCGATCAACATTTTCAGCATCTCGACGGCCTGACCTGGAGCAACGGTCAAGATCAGTACAGTTTTCCCGGCGGTTTCGGCGCCAACCAAAACAATCTCTATTTCCGCGACTGGAATAGCTGGGACGCCTGGGACACAGCGCATTTTGGCCAAAGCCGCCTCTGGGACGCCGGCGACGACCCGCGGAAATTTTTCGAAACGGGTGTGACCAGTAACCAAAATATTGCCTTTGAGGGCGGCGGAGATCGTTCTGCTTTCCGGCTCTCGTACAACCGTTTTGACCAAAAAGGCATTTATCCAAACTCAAAAATGCAGCGCAATACGCTGAGTTTTAACGGCTCGCTTGACTTGAACGATCAGCTCCAGACGTTCCTCGGTGTCAACTATGTCAATTCCGCAACCACGGGACGCAGCGCTTCCACGTATGATTTTCGAGGAGGCTTCAACCCCGGGCAAAATTTCAGTCAATGGTGGCATACGCAATTGCGTTTCGCCGACCTCAAACAGTACCTCAACCCGGATGGCTCCGACCGCACCTGGAACCGCCGCAGTGCCGATGACCCTTTCCCGCAATATTGGGACAATCCCTATTGGGCTCGGTACAAAAACTACGAAACGGACGGTCGCGACCGCGTGTTTGGCAATGCCGGGCTGACCTACAAAATCAATTCCTGGCTTTCCGCTACCGGGCGTGTGCTCACCGATTTTTACTCGGAACAGCGGGAAGAGCGTGTGTCGGTCGGCAGTGTGTTGGCCTCTCAATATTCCCAGGATGCATACGACGTGAACGAGACGAATATTGATTTCATCCTCCGGGCGGAGAAAAACCTGTCGGACAAACTCTCTTTCAGCGCATTCGGCGGCGCCAACCGGCTTTGGCGCAAGGTGGACAGAACCTACGGAACGACTGTCGGAGGCCTCAACGTGCCCGACATTTACCGCCTTCAAAACTCTAAAGACAGGCCGGTCATCCGAAACACGCTTTCAAAAAAGCAAATCGAAAGTTTTTTCGCAGGGGCGTCCTTCGGCTGGAACAGCACCGTTTACCTGGATTTGACCGGGCGGCAGGACTGGTCGAGCACGCTCCCGGACGGCGCGAACGGGTATTTTTATCCATCGGCATCTGCGAGTTTTGTTTTTTCGGAGATGGTCAAAATACCCGCTTTGTCTTTCGGCAAACTGCGCCTCGGCTGGGCGAAAGTAGGCAGTGATACCGACCCCTACAACATTTACACCACCTACGCCGCCAACCCGAACTTCGGCGGCAATCCGAATTACACCGTTTCAAACACGCTCAACAACCGCGGCCTCCGACCGGAGCAAACCACCTCCGTCGAACTCGGCGCCGACCTGCGTTTTTTCAAAAACCGGCTGGGAATTGACCTGACGGTTTATACCGGAAAAACGACCGACCAAATCATCCCGCTTGCTACCTCGCCCGCTTCCGGGTTTGTCCAACAATTCATCAATGCCGGAGAAATCACGAACAAAGGCATCGAAATCGCACTCAGCGGCACCCCCCTGCGCACGCCTAACTTCGAATGGGAGGTCGTTTTCAATTTTGGCCAAAACACGAACAAGGTCGTCTCACTCATTCCCGACGACCCTTCCGTGACCAATTTGCCGATTGCTTTTGCGGCTTTCGCAGGCGTATCCGTCAATGCCTACCTGGACCTGCCTTACGGAACCATTTTGGGCACCAACTATCTCTACGACAAAGACGGGAATAAATTGATCAGCCCTTCCGGCGACAACAAAGGGTTCTACATGGTTTCCACCGACATCATGCCCATCGGCAATATCAACCCCGATTTCACCGGCGGTTTCTCCAATAAATTTACCTGGAAAGGTTTGACGCTTCAGGTTTTCGTGGATTTCCGCAAGGGCGGCGATATTTTTTCCGTCACCAATCTTTGGGGGCGCTACTCTGGGCTTTTTGCCGAAACTGCCGAGGGTGGCGTGCGTGAAAATGGCGTGGTCAATCCCGGCGTGCTTGCTAGTGTAGACAACGAGGGCAATCCCATCCTCGACGGCGGCGGCGGTACCGACACCAAACTCGACGATACCTACCAAAGCACAGGGCAACAAAACACGGAAGCCGTCAATTTTCAGGCGCATAATTTCCAGGATGGCGGCTACGTGCTCAACAAAGCCGACGTGTACGACGGTTCGTTCATCAAACTCCGGGAGGTGGCCATCGGTTACGCGCTCCCGCAGCGTTGGCTGAAATGGAGCGGCATCCGGGAGGCGCATTTTTCCATCGTGGGGCGCAACCTCGCTATCCTCTTCAAAAACTTGCCGCACCAGGACCCGGACATGGCCATCAGCACCAGTAATGTGCAGGGGCTCGAAGGTGGTGCGCCGCCAAGCACCCGCTCCATCGGGGTAAACTTGAACTTCAAATTTTAAAATGGCTCAAACAATGAAAAATATAAAAATCTGCCTGCTCCTCGCCCTGCTTTTTACCGCCATTTCCTGCGGCAAAGACTTCGGCGACCTCAATGCCGACCCCAATAACCCCGCCGGTGTGCCTGCCGACTACCTGCTCACCAGTGCCGAAAAATATTTAGCCGACCAAACCACCGGTAATGATATGGTTTACTTTGGAGGCCTCTGGGCGCAGTATTTTTCCCAAAACAATTATACCGACGAAAGTCGCTTCAAGTACCGCCCCGATAATGTCAACTTCCGCTGGAGTTGGTATTATGCCGATGCGCTGTACGATCTGCAGGAAGTGCAACGCCTCGTTGTGGCAAATCCGAGTCTGGACGCGGCTGTGGATAAAAACAAAATTGCCATCGCAGGAATCCTCGAAGCCATGCGGTTTCAGGACCTGACCGACATTTTCGGCCCCGTGCCGTACACCGAAGCCTTGCAAGCAGCACAAAAACGCACACCGAAATACGACAGTCAGAAAGACATCTACCTCAGCTTGTTGCGCGACCTGAAGGACGCAGTCGCTCAATTGGACGTACATGCCGGCAGTTTCGGCGCCGCCGATATCATCTACGCCGGCGACGTGGCAAAATGGAAAAAGTTTGCCAACAGCCTGCGCCTGCGTATCGCTATGCGCATGGCCGACACCGAAGAAGCGGCTGCCGCCCGCGCCGAAGTGGAAGCCGTTTTTGCCGATGCCTTTCAGGGAAACGAGGACAACGCTTATTTCCAATTCCTCGGCGGCCAGCCCAACAGCAACAGCATGAACCCAAACAGAGTGCTCCGGGTGGACGCCGACTACGGCATGTCTGATATCTTGATAGACAAAACATTAAAACCGCTCAACGACCCGCGCCTACCGGTTTTCGCGGACGAAAGAGTGAACGGCGGCGGCTATTTCGGACGACCATACGGCCAAAACAGCGACAATGCCGCCGGCGAATCGCCCGACTTGTATTCCCAGCCTTCCGGGGCGGCGGTCATCCGTTCGGGCGGTAGTAATTTTCGCCCGTTGGATATACTCGCGCCCCAGGCGCCTGCCCGTTTTATGAGTTACGCCGAGGTATGTTTTATCCTTGCCGAGGCGAAGGAGCGTGGTTGGAGTGTGTCCGGCACGGCGCCGGATTGGTACGAAAAAGGCGTGGCCGCTTCGCTGGAAGAATGGGGTGCCGACCCGGCAGCCGTGACGGCCTACCTCGCCCAACCTGCCGTGGCTTATGCCACCGCCCCGGGTGACTGGAAACAAAAAATCGGCGTGCAAAAATGGATTGCTCTTTTTCTGCAAGGCACACAAGGCTGGTGTGAATGGCGGAGGCTCGATTTTCAAAAACTCGAACCGCCGGTTGACGGAGTTATTTTCGAGGTAGGAGGCAAGGCTTCGGCCGCCCGACAGCCCTATCCCACCAATGAACAGAGTCAAAACGGGGCAAACTACCAGGCTGCCGTCGGGCTGCTCGGCGGACCGGACAAGCTGAGCACCCGGGTCTGGTGGGACGTGCAGTAATATGAAGAGCCAAATACCATTCCTTCTGCCGTTGTCGGGTTTGTCCTGGCAATGGCAGAAGGATTTGGATACTCACAAACAAAACTGGATAACATGCTGTACCGATATTTTTGTTTTCGTGTGTGGGGTGCACTCGGCGTGAGCACACAACTGCTTGCCCTCCTCCTCCTCACGCTGCTTCCGTTTTCCCTCTCCGCGCAAACGAGAAGCGCCGTGCCCGCGCCCACTAAAAACGCAACACCTGAAACTCAAAACTCGACACGGGCCGTGGTCGTCGGCATATCCGAATACCAGCACAAATCCATTCCCGACCTGCAGTTTGCAGACCGCGATGCAAAAGCCTTTGCCGACTGGCTCGCTTCGGAGGCCGGCGGACGTGTTCCGGCGGATAGCATTATCGTACTACTGAACAATGATGCGACTGCGGGAAAAGTCATTTCGGCTCTTGACGGCCTGGCTGAATCGCCCGAAGAAGGCGGCCTGGTCTTTATTTATTTCAGCGGCCACGGCGACATCGAAAAAGTCACCACCCGCCAAAACGGCTACCTCCTTTGCCACGATGCTCCCGCCACGACGTATCCTGCCGGAGGTTGCCTGCCACTGGCTTATTTGCAGGACATTGTTTCCACGATTTCGGAAAAAAAAGGTCGCGTCGTGCTCGTCACCGATGCCTGCCACGCCGGAAAACTGGCCGGTTCGACCATCAACGGAACGCAAACTACGAATGCGGCGCTGGCCCGGCAGTTTGCCAATGAGGTCAAAATCATGTCCTGCCAGGCGAGTGAACTGGCTCTCGAAGGCGAACAATGGGGCGCCGGGCGCGGCCTGTTCAGTTTTCACCTCGTGGACGGGCTCACCGGCCTGGCCGATATGGACACCAACCGCACGGTGACCCTCCGTGAAATCGGTCGCTACCTCGAAGACCACGTGACCGCTGAAGCCGCTCCACATCCGCAGACGCCTGTCGTGTTGGGTGAGCGGAGTTTCCCGCTCGCCCAGGTGGATGCAGCATTATTAAAATCATTGCCAAAACCGGATAACCAGTCGTTTACAAAAACCGAGATGCGCGGCCTCTTCTCCGGAGCCGATTCGGTTTTATACCACGCCTTTGAGTCCGCATTAATCCGACGCGACTTCTTCGAACCCGCCGGGAACTGTGCCGAGTTTTTTTACCAAAAACTCCTGCAAAGCCAGGCGCTGCGCCCAATGCAAGGGCTGGTACGCCGCAACTACGCCGCTGCCCTGATGGACGAAATCCAGCAGGCCATCAATGCCCTGCTCGACAACGACCCCTACGAAGCCAATACCTGGCAATACAACCCTGAAAAGTACAGCCGCTACCCCGACTACCTCCAGCGTACGATCGAACTGCTTGGCGAAAAACACTACATGTATGCCTCGCTGATGAGCAAAAAACACTATTTCGAGGGATACAACATCGCTAAAACACTAGCCATACACGAGCAGCAGCCGGAACGCCGCGCCGCCCTCCGCGAACGCGCAAAACAACACTACCTCGAAGCCATCGGCTTAGACCCCGATGCCGCATACCTGTACCACGCCATTGGCGACATGTATTATGCAGACGCCCCGTACCAAACCGACTCCCTGATGCTCTGGTGCAGCCGTGCAGCCGAAGCATCGCCGGGCTGGGTCACGCCGTTGTTGCGGATTTCAGATGAACTGGTGAACGCTCAAGGCCAATTTGCGAAAAGTGAAACGTGGATCCGCAGCGCCTTGCAAATCCTGCCCGAGTCGTATCTGGTACAAGAAAAACTCAGCTTTCTGTACTACTATATGGATCGCCGGGAGGAAGCATTTGGCCTGGCGCAAAAAATGATCGCGGAAAAGCCTGACTTGTTCAACGCGTACACCCTGATGGTTTTCCTGCATTTTTTTCTGGACGGCGATTTTCCGACCACCGAAGCGTATACCCAAAAAAGTGCGGAACGCAACCCCTCGCCGAACAACTGGGCGCTCAATTGGTGGGCCGGCAGCCAGATCTATTTGCACCCGCTTCCGGAGGCGGTGGAACGGATCAAGCGCAGCATAGAAGGCAGCACAGGGATTGAAAGAGGATACCGGGGCGCTTTTTTGATCGAGGCGCTGGCCATGGCGAAACGCTACGATGAAGCAGACAGCCTTGCACACCAACTGCTTGCGGAGAACCTGCCGCCCTATATCCAGACAAACATCCTCCAGAAACACGGCAAAATGCGTGTACGCCAAAATCGCCTGGCAGACGCCGACGCGTTTTTCCGGAAATCACTGGCTGCCGATCCCACCCCCGACCCCATGTTTATTTCGGACTATGCCTGGCTCGGTGAGCTTGCCCGCTTGCAACACCGGCCTGCCGAAGCCGAGAACTTTTTCAAACAGGCATTGGCGTACAACAGCGGGTTTGGCGAAGACCGGTTGTACAAAGACGAAGCCTGCTACCTCTACGGCAATTTCCTGCTCCGCCAAAAACGGCTGCCGGAAGCGGCACAGCAGTTTCAACAATCACTCGACCTGCGCCGCAAAGGTTTCTGGGGGGAATACGGCTTCGCCCTGTTGGCAGCAAAACAAGGGAAAAATCAGGAAGCGCTCGACTGGCTCGAGAAAGCGCTTGATAACTTTTTTCCCGATTCGGAAGCCGTGCTGGAGGAGCCGCTTTTCGCCAAACTCCGTAAAACCACCCGTTTCAAATCCCTGTTGGCGAAGCATTTCCCGGAAACTGCAAAACACTGATACCATGAAATTTGTCAATTATGGTTTTTGCGCGGGGGGTGGGGTTGCACCCCGCGCGGGTACCCGTACAACTACACAACTGTTTGCCTTCCTCCTCACGCTGCTTCCGTTTTTCCTCTCCGCGCAAACGAGAAGCACCACCCCGCTAACTCAAAACTCAAAACCCGCAACTCAAAACTCGACACGGGCCGTGGTGGTGGGTATTTCCAATTATCAGGACGACGGTATTCCCGACCTGCGTTTTGCCGACCGCGATGCGGAAGCCTTTGTCGCGTGGCTGCGCTCGCCCGCGGGCGGGAGTGTGCCAGAACGGAATCTCGTGATGCTCACCAATGAGCAGGCGACACTCGGAAAAATCTCAATGGCCTTGACCGGACTAATCACGGATACCCGGGAAGGCGATCAGGTGATCATTTATTTCAGCGGGCACGGCGATGTGGAAAACACCCTCATCACCCAGCCTGGCTACCTGCTTTGCAACGATTCGAAATCAACGGTGTATATCGCCGGGGCCTTCAGCCTGTCCAACCTGCAATTGATCGTCAGCACGCTGACAGTACAAAACAAAGCCCGCGTGCTGCTCATCACCGATGCCTGCCGGGCCGGCAAACTCGCCGGAAGCGCCATCAACGGCGCTCAACTCACGAATGCCAACCTCGCCAACCAGTTCGAGAACGCCACGAAGATTCTTTCCTGCGAACCCAACGAGTTCAGCCTTGAAGGCGCCGAGTGGGGCGGCGGTCGCGGACTTTTTTCGTACCACCTCGTGGACGGGCTCACCGGCCTGGCCGACGCCGACCACGATGGCCTCGTGATCACCCGCGAAATCCAGCGCTACCTGCAAGACAAGGTGACTACGGAAGCCGAACCGGCACACCAAAACCCGATGGTCGTGGGTAGTGCCACGGAGCGCATCGCTACGGTAGACGTCCCGACGCTGGACATCCTGAAGCAGGAGCGGTCGGGCCGGCAACTCCAGTTGACCGGCACGGATATGCGCGGCTGGGAAGACGATATCGTGGCTACCACCGACTCGGCTACCCAGGCGGTGTACTTCGCCTACAAAAATGCCCTGAAACACGGCGCCCTGCTCGACACAGCCGATGGCTTCGTCAGCGCGTGGGCATTGCTCCCGCAACTCCTGCAGCGCGAAAACCTGCGCGACCTGCACGGCCTGCTGCGCCGAAACCTTGCTGCCGCGCTGATTGACGATGCGCAGCAAGCCCTCAACGCCATCCTTTCCGACGACCCGTTTGAAATAAATGCCTGGACGCTCAACCCGGCGAAATACAAACTGTACCCACTGTACCTCCAGCGAGCCCTCGAACTCATCGGCGAAAGCAACTACCTCTACCGCTCGCTGATGGCCAAAAAACGCTACTTCGAGGGCTATAACGTATACTTCAACGCCGGCGCGAACCAGGACAGCCCGGCAGTGCGCGATTCGTTCCGGCAAGAAGCAAAAAAGATTTTTCTGGATTGCCTCGAATACGAGCCGGGCGCGGCCTACGCCTGTTACAGCATCGGCAGTTTGGTCATAAAAATGGGCGACTACGCGCAGGCCGAAAAAAATCTTGTCTGGCTGAAAAAAGCCGTTGAACTGGCCCCGAACTGGAAACAGCCATACGTCAACATCGGGGAAGTTTACCTCAATTGGTTAGCCGAATTAGACAGCGCCGAAACGTGGTTGATGCGGGCATACGCACTCGATTCCATCTCGTATTTGTTGCTTCAGGAAATCTCCTGGCTGCGGCAATGGCAGCACCGACCGGAAGATGCAAACGCCATTTGCCGGAAATTGATCGCCATGCGCCCCGACCTGCCCAATGCCTATTTCACGATGGGGCACACCCTGTTTTTTTTACAAGGCAAGGTGGAGGAGGCCGCACAGTTTATGCAAAAAGGAAAAGAACTGGACGCAAAGACAGCCCTTAATTTGAACACCTCGGAAAGCCCGGTCTGCCATGCCCAATTGATGCTTAAAAACCGCCGGCAGCAGGAAGCAATCAAGTGTTTGGAAACAGCGCTTCAGCGGGAAGATTTGAGCAATGACTCGAAAAGTTTTCTGCAAATGCTGCTTGCCGAGGTGTACGCCGAACTGCGGGACGTTGACCGTGCCGCCGAATACATTCAAAAAGCAGAGGAAATCAGCGACTCATCCGCCTGGATTATTTCGGAAACCGCTAAAGGCCGGATGCAACTCCTGCAAGGCCGCCTCGACGAAGCCGAAAAAACGCTGCTGTATGTCCTGACTATTGACAAGACGACCAATGACTGGTGGGTACGGCAATGGGCCTTGCTCGGCTGCGTCAAAGCCGCCCAAAACCGGCCAGCCGAAGCGGAGGCATATTTCAAAAAAGCCACCTCGTTTTTTGGAGGCAATGCCGTCAACTACTACTGGGAGGAAGCCTGGTTTCTCTACGGCCAGTTCCTGCTGGCGCAAAACCGCGACGCCGACGCGCTACACGCTTTTGAAAAAACCGAAGAAGTGTACCCGAACGGCTACTACGCGCCCTACGGCATGGCGCTTTTTGAAGCAAAAAAAGGCCATAAAACCGTGGCGCTGGACTGGCTGGAGCGTGCGCTGGATCGGTACTATCCCATTCCCCAGCCGATTCTGAAAGAACCCTTGTTTTCCAAACTCCGCAAAACTCAACGTTTCAAAACCCTTCTGGCGAAGCATTTCCCGGAAACTACAAAACACTGATACCATGAAATTTGACAATTATGGTTTTCGCGCGGGGCGCGGCCGCACAACCACAGGGCTGGTTGCCTTCCTCCTCCTCACGCTGCTTCCGTTTTTCCTCTCCGCGCAAACGAGAAGCGCCATCCCCGCGCCCACTCAAAACTCAAAACCCGAAACTCAAAACTCGACACGGGCCGTGGTCGTAGGCATTTCCAACTACCAACACAATGCCATCCCTGATTTGATGTATGCCCACCAGGATGCCCAGGCGTTTGCCGACTGGCTGAAAAGTCCGGCAGGTGGAAACGTGCCGGAACAGAACATCACGCTGTTGACCAATGCCGGGGCCACGTATGCCGCCGTCGGCACAGCCTTGTATTCCATGCTCGATGTTTGCAAGCCCGGCGAACGCTTCATTTTTTATTTCTCCGGGCATGGCGACGTCGAAGCCAAAATCAGTACCCAGCCGGGCTACCTCCTCTGCCACGATTCTCCCGCCAACGTGTACATGGTCGGCGCTTTTAACTTGCGCGACTTGCAGTTAATCGTATCCACGCTCTCCGAAAACGGAGTCAAAGTCGTACTTGTCACCGATGCCTGCCACGCCGGAAAACTTGCCGGAGCAGGCATTGGCGGCACGCAGGCAACGGCTGCGGCTTTGTCGAAACAAATTGCCAACGAAGTCAAAATCATGTCCTGCCAGCCCAATGAGTTCTCGCTCGAAGGCGAGCAGTGGGGCGGCGGGGCGTTTTCTGCCAACCTGCTCGACGGCCTGACCGGCTTGTCCGACCTAAACAACAACAACATAGTCAACCTCTTCGAAATCACACGCTACCTGCAAGACAACGTGCCCACCCAAACCGCCCCGCTCCCACAAATGCCCATGTCTGTCGGCGACCTGCAAACCGCACTGAATGCTGTGGACGCGGCTTCCCTGGCCAGGTTGAAAACAAAAAAATCCGGAGCAGTGGCAGGTATCTCCGCAGTTGGTTCAAAAGGGTTGGAGGAAGAGATTTTGGCGAAAACCGACAGCCTGACCCGGCAGCGATACCTCGATTTCAAAAAGCAGATAGCCAAGCACGTTTTTTTCGAGCCTCGGTACGACTGTGCTGACGACCTTTTTCGCGAGTTGATCCGTTTGCCACAACTACAACCCTTGCATGGCCTGATGACCCGAAATTACGCCGTGGCCCTGCTTGATGAAGTACAACAGGCCATCAATGCCCTGCTTGACAACGACCCCTACGAAGCCAATACCTGGCAATACAACCCTGAAAAGTATAGCCACTACCCCGACTACCTCCAGCGTACGATCGAACTGCTCGGCGAAAAACACTATATGGTTCCTTCGCTGATGAGTAAAAAAAGGTATTTTGAAGGCTATAATATCAGCAAGACCTTAGTGGAGCATCAAAAGCAACCCGCACTACGTGATTCACTGC
>Ga0154020_10003704_pt1 | contig 18333 bp, 18 predicted proteins | sample Klosneuvirus_201_FD_109709 | JGI IMG/M metagenome (GOLD analysis project Ga0154020, IMG submission 109709) | Active sludge microbial communities from wastewater, Klosterneuburg, Austria - Klosneuvirus_20160825_MG | ecosystem: Engineered > WWTP > Aerobic digester > Activated sludge | place... | reverse complement strand
CAGGGTTCGTGTTCGGATGGGACGTGAACCTGGGGCGGCGTTCATCCGCATTCGCGGATTCTCTTGCCCCAGGCTGATTTGTGCGAGCCTTTCAGGCTCAATCACAGCATCCATCAAATACAATTCGTTTGTGGTATGGGACAGTCGAACTAGTCTTTTGTACGCGTTAGAGTTGTCTTCATCGTGGCGCCAGAAACTGATGGGCCTCCCACGCTGATCGATACACGTCCCAGTGGCACTTTCAATTCGTCCTGCATGTAACGCGCCATCCCGACAGCGAAGCCGATATCTTCGGCATTGGAAATCTGCAGGTCGGCATTGAGTGGAAGACTCTTCATTTGCACTGCAATCAGTCGCAGTTGCTGAACGGCCCGGGACGTCATTTTTCCGCTTTCGTCTCGCAGTCCTTCGATGAGAGACTCGGTGCTGACTCGTTCCGCAGCGGCAAGGTCATCCGGATTTTCCAGAGCCTCAAGTCCCTTTGACGCAGATTCTCCGATGGGTGTGATTTCCGATGGTGCCGCCTCTGTTCCTCGTGCAGTTCGACGCGAGGCCGGTGGACGATAGCGAACGGTCATTGAGTCCTTTTCCTGCCCCTTCGGCTTGGAGCCTGCCAGCCCACCTCCACCGGAGCCGCCAAATGTGGCCACCTGCATCTGCTCAAATTTTTCAGGCTCACTCGACGCGAAGGTCAGCAGCAGAATAAAGAACGTCATCAACAGTGTGATCACATCGCTGTACGTCACGAACCATTTCGGAATCTCGGTCGGAGCGGGAGGACACCTGCATTTGCCTTTACCCATGACACACACTCATTTTGCTTATTGATGTCTCGAATGAACTCACCGCCTCATTTGCCGGTGGCGGACGTCACGCGGCTTTGGGCTCTGCGGCTTCATAGGTCTCCCGCAGCTTCGGTGACACAAATGCAAGCAGCCGCTGCTCGAGCGCCCGTGGAGCATTCCCGTCAATCAGGGAGACCAGCCCGGAGAGCATCAGCTGCCGGATCATCATCTCTTCCTGACTGCGGCTTTCGAGCTTACCGGCGAGAGGAATACAGAACATATTTGCGATAACGGCACCATAAAGGGTCGTCAGCAGGGCGACAGCCATCCCGCCGCCGATCTGGCTGGGATCGTCGAGTGATCGAAGCATCTGCACCAGACCGATCAGTGTGCCTATCATGCCGAACGCAGGAGCCGCTGCGGCGATTCCGTCGATGAGCTTTTTTCCGGTCTGATGACGTTGCTCGACAAACGCCATTTCCGTTTCCATGCTGGACATCAAGTCCTCTTTCGAAACACCTCCAATGACCTGTTCCAGTCCTCGTTTCAGGAATGCATCGTCGATCGATTCCACGCGACTTTCCAAGGCAAGCAGGCCATCCCGGCGACCGATTGTTGCGAGTGTTTTGAACTGTTCAATGACCTCATTTGGCGACGGCAGCGAAGACATAAAACATTTTCGAACGACACCAAACACACTGATTACCTTCGCCATCGGAAAATTGATCAGGGTCGCGGCAATTGATCCACCGACCGTAATCATCAGCGACGGCACATCGATAAACGGTGTGAGTTCGCCGCCAATCATGATGGAACCGACGACCAGCACGATGCCTAGAATGAGGCCAATGAGTGTTGCTTTGTCCATGGTAACGTCTTCCGGATCCTTCCGGGGATAATTGTGACGACTCAGCCTGATGAACGTATCCAGGAGCACTTTCGCCGACTGGAATCATTCCAGAGGCGAAACCTGATCATCGCTGAGATTACAGACTGATGCGTTTTGATGCCGCGCCAGGTTCAAGCGGACCTCCCGTTGTCTGGAATTCACATGTGTGCCACTTCATGGCAATTGAACCGCTTTGCACTCGGGAAATCGGGCCTGTCGAACGGTTTCGGCACAGTCGGACCTCTGAGACTGTGGAATCGCGGGGCAATTGTGGTCAGCCAGATTCCTGTGTGCCGCGAGGGTATTCACTCGCCGTTAGGGCTTTCGTCTCACAGTTGCGGTCCTTCTGACACAGCAATTCTCTGTTGGAAAACACTACTAAATCCTGTCGCGATTACAGGCTGATGACTGTGATTCCTGTCGGAAGCACCGCATAGTACGCCTCTAACGGCGTACGCCGAAAGGCACTCCATTGACAAAGTGAGTGCCAATGGGCGTGCGTCACTGAGCGAACCGCACTGCAGGAAGACGACATGAGTCAGGGCTTTCATTGGTTCAGAGGTATTCAATGCCGAGTGGAGATGAAATGGAACGGGAAGTGTCCGGCGATTCAGAGGAACAAGCGTCTGCGTTTAGCGTTCAGCAGAAGTTCGAGCTGGCGTGGCTGCAGGTTCGGATGTGCTGGCAGTCTGGCGGAAAAACCAGGCTCAACCAGGAGAAAAAAGACGCTGTTATCACCCTGGTCCAGCACTACAGCGAAGCAGGAAAGCCCGACCGACCGCGACTGGAATTCGAACAAGTGCTGCTCCGACTTGAGGAAGAGCACGCGCTGCGGGTGAAGGAACTCGGTCGAGATGAACGTCGCGCCTTAAAGGTTCAAAACAACCCGATTCAGGTCGTCCGCGATAACAATTCCGCCGCGATGCAGGTGAGTCGAGATCGAGCCGAGGAAACACCGCCAATCATTGCTCGATGGAAGCAGTTGGTGGATTTTTTGTTCAGCTAAATGATCAGTGGGAAACGGGTGCGATCTGTTCAGTCCGGTGTAGTGTGGGGCATTTTGATTGAGCGCATGATGAGAATGTCGTGGAGTTGACGGAATGGCGGTGGTTTGAGACATGAATATGAGTGGCGACTGTGCGTTTTCGAATTTCTTGGTCCCCAACCGGCTTCACGCCGGTGGACACCAGGTTTGGCAACTACTGAAAGAACAAACTGACGCTTTGGCCCCCACTGGCCTCATGCCAGTGGACGCCGGGTTTGACAACTCCGAACAATGGTTGTCCGTGGCTCGAACACCCTGCGATTCCGAGTTGCCAAACCGGGCTTCCACCGACGCGAGGTCGGATGGGGAGCCGCTTCGCCTGGTTTGGCGTCGTTAGTCGCCAAACCCTGGTCCGCTGGCGTGAAGCCAGCGGGGCCACGCTCGAAGTCTGCCTGGACTCCGATCATTTTGATCGACAAAAGTCCGAAAATCCCCGCATTTACTCCGGATTGGACAGATCGCATCCTGGGGAACAGAGTGTAAGCAGAGGTTCGGGAGTCTTTTTCGGACGAAAACATCTGCGTTTGCAACCATGCAACTCTCCGAAAAAGACTCCCGACCCTTTCCTTCACTCAGAGACATTGCGATGAGACCGCCAGAGATTCAATCGACGAAATTTCAAATAGGGCTTCGAGCCAAAATTAAGGTTTCAGGTGACAGCTTGTCTCTCATTCATGTGATCGAAACGGCCTGCCTGATGGAAGTGATGAGCCCTAAGCCGGGCAATGTCGCACCAGGGCGGGACTTCGCTGACGTTTCGATCGGAGATTTCCTCACGTCTGCGAAAGTCGTTGCTCCAGTGCTTGCTTCTGCGGAGGGGCGGCCTTTGGGTGAGACCATTCTTGAGGCGGTCAAGGCGACTCGGGCTGTCGTCAATCACAATACGAATCTGGGCATCATTCTCCTGCTCACGCCGCTGGCGAAGGTTCCTCGGGATCGCTCGCTGAAGGACGGCATCGGTGACGTGCTGAATGCGACGACCGTTGAAGATAGTCGGCTGGTCTATGAGGCCATTCGCCTGGCTCAGCCAGCGGGTCTGGGGGAAGCCAGCGATCAGGATCTGAACGATGAACCGTCGCTGAGCCTGACAGAGTGCATGGCGCTGGCGGCGGATCGGGACCTGATTGCGGCGCAGTACGCCAACGGATTTCGCGAGGTTCTGACGTCCGGCCTGGACTGGCTGCGCGAGGCGGCGGCAATCACCCCTTCACAGTCACTGCAGATTTCGCTGCTGGCAGTTCGATTGTTGGCTGAGTTCGGTGATAGCCTGATTGCTCGAAAGTGTGGGCGGGAGATGTCGGACATCGTTCGTGAGAAGGCTCAGCGGCTGCTCGACAGTGGCTGGCCCATGAAGGACGATACGCAGCGGGAATTTGATGCGTTCGATGTTTTCCTGCGGGAGGACGGAAATCGTCGCAATCCGGGAACCACGGCGGATCTGGTCGCTGCGATCCTGTTCGCCGCGCTTCGGGAAGGATTGCTGATTCCGGACGGGAGTGGCTTGCGGGGAATTTCAGTACTGTAGACCCGTCGCTCCGTCGGCGGGCAAACAGTATTGTAGACCCGTCGCTCCGTCGGCGGGCGGACGCAGTTCCCGTCGGCGGAGCGACGGGTGTACGGTACGACGACGATTTCTTGTTCGTAGTACCGCCTTCAGGCGGAATCAGCGTTTCGATTGGCGGCAAATTCCGCCTGAAGGCGGGACTACAAACGTTAGAGAGTTCCCCCAGGGGACAATGAAAACATGACTGAATCATCACCAGAAACATGGAGCGTCCGCGTCACCAAGGACACGCTCGTCTTCAGCGCGGCGCATTTCATCACGTTTAACGGAAACGTCTGCGAACGCATCCATGGCCACAACTGGCGTGTCGAGGCGGAAATCGAGGGACCGCTGGACGAAAATCACTACGTGTTTGATTTTATCGCCCTCCGCGACGGTCTGCAGACACTCGTGCAGGAACTGGACCATCGCGTGTTGCTGCCCGACCGGCACCCGATGATCCAGGTGAAAGTTTCCGAAGACGCGCGTGAAGTGACGACGACATTCGAAGATCGCCGCTGGGTGTTTCCGCAGGAAGATTGCGTTATCCTTCCCATTGAAAATACAACTGCCGAACTGATTTCACGCTGGATCGGTCAGACGCTAATCTTACGTCTGAAACTCAATGAACAGCACGGTTTGACGCGGCTCCGCGTCAGCGTGGAGGAGAATTTCGGCCAGTGGGCCAATTGCTGGCTGCCGTTGGCGAAAGCAGAAATTGGAAAGCGGAAAGCGGAAAAATGACACTCCGAATCGGCTTTTTAACCTAACACCTACTTCAACAGATACCTGCCATGCCTGACACACCATCCATCATCAATACCACCATGGAGACATTCCAGAAGGATGTCATCGAGCAGTCCACGTTGCGCCCGGTCGTCGTCGATTTCTGGGCCGACTGGTGTGCGCCGTGCAAGCAACTGATGCCTCTCCTGGAAAAGCTGACCACGGCGGCGAACGGCGCGTTTTGTCTGGTCAAAGTGAACGTCGATCAGTTGCCGGAGATTGCCGGCGCGTTTGGCGTGCAGTCGATCCCGTTTGTCGTCGCCATGGTTGAAGGACAGCCGGTCAGCCATTTTCAGGGAGTGAAACCGGAAGCAGAACTGCAGGCCTGGCTGAATTCATTCGTGCAGTCGCCAGCGGCGGAAGCTTTTGAGCAGGGGCAGCAGCATGAAGCGGACGGTTCCCTGGAACTGGCCGAAGCCAGCTATCGCAAAGCCAGCGAACTGGAACCGGAAGTCGCAGAATTTCGGATCACACATGCGCGTGTCCTGCTGGAACTGAATCGCGATCAGGAATGTCGAGAGATTATTGATGAACTGAACAAACGCGGCTACCTTGAGCCCGAGGCTCAGGCCCTGGTCGCTCAACTGGAGATGCGAAGTCAGGTGGAAGAATCTGGCGGCGTGGTCGAGGCCAGGAAGGCGCAGGAGGCGAATCCTGAGGATCTAACGCTGCAGTTGAAACTGGCGGAAGCGTACGGCGCGGACAGTCGGTTTGAAGAGGCGTGTGAGCTTTGTCTCGCGATCGTGATGAAAGACCGCAGCGGCGTTGGGGTTCAGGCCAAGGAAGTGATGGTCGGGCTGCTCACTGTGATGGGGCCGAAATCGCGATTGGCGGCAGATTTTCGCCGACGTTTGGCAACCGCGTTTTATTGATCCAATTCGGAACAAACCCGATTTCGTCCGGTGACTTTTGCGAGGTACATCAAATCGTCGGCCCTGGACAAGAGTTCGTCCACAGTTCCGGGGCTTGACGGGTCGCAGGTCGCGACTCCAAGACTGCAGGTGATACTGAGAACACCGGATTGCGTGCTAAACGGATTCGACGAGACTGTCAGTCGAATTCGTTCCGCAATTCGGACAGCATCCTTCAGCTGTGCTCGCTGGCAAATGACAACAAACTCTTCGCCGCCCATACGGCAAAGAAAATCGTCTTCGCGCAACCCGCGACGAATTCGTTCACTGAAAATTCGCAGCACTTCGTCGCCAACCAAATGCCCATGTGAATCGTTCACTTTTTTGAAGTAATCGATATCGATCATGATCACCGAGAGAAACTGTTTTGACGACTGAAGACGCGGCAGCAGTTTCTCCAGGGTCGATATCAAATAGCTGCGATTGAAGGCATTTGTCAGTGGGTCGCGGGTCATCAACTCCTGCACGACGGCGTGGTATTGCGCCTCTTCGTCCATCGAAGACATGAATTTCAGAATCGTGCTGCCGAGGCGGATGAGTTCTCCACCGTGCAGACGGCGTCGCTCGCGGAGTATCTTGTCATCCACAAATGTCCCGTTGCGGCTGCCGAGATCGATCACATAATAGCCGGAATCATCCAGTTCGATGGCCGCATGTGTTCGGGAGACGGCGTTGTCGTTAAGCGTGATTTCGCAGGAGGGCTCGCGACCGATCAGTGACCGTTGAGCGCTCAGTCGAATCATCTCCGCCTGAGCGACAGCCGGACAGATCTGCAGCAGGCAGCCTCGTATGGACGGAACATTGCTCGGTAGAGAGAAGTGAAATCCTTCGGCGTGCGTGTCCTCCAGCCGCAGGTTTTCAGAGGAAGATGAGGCAATGGGTTTCACGGTAAATTCCACGTCGATGGGCGAAAATCACCCGGAGAGGCTGTGAAAAAATTGGGTCAGGCACCTCACAACCAATCGAATCTTCGCCGAAAACAGTAGCGAAGTTCGGAGCCAGACCCATTTTTTCACAGCCTCGGAGTCTCAGGCGATGACTGCCCGCTGCCCCGTCCCCAGTAACGAAAAGGATCGCAGCGCCTGCTCCCGTTCCATCGCTTCCGAGTAGAGAACCATGGTGACCTGATTCCCCTTCTTGTTGAAAATCAACTCATCCGCAAACCCCCGCATCATCATCAAGCCTCGACCGCTGGCCAGCATCGTCTCTGGATCATCGAGACGCTTCAGTGCGGCATCGACATCGAATCCAGCGCCGTCGTCCTGAATTGTGAGCCACACGCCATACACACTGACAAGTTCAATGACACTCACGATGCGATTTTTCCATGGCGACAACAGCTCACGCTCGGCGGCCAGGTCAGCGAAACGAGACGAACCATCTTCCTTAAGCTCTGAGCTAATTTCCAGATTTCCGTGGTAAAAGGCGTTGTTTAGCGCTTCTTCGACTGCCATGCAAAACTGATTTTCCCGCGAAGTTTCCACCACAGGAAAGGCCCTGAAGCAGTTCATCAATCGTTCTCGCAGCATGGGAATCAGACGACACGAGGTCGGTGATCTCAGCTCCGCCAGCCGCAAGTGACGGGACTGAACCACAACTTCCTCATTGATCGAAGATTCATCGGTCATGGGCGAGAACTCCCTCAGCCACAGCACTAATTCGTCACGAGAGACGGAGACCCAGCGGTATCCTTCGCCCGAGTTTTGACAGACTGTCGCTACAGCTGCAAACGCATTCCCTGAAATTTGTCCAACAAAATTGGGGATGTCGGCTATCGGATCAGCAATAATATACGTGTTTTTGCCCAATGGGACATGGCCAGTCCGAGCCCACATCTCGCAGCTGACATGTTCCACCTGATTGCCGCGTGACATCCTCCGACACAAATTGTGAACGTTTTGAAAAAATTCCGCTCGATTGGAAATGACTCGAAAATTCGCCAAATGACGCTTCCAGAAAAGCGGGCACTTCGCCAATTGTGTTCCTCAGGCTCCTGCCATGATGACAACAAACCTAGGTTCTGGAGGCGAAGATGATCGAAGTGGAAAGATTTCTGCCCGCTATTTGGCCAGAAACTACGTATAGTTTGCGGATGGTAGGGATTTATGCGATGGTTATTCAATTGCCAAACTGCAGCGGCCTCTCATGTCTCCAGCCCGCTGGCTGTGGGCTTTGTACGATTTTTTTCGGAATTGCGTAAGTGAATTCTGGTCGATCACGAATTGGCGACTTTACCAGAATTGCCGCCTGTGCGGCACTTCTGACGACGACGCTGTTTGGGCAGTGGTTGCATAACCTGCAGGATCACTGTGCTGGACATCGCTGCTCAGAATCCGCAAATCTGCAACACGCTGCCCATTGCCACCATCATTTCTGCGGGCACGAGCACCGCCCATCACGTGCCGACGAATATGCGAATGAGGGCAAACGAGAGGCACCCCCGCTCGCCCCGCATGACCACAGTTCGTGCGTGATCTGCGGTGTTCTGGCTCAGTTGGTGACGTCCCCAAAGGTCGCTGTTGCGTCTGCGGTGACGGAGCCGTTGTTTGAACACCGCCAGCCGGAAAATGAATTCGCCGCCCCCGTCTCACGGTGCAGTCCAGTTGCACGTGGTCCGCCAGCCGAATGGGTTGCTTGCAGCTGAGACCATTGTCGATTCGCTTCGATTACTCAGCCTGAATCCGCGCGCGTTCTTCGCTCAGACTTGCCGAAGAATGCTCGTGCGCTGGTCGCGTTTCTGTCCTCGACGCCACTTGACGACGGAAAGAACAGTACACGTTAGGCGAGCGGGAGAAACAGAATTACCAGGGATATCGCGTCGCTGAGGGAATCCGACCTGAGACAGGTCGGACTACGTAGGCAGATCTGTCCTCAGATCTGCTTCCCTTGGCGTGGTTCAGTCGCACGGGTCCGCTCGACCCAATGACTCGCTGATGGTAAATCCTTTCCTGCCGCTCGCCTTACGGATCAGTGACAAAGTGCATCGTGACAGCCTCGTGATTTATTCTCATTCGCATTTCATTGCATTCAGCATGGAGTTTTTTCTCATGACATCATATTTGCGCCCTCGCAGTCGGCGAGGTTTCACGCTCATCGAATTACTGGTAGTCATCGCCATCATTGCCATCCTGATCGCGTTGCTGCTGCCTGCGGTCCAGCAGGCCCGCGAAGCCGCGCGACGGACGCAATGCAAAAACAATCTCAAGCAAATTTCGCTGGCTCTTCACAATTATCACGATATTCACAGCGTCTTTCCGTCGGGCTGGATCGCAGTCAATGCTGGTGTGCCCAGCGCGCACGCAGGCACAAGTGGTGTCGGCTGGGGGGCCATGATTTTGCCTCAGATGGAACAGAATAACATTTATCAAATGTTTAATTCCGCCCGGCCCCTGACCGATCCCTCGAATGCGGCGTTCCTGCGGGTGCAGATCGGTGCCTACAAGTGTGCCTCTGACCCCAAGCCCGACTACTTCACGATCAACCAGGAAGGCAGCACGACAGCGATCACTGAACTGCCAACAGCAAACTATCTTGCCGTCTTTGGGCCTGAAAACCTGGATGACTGCGAGAATTCTCCCGGCAATCTCCCTGTGATGGCGGACGGGACATGCAAGGGCAGCGGAATGTTCTACCACAACAGCAGCGTACGAATGCGGGATCTGATCGACGGCACGTCCAATTCACTGATGACGGGCGAACGGAAAACGAATGCGAAGCTGAACTGGTTCAGCAGCTGGCCGGGCATGATTGCCGAGGGTGAAGAAGCCTTTCAGCGCGTCTGCGGTTCGGCTGACCACGTCCCCAATCACCCCTCGCAGCATTTTGATGACTTCAGCAGTCATCATATCGGCGGGGCGCAGTTTTCGCTGGCCGATGGATCTGCACGTTTCATTTCGGAAAATATCGACCGCAGAGTGTACCAGTCCATAGCGACGATTCAGGGGGCCGAAGTGGTCGGCGAGTTCTGACCGCCTCACAGACAGTTTCGCGACGATCGAGGCGGGAATTGCAGCCATTGGGCTTTTTTTTTGCGGTCCACAATGTGATTCTTCGTCCCTGGGCGATACAGTCGCGACGCTGGCAGGATCTGCCCGCGTGCTGGTTTGTTGTTTGCCTGAAATGATTTCAAAACGAGACACTGACTATGACTTGCAGGGAATTAAAATGGATGCAGCGGATGCGCGGATCCGTGGTTCTGATACTGTACGCTTTGGTGGTTGGCGGTTGTCAGGACAGTGCGCGAAATTCCAACGAAATTGTCATCGGGCATTACGCCTCGACAACGGGTAACGAGGCGACGTTCGGCCAGTCAACAGACAACGGTATTAAGCTGGCAGTTGATGAAATCAACGAAGCCGGTGGAATTCGCGGAAAGAAACTTCGCCTCATTACCTATGACGATAAGGGCGATGCCCGTGAAGCGGGCACAGCCGTCACGCGTTTAACGACACGGGACGGCGTTGTTGCTGTTTTAGGCGAAGTCGCCTCCAGTCTTTCGCTGGCGGGAGCCCCCGTGTGTCAGCAGGCTGGAATTCCCATGATCAGCCCATCTTCGACAAATGTAAAAGTCACAACAATTGGCGACATGATCTTTCGCGTTTGTTTCATTGATCCTTTTCAGGCGTATGCGTGTGCAAAATTTGCGAGGGAACATGAAGGACTGAAAGCGGAGAAAGCCGCTATTCTGACAGACCAGGCATCCGCCTATTCCGTTGGCTTGCAGGACGAATTCGAAAAGGCGTTTGAGCAACTGGGTGGCAAAGTTGTGAGCAAGCAACAGTATCAGGCCGGCGACCAGGATTTTTCCGCGCAGCTGACGGCAATTCGCAGCAGCGAACCGGACATTGTCTTTGTACCGGGATATTACACCGATGTCGGCAACGTGGCTTTACAGGCTCGAAAGCTGGGGCTCAATACTCCAATGCTGGGTGGTGACGGCTGGGACTCGGTGAAACTTGGTGAGATTGCTGGCAGCTCAATCGAAGGCTGCTTCTATTCCAATCACTATTCACACGAAGATCCCAATCCCCGCGTTCAGGACTTCATCAAAAAGTACAATGAACGCTACAAGCAGATTCCCGATGGACTTGCGGCCCTGGGATACGATGCCGCGCGGATTCTATTCGAAGCGATGAAACGCACTGAATCGCTTGACGGCAAATCTCTCGCGGCGGAACTGGCAAAGACCAAAGACTTCGATGGAGTTACGGGCAGGATCTCAATTGACGCCGACCGCAATGCAGTGAAACCTGCCGTCATACTGGAGATGAAGGCTGGCAAACCAAAATTTGTCACGACGATTCAGCCTGGCGCGTGAACGTTTTCTATGTCCCTTCTCCCCCTGGCAAGGGGGAGAAGGTGGCCGACAGGCCGGATGAGGGGGCTGACCTGGAATGAATATGGTGAACCAGAAAACAGAGGACTCTGCTCCCCCTCACCCTAGCCCTCTCCCCCCGTGGAACCGTTGTGAAATTGGAAAATCGAATGCGGGGGGAGAGGGGGCAATCGCGATACGCTTCGAACATCATTCCGCACCTCGCGAAGTATGAACTGTGACAAAACAATAGTTCGTGTGTTCCTAACCGATCACTCATGTCTGACTTCATTCAAACTCTGATCACGGCGATGGCGATCGGCAGCCTCTATGCGCTGATTGCGCTCGGCTACACGATGGTCTACGGGATTTTGAAGTTCATCAACTTCGCTCACAGCGATATCGTCGTGCTGGGCGCGTGGGTCAGTTACACGCTGGCCATTCGATTGCTGCCACTGCTGGGGCTGGACCCGCATAACCCGGCAACCGTCCCTCCAATTTGGGTGGCTGCTGTTGTGCTGCTGGCCGCCATGACTTATTGCGGAGTCGTGGGTTTTGCGATTGAACGCCTGGCCTATCGCCGACTGCGGCGGGCTCCACGACTGAACGTTCTGATCACGGCGATCGGCGTTTCGCTGTTTCTACAGAACGTGGGACAACTGGACTTCATGTTCGGCGCAAGTCCTCAAAAAATGCCGGCATTGCTGCCGAGCTGGGAGCTGGCGTCCTTCACTTTTGGGGACGGCGAGTCCGCGCGTCGCGTTGTTATCGGACTGATCGATGTCGTGATCTTTTCGCTGGCCACGATTCTGATGCTGGTGATGCAGTACATGGTGTTCCATACAAAACTTGGTGTGGCCATGCGAGCTGTCGCGTACAACACCGACACGGCGGCGTTGATGGGGATTCCGGTCGATCGAGTCGTCTCGTTTACCTTCGTGTTTGGATCAGTGCTGGCCTCAGCCGCCGGTTTTCTATTCGTGATGAAATATCCCGGTATGAATCAGCCTGCGCACGCAATCTGGGTCCTGCTGGGGCTGAAGGCATTCGTGGCGGCCGTGATCGGTGGCATTGGGAATGTGCGCGGCGCGGTTCTGGGGGGATTTGTGATTGCGTTTGTTGAGCAGTTCGGCGCCTTCTACATCTCATCGAACTACCGTGACGTCTACGTGTTTGCCCTGCTGATTCTGATCCTGCTGGTCAAGCCCAGCGGTCTGCTTGGTTCTCCATTGCGGGAGAAAGTGTAGACATGGAACAGACTTCTCCGCCGCCGCAAGGCCTTGTGGCGAATGTTCTGCGAGGCCTGATGCCGTTTGCAGTGGGAATTATTTGCGCCTCGCTGCTGCACTTTGTCCTGCCGGGAATGATCGGACGGTATTACTCCCGCATCGTGACCGACATCGGGATCGCTATCGTGATGGCCGTTTCACTCAATATCGTCAACGGCATGACCGGACAGTTTTCGATCGGTCACGCCGGCTTCATGACGCTGGGTGGCTACACCGCGGCGTTTATCACTTACTACGGATCGATGTGCATTTGGGGCGACACGGCCAGTCATGGCGGATTTTTGGGCAGTGGCGAATGGCTGTTTGCTGTCTCCTGTCTCATGGGCGGTCTCTTTGCCGCAGGCGCGGGCTACGTGGTTGGACTTCCATCACTTCGGCTGCGGGGCGATTACCTCGCGATCGTGACGCTGGGCTTTGGTGAGATCATTCGTGTCATCCTGCAGCAAACTGGCCCTCTGATTGACAGTGCCGAGGCGTTGAAAGAAGGCGGATGGTCGCAGATGATTCCTCCACCCGTTGGCGGCGCATTGGGATTTGGCGGTGTGCCGAAATACACAAACTTGTTTTGGGTCTACACGATTCTGACGATCACGATCATGGTCGCGTATCGCCTGAAAATTTCCAGTATTGGCCGCGCAATGATTTCTGTCCGCGAAGATGAAATTGCGGCCCAGGCGATGGGCGTCAATATCGCCAGACAGAAAGTTCTGGCGTTTGTTATCGCGGCTTTCTTCGCGGGAGTCGCCGGAGGCCTGTTCGCTCACGAGCCAGGTGTGATTGTGAGCCCCAAAGACGCGGGCTTTCAGCGCTCGTTTGATTACGTGATCATGACGGTTCTCGGTGGTCGCGGTTCGATCTCAGGAGTAATGCTGTCGGCCACGATCCTAACCGCGCTGCCCGAATTTCTCCGGAACTTTGAACAATACCGCCTGATTGTTTATGCGTTGCTGCTGATTATCATGATGCTCGTGCGTCCACAGGGATTGCTGGGAATTCATGAGATTTGGAATCTGTGGCCCCTGCGTCGGAGCAAGGTCTCGGCAGCCACGCCGGAGGCCAAATCGTGAACGAGCCTGCGGCGAAAGTAGAAGTGGAATCACGGTCGGCCCAAAAGCCGCTGCTGGATGTGAACGCGATCGGAATTTCCTTTGGCGGTCTCAAGGCCGTGCAGGAATTCTCCCTGCAACTGCCAGCCGCCGGATTGTTTGGACTCATCGGCCCCAACGGTGCGGGCAAGACAACCGTGTTTAACTTGCTGACGGGAGTGTATGAACCGGACTGCGGCGAAATTCGTCTGGGTTCGAAGAGACTGGTCAACCGCAAACCCCATCAGATCACGGCAGCCGGGATTGCCCGGACGTTTCAGAATATTCGCCTGTTTCCGGACCTGAGTGTGCTCGACAATGTTCGGCTCGCCGGTCAACTTCGCAATCAGCACGGGCTGTGGTCTACACTCATCCGTACACGCGGGCATCTGCGTGAAGAGACGATGCTGGAAGAAAAGGCCCTCGACCTGCTGCGTATCTTCGAACTGCAGGACCGGGCCCAAGAACTCGCCAGCAACCTGGCTTATGGTCATCAGCGCAAGCTGGAAATCGTGCGGGCGCTCGCGACAGATCCGCAGGTGCTGTTACTCGACGAACCTGCCGCCGGGCTGAATCCACAGGAGAAAATGGCACTGGCGCAGTCCATCCGCCAAATTCGTGATCGATTTCAGGTCGCCGTGCTGCTGATTGAACACGACATGCCGCTGGTCATGAAAATCTGTGAACGCATCGTGGTCCTCGATCATGGTGTCACAATCTGTCGCGGAACACCAAAGGAAGTGCAGAACGATGAATCGGTGATTGCGGCGTACCTTGGAACCGGCTTAACCGATGAATGACATTCAGGACGGAACAAGTACTGTACACCCGTCGCTCCGCCGACGGGAATCGCCGCGTCCCGCCGACGGAGCGGCGGGTCAACAGCATGCTGAAACGCGGCCATCGAAAAACACCATGATCTCTGGACATGTGGAGCACTGTTGATGTCTCTGCTGGAAGTTGACAACCTCTCTGTCTCCTACGGTGCAATCGAGGCGATCCGTCGTTGTTCGCTGCGCGTGGACGAAGGAGAGATTGTGACTCTGATCGGCGGAAACGGGGCCGGAAAATCCACCACGCTGCGCACGATTTCCGGAATACTCACGCCCAAAGAGGGCTCCATACGTTTCAACGGAGAAGCAATTCAAGGCCAGCCGCCCCATCGGATCACTCAAAGCGGGCTGATTCATGTGCCAGAAGGACGCGGCATTTTCGCCAATCTCAGCGTTGGTGAAAATCTGATGCTCGGTGCGTATTCGCGGCACGATCATGCGGAGATCCGCAAAGACAGAGACATGGCCCTCGACCTGTTTCCACGTGTTCGCGAGCGGCTACATCAGTCGGCCGGAACATTGTCCGGTGGCGAACAACAAATGCTCGCCATTGCCCGCGCTCTGCTGGCTCGGCCAAGACTTTTGATGCTGGATGAACCATCACTGGGTCTGGCACCGCAGATCGTGAAGACCATCTTTCAGGTCATTCGCCAGATTAATAAAACTGGGGCCACAATCCTGTTGGTTGAACAAAACGCCGCCATGGCGCTACACGTCGCCCACCGCGCCTACGTGATCGAAGTCGGTTCCATCCAGATGGAAGGCCCGGCTGCTGAACTTGCTGCCAGCGACGACGTCCGCAAAGCCTATCTCGGCGCGCACTGAGACGCCGTTCGAAGGTTAGTGAATTGTGACGCACAGAAGATCGCGCCGTGAGAGTTTTGATGTCTGAACCGGGTCTGGTACACTTTGGAATTCTCTATCTTCTTTGGAGTCAACCCATGCCACGATTTGCCGCCTTGCTGTTCCTGCTGTTCGGTCAGACTATTCTGGCCGGAGAACTGATTCATCTCGACCTGACCAACGACACAACCCGCCAGATCGAAGTCGATCGTGATCCGAAGCACTATTTGGGGCATCCGACGACATTGCTTTTGGAAGATAACACCACGATGCTGTGTGTCTATCCGGAGGGGCACGGTAAGGGACCGATTCTTTACAAGCGTTCGACCGACGCGGGACTGACGTGGAGCGAACGGCTGCGGACGCCCGCCAGTTGGGCCACGTCCAAAGAGACTCCCACGCTGTTTCGAACGGTCGATGCTGCTGGTGGCAAACACGTCATCATGTTTTCCGGACTCTATCCGATTCGGATGGCTCACAGTGAAGACGACGGAGCCAACTGGTCCGAACTTCAGCCAATCGGCGACTATGGCGGCATCGTGGCAATGTCATCCGTCGAGCCTCTGAAGACAGGGCCGGGGCATTATCTGGCGTTGTTTCACGATGACGGTCGATTCATTCGTGCGGGTGCGAAGCAGGAAAAGCCAACGGTGATGACGTTGTTTCAGACACATTCCGTCGATGGTGGCATGACGTGGGAGCCACCGCAAGTCATTCATGCGTCCAGCGATCTGCATCTCTGCGAACCGGGCCTGATTCGATCGCCGGACGGAAGTCAGTTAGCTGTGCTGCTGCGGGAGAACAGTCGCCGATCAAACTCGCAAATTATCTTTTCTGACGACGAAGGCAAGACCTGGACAGAGCCAAAGCCGCTACCGGATTCGCTTAACGGAGACCGCCATGTCGGCAAGTACACAAACGACGGTCGCCTGCTGATCTCCTTCCGCTGTGGTCCGCCGAAGAAGAAAACATCGCCGTATTCGGGTGACTGGGTTACGTGGATCGGCACGTATGAAGACCTGAAGGATACCGCTCCTGGACAGTATCTTGTCCGGCTGAAGGGCAATCACAATGCCTGGGATTGTGCCTATCCCGGTGTCGAGCGACTGCCGGACCACACGTTTGTGCTGACAACCTACGGTCACTGGACCGCCGGTGCGCCGCCGTGGATCCTGTCGGTGCGACTGAAGCCGGAAGAACTTGACGCGATGGCTTCGGTCGCCAAATAAGGCGAGCGGCAGAATCGTGTCTTCCAAAAAGATGTCGCCCTACCGAAGGAATCCGACTTGGGACAAGTCGGACTACAACGTAGGCAGATCTGTCCCAGATCTGCATCCTTCAGCATGGTCGATGGCAAATGGTTGTCTGGCCGCAGCTTTGGGAATTGGTAATTCCTTTACTGCCGAACGCCTAAAAAAGTCGCGACCTTTGAGATCGCGACTTCGAGTGTCAATCAGGTTTGCCACTATTGCCTTGACGGATCGGGTGGCCGGGGCTGGACTGAGCAGAGCGAAGGAAGCCCCGGGGTTTCGAGCTATCGCTCTCCAACCCCGGCCACCCATTCACTGCATGAGTGACAGGGCACTACATCCGATACGATGGATTTTCGCGGCTGAAGTCACGCTCAGCCAACTGAGTCCCCATATCCAGTTCCCGGAACGAATAGTCTTCAATCAGTGTCATTTCGTCGAGTTGTTCCGGAGTCAGTCCGTCGCCGTTGCTGCTCCAGGTATAGTTCGTCACTTTCATTGGCAAATGGTAGCGGGTATCCATGTATACGAAGCTTTTTCGATACAAGGCACTGGCGTCTGTTGAACTGTAATCGTAGCGGAAGCAGTAACATTCTCGCTCGTCGAAGACCTGATTTTCCAGTCGCGTACAGACGACCCCCTGTCCAAGGTTGAGGTCCAGTTCACGCTGGATCACGATCTGGCGGATCATTCCGGCCAGGCCCGCTTCGGTCACCGGATAACGTGCTTCCGCTTTCGCTTCGGAACCGAAGGGGTCCAACTTCAGCGCGGGCAGGATGCGGCCTTTCAGGCCTCCCAGCTTCACGACCATCTGCTTGTCTTCATATGCTTCGTTGTAGAGTACCTGCCGTCCCTTGTCGCCGCTCTTCCACTTCATGTACACGCTGAAAGCGGGTGCATGGCGTACTTTTAATTCCATTGTCTGCGTGTCGCCGATGTCGCCGCTGATGCGTTCTCGTTTGTCAAACAGCACGCGGTATGAATGCACATTTTCAATGAAGCGTCCGCCGTCTTTCAGCAGAAGCATGGAGAACTTGATCGCATCTCCGTTGTTCCGCAACGCTGAATTTGATGACTCCTGCGAGGTGACGGCAGTAGGATCGCTTTTCAGTGAATCGGAAGGATTGGTGTGATAACCGGGCGGATAAGGAACGTCTGAAGCATGTTCAATTCGTGTACTGGACAGATTCACTCGCGCGACTCGGATGTCGTCGCCGGCGGGTACGGGGTCAAAGCTGCAACAGATGGCTCCGAGGCTGACCGCGGAGGCAATGATCGCGAGCAGATTACTGTTACGGGATGATTTAGCGCTGCGAATACACGGCATGTGGGAGGCACCTCTTTTGGGCATAGACAGGCAGATTCGGAAAATAAGAAAACGGTTTCGTAACTCCTCAGAGTGCAACGCGCAAAGCAATTGCATGCGTGTCGCTGAAGAGTTTTGAACGGCCTCCGTTCCGATTCAGCCTGACTCCATAACACCATCCGCTCTGTTCCGACTGATCAACACTCCAACTCTGCCGACCACTTCCGCGTCACTCCGGGCCGTCCAGGGCGATAAACCTTGCCGGGAAAGGAGACCGCCTGGAAATACGCGAGATATCGACAGAAGGCTGTAACAGCAAACGCTGCGACAGTCCGTGTTGTTAATGACAAGCCGTGAAGAGCAACAGTTTCAGCTAACCTTTCATCGTCACCAGCGCGCCTAAACTGCCACCGACAAACCCGGTTTCCGGCAATACTTGCCGTGCGGTTGCACT